>Ga0066793_10000060_pt1 | contig 32590 bp, 26 predicted proteins | sample PersoiDNA2013189_FD_83876 | JGI IMG/M metagenome (GOLD analysis project Ga0066793, IMG submission 83876) | Permafrost soil microbial communities from the Arctic, to analyse light accelerated degradation of dissolved organic matter (DOM) -... | ecosystem: Environmental > Terrestrial > Soil >... | reverse complement strand
GTCCTCCCGCCCTGCTTGCTCAGACCCAGCGCCTCCTTCGGACATACCTGCCTGCACAGCTCGCAGCCGATGCACGGGTCCATGTCGATCATGAGCTCGAGCGTGTCTACCCAGAGCGCCTGCGTCACCCTTATGAACCTGTCGTCCACCGTCTTTTTCTTGCTCTGCCTCAACGCCTACCTCCTCGAGACCGCCTTCTCCACCTTCACGGCACAGACCTTGAACTCCGGTATCTTTGCTATGGGATCGCGCGCCGAGATGGTCAGCATGTTGGCGGCGCTCTCGCGGAAATTAAAAGGTATGAATATGGTGCCCTTTGGGACAGAATCGGTGAGCCTTGCCCGGATCTTCACCTCACCGCGCCTGCTCGAGACCGTCATCATGTCACTGTCCTTGATGCCGAGGTCAGTCGCGTCGGTCGGGTTGATGTCGGCCGCCGCGCCGGCCATCTCGCGGTTCAGCGTCGGGCTCCGGCGTGTCATGGTGCCGGTGTGATAATGGAAATGCACGCGCCCCGTGGTGAGGAAGAACGGGTAATCCTCGTCCGCGACCTCGACAGGCGGCTTCCACTCGACGGCGGTGAAAGCTCCCTTGCCGCGCGTAAACTCCCCCTCATGCAGATACCTTGTCCCGGGGTGGTCCTCCGTGGGGCACGGCCACTGGAGCTCCTCGGAGTCAAGCCGGAAATACGTGATGCCCGCGTAAGACGGCGTCAGCGACCTGATCTCCTCGAATATCTCGATAGGGGTTTCGTAGGAGAAGCCCTTTGCACCCATGATCTTCGCCAGTCGCGAGAAGATCTCCCAGTCGGTAAGAGCCTCGCCAACTCCTTCTATGGCCTTTCGCACGCGCTGCACGCGCCTGTCGGTCGAGGTCACGGTGCCGGCCTTCTCGGCGTAGCTCTGCGCCGGGAAGACGACGTGCGCGAGCTCGGTCGTCTGGTTCATGAATATGTCCTGCACCACCAGCAGTTCGAGGTTGGACAGAGCTTCTTTCACATGGTTGATGTCGGGGTCGGACAGCATCGGGTTCTCACCCATTATATAGAGCGCCTTGAGCTCGCCGTCCGCCGCGGCATCGATCATGTCGGTGACGGTGATGCCGGGTTCCCTGGGAAGGTTTGCGCCCCACGCCCTGGCGAACTTCGAGATGGTCTCGGGGTCGTCCACCCGCTGGTAGCCGGTCAGCACGTCCGGCAACGCTCCCATATCGCAGGCGCCCTGGACGTTGTTCTGGCCCCGGAGCGGGTTGATGCCGCTGCCCGGCTTTCCTACCTGGCCGCACAACATGGCGAGGTTGGCGAGCGACAGGACGTTGTCCGTGCCCGTCGTGTGCTCGGTGATGCCCATGGTATAGACGAGGGAGGAGCGGGCCGAGGACGCGTACATCGCAGCCGCATGACGGAGGAGGTGCGGCTCGATGCCCGATATCTCCTGTACGCGCTCAGGCGTGTAAGAAGCGACTGTCTGCCGCATCTCCGCGAAGTTCTCGGTGCGGTCCCTGATGAAGTCACGGTCGTGCCATCCTTCCGAGATGATGATGTTCATCATGCCGTTGATCCACGCGACGTCCGTGCCGAGCCTCGGTTGCAGGAAGAGGTCCGCGTGGTTCGCGAGATGGATGCGCCTCGGGTCGATCACGATGATGTAGGCGCCCCGGTCACGCGCGGCCACGATGCGGGAAGCTATCATCGGATGGTTCTCGGTGGTGTTCGACCCTGTTATCAGTATGCAGTCCGCCTCCTCGAGCTCAGGGACGGAGTTGGTCATGGCGCCGCTGCCGAAGGCGCGGGCGAGGCCGGCGACCGTCGGGGAGTGGCACAGCCTGGCGCAGTGGTCGATGTTGTTCGTCCCGACGACCGCCCTCGCGAACTTCATCAGGACGTAATTCTCTTCGTTGGTGCACTTGGCCGAGGACAGAAACCCTATCGAGTCGGGCCCGTACTGTTGCTTGATGGCGGTGAGCCTGTCCGCGACCGAGTATAGTGCCGAGTCCCAATCCGTCGGCTCGAGGTTCGCGCCGCGCTTCCACAGGGGCCGGCGCAGGCGGTCTTCGCTCTCCACGAACTCGTGCGCCGCCCAGCCTTTGATGCACAGCGAGCCTTTGCTGATGGGGTGGTTCAAGACTGGCATCGTGCCGACCAGATGGCCGTCGATCACCTCGAGGTAGATGCCGCAGCCGCAGCCGCAGTAGGGGCAGGTTGACTGGATGGTCTTGTAGTTCATCCTCGTCCCCCCTTGCCCTTCGTTTCAACGCCGGGGGCTAAGAGCAGGGGCGACTTCTCCTCTACGTCGCGGCCGGCCTGGTACCCGTAGACGCTCTTGAGGTCTTCCTTGATGAGCTGGTGGAGCTTCCCCACCGGTATGCCCATCGGGCACGCCCTCTCGCAGGCGAAGCAGCCCACGCACTTGTCGGCCATGTGGAACGCGCGGATCAGGTGGAACGACGGGTACTCGGGCGGGATCTCGCCGACCCTCACCCAGCGGGCCTCTTCCAGCCGGCAGTCCTCGCAGTTGCACAGCGGGCAGACGTTGCGGCAGCCGTAACACTTGATGCAGCGGTCGAAGATGTCCGTCCAGAAGCGGCGCCTCTCGGCGATGTCCATGTTGATGAGCTTGCTGAGCGCCTCGTGGTCGAGGTAATCCACGTTTCCGACGCTCCTGCCGATCTGTACCTCGCGAGGATACGGCCGGACGCAGTGGCACTCCCTCGCCTCCTCGATGGTGCACGCCAGGCCGATCAGCTTGAGGCGGCTCATGTCCACGCTCTTCTTCTTCTCGAGCTCGATGAGGTGCCGCTCGTCGCAGCCGCGGGCTATCACCCCGATCCTGCCCGTCTCAAACTTCCGCAGGAGGCGCTCGGCTATCGCCGCGATAGGGTACCTCCCCGACACGTCGAGCCCTTCCAGCTCATCCACCTCGGTGAAGAGGTGCGGGACCTGGTGGTCCCTTATCTCGAGCAGCCCGAGGATGCCGTCCATGCCTCCGCTCGCGATGAGTTCGCGGGCTATCCGCCTGGCCTGCTGTTCCCTGGTGTCTTCTACTTCTTCTTGCATATCAGTGAGGGTCCTTGAAAGGGCCGATGTCCCTGAGCGCTTCCACGTATTCCTCGATCGAGCGCCTGGTGGTGACCTCATCGAAGGCGCTCTCCCAGAACAGGCCCAGCCTCTGCGGGTAGATGCCCGCGAGGGCCAGTATGCCGGCGAGCACGCTCAGCCTCCTGGCAGCCTGTTCGTTGCCGACCCTGTAGTGACACTCCCCCATCTCGCATCCGATGACCACTACGCCGTCGAACCCCGCGCCTAATGCCTTGATCGCGAACTCGGCCTCCATCCTCGCACTGCAGTTCAGCCTGCGGATGATCGAGCGCTCCGCCACGTCGGGCGGCATCATCACGAGCACTTTCTGGGAGTCCGGCTCGCACCAGCGGCAGTGGAAAACAGCGATGGCGGGGGCAAAGGCGCTTTCTGTGCCTGCGGCCTGGATGCCGTCTGATATCTCGAGAGCGCTCACCGGTGGCCTTCACCTCCAGCCCGCCTGCGCGCGAAGAGGCCGAGCACCTCGATGTCGTGGAGAGCGCCCTGCTGTATCGCGGCGTTCGAGCAGACGGACGAGCAGGCGCCGCAGCCTCTGCATTCAGCGGTGTCAACACTCGCCACGAGGCCACGCGGGCCTCCCTCGACGATAGTAATAGCATAGTTGGGGCAAACGCTCGCGCACGCGCCGCAGTGCATGCACACCCTCTCGTTGACGCGGACCGCGTACGGATTGCTTATCCCTGACTCGCAGGCCAGCCGCCGTATCAGCCGCACAGCCTCGGAGACCTTGACCTCCTGGGGGCAGACCTCCTCGCACCTGCGGCATCCGGAGCACAGCCAGATGAACTCCGACTGCAGCAGCACGGCGGGCCCGGCTATGATTGCTCTGTAGAGCAAAGACCTCGGGGTTATTCCATCGCGGGACTCCGAGAAGATCGCCGCCTTGCACACCGAGCTGCACCGGGCACAGCCGTGGCAGCACAAGAGGTCCAGGTCTATGTTCGAGGCTGCCGCGAGCTCCCTGGCGAACTCTTTGATATCTAGGACCACGATCTCTTCAGCCATCAGCTACATCCCGTCCCGTCGAGCACGCTTCCATGCCCGGACGAGGCTCCATTTATCGGGGCGCCGCAATCCGCGCGGCTGCGCGCGCACGCTCCGGTTATTTCCGCATACCTGTACCATTTTGAGTGTCCACTCATAAGGATTTGTCTCACATCGAGAGCAACTGCTCCATGAGAATAGACAACCGGTGAGGCAGGCTGTCTCGGCAGGCGATGCGGGAGAGAATACCTGCCCCGGGGAATACTACCACTTCGCGTGTGGGCTAGCCAATTTGAGGGTGTGAAGCTCTCTCAAGCGCCTGAAACAAAGGGAAACACGGGCCGGTCGAGCCGCTTTCAGGGTGGCTCAGCGGTACAGTTTCCGCGCCAGCTTGTAGCCCGGGCAGGTGTCGCGCTTCCACGGGTCCTTCGAGCACTGGATGCAGCGCCGGCAGCAGACGTTCAACTGAGTGGCCTGGTTGAGCCCCAGCAGCGCCAGGAACATGAAGAGCATCCTCCACTTCCCGAGGGCGGCTATGGCCGGCAGGAACTGTAGAACCGCGACGGAGCCTCCTTCGGCTACGATGCCGGCAGTGTCGAGCGTCCGTCCCGGCTGGGCTGGGAACATCTTCGCCGCCAGCTTGCCGAGGTAGTAGAAATCGCAGGCCTCGCCGTAGTTCTCGCACCGGGTGCAGATGAGGTACTTGCAGAGCGTGAACCAGGTGATCAGGGCCGCCAGCCACAGCGGCAGCCACTTCGGCCTCCGCCTGGCGACGACGTAGCCCCCGTACGAGAGCATGGCGACGCCGGTGCCGATCAGGAACCGCATCGCACCCTTGTCCTGCTCGGGCCAGGCCCCCTCTTCAGTCGCCGCGCAACCGCAACCACAGGCGCTGTCTTCCATCTTATCCTCCGTTCGATTGCCGGCGGGACGCCGGCGCTACATCGATTGCCGGCGGGACGCCGGCGCTACATCGATTGCCGGCGGGACGCCGGCGCTACATCGACTGCCGGCCTACGTCGCGCTCTTTTTCTTCGCCGCGGGCTTCCTGGCCGGTTTCTTTGCCGCCGGTGCGTTCGTGGGCATGAATCCGGGCGTCGACAGTATCCGCCTCATGAGCGGGATCGGGGTGTACTCCGGCCCGTACAGTATCGCCTGTATCTTCGGCATGTACATATACATCAACGCGCGGCTTCCTATCACCACGTCCGAGATCTCGCGGCCGATGTCATTCGCCTTGTTGAACGTCCACGAGACGTCGGAGGGCATCCACTGCATGGCACCCTCGATCACGTTCAGCTTGAACTCGGCGAGCTGCGGCTGCCTGTACTGGTAGAGGTTGCAGAAGAACTTCATCTCGCCCATGTCGCGCCCCGGGACCTTGCCCCCCGAGATGCTCATGATGTGCTCGCCGTCACGGGACAGTTCGCAGGTGATGGTCGAAGCGGTGTCGCTGAAGTCGATGCCCGCGATGAACTTCGGGTAGTTGTAGAAGTCCCGTCCCCCTCGCAGAGCTATCTCGGTCGTGACCGGCAGGTGGTGGATGTAGATGTTGAAGAATCCCGCCGCGTACTGGCGAAGCATGTTGTAGCCAGGGATGGCCGCGTAGTACGGCGTGTTGAGGACTATGCCCATTGAGAACTCGTTGTACGGCGCTATGTCCGTGTCGTAATACTCGAACGCCGTCAGGGCGATGCACCCTACGCCAGGCACCACCTGAGCCGGCGAGAACCGAGGGTCCGGCAGGAGGCGCTTCAAAGAGAGCCAGGGAGCGCATAGCAGCACCGTGAACATGCGCGCCTCACGATAGAAAATCGGGAACATGGCCTTGCCGCCGGCCACCTCCATCTCGACCTGCTCGATGTCCGCGAAGAAGTCGTCCCGCACGTCGATCACCTCCGGCCGTAGTGGTCCCTCCGTGAGTCTCGATTATAACCCGCCTGAGAGAACCGGATGCACCATGTATAATCGCTTGAGAGGAGGGGATCGAGATGTTGCCAAAAGTCTACTTCGCGGCGGCGGGCGGGCGGCCCGGACACGGTATGGTCGCCAAGGTACACGCGCTTTTTGAGGCCGCAGGGTTCGCGGAGCTCGTCAGGATGCGCGACCTGGTCGCGGTCAAGGCTCATTTCGGCGAGAGAGGGTGCACCAGTTTCGTCTCGCCTGCGCTCATCCGGCCGGTGGTCGATGACGTGATCGCAGGGGGAGGGCGCCCGTTCATGACCGACACGGGCTGCCTCTACTATTCGAGCCGCGCCAACGCTCGCGACCACGCAATAGTGGCCGCCGAGCACGGTTTCTCGATCGAGAGCCTGGGAGCGCCGGTCATCATCGGCGATGGCCTGAGGGGGTCTGACATCCGTGAGGTCACCGTCGGCCTCAAGCACTTCGACACTATCGACGTTGCGGGCGCAATCCACGACGCCGACAGCCTGATCGTCTGCACGCACGTCACCGGGCATATGCTCACAGCCTTCGCGGGCACCCTCAAGAACCTTGGCATGGGAGGCGCGGGACGTCGGATGAAGTTGGCCGTGCACGCCATGGTACGGCCGCGCATCGACTCCGAAGCGTGCGACCTGTGCGAGACCTGCCTTGAACACTGCCCCGCGGAGGCGATATCTCTCGACGGCGACGTGATGGTGATAGACACCGACGTCTGCATCGGTTGCGGCGAATGCCTCGCCATGTGCCCACAGGGGGCGACCGCCATCGAGTGGAAGGGGGACCCGGCGGAGGCCCAGGAGAAGCTGGGCGAGATAACCGCGGGCGTTCTCAAGAACAAGGCGGACAAGGCCGGCTTCTTCTCGTTCCTCTTGAACGTCACCCCGTCGTGCGACTGCTGGAACTACAGCGCCGCGCCGAGCGTCCCCGATATAGGCATCATGGCTTCGAAAGACCCCATCGCAATCGACCAGGCGGCGTCCGACATGCTGATGCGTTACCTGGCCGAAGAGAGCCAGGTGAGAGAGCCCGGCCCCCAGACGAAGAGCACGCTGCTCGCGGGCGCCGGAACCGCATACGCGCGGCAGCTTTCCTACGGCGAGTCCATCGGGCTCGGGCAGAGGCAGTACGAGATGGTCAGGCTCGAAGACTGATGCCGCACCCGCCGGTCGGGCACGTGGCGGCTGACACCTGCAGGGAAGGACGATGAGAGAGTCCTTTGCAATATTCTGCGCGATAGCCGGGGCGCTGACCCTGAATTACGCGATTTACCTCGAGAAGAAGGCCGTGGTGAACCTCCCCACGGTCGAGTTCAAGAACCCCTGGAAGACGACCAGGGCCTTTATCAGCAACAAGCCGTGGATATGGGCACAGGCCGTAAACATCACAGGGTTCGTCCTCTATTCTGTGGCGCTCGCCCTCGCGCCGGTGTCGATCGTCGAGCCGATCATTGCCTCAGGGGTGGTGCTCCTCGCGTACCTCGCTATCAAGCGGCTCGGTGAGAAGCCCCGTCGGATCGACTACGCCGCTATGGCGATGAGCGTCCTCGGGGTCGCCCTCATCGGCGTGAGCCTCGCCGAGGGCCTGCCGAAGGACAAGCTCGAGCACGGCTGGGAGATCGTTATCTTCTCGGTCGTGATACTGGGCCTCGCGGTCCTGATACCCCTGCTCATGAGGGGTACGCAGGCAAAGCTCTCGGTCGGGCTCGGGATATCCGTCGGGCTCTTCTTCGGGATGGCGGCCGTGTTCCAGCGTCTGCTGATGCTGTACCTCGTGAACATCAGCACACACTGGGAACTCTTCCTCGTATTCCTGGCCGCGTGTATCGCCACGTACATACCCGCGTTCATATTGCTCCAGGCGGCGTTGCAGAAGGGCATGGCCATCATCGTCGCTCCCATCTACAACGGGATAATGGAGTTCATCCCCATATTCGTGGGGATGATGGCCCTGAACGAGACGTTCCCGGCATCGAACGTGCTCAAGGTGGTGCGGATAATCGCGTTCGTGCTGATACTCACCGGCACGATCATCCTCTCGCAGAGGGCCGAAGCCGAGGAAAGCATCGAACCCTTCCCGGCGGGTGAGATCGATACGATACACCCGGGAGCCCAGGGAATCGCTTGAAAACACTATTTGCAATCATCTGCGCGATCGCAGCCTCGCTGGCTTTCAACTACGCCATGTACATGCAGAAGAAGGCCGTCGGCGTGCTGCCCGAGGTCAAGATGCAGTTCTCCTGGTCTGTCATCAAGGCATTCGTGAGCAACCGCGCCTGGCTCGTGAGCATGGTCGTGGTGCTCTTCGGAAGCGGCCTGTACGCGTATGCACTCACGGTCGCCCCGATATCCATCGTCCAGCCGATCATGGCCTCGGGGGTGGCGCTGCTCGCCTACCTCGCGATCAAGAACCTGGGCGAGAAGCCACGGCGAATCGACCTCGTCGCTATCGGCTTGAGCATTCTGGGAGTCGCGCTCATCGGGGTGAGCCTCGCGGAAGGCCTCCCCAAAGATGTCCGGCACTCTCCGGTCTCCCTGTGGATATTCACGGCGGCGCTGGTCGTGGTGGCGATAATCATCCCGCTCGCGATGATGAAGGGGTCGGATGCCCGCAAAGCCGCGGGCCTCGGGATCGCCGTCGGCATCCTCTACGGCACGTCCGCGGTCTTCGCGAAACTGCTGCTCGTGGACTGGTCCGGCCAGTGGTCCACCAGGGGCGTGCTGGTCGTATTCTCGAGCGTCTTCCTCATCGCCTGGGCGGTCACCCTCGTGCCCGCCTTCATCATCCTGCAGGCGGCTCTCCAGAAGGGCCAGGCGATAGTGGTCGTCCCTCTGCTCGCGGGCCTCTCACAGCTCGTGCCGATAGCGCTGGGAATGGTCGCGCTGCACGAGAAGTTCCCGAAGAGCCCCGCTCTGTCCGTGCTGCGGATCTTCGCGTTCGCGCTCATCCTGGTCGCCACCGTGATCCTCTCGAGGAGAGCGGAGGCGGTCACAGTCGAGCCGGCGCACGGGGTCGAACCGTTCGAGGAAGCCGTGCCTCTGCCCGGCTCCGCGGTCGAGTGATATACATGGGAGAGAACTGGAGGTCACCATGGGTCCGGCACGATCCTTCCGGCGCGGGATAAAGATCGTCGTCGTCGCGGCCGCGGTCGCGGCGATGGCAGCCCCGTCACTGGCTGCCGCGGCGGGGCCCGGTGGAGGCTCGCCGTTCGATGCCGCGGTGCGCGCCGTATACATGATGCCCGCCGACAAGGGACAGAAGGCCGGAGAACCTTTCGTGCTCCCGGCGGATTCCCGGGCTACCATCAACGTCGGCGACGTTACTCCGGGTACGGAAGTCTCGGTGCGGGTCGACGCCGACCAGTAAGTGGTATGCGAGCGGTCCATGTACTGGGGCGGCAGGATCGAAGGGCACGACTCCATAGGGGTCACCGAGCCGAGCACGCACTGGTACCTGGCGGAGGGCTGCACGAACTACGGCTTCGAGGAGTACGTATCGATACAGAACCCCGGCAGCTCCAGCTCAAAGGTGACCTTCACCTACACACCCCGGCCGGGCCGAAGAAGAGGCAGCCTTTCAGCGTCGCGCCGCGCTCCCGGAAAACCATCAAGGTGAACGACGATGTCGCCCCAAGCGACATCAGCGTGAAGGTCAGCGCGACAGTGGCTGTCGTCGCCGAGCGCAGCATGTACTGGGACGGGCGCCGAGGCGGCCACGACAGCATCGGCACTTCGGACCCTGCCGGGCAGTGGTTCCTCGCGGAGGGTAGCACCAAGTGGGGCTTCGACACTTTCATCCTGGTCCAGAACCCGTCGACGAAAGACGCCCGGGTGAAAATGATCTTCCTGACGGACACCGGCCCGGTGGACGCGCCCCCGCTGGAGGTCAAAGCCGGGACGCGGCAGACGGTGAACCCGCGCGCCCTGGTGGGCAACGCGGACTTCTCGACGAGCATCAAGTCGGACGTGAGCATCATCTGCGAGCGGTCGATGTACTGGAACAACTGCACCGGGAAGGCCGGGCACGATACCATAGGCGTCAAAGAGGCTACCTATAACTGCTTCCTGGCGGAGGGCACAACCTTGTACGGCTTCGAGACCTTCGTGCTGATCGCGAACCCCAACAACGTCGAGAACAGCGTGCAGGTGACTTACCTGACCCCGGGTGGCGTGGAGCCGCGCGTCGAGCCGGTCGTCATCCCGCCTTACTCGCGCACCACGATCTCTGGGAACGCGGACTTACCCGGCCGTGACGTCTCGATCATGCTGGTGGGCACTGAGAAAATCGTTACTGAGAGGGCGATGTACTGGAACGGGCGTGGCGGCGGGCACGATTCGATCGGCTACATGAGCAACCCCTAGCCGGATACCGGCTACATGCCGCCGTGGCCGGCCGCGCCGGGCGTGGAGAGGACTCCCTCGATCGCGGCCATGAACTCGGAGTCGTCGAACGGCTTTCTGAAGAAGCCCGCCGCCCCGAGATTGCGGCCTTCCTCCCTCATCTCCTCGTCGTCGAACGCGGTCAGGAATATCACCGGGATATTGCGCGTGGTGAGCGAGTGCTTCATGCGGTCGATCGACGAGAACCCCCCGCCGGCGGGCATGCGCACGTCGAGGATTATGAGATCGGGCTTGTTCTTGCTGGCGAGCTCGTAGGCTTCCTCGCCGTCGTGGGCCGAGATCACGTCGTAGCCCGCCGCCTTCAGGCGTATGGACAGCGCCATCACGAGGTCTTTGTCGTCATCGGCGACGAGTATGGTCTTCTGTTCTGCAGCCAATGAGCGCTCCCCTGTTTGGTGCTCCTAGCGGGTTACCTGCTCGCCCATGTAAGCCGGGATCGAGAAATGGAACGCGCTGCCCATGCCTTCCATGCTCTCCGCCCACAGGGTGCCGCCGTGCGCGCGGATTATCTCCCTCGAGATCGCGAGCCCGAGGCCCGCGCCTTCTTCCACGTACACCTTGTCTTTCTCAACGCGGTAGAACAGGTCGAATATCTTTCCCAGGTCCTCTTTCGGTACGCCGATGCCGGTGTCCTCCACCGAGAGGATGATCCTGCCTTCGTCCCGCGGCATGAAGCCGGCCCTTATCTGCAGCATCCCCTGCTCGGTGAACTTGATGCTGTTGCCCGCGAGGTTGGCGACGACCTGCGCGATGCGCGACTTGTCGCCGTACACCGGCGGAAGCCCGTCCGCCACCTGCACCTGCATCGTCAGGCCCTTGTCCTCGGCCTGGGACCGGAGCCGCCCGAGGACGACGTCCAGGATGTCCTGGATGTCGAGGACTTCCATCTTGAGCTTGAAATCGCCCGAGAGGACCTTGTTGGCGTCGATCAGGTTCTCGATCAGGTTGTGCAGGCGGAAAGAAGACCGTCTTATGACGTCGATGTAGTTCTTCTGGTCGTCATTGAGCTCTCCGCCCAGTCCTTCCATGAGGATGTTGACGTACTGGTCGATGGCGGCGAGCGGCGTGCGGAGGTCGTGGCTCACGTTGGCGATGAAGGTCTTGTGTATCTTGCTGACCTCCTGGTCGGGCGTGATGTCCGTGCCCACCGCCAGCTTCTCGACCTCTCCCTTGGAGTTGCGGACGACCGCCGATATGAAGCGGTAGCTCTTGCCGTTCTTCAGGGTGGCGCGCCACCTGGCCGCGCCCTTGTTCTTGGCGCAGACCTCGCACGGCTCCATGCGGTCGTAGAAGATATGGTGGCAGGCGCCGCCGCGCTGGCCCTCCCCGAATATCTCCTCCGCGGCCCTGTTCATCCAGAGGATCTGGTACTCGGGGCTCACCACGTACGCGGGGTCCGCGAGCGTGGCCAGAATGCCTTTGACCTGGTCGTTGGTGTCTTCTATGACCCTGTTGCACCAGTCTATGCGCCTCTGCTTTGAGCTGGCGTTAAGCGCGGCGATCACTCGCGGCAGCGGGTCCTCACGGATTGGCTTGTAGATAAAATCGGTGGCGCCTCCCGCGAGGCTCTTGACCGCCCCCTCGACGTCATCGTTGCGCACCACAACGATCACCGGTTGCCGGGTGAGCCCCGACTGCCTGATCTGATCGATCGGAAGCGCCGCTTCGGGGGGCTGGTTGTCGCGGTCCCAGAGGATGATGTCCGCGTTGAACTCTCCGGCGCGCTGCATGCCCTGGTAGTCGCCGCCGGCGCGGACGAACTGCAGGCCGTCGCCCTTCAGGGCCGTCTCCAGCCCCATGGCGGCCTCGCCGTCGTTTCCGAGATAAGCGATGCGATAGACCTTCATGGAATCACCGTTCTTATTGTAAGTGAAAAACCGGTGCCAGGCACTTTTCACTTAAATAATTTTCACCACGGTGGCGTGCGGGACCGCCGTGAAAAGAATTGGGGGAAGAGTGGCTCCCGGGCTTCCGCTAGCGCTTCTCGCCGGACGCCTTCTCCCAGGGGAAACCGACCTTGCGCGTCACCCTGGTGCGCCTCTCCTTGAGCTTGGGCTCCTGGTAGATGGACAGCGTCAGGATGGTCCGCGCCTGCTCCGGGTACTTGGCGACGAACTTCAGCTCGTCTTCCGTCAGCGGCTTGCCCGTGGTCACGTTGGCGAGCCTGACCAGGTCGAGGATCTCGCGTGCCTCTTCGTCAGAGCCGAACTCCACCTCCAGGCGGTCATAGACGTTGCGGAATCCCTTGACCCCGCCGTACGCGCCCGTGGTTATCATCCGGCCGGTCTCGACGATCTCCGGCTCGCCGCGCCCGAGCTCCTCGCAGTCGTAGAGCTCGTAGTTGCGGCGGTCCTTGAGAGCGCCGTCGGCGTGGATCCCCGACTCGTGCGCGAAGGCGTTGCGCCCCACGCCCACCTGGTTCACGGGGATAGGCACCCCGAACGCGTAGGAGGCATACTTGGCAAGCCGCCAGGCGTGCGTGATGTCCAGGTTCGGGTCGAGCCTGTAGCGCCCCTCCAGCCCGCTCGACTTCTTGAGCGCCAGGAGGCACGACAACAGGTCGGCGTTGCCCGCCCTCTCCCCGATGCCGTTCACCGTCGTGTTGATGTAAGCGTCCACCCCGCCGTCGATGGCGCCGGCCGCGCCCGCGACCGAACACGCCACTCCCATCCCGAGGTCGTTGTGACAGTGCAGTTCGATGTCGAGCTTCACAGCCTCAGCGAGCTCCTTCATGCGGTCGTAGGTCGTGAAAGGGTCATCGTAGCCGAGCGTGTCGCAATAGCGTATCCGGGTGGCGCCGCCTTCCCTGGCCGCCTCCGCGAACTTCATGAGGTCCTCCATCGGGGTGCGCGAGCCGTCCTCGGCGTTCACCGCCACCGTCTTGAACTCGAGCTCGAGGGCGCGGTTCAGGGCCTGCTGCATCAGGTCGATGACGTCGTCCAGGGTCCTTTCGCCTTTCCATTTCCCGTTTATCATCTGTGGGGAGGTCGAGATCGAGATGTTGACGTGCTCGAGCTCGGGGACCATCTCCCGTGCGAGCTCGATGTCAGCGTTGATGGCCCGCAACCAGCCCGCAATCCTCAGGCGCTTGATGCCGCCCTCTTCCACGAGCTCCAGGTTCCCCCTGAGGTAGTTGGTCTCGTGGTTGGTGGTGGGAAAGCCGGCCTCGCTCTGGAAGATCCCCATCTGGTCGAGGTACATGTTGATGATCGTCTTCTCTATTTTGGCGAGGCCGAGCTGGGAGGTCTGTACTCCATCCCGGTTCGTCACGTCTATGAAGTAAATCGTTTTCTGCGCCATTTTGTCCGCTCCTTTGCCCGCGGGCCAGGCGCCCGCCCAGACCGGATGGGTCGCTACGCCTTCGTTCCTTCTCTCATCTCCCCGGCGCAGCGGTACATTATATCAAACAGGTCTTCAATCTCGTCCATCTCCAGGCACGAGAACGCGACCCGCACGTCCGTGGCTCCGTCCGCGATGACCCCGACCCCGTAGCCGTCCAGCAGCCGGACGCGGAACTCCTCGGGGTCGATGCCCTTCAGCGCGACGCTCATGAAGTAGCCGGCGTTAAACGGGTACGGCTGCCAGAAAGCCTCGTAGTCGGGCTTGGCGAGGACCTCCAGGACCTTCTGCGCCCTCTCCCGCATGAGCTCGTATTTAGCTTCTTTCTGCTTCGCGAAATCGGGGTCCGACATCGCCGCGAGGACTATCGACTGCGAGAGCTGCGAGCAGTTGCTTATGTTGCCCCTGACCGCGCCCCCCACCTTCTTCTCCAGGGCAGTGTAGGCTTCTGCCTGCTTCGTGGCGGCCTTAAGGGAGAAGGTGATGAACCCCACCCGGAGGCCCCACGCGTACTCCTCCTTGGTGACGCCGTCCAGCTTCACCGGGAAGACGTGCTCGCTGGCGTCGGCAAGCCTGCCGAACAGCGACTCGCGCAAGGCGTCTTCGGTGTAGAAGAGCCCGAAGTAGGCGTCGTCGAGCACTACCACCACGTCGCGCCCGGGGCCCGAAACCGATGTCAGCGCTTCGACCACGGCGTCGGCCTCGCTCTTGCGCAGCGAGTATCCCGTCGGGTTGTTCGGGAAGTTCAGTACGACGAACGCCTTGCCTTTATCGTCCAGCGCCTTCGAGAGCGAGGACGCGAGCTCCGCGGTGTTGAAGCCGGTCCCGGCGAACAGCGGGAACTTTCGTACTACCGCTCCGCGCCGGACCCCGTAGACCATGTTGTAGTTGCCCCAGGCTTTGTCCGGGAGCAAGACCACGTCGCCCGGATCCAGGAACATCTCGCCCGCTATGGTCAGCCCGTGTGTGATGCCGCTGGTGACCACCGGAAGGCTCACGATCCTGCCGGCGAGAGACGGGTTCTTCGCGTACATCTCCTCGCTCCACATCCGCCGGAGCTGGACGTTTCCGGTTGAGGGCGCGTAGTCGAGCACCTGGTCGGGCGAGAGCCCGTTGACGCGGTCCATGACGCACTTCAGGTTCATGGCATGGCCGCTCTCCCGGGCGATGCCGATGGTGGCGTCGTACTTGTGGGCTTTATCGCGGGCTTCCGCGGTCTGCGTCAGTATCCCCCTGGGGAAGAAAAGCTCGCGGCCGAGCCCGGAGAGCACCCCGAAAAGGGAGGGGCTCGCTTCTTTAATTGTAGCGTTCAACTCTTCAGCAAGTGGATTCACAGCAACCGTCCAGATAGCGCGGCCTGTTCTTGAAAAGACACTCAATTCTACCCGATTGCAGGCCCCCTTTCCATAGATTCCAGCCACGACTTCACGAGCGTCTCCGCCTCTGGAATAAAGGCCTGCCCGGCGTCATTGAACCGGAAGTGTCGGCGAAGCAAGAAAGAACAATTCAAGGAAAGCGACCGCGACTGACGCGTCCTAGACGCCGCCGCAGGCGGCCATGATCTGCGCGTAGATCTGTTCCGGCTTGAAGCCCAGCAGCCGGTTTGCTCCCGAGGTGCAGGCGGCGGCGCAGGCGCCGCATCCTTTACAGAGCGAACTGTTCACCACCGCTACGCCCTTCTCCTCGTCGAAAGAGATCGCCTCATAGCTGCAGACGGCCACGCACTGCCGGCAGCCGGCGCACATCGACTCGTCGACGAACGCGACCACCCCTTCGGTCACGACCTCAGGCTTGGAGAGGACCGACTCGGCACGCGCCGCCGCGGCGCACGCCTGGGTGAGGCTCTCGGCGATGGTCTTGGGATAGTGCGCGAGGCCGGCCAGGAAGACCCCGTCGGTCGCGAAGTCCACCGGGCGCAGCTTCACGTGCGCCTCGAGGAAGAAACCGTCGGAGGTCAGAGGCACCTTGAGCTTCGGCCCCAGAGAGCGCGCGTCCGGGTTCGCGACCACCCCGCAAGAGAGAACCACCAGGTCCGGATTGAGCACTACTTCCTCGCCCCTGATGTTGGCGTCGGCGACACGGACCTGAGGGTCGCCCATGACGTCCACTACAGCGGGCGGCTGCTCTTTCTCGAAACGGATGAAGTTCACCCCGAGGTCGCGCGCCTCGAGGTAGTGGTCTTCTTTGAAGCCGTAGGTGCGCAGGTCCCGGTAGCAGACGTTGACCTGCGCCTCCGGGTTGACACCCTTGAGGGCTACCGCGTTCTTTACGGCGATGCCGCAGCAGATCTTGCTGCAGTAGGGATGCTCCTCGTTTCGCGAGCCGACGCACTGGACCATCACCACGTCCCGCGCGCCGGCGAGAGACTCCGGCTCCTCGGCGATGCGGCGCTCGAGCTCGGTCTGGGTGATCACCCGCTCGTCGGTGCCCCATCCGTACTCGCCCGGCTCTGGCTCGTACTCGAGGCCGCCCGTCGCCACCACCACGATGCCGTGGTCGAGTTCCACCGGGCCCTCGGGCGTGTCCACCGTGGTGTGGAAGCTGCCGATGAACCCGTCCACTGACTCGACCTCCGAGCCGAGGAACAGCCCAACGTTCTTGTGGGCCAGCACGCGCGCCTTGAGCTCCTCGAGCTTCCGCTGCACGTCCCCGCCCTCGATGGTCTTGGAGATGTGGCGCATGTTGCCGCCGAGCTCGCGGTCTTTCTCGACGAGGTAGGTGGTGAACCCGGCGTCGGCCAGTTGCAGCGCCGCGGTCATGCCCGCGCCGCCCCCGCCGATCACCAGCGCCCTCGGCGTAACCGGCGAGACGCCTTCGGAGAGAGGCTCCAGGAGCGCGGCCTTCTCGGTCCCCATCTTGACCAGGAGCTTGGCTTTTTCGGTCGCCAGTTCGGGGATGTTCATGTGCACCCAGGAGCAGTGCTCCCGTATGTTCGCCATCTCGAACAGATACTTGTTCAGCCCGGCGCTGCGCATCGTCTCCCTGAAGAGGGGCTGGTGCGTCCGGGGCGTGCACGAAGCCACCAGGAGCCTGTTCAGCCCGTGCTCCCTCACGGTCTCTCTTATCCACTCCTGCGCGTCCTGGCTGCAGGCATAGAGGCGCTCCTCCGCGAAGACCACCCCGGGCAGGGTCCTCGCGTAGTCGACCACGGCCGGCACGTCCACGACCCCGCCGATGTTTGTGCCGCATCGGCAGATGACGGCGCCGATCCTCGGCTCTTCGCCCGCGACGTCGCGCTCCGGCGGGTACTCGATCCGCTCGATGAGCTCTCCCCTGCCGGCGGTCAGCTTCGCGCTCGCCATCCCGGCGGACGCGCTCGCCTGGACGACGCTGTCCGGTATGTCCTTGGGGCTCTCGATCGCCCCACAGGCGAAGACGCCCTCTCGGGAAGTCTCCACCGAAAAGAACTTGTCGGAGGCCACGAACCCGTGCTCGTTCAATTCGACGCCCACCGCTGAGGCAAGCACAGCCGCGTCCGGCTCGATGCCCACGGAAAGGACCACCAGGTCGAACTCCTCTTCGACGGTGTTGCCTTCGGGGTCCACGTACCCGATGAGGATGTTGCCGGTCGGCTGGAGCTCCTTCGCGTAGGACGCGAGGCACCGCACATACCTGATACCCTGCTCGTCCTTCGACTTCTGGTAATACTCCTCGAAGCCCTTGCCGTAGGCGCGCATGTCGATAAAGAAGATTGTCGGGTCGATAGAGCGCTCGTGCTCTTTCGCGATGATCGACTGCTTCGTCGCGTACATACAGCATACGGAGGAGCAGTAGGTGTTGCCGGCGGTGGAGTCGCGCGAGCCGACGCACTGGATGAAGGCCAGCTTTTTCACCGGGCCGCCGTCCGAGCGGCGCACCACGTGCCCGCCGGTCGGGCCGTTCGCCGCCAGTATCCTCTCGAACTCCAGGCTCGTGACGACGTTTTCGTAGACGCCGTAGCCGTACTCAGCCCGCGCCCTGGCGTCAAAAGGCTTGTACCCCGAGGCCAGCACGATGGAGCCCACCTCGATCACTTCGGTGCGCTCCTTCTGGTCGTAGTCGACGGCGCCCGCCGGGCACTCCTCCTTGCAGTTTCCGCACTTCCCCTTCAGCAGGTAGAGGCACATCTTCGGGTCGATGAAGGCGGCGCCCGGCACCGCCTGGGGGAACGGGACCCTGATGAGCGGAGTGCGCGAGAGGTTGGCGTTGTAAGGGTCTTTCACCTTTACACGGCACTTCTCCGTGCAGATGCCGCAGCCGGTGCACTTCTCGATGTCGACGAACCGCGGCCGGACGCGCACCGTCACCTTGAAGTCGCCCGGCTCGCCCTCGACCCCGACGACGTCGGTCAGGGTCATGAGCTTGATGTTCCTGTTCGAGCCGACCTCGACCAGCTTTGGCGAGAGGATGCACATCGAGCAGTCGTTGGTCGGGAAAGTCTTGTCGAGTTGTCCCATCACCCCGCCGATCGACGGGCCGGAGTCGACCATGTATACGCGGTAGCCCATGTCGACGAGGTCGAGCGAAGCCTGGACTCCGCCGATGCCCCCGCCGACTACCATGACCGCGCCGACGGGAGTGGCCTTCGCGGGAGCGGCCGGCGCTTTGACGGCGGATTTCCTCGCGGCGGGCTTCTTCGCGGGCTTCTTCGCCGCAGCCTTTTTCGCTGCCGTCTTCTTTGCGGGCTTGCCGGCGGCGGGTTTCTTCGCTGTCTCTTTCTTCGCGGCCTTCTTTGCGGCCGGTTTGGCGGAAGGCTTGTTCTCAGCCACCTATTTCTTCCCCGCGAGGTCGAGTTCTTTCAAGAGAGGCATCGGGTTGATGATATGGCTCTTGAACCAGTCATCGGAGTCGAGCCCGAGGGCGAGCCCCAGCAACTCGGTGAAGTAAAGCACGGGCATTTTGTGGAGCAGTTTGAAGTCGAACTTGCCCGGCTGCTGACGCATCTCCAGGTTCGCGGCGCACATCGGGCACGCGGTAACGATGCAGTTCGCCCCGGCCTCTTCCGCCCGCGTGAAGAGCTTGTTGACGAGCTTCTCGACGATGTCGCTCCTCGAAAGGGAGAGGCTCCCACCGCAGCAATCGGTCTTGAACGACCACGGCCTCACCTCGACCCCCAGCGCCTCCAGGAAAGAGTCCAGCTCGGTGGGGTTCTCCACGGAGTCGCAACACGATATCTCGGGCGGCCTCACCAGCAGGCATCCGTAGTAAGGGACAGCCTTGAGGCCTGCGAGGTCGCGGCGCACCCACCGCTTGATCTCGGGCATTCCCACGTCGTTGACCAGGACGTCGAGCAGGTGTCTTATCTCTCCGGAAAACCGCGGGTCAGCCCCGACCATCCCGGCGACCTCTTTCGCGAGCTTCTCATCAGAGAGCAGGCGCTTCTGCGCCACTTTCATCCTCGAGTAGCACGCGGCGCAGACAACCAGCATGTCTTTGCCGATCTGCTTTGCGAGCGCGAGGTCGCGCCCGGGCAGCGCGATGGAGAGAGCGTCGTTCGTCATGTGGGCCGAGGACGCGCCGCAGCAGCTCCAGTCCGGCAGCTCCTCCAGCTCGATGCCCAGCGCGCCGCAGACCGCTTCCGTGGACAGCCCGAACTCCTCCGCCGAACCCGACTGCGAGCAGCCGGGGAAGTACGAGAAGGAGAGGCGCTTCATCTGGCACCACCCCTTGTCCTGGAGAAGATCCTGCTTATCGCCTTGCGGTCCCTGGTCAGCCGCGGGATTATCTTGAGCTTGCGCTTGAACATCATCACGGCGGCGAGGCCCATGTCGTCGAAGAGGTTCCTGCTCAGCAGCTTGTACGGGCCCATCAGAACAGGCTCGTTCGTCTTTCCCGTGAGCCTGATGCCGTTCAGGAAAGACCTGTGGAAGAGCACGACGTCGCTCTCCGCGGGCGCAACGCCTTTTTCGAGCGCCATCTGGCGCAGGCCGTCCATGACGCCCGCGATGTCGATCTCGTTCGGGCAGCGCGTGGAGCAGGTCTCGCAGGACGCGCACAGCCAGATGGTGGAGCACTTCAGGAGGCGCTGCTCCTGGCCGTACTGCACCATCTTCATGACCTCGTGAGGTACGAGGTCCATTGCGAATGCCACCGGGCATCCCGCCGAGCATTTCTTGCACTGGTAGCAGTCCCGGACCTTCTGCCCCGTACGCTCCTCGAGGGACTCCTCGAGCCGCCTGTTCACGGTGTTTATCATGAAGACGCGCTTCCCCTTCAAACGGATATCGTTTGTGACCGTTTAGTCATTATCACTCGCATGGAGCCGTGTCAAGAAGGTCTGGAGCACGGCAGAGCACTAGATTACCATAACGAGCCCCCGTGTTGATTGATTATGGGCAACCGTGGAAGGGACTCATTGCGCCTCATCACGCCGCCCTTCGCGAAGGCGCGCGCCGCCGTCATCACTCCTCCGGGGGCCGGGGCGCCTTGTGCTATATTATCGCAAGGACAGTCATTGCCGGTCCGCATTCCAACCGGGGGAAACACTTGCTCTGCGAAAGCTGCAACCGACGGCCCGCGTCGATGAAGATGACCGTCCGCAATCAGTCGGGCGAGCAGCGAATGCTGATGCTCTGCGGCCTCTGCGCCTACCGCTTCACGAACGTCCTTCCCAACCTCGCGGTGAAAAAAGAAACCGGAGCCGCCGGGCAACTGATCCCGGAGCTCTTCAACGAGCACCACTTCCCGACCCAGCGGTTCGGCACGTTCCAGGGATACTCGAGCGCGACGCAGCAGGCGCTGAGCAACGCCGAGAACGTGACGCGCGACATGGGCCTCTACGCGATCGGGACCTTCCAGTTGCTGATGGGCGTCTGCCAGCTGGATCATCCCGCCAGGCAGATCCTCGAGCGGTACGGCATCAACATCCAGAAGCTGGTGTCAGCCGAGGAAAAAGCGCTCAAGCAGGCAAAGCCTGAACCCGGCGTGAATGCCGGCGAGACGCCGCTGCCGAGCCAGCACCCGGAGATGCAGCAGAACACGCTGAAGGTCCTCGAGCTGGCGTCGAGCATGGCCCAGGGCATGTCCTCCGACTTCACCGAGCCTGAGCACCTGGTGCTGGCCATGCTCGAGCTGCCGCAGGTGAGCTCGACGCGCTGGCTCGACCAGATAGGCGTCAACCTCGACGCGCTGAAGTCTGAGCTCCAGCAGTCGGCATCCGCGAGGATTTCCAGGGAGTCGACGACCGTACAGGAAGCCACGCTCGTCGACCAGCTGATGGGCCCGCAGGCACAGGGCGAACCCGCGCCGGCCGTCGACGTGAACCCGCTGGCGAAATACGCGCGCGACCTGACGAGCGACGCCGAGCAGGGGAAGCTGATGCCGGTTGTCGGGCGGGACGTCGAGCTGAACAGGGTCGAGATGATCCTCTCCAGGATGTCGAAGAACAACCCGATACTGCTGGGCGAGCCGGGGGTGGGAAAGACCGCGGTCGTGGAGGCCCTCGCCGAGCACATCGTGTCGGGCGACGTGCCGGCGCGGCTGCGCGGTTGCAGGGTCTACGAGGTCGACCTGCCGTCCATAATCGCGGGAACGCAGATGCGGGGCGAGTTCGAACAGCGGATGGAAGACCTGCTCAAGCAGGTCGAGTCGCTCGGGGATGCCGCCATACTTTTCATTGACGAGAGCCACACCCTGGTTGGCGCCGGCGCCAGCGAGGGCAGCACCGATGCCGGCAACATCCTGAAGCCGGCGCTGGCGCGAGGCAAGCTCCACATGATCGGCGCGACCACCAAGGAAGAGTACCGCAAGTACATCGAGAAAGACCCCGCTCTCGCGCGCCGGTTCCAGCCGGTGATGGTGGGCGAGCCGACCATCGCGCAGGCCATCGAGATGCTGGAGGGTATTCGCGAGCGGTTCGAGAAACACCACGGCGTCACGGTCTCCCACGAGGCGGTGTCGGCCGCGGTGACACTGTCCAACCAGTACATCACCGACAGGTTCCTTCCCGACAAGGCGATCGACCTCGTCGATGAGGCGTGCGGCGCGGTGGCGATGGCGAACGAGAAATCAGGCGGCCAGCCGCGGGCCGTCATCGCGGAAGACATCGCGAACGTGGTCTCCGGGATGACCGGCATACCGCTCACAAAGATGATCGAGCCCGAGAAGAAGCGACTGCTTGCGATGGAAGAGGTCCTTCACCAGAGGATAGTCAACCAGGAGGAGGCGGTGAGCGCGGTCGCGGACGTGGTCAAGCGCAGCAGGGCCGGCCTCAAGGACCCGCACAAGCCGAACGGCAGCTTCATCTTCGCTGGGCCGACCGGCGTGGGGAAGACGGAGCTCGCACGGGCGCTGGCAGGTTTCCTGTTCGACAACGACGACGCGCTGGTGAGGATAGACATGTCCGAGTTCGTCGAGAAAGAGTCCGTCTCCAGGCTCATCGGGGCACCGCCGGGGTACGCCGGCTACGAGGAGGGCGGACAGTTGACGGAGAAGGTCAGGTTCCAGCCCTACTCGGTGGTGCTGCTCGACGAGATGGACAAGGCGCACCCCCAGGTCCTGAACCTGCTGCTGCAGGTCGCTGACGCCGGGTGCCTCACCGACGGCCAGGGGCGAGCCATCAACTTCAGGAACACCATCATCCTCACCACGAACGTCGGCGCCGACCTCTTCTACCAGGGCGCGGCCGCCGGCATGAGCGCGGAACAGCTCAAGTCGGAGGTCACCAGGCTGCTGGTGTCCGCGACCTCGCCGGAGCTGGTGAACCGCATGGACGACGTGATCGTGTTCAAGCCGCTCACCGAGGAACAGGTGAAGCAGGTCATCAGGCTGCTCCTGGACGGGCTCGAGAAGAGGCTCAAGGACCAGGAGTTGTCGCTTGACGTCACGGACGAGGCGGTGGCTTACCTGGCCAGGGCCGGCTACGACCCCGCCATGGGAGCGCGCCCGGCGAAGCGCATCATCCAGGACCAGGTCGAAGGGCCGCTGTCCGATATGATACTCGGCGAGGAGCTCAAGCCCGGCGGCACCGCGAAGGTGCACGTCGAGGCTGATACCCTGAAGGTCAGCGCGGAATAAGACGGAGGAGGATCATCACACATGGCAGAGACGCTCGATGTCACCTGGTACGGGCAGGCGATGTTCTCGATCTCGAGCCCGGGGCTCACCGTCGTCCTGGACCCGACGCCTCCCGAGACCGGGTACTCTCACGACCCTTTCCCCGCCGACGTGATCCTCATGACCCACCAGCACTTCGACCACTCCCACGTCGCCGGCATCACAGGCAATCCCAAGGTCATCACCGCGAGCGGCTCCTTCGACCTGGGCGGCCTCAAGGTCAAGGGCTTTGACACCTTCGACGATGCGAAAGGGGGAAGCGAGAGAGGCCCCAACATCATCTACACCTGGGAGCAGGGCGGCCTGACCTTCGGGCACTTCGGGGACCTCGGGGAAACGCCGCCCGCCGCAGTCCTCAAGAAACTCTTGAAGCTCGACGTGGCGATGATACCCGTGGGGGGCGTCTTCACCATCGACGGCGAGCAGGCCGTGCGCCTGATCCGCGACATGGAGCCCGCCATCGTTTTCCCGATGCATTACGGGACCCCGGCGTGCGCCATCCCACTCGACCCTGTCGACGAGTTCACCCGCCGCTTCAAGGGCAACGTGCGCCGGATCAGCGCGCGCCCGGTCGCACTGACCGCCGCTTCGATTCCCAGCGCCACCGAGGTGTGGGTGCTGCCTTTCGAGTGAGCGGCCGGGCGCTCGCCTTGCACGATGTCAATGTCCTTGGGCGCGCCGGGTGCCAGGATTATACTTACCATGTGGCCTCGTGTGGTTAGGAGATCCGATATGGCGGTACAGGCGCTCGACACGTCAGCACTTCTCGAGAACGACAGCCCCAGGATCGAGCGGCTCAAGGACAGGCTGCTCCGCGCCCCCTACGAGGTATGCCTCGAGCGGGCAAGGCAGTTCACCCGTGTCTACAAAGAGACAGAGGGGATGGACCCCGCCCTGCGCAACGCGCTCGCGCTCAAGGCCACCTGCGAGAACCAGCCCGTGCACATCTACGCCGACGAGTGGATGGTCGGCAACAAGACCGACGCCTACATCTCCCCCGTCATCGCGCCCGAGCGGGGCGACTCGATGAGGGTGCTCCAGCTCGAGATGAAAGTGCTGGGCGAGAAGGGCCACCCGTTCAAGATCAGGCCGGAGGACCGCAAAGAGTTCCTGACCGAGATACTTCCTTACTGGGAAGGACGCTCGCTCCGCGACCGCAAGGCGCGCAACTGGCTCGACTCGGGCATCATAGAACCGGTGCGCGGCAACCCGCTGCGAACGCTGCGCCAGGTCACCAACATGCTCAAGTTCGCGCGGTCCGCCGGGCGCGACAACCTGCGCATCATGGCGGGCATCAAAGAGGGGCAGAAGCAGCACCCCGGTCGCGCGCTCAGCGCCTGGAAGACCCGCGACGAGCTCGCCAAGAACAACCCCAACATGGGCGTGTACTGCTACGACGTCCAGGGCCACCTGCACCTGCCGGTCGAGAAGGTGGTCGCCGAAGGCTTCCTGGGCATCAAGGAGCGCGCGGAGCAGCAGCTCGAGGCGCTAGACGAGAGCGAAGACGATTACGCGCGGAAGAAGGCGTTCCTCGAGGCCGTGGCAATAAGCATGGAGGCCGCCTGCACTTACGCCGAGAGGCTCAGAGACCTCGCCGCCGGCGAGGCGGCCCAGGCCGAGGACCCGGCGGAGCGTGAGCGCCTGGCCGCGATCGCAGACAACCTCTCCCACTCGCCCGCTCGTCCCGCGCGCACTTTCCGCGAGGGCGTGCAGGCGGTCTGGTTCGCGCTGGTGATCGGTGAGATACAGTACGGCATGCACGACGTGCTCGGCATCGGCAGGACCGACCAGTACCTCTACCCGCTGTTCCGCAAGGGCATGGACGAGGGCACCCTCACGGTCGCCGACGCGCTCGACCTCCTTGAGGAGCTCAACCTCAAGTTGACCGCCAACGTCTCTCTCGTGCCCGAGATCGGCGCTGAGGCAAACGGCACCCTCGGGGTGAGCCAGCACTGCCTCATCATCGGGGGCACCGACTCGGAGGGAAACGACGCGACAAACGAGCTGTCCTTCCTGATGATCGACGCCTACGAGCGCATGCACGGCGCCATAAACCAGCTCTCGCTTCGCGTGCACAAGGGGGCCCCGCCGGAGTACCTCCGCCGGGGGGTCGAGGTGTTCCGCACCGCGAGCGGGCACGCGTTCTTCAACGATGAGGTGATTGTCCCGGCGCTGGTCCGCAACGGCATCGAGCTCGAGGACGCACGCGACTACAACATCGTCGGGTGCATCGAGACCAGCGCCGGTGGGAACTGCTTCCCCTGCCCGGGCGGCCACGAGGTCGTGCTGCCGATGGTCCTCTATATGACCATGTCGAACGGACGCCTTCCCGTGCCCATCTTCGGCCAGAAGAAGAGCATCAGGACCGGTGAGGCCGACTCACTGGAGACCTTCGATGATTTCATGGCAGCCTTCAACCGCCAGCTGCGGCACAACATCGAGGTCCTGGTCACCGCCGTCGAGGGTAAGGACAAGGCTTACATGGAGTTCCTCCCCTCGCCGTACGTCTCGGCCATGATGGACGGCTGCATCGAGAGCGCGACCGACATGACCCGGGGAGGCGCTACCTACGACTTCACGTCGGTCATCGGGCGCGGGCTCGCGACGTGCGTCGATTCGCTCCTGGCTGTGAGGGAGTTCGTCTACGAGCGCCGCGAGGTCAGCCTCTCCGAGCTGGTGGACGCCTGCCTCTCGAACTTCAAGGGCCAGGAGGACTTGAGGCAGCGGCTGGTCAACCTCGCGCCCAAGTACGGAAGGGACGACGAGGAGGCCGACGCGATGGCCCGCGAGGTGGTGGCGACGTTCACCGAGTACGCCGAGAGCCACACCAACGTGCGCGGTGGGGCGTACCGCACCGGGATGTACTCCTACGGGAACCACGTCATCGACGGTTTCTACATCATGGCCACCCCGGACGGCAGGCGCCGCGGCGAGCCGATCTCGAACGGCATATCCCCGTCGAACCGCATCGGGGAGGGCAACGGCCTGACCGCGTTCATGAAGTCGGTAGCGGCCATCGACCACGGCCGGTTGAGCGGCGGCGTCTCGCTGAACGTCAAGCTTCACCCGTCCTACATCGAGACCGACGAGGGGCTGGACAAGATGGCGTCGCTGCTCGAGACCTACTTCGAGCTCGGCGGCATGCACGTTCAGCCGAACGTGATCTCCGACGAGACCCTGCTCGCGGCGCAGAACGACCCCGAAGCCTACCGGGGCCTGGTAGTGAAAGTCGCGGGCTACAGCGCTTACTTCACCGACCTGGGGCGGTCCATCCAGAACGACATCATCGACCGCTACCAGTTCGAGAGATAGACTGCGGACTACGCCACTCTGTATCATTCACTCATGGCACAAGGACCCTTTGAATCTATCGAGATACCCGGGCAGGTCGCCGCTGCCGCCGAGCGCGTCGCCGCGGCGGGCGGGCAGCTCTTCATCGTAGGGGGCTGGGTGCGCGACCGCCTCCTCGGTACGGACTGCAAGGACGTCGACCTCGCGACCGACCTTCCACCCGACAGGACCAAAGAAGCCCTGGAGGGGCTCGGCTCTATCTACACGGTGGGCGAGCGATTCGGCACCGTGGGCCTGGTGTCCGGCGACTACGACCTGGAGATCACGACCTTCCGCACCGAGCAGTACGAGCCCGGCTCAAGGCATCCGGAGGTCGCCCACATCGATGACGTCGAAGAGGACCTCGCGCGACGCGACTTCACCATCAACGCGATGGCGGTGCAGGTCGCCCCTGTCCGCGGGGGCCTCATCGACCCGTTCGGCGGCGCCGACGACCTCCGGCGCGCGCTGGTCAGGACGCCCGGTCCCTCCGCTCCGCGCATGGCCGAGGACCCCCTGCGGATGATGCGCGCCGTGCGCTTCGCCGCCCAGTTGGGCTTCGAGATCGACGGCGAGCTCAAGGGCGTCCTCGGTGAGCAGGCATACCTGCTGGAGGGCATCTCGTGGGAGAGGCGCCGCGACGAGCTCGAGGCCATCATCGTCTCGCCGAACCCTGAGGCGGGAGTGCGCCTTCTGGTCGACACCGGCCTGATGGAGTACGTCTCACCGGAGCTCGCCGCGATGAAAGGCGTCGAGCAGCCGGAGGCCTTCCACCGCGCGGACGTGCTGGGCCACACTCTCCTGGCCATGTCATACACGCGCCCCGACCCCCTGCTCCGCCGCTCCGCTTTGTTCCACGACGTCGGCAAGCCGCCTTCGCAGATGACCGTGCCCAAGGTCATGTTCCCGGAACACGACAGGGTCGGCGTCGAGCTGACGCGTCGAGCCATGCGCCAGCTCCGCTACAGCAACGAAGATATCCAGAAGACGTCTTTCATGGTGCGCCGCCACATGCGGCCGATCCACTACGAGAGCACGCTGAGCGACGCCGCGGTCAGGAGGTTGATCAGGGATTGCACACTCCGCCGGGACGAAGACGTCCTGGTGTCGGTGGAAGACGTCATCGAGCTGGCTCGCGCCGACGTCAAGGCGGGCAACCTCCAGGCGGCCCCGCACTTCCTGGAGCTGATCGACGATCTCGAGCGCAGGATCGAGGAGATGGGCGAGCGCGAGGAGATCGCCCGGGCGCGCTCCCCGCTGGACGGCCGCGAGCTCATCGAGATGTTCGGCCGCAAGCCGGGGCCGTGGTTGAAGCCGGTGATGGCGTACCTGACGCACCTGGTCATCGATGGCGAGCTGGCTCCCGACGACAAAGAGAAGGCCGCGCGCCTCGCGCGCGAGTTTGTCGAGAAGCAGTGACGGCCTGAAGCCTACCCCGCCGCTTCGACGCCCTCCATCCACTCCGCGATGAGCGGGTAGACCTCGTCACCGACGCGCCTTCCCATCACCAGGTCGGTGTGCCCGTAGCCCGGGAGCATCACGAACTTCTTCACGCCGCTGGAGATGCGGTCGTACCCGTAACGCCTGATGCCGACCCAGTTCGCGAAGTCCTTGTCCCCGGTGATGAAGAGCATCGGCGCCTTGATGAGGGGCATGTTGAGGGTGTAGTCGTACGGCTCCTCGCGGAAGATGAACGGGAAGTACTGCCTGAAGCTTATGTTCCATATCCCGTCCACCAGCTGGACGTACATGTGCGCGGAGACGTCGTCCGCCCCCCACTTCACGAGAGAGGTGGAAGTCTCGGAGTCTGTGTTGCGCCTGTTGTAGAGCATGATCCCGATGGGGCTGCGGGAAAGCGCCTTGATCCCCCGCGGCCGGTTGAGCACGGCGTTCTTGGCGTTGCTCCCTATGCGCACGCGGGGCGCCACCGGGGCGCGCAGGCGGTTCAAAAGGATGCTCGCTCCGAGCAGGCCGCGCCCGATAGACGATTCCGTCACGACCTGGAACGGATGGTGCCTGGGCCACCAGAACGCCGGCGGGCTAGCGATCGGGATGCCGCCCAGCACGCTCGCGTTGCGTTGCTCCACGAGCTCCGGCTCGGAGACGACGTGGCAGTCGGCCGGGTCTCCGACGAACCTCACTCCCTGCAGGTACATGTACAGCACCATGCCGCCCATGCTGTGCCCGATCCAGAAGGGCTTCCTGCCCGTCAAGCTCGTCACGCCATCGATGAGAGTCGGCGCGTCGAGGATGGCAAGCGTATCGATGCTGTGGCTCCAGTCGCCCGCGTCGCAGTAGTAGGGCTCGACGCCGCAGCCCCGGAACGACGGGATCCACACGTCGTAACCGCGCCTCGCCAGGTACACCGCCATGTTGAATCCCTCGCGCGGGAGGTCGAACTCGAAGCCGTTGCCGTTGAAGCCATGGAAGAACACCACGGGAGTGCCGCCGGGGTTCGCGTAGCGCTTGGCCCTCAAGGTGACGCCGTCGGGCGTGACGAACTCGTGCTTCTCGACCGTGAGGCCGTCGGTGACCTCCTGGTCCTGGCCGGGCAGTGGGGTCTTGTAGACGTATGTGCCGGCCACGGCGAGTGAGGCCCCCAGCGCGCCGAGAAAGACTTTGTCGAGGGTTCGGTCGTCCATATCTCCTCCTTCGGAGAGAACGCGCTCAGCGGTCGCAGGGCTTGATGTCAACAACGGGCGTGCCGTCGACGGCGTCCAGCCCCTTGACGGTCAGGATGCCGTCCTCGACTCCCAGCAGTTCGACGACCGTGAGCCCTATGGCATTCGGCCTGTTCGGCGAGTGGGTCGCGAACACGCCGCGCTCGGGCCGCGCCGCGTCGCCCCTTGGATGCAGCACCAGCTGGAAGCCTTGAGACCTGTCAAACACATAGATCATATACAGGCGCTCGAAGTTCTCTATCCGGTAGAGGCCGGCGGCGAACTCCGGCAACACACGCACTCTGGACACGGCCTCCGCGAAGATGTCGGGGTCGTGCTGCACTTCGGTAAAATCGTTCTCGACGAATCCGATGGGCCTCAGGGCGAACTCGGGCAGCGCCATGAATCACTTTCCCTTCAAGCGACCGTCTAATACTATGATATCAGCCCGGAGACTTGCGACGGGAAAGCGAGCGGCTCGATGACCGATGGTTCATTCAGAGGGAACACCAGGTGTCCCGTCTGCGGGCGGGACTACCAGGGGCAGTTCCCCCGGTACTGCCTGACCTGCGGCTGGATGTTCGAGGACCGAAGCCAGCCGCCTCAAACAATTGCCGCCGCGCCTGGCGCTCAACCGGTCCAGCCCGCGGGGCCGGTGCCGGTCACGCTGCCCGACGGGTCCCAGGGCGCTTACCACCAGCCAAGGCCGCGCCCCCCGGTCAGCCGTCCGCGCCCCGCCCGGCAACCGGTCGTCGAGCGCGTGAAGAACAGCAGGCGGGCGTTGGGCGTAATCGCGGCGTGCCTGGTACTGCTCCTCGTTGCCGGAGGGGCCTTCGGGCTCGTCACCTGGCTGAAGTCGATCAAGCGCCCCGTGCCGTTGCCGGCCACCGCGGCGGCGATGCGCGCCTCTGTCGCTCAGGACGAGGGGTACCTCAACGAGCGCGGCAAGGCACTGGCTCTCGGACGGAACAAGAACGCGCCCATCTACTCTGTCAGCGCGAAGCTCGATACCGTTGCGAACAGCGTCAGCGGGACAGAGCGCCTCCTCTACACCAACAACACCGGAGTCGCGCTGAGCGAGATCGTGCTGCGCCTGTATGCCAACAGCGACGTGGTCAAGGGGGACGGCCTGGACGCATCCGTGACAGGCGCCCAGATCGACGGCCACCAGGCGACCGCCACCCTGTCGCACTCTCTCGTGACCGTGACCCTGCCCGCGCCGCTCGGCCCCGGCAACGCCGCCATGGTCTCGCTCGACTTCAAGGAGTTTGTGCCGTTGGTGCAGAGCGGCCTCGGCAGCATGGAGCAACTCCTCGGCCAGGAGTCCTCCACAGGCTACGGGGTCTTCGGGCGCAGCGGCACCACGTACGACCTCGGCTACCTGATGCCGATCGCCACCACCTGTGGCGCGCAGGGCTGGGAAAAGCGAGAGGCCCCCGCATTCGGCGATGTCGGGGACTTCGACTGCGGCTACTACAGCGTGACGCTCGACGTGCCTGCCGGATACTCTGTCGTCGCGACCGGCATGACCGTGGGCGAGGGCGCCTCCGGTGACCGGAGGTCTTTCGATTTCCGCGCCGGCCCGGTCCGGGATTTCACCGCGCAGGTGTCAAACGACTACCGCGTCGCCACCACCCGCGAAGGCGAGACCCTGGTCTCCTCCTACTACCACAAGGACGCCGCCGACGCCGGCGGGAAAGTGCTCGGCTACGCGCGCGACGCGCTGAAGGCTTACAACGCCAACTTCGGCCCGTACCCTTACAGGAAGCTAAACCTGTGCGAGGCGCCGCTGGCCGGAGGCGCGGGCGGGATGGAGTTCTCTGGCCAGATCCAGATGGCCGAGTTGCTCTATGGCTCGGCCGGCCTGACCACCAACAGCGCGGACAGCCAGCTCAACGAACTGCTGAAGTCCGCCGGGAACCTGGGCGGGTTGCTCGGGGATACTCTGGAGTTTGCGGTCGCGCACGAGGTCTGCCACCAGTGGTGGGGCCTGGTCGTCGGAAGCGATTCCATCGGCCATCCGTGGCAGGATGAGTCTCTCACCAATTACTGCTCGGTAATGTATTTCAAGTGGCAGCACGGCGCCGACGCGGCGAGCCAGCAGCTCGACATGCAGATCAAGATGCCGTACAGCGCGGCGAAGTTGATGGGCGGCGGGGGCGACATGGCCGTCGACTCGCCGGTGACCGCGTTCTCCAACCAGACCCAGTACACTGCCATCGTCTATTCAAAGGGCGCGCTGTTCTTCGAGGCGCTCGAGAAGTCCATGGGAGAGGCGCCGTTCACCAAAAGCCTGCAGTCCTACTATCAGGCCTACGCCTTCAGGAACGCGACGCCGGCGGACCTCATCGCTTCCTTCGAGAACAACAGCAGCGATCCCGGCGCGGTGGCTGTGCTCAACCAGCGCTGGATAAACGAGAGGCACGGTGACGAGGACATCGCCGCGTCCATTCCCGGGATGGACCTCGTGAACGACCTGTTGAAGAACCTGCCGGGCGACATCGACATGAACACCCTGCAGGACATGCTCAAACAGTTCATGCCGAACGGCAGCCTGCCCCAGATCCCCGGCCTGGATGACCGGTCGCCGGACCAGATCATCTAGCGCGTGCGCCGGCGTCCGCAACACCGTAGCGCCGGCGTCCCGCCGGCAGATCTTGCACTTCCCTTCCAGACGGACGCGCCAATGTAATATATAATGCCGAACCGTGGAATCCCCATCTAAGGAGGTATAGAGAAGTGGAGAAGAAATACCCGTACTTCACCGAAGAGCACGATATGCTCCGTCAGTCCGTGGCCGAGTTCGTCGCCAAAGAGGTCACTCCCTTCGTCGATGACTGGGAGGAGGCCGAGGCATATAACATGGACGCCTTCAAGAAGATGGGCGAAGCCGGTTTCCTCGGCCTGCGTGTCCCCGAGGAGTACGGCGGTGGCGGCGCCGATTACTGGTCGGTGGTCGTGCTGTTCGAGGAGCTCAACAAGAGCGGCTGCAGCGGGTTCCTTACCGCTGTCGGCGTGCACATGGAAGTCGCGATACCCGCCATCCTCCACCACGCTACCGAGGCGCAGAAGCAGAAGTACCTGGTGCCGTCGGTCAAAGGCGAGATGCTGGGCGCGCTGGCGGTCACCGAGCCGGAGGCAGGGAGCGACGTCGCCGCGATGCTCGCCACGGCGGTCGAGGACGGCGACGACTACATCATCAACGGCAACAAGATATTCATCTCGAACGGCGCACGCTGCGACTGGATCGTGGTCGCGGCCAAGACCGACAAGGACGCCGGGTACGGCGGCATCACCGAGTTCATCGTCGACGTCAAGACGCCGGGGTTCGAGGTCAGCCGGAAGCTCGACAAGGTCGGGCTGCGGTCCAGCGACACCGCCGAGCTCTTCTTCACCGACATGCGCGTGCCCAAGGAGAACGTGCTTGGCGAGGTCAACAAGGGCTTCTTCCAGATCATGTCCAACTTCCAGCCCGAGCGCCTGCTCATCGCGATCGGCGCCTACGGCGGAGCGGAGCGCGCGCTCGAGATGGCGATCGAGTACGCCAAGGAGCGCAAGCAGTTCGGCAAGGCCGTCTCGAGGCACCAGCACAACGCTTTCAAGATCGCGGAGCTGGCCACCAAGGTGGAGGCATCCAAGGAGCTGTCTTACCGCGCGGCGGACATGTACAACCGCGGCCTCGACTGCCTCAAGGAAGTCTCCATGGCTAAGTGGTTCACCACTGAGGTCGCCAACGAGGTCACGTACCACGGGATGCAGTTGATGGGCGGCTACGGTTACATGATGGAGTACCCGATGCAGCG
>Ga0066793_10000059_pt1 | contig 33163 bp, 30 predicted proteins | sample PersoiDNA2013189_FD_83876 | JGI IMG/M metagenome (GOLD analysis project Ga0066793, IMG submission 83876) | Permafrost soil microbial communities from the Arctic, to analyse light accelerated degradation of dissolved organic matter (DOM) -... | ecosystem: Environmental > Terrestrial > Soil >... | reverse complement strand
GAGCCATTCACCCGACCCCCCCTCAAGGGGGAGGGAGTGAATCTCTACTTGCCCTTGCGCTGGTCGAACCGCCGCGCGAACAGCACGCTCGCGAGCGTCGTCCTCAGCATCGAGGTCGTCCCGCCCGCGACCCACCAGGCCCGCGCGTCGCGCACCATGCGCTCGACCGGGAACTCCTTCGAGTATCCGTAGCCGCCGAAGACCTGCGCCGCGGTGCTGGTGACCTCGACCACCATCTCGTTCGCGAACAGCTTCGCCATCGAAGCCTCGTATATCGACGGCAGCCCGCCGCCGGCGCCTTCCGCCGCGCGGTAGACGAGCAGGCGCGCCGCCTCCAGCTTCGTGGCCATGTCCACGATCTTGAACTGTATGTCCTGGAACTCGCATATCGGGCGCCCGAAGCACTCCCGCTTCGTGGCGTAGGTGCGCGCCTCCTCCAGCGCGCCCGCCGCGACCCCGAGGCACATCGCCGCGTTCCCGCAGCGCTCGATGTCGAAGGTCGTCATGAGGTTCTTGAACTCGCCCTGCTTCAGGACCACGTTCTCTTTGGGAATCTTCACGTCTTCGAATATCAGGTCGCAGGACGGCATCCCGCGCAGGCCCATGAGGTCCTCCTGCGGGCCGAACGTGAAACCGGGCATGCCCTTCTCAGCGAGCACCGCGCCGATGCCTTTGTAGCCGGTGACGTCCCCGTAGCGGGTGTAGACCAGGTAGTGGCTCGCATCCCCCCCGCCAGTGATGAACACCTTGTGCCCGTTGAGGATGTAATCGTCGCCGTCGGGGACTACGTTCGTACTGAGGTTCGTAAGGTCGCAGCCGGCCTCGGGCTCGGTCATGCAGACAGAGACGCTCATCTCGCCCTTGATGACCCCGCGGACGATCTTGTCTCTCTGCTCGGGAGTGCCGTAGAGGTCGACGACGCGCACCGGTCCGACGTTCGACTCGAAGACGGGCCCCGCGATCATAGGGCTGTACTTGGCGAGCGCCTCGATGGCGAGCACCGCCGTAAGCGCGCCCTGACCGCCGCCGCCGTACTCAGGCGAGAGGGTCATGCCCAGCAGGCCCAGGTCGGCGTACTTGGGCATCAGTTCCCAGGGGAACTCGCCCGACTTGTCGGTCTTCAGCGCGAGGTCGCGGAAGTTTTCTTTCTCGCCCATCTCGTTGATCGTGGATACGAGAAGTTGTTGTTCCTCCGAAGGTTTGAAATCCACTTGTGCCCCTTTCTCTTCTTCATGCCGGCGGGACGCCGGCGCTACGTTCTCATTATGCCGGCGGGACGCCGGCGCTACGTTCGTTAAGCGCTACACCATCTCCGTCAGTTCTCTGATGTCTTCCAGGTTCTCTAGTGCGAGGACGAGCTCTATGAGCTTGTCAGTGTTCTCTTTGTTCCGGTCGCCCGAGAAGCGCTTCAACTTGTCGGCGATGTCGTCCGCCTCCATCGGCACGGAAGGGTCGCCTCGCGGGACATCCACCTGGCGCTCGAGCGAGCGCCCGTCCTTGAGCTTCATCGCGACACGCGAGGCGGTCTTCTCAGGGTAGAGGGCGTTGAGGTCGTCGTCCTGCGCGACGCTGACGCGGCCGATGAATTCGTTGATGTCCGGCGAGCCCATGCGTTCCTCGGTCAATTGCCCCGGGCCCATGGCACCGTCCAGCAGGCATGCCGAGACAACGTACGGGATCGAGAACTGCGCCGACACGAACGACCCGCCGTCCGGCACGCCCTTGCCGGTGGCGATGTTCGCGATTGTGTAGGTGTAGACGGTGACCGACTCAACCTCGTCCGCGCCGAAGCCGTGCTCGTTCATGAGCTCGAGCGTCGCCTGCGCCGCGCCGTGCGTGTGGCGGCATGACGTGAACGGCTTGAAGTAGACGTCCATGATGGAATAGCGGTCGCCGAGGCCATCGGTGACGCGGGAGATGACAGGGTCTACATTGTTCAGCGTGATCTTCGTGAAGCCCCCGTTGAGCGCGGAGCCCTCGAGCGCCTGGGGATGGCCGGTTATTCCCTGGGCCGCGAGACCTGCCGCCGTCACACCCGCGCTTGCCGCCTGGCCGCCCTGGACAATCTTGACTGTGCAACCGGCCATCAGGTCCTCCGCCATCGAGACCGGCGTCATGTAGCCGGCGTTTCCGAGGGCGTTGAGGATGCCGGCCGCGTCGAGGTCGATCATGCGGGCTGCCGCCACCGCGGCACCGAACGTGCCGCACGCGCCGGTGGGAAGGAAACCCGAAAGTGTCAGAAACGGATGGACCGCGGCGGCCACGCGGTTAGTTGCCTCGTATCCCGCGACGATGGCCTCGATGAGGTCGCGGCCACTGCACTCGTAGACCTCGCCAACAGCCAGCGCGGCGGGCGTCACGGCAGAGACCGGGTGGTTGCCCCCGAAGCGCACCCCGTCCTGCGCTTCGATGGCTTCAGCGAGTGTGCCGTTGATGAACGCGGCATTCTGGGGCGTTGTCTTGAAGCCGCATGCCAGCGCCGTCGATGGCCCCCCGTCGCCCATCGTCTTCATGTAGGACACGATGCCGCAGACCGCCTCGAGTTCGAGGGAGCCGTACACGTTGGCGAGATAGTCGAGCAGGCAGAGCTTCGCCTTGCTGACAACCTCCGGCGGCAGTTTGTCGAACCAGACCCCCGCGCAGAACTCCGCCAATCGCCTTGTCTCGTCCATGTCAGCCTCCGATGCAAAATGGGGACAGGCACCTTTTTGCATTTATGTCATCCAACCAAGCATCTCCTTGAAAATGCAAAAAGGTGCCTGTCCCCATTTTGCATCTCATACGTAGCCGCGGCCTTCGTAGATCTTGATCATGCGAGTCGGGTCGATCACCTCGCGGATTACGCGTAGCTCTTCCGCTGTCGGCGGCTCGGTCTCGCTCACATCGGCGGGCACTTTCAGTTCCCAGCCGGTGTTCTCGACTATCTCCTCGATGGTGCTCCCCGGATGATACGTATCCAGGTATGCTTCCTTGGTCTCCGGGTCGAAGCGCATGACCGCCTTGTTGGTGACGATCACGCTCGGTCCCGTTCCGGCCGGCAGCCCCCAGCGCTCGCGCGCGCCGGGCCCGTCTATGTACCCCGGGGTCGTCGTGAAGTCCACCTTCTCCGCGAGCCTGCGCTTGTCATGCAGCGCGATGATGAGGACTTTCTTCGCCAGCGAACCGATCGAGTTCGCGCCACCGCTGCCGGGGAGCCTGCTCTTCGGATGCGCGTAGTCGCCGATGGCGGTCGTGTTGATATTGCCGTATTTGTCGACCTGGCTGCCCGAGAGGAAGCCGACGTCGACCCACCCGCCCTGCAGGAACATGCCCATAACGTTGACGAGGCCGCCTATCATCGCGGCGCCTGGGTTGAGGCACGGGTCTCCGACCGACAGCGGCGGTCGTTTGGGCCGCGCGTCGAGCACCCCTGACTCCTGCATCATGATCGCGTTCGGAGCGTGGATGTGCCGCGCGATGTCGGCCGCCATCATGGGGAAGCCCGTGCCGACGATGACAACGTCGCCGTCGGATATCTCGCGGGCGCCGCAGCACGCCATGAGTTCGGGCTTTATCCAGTCGCTCGTGTCGCTCATCGTTCCTCCGTATGCCGGCGGGACGCCGGCGCTACACCTTATGCCGGCGGGACGCCGGCGCTACTGTTACCTGTCCACCTCGAACACGCACTTCGGTGCGCCCATCGCCTTGCACTCGACCTCGCGCGCCTGGAGCTCCTCCCCGCTGATCGCGCTCGTGTACCCTGCCACGATCCCCGAGTACAGGCTGCAGACCGGCTTCTCCGATGGGGCAAGCCAGGCCGCTTCCTGCGAGTTCGTGAGGGTGACCCGCATGGGGCTCGACCGGACCTCGAAGTCCAGGTGTCCCCAGCCTCCCTCGTCGGTGATGAGGCGCGAGACCTTGTCCATCACCTTCACGAAGAACCGCGCCAGCGCAGGATCGCTGCGCGCGTCATCGATGATGGTGCTGTTTGATATCAGAGGCACCAGAACGCCGGGAGCCCACTTGCCACCTTGAAGCGAGGTGGACACCTCCCACTTGCAGAGGTTGTACCCGAGCTCGTACAGCGCCGCGTCTTTCTCCCCGTCGCCCAGCCTGCTGGCGAGCACCGAGTGGAGCTGCTCCACCACCTTGGAGCCGAACATGATCTCTTCCACTCCGCCGATGCCGATGCGCCCGCGCGCAAGGTCCACGTCGTGGATCTCGAACGCGGTCTGCCCCATGAACGCCTTGGGCAGCGCCATCAGGCGCCGGGAGATGAACGGGACCCTCGAGACCGGTCGCAGAAATGCGCTTACGAGAGTGGGATGCCGCTCGAGGAAATCTATCAGGCCCAGCAGCACCTTCACCTGGGTCTTGTTGTTCACGCGTTCTCCTTGTGTAGTGGGTGCTGGTGGTAAAACCACACCCCCACCCCGACCCTCCCCCCTCAAGGGGGAGGAGAAAATACTAGTACGAATACGAAACCGGGTATCCGTAGTCGAAGTCCGCCTTGAGCGCGTCCCACTGCTTGTAGCCGAAGCGCTCGATGTAGTGCTGTATGTACCCCTCGCGGTCCTCGACGCCGTACACCCACTCATCAACAAATGCCTGGAAACCCTCGACCGTGTTGGACGCCTGCTGGTAGAGATAGCCGAACGTCCCATCGACGTCGTAGAAGCCTGGCGTGTAACCGGGGTGGGACGCGAACGGCTCCTCGACCACCGCCGCGACCTTGAACGCGGGCACGATCGTCCGCGAGGGGTCCTTGCCCACGACCTCGCGCGACACCAGCCGCTCGCACGAGACGATGACCTTGCCCGACGCGTTCGCGCCCATCTGGCAATCGCCGCCGATGCCCCACATCTGCGCGTTGCCTTCCTCATCAGCGAACTGGACGTGGATGATCCCGACGTCCGGCTTCAGCGCCGGCACGAGGAGAGTCCGGCTGCCATCGAACGGCGAGTCGATGATCTTGAACTTGTTCTCGCCGAGGAACGCGCTGACGTTGAGCAGGTCGCTGCCCATCATGTCGCTCACGGGCACGAAAGGCATGCCCATCGCGCCTGCCATCAGCATCATGGGAAGGGAAAGGTTCGTATACTCCTCGACCTCGAGTTCGTGCGGGATGCCCTTCTCCATCGCGCGCCGGTAGCAGCGTCCGAGCCCGTAAACGCCGAGCGACAGGAACGTCCCGATGAACCTGCTGACCACGCCGGTGCCGATCATCATGTCGAAGTCGTCCGCTGCGTTGCTGCGCGTGATGGTGAGGTCTTTCTTCCCCTGGCGGATGATCTCATGGATCGCGCTGAACGGCGTGCGGCAGATGTACCCGCCGATGAACAGGAAGTCGCCATCGCTGACGTTGGCCTCGACGGCCTCCCGCATGGTCATCACTTTGCTCATTCACGCCTCCCGCGCAAAACGCAAATTAGGGACAGGCACCATTTTGCGTTTTTTGCGCACTATCATTCATCTCCTCTGAAACGCAAAAAGGTGCCTGTCCCTAATTTGCGTTTATCGTGACAATTCGAACTCGGTGCGGTCGATTATCTCGTCCTGCGCGATGTCGCTCAGGTCGATGAACTGCGCCGAGTACCCGCTCACCCTCACCACCAGGTCGCGGTGCGCAGCCGGGTGCTCCTGCGCCTCGCGCATCTCCTCCGACGTCACCATGTTGAACTGCACCTGGAACCCGCCGTTGGCAAAATACCCTCTGACCAGGTCGGTGAGCACGCCGGGCTCGACCTTGCTCCCTTCGAACCTCATGTTCAGGTTCGCGCCATTGTACAGGCGCACCAGCGGCAGCTTGGTGACCGAGTTCATCACCGCCGTGGCGCCCTCGATCGCGTTCCCCGTCGTCGGCGTCAGCCCGTTGCCGAGCACGTCGCCGGCGAACCGCCCGTCCGGTGTCGCCCCGGTGAACGCCCCCATCGCGACGTGGAACCCCACCGAGAATATGCCGGGCCAGTACGCTCCGCCCCGGAAGTTCTTGTACTTCGCCAGCTCGTCCGCGTACTGCACCACGACGCGGGCGGCCATCTCGTCCACCTCGTCGTTGTCGTTCCCGAACTTCGGTATCTTGCACAGGAAATAGTTGCGCATGTCCTCGGCGTCCATCCAGTCCTCCGCGAGCCAGCGCGTGAGGTCCGCCATCGACACCTTGCCGTCCTCGAAGACCGCCTTCTTGACCGCGTACAGGCCGTCGGCGGTGTTCGCGAACCCCATGAACTGCACGCCGGTCGAGTTGTAGAGAGCGCCGCCGCGCGTGACGTCCATCCCTTTCTCGAGCGACCCCTGGATCATCGACGAAGCGAAAGGCGACGGCACCATATCCGCGATGGCGTGGTCGAGCGCCTCCATCCCGCGGGTGACCTGCCTGACGAAGTACGCAATCTGCTCGCTGTACGCGTTCCAGACCTCGTCGAAGCTCGTGAACCCCGCCGGGTCACCCGTCTCGACCCCCGACTGGTACCCGAAGATGTTGTCGATGCCGTTGGAGAGCGCGAACTCGAGGCACTTGATGCCGTTGAACTGCACCGCGAAGGTGGAGCCGAACGTCTTGCCCTGGGCGCTAGGTTCCAGGCAGCCGACGACTCCGTAATCCCGCGCGTCCTCCAGGGTCAGGCCGGCGCTCACGAGCGACTCGACGATTGCGTCGTCGTTGAAGAAGTGCATCAGGACGCCGTCCTTGCAGTACTCGGCGGCCTTGAGGAACAGCCCCGCGGGCGCCTTCGAGCCAAGGCGCACCCCGAAGTTGGGCTGCGCGGTGCTGACGTCGGCGAACGCGTCGAGGCCGATGTAGGACAGGTCGTTTGTCGCGTCCTCCCCGTCGGTCCCGATGCCCCCCACCGTCACGTTCTGGGTGGTCTTGCCCTCAGTGCCCTCACCGCCGGGTATGAACGCCTCCTCGAGCACGTTCCAGATCTCGTTGGTCTTGAGGAACAGCATCGCTAGCAGCTCGCGCGCCTGGGCGGGCGTGATGTCGCCGGTCTCGAGGTCGGCCTTGTAATAGGGATAGAGCACCTGGTCGATGCGCCCGAGCGAGATGGAGTTGCCGCCCGACTCGATCTGCGAGACCAGGTGGATGAAGTACACACACTGGACCGCCTCCTGGAACGAGCGCGCCGGCTCCCAGGGCACCCGGCGGCACACCTCGGCGATCTTGCGCAGCTCGAGAGCGCGGTCGGTGTCGGCCTCGGCTTGCGCCATCCCGTCCGCCTTGTCCGCGTAGCGCTCGGCGAACCGCCGGGTCGCCTCCAGCGATCTTATGACCGCCTCGTAGAACAGCCCCTTCTCGCGCGATTCCTCGTCGTCGCCCAGTATATCCAGCCGGGCATGGGTGTCTTCGATGATCCCCCGCAGGCCCTGGCGCAGCACCCGCGGATGGTCCATCGTGAAGTGCCCGATGCCATACGTGATCTCGAGCATCATGGTGAAAACGTACTTGTCCATGTCCTCCACGACGTCGGCCGGGAGCAGGTCATCGAGGTGGTTCTCGACGGTGCGGCCCTCCCAGAATGGCAGGACCTCCTCGTGCAGGATGCGCTTCTCCTCCTCGGTGATGAGCGCCCGCTGGAGGACACGCTGGTCGAAGGCGTCCACGTCGCCCTCGAGCCACGTCGCTTTGTTCTCGGGGAACAGGGGGGCACCCTTGAGCTTGCTGGTGCGGCAGCCGACGATCAACTCGTCGGGCCTGATGATGACGCTGATGTTGTCGAGTATGTCCCAGAGCGCCATGCTGATGCGCGTCAGGGGATGCTCGTCCCAGTGCTCGCTCATCGAGCGCGTAAGAAAGCGCGCCCGCTCGGCGCACACCTCCTGCGGCGCGTCGATTATCCTCTGCCGAAGGCGCTCGACCCTGGTCTGCGCTTCCATCTCATATCCTCCCGCTAAACTTCTTGGGGTCAGACCCTTTTTTGTTTAGTCCCCTGCAAGAAATGGGTTTGACCGCTACTCTGCAAAATGGTGCCTGTCCCTATTTTGCACTTAAACTTTGATATCCATGTGGTTGATGAGGATGCTGTCGCGCACCCGCGTCGGCAATACCTTGTTCAGGAACTGGAAGACGCCGCTCATCGTGTCGATCGATGTGTAGAGCGGCGGCTTGTCCGAGTGGACCACCTTGACTATCTTCTTCGCGGCCATCAACGGGTCCGGCGCGGTCTTGATGAGCTCGTTGTCGCGGTCGATGAACCGCCTCGCCCGGTCGCGGTACGGCGAGCCTTCCGGCGGCAGGACGTGTATCTTCGCGGCAAAGGTCGTCGACACCTGGGCGGGTTCGATCACCGCCACGCGGATGCCGAACGGTTCGACTTCGTAGCGCAGCGACATGACTAGCCCGTTGACCGCGAACTTGCTCGCCGAGTAGACCGACTCGAACGGGAACGGTATGCGACCGACCAGTGAGGACATCGCGATCAGTTTCCCCTTGCCCCGCTCGCGCATCGAGGGCACGAATGCCTGCAATATGGCGGCCGTCCCCATCACGTTTATGTCGAGGCACTGCAGCGCCTTCTCGAGGTCAACTTCCTCGAACGGGCTGAAGAAGCCGATGCCGACGTTCGACAGCACGGTGTCGACGTGCCCGTACTTGTCGAGTACTTCTTTGCTGAAAGCCTTGATCCCCGGGCGGTCGGTGATGTCCATCGCCTGGAGGAGGTGGTCGCCCCCGATGCTCTCGAGCTCCCCCTTCAGTGTATCGATGCCGGCCGCGTCCACGTCGAAGCCGGCGATGCTATCGCCCTCCTTCGCCAGCATCTTCGCGACCTCGCGACCCATGCCGTCCGCCAGCCCCGTGATGACCACTACGTCAGACATCTCGACCCCCTGTGTTCTGATTGCGCCACCGGGGTCTGACCCCACTGGCGCATTTTTATGCCCTGCTCGACAGGCTCTCTGTCCCTATCGGGCACTTGCCGCTCTCGTAGAGTTCCTTTATCTGCCCCATGGACTCGGTGAAGTCCGGGTACATCAACTCGTAACCGGTCGCCTTGAGCCTCGAGTTGTCCACAACATAATCGTCGTACAGGTACCGGACGGCGTCGTACTCCAGGTCCGGGATCGTGCCCTTCCTTGCCGCCATCCTGCCCTGGACCTTCGCCATCGCCTTCACGATCCCCAGCGGCATGTGAATCTTCGGGGGCTTGGCGCCGAAAGCTATGGCCGCCAGCACAAGCGACTCCTCGACGGTAGGATGGCTGTCCTCCGCGAGGTTGAACACTTTTCCTGTCGCATCGTCCAGGTGCGAAAGGTGCTCGACCGCCCCTGCGACGTCCTCTGCCCTGATGTTGGAAAGCAACTGCGTGCCCTTCCCGGGAATCGCAGCGATCGAGGTGGGCCTCGAGAACGCCTTGCCCGCGCCCTCCGTACACCTCGGCCCGTAGACCGTGCACGGCCTTGTGAGGATAGCCGGCAGCCCCTGCTCGACGCGCTTGAAGACGACATCCTCCCCGTCGCGCTTGCTGCGCCCGTAGTCGTCCTGCGGGTCGCGCGGGCTGTCCTCGGTGAACGGCGTCCCCTTGTACGGCCCGTACACGCTCGTCGAGCCGACGTGCACGTAACGCTTCACTCCGGCCTCGATCGCAAGCTCGGTGATGCGCTCCACGCCGACGACGTTGGTCGGCCTCAGTTTCTCGTAAGGTGTGGAGAAGTTGCAGATCGCGCCCATGTGGAAGACCCTGTCGACGCCTCCCTCGAACAGTGCGGGCAACGTCTCGGGCCTGGTCAGGTCGGCTCCTACGAACTCGACCCCCAGCTCGTCGAAGAACGGCGTCTCTTTTCGCGGCCGCGCGGTCGCCCGCACCCGCACCCCCATCTTAGCGAGGTGCTCCACCAGGTGGCTCCCCATGAAGCCTGCCGCGCCTGTGACCAGGGTTATCCCATCGAACTCCATCGAGCAAGCCCTCCCGTTCTGTAGCGCCGGCGTCCCGCCGGCATCTCCGCGCCGCGCACCGCGGTGGACAAAATGGTGGACGGTGCCTGACCCCTCTTAATCGAGCAGGCTGTCCGCCCCGACTTCCTTTGGCTTCCCGGCTACTTCGCTCTCGCTGATCTCTTTGTGCGCCCGCTTGAGCCACTCGAGGTACATCTGGTTGAACGTCACGCCCAGGTCGGCAACCAGGCCCACGTACTCACCCTGGTCCCGGCGCCTCGGCATCGTATCCTTCCGCCTCTCGAGTTGCTCCTGGTAGATGTCGATCTGCCCCTGGATTATCTCGAGCGCGCGGTCGCGGTCACCGAAGTCGAAGAACACGAACCTGGTCAGGAACGGGTCTCGCAGGAGCATCTGCCCCTCGGGGTCGCTCGCCAGCCAATCGGCGAACTCCTCCCTGCCTTTGTCCGTTATCGTGTATAGCTTCTTGTGCGGGCCGCCGTTGTCTGAGGGAGCGAGCTCGACCATCGAGACCAGCCCCTCGTTTTCCATCTTCTTGAGGCTCTGGTAGATCTGCCCGTGGTTGATAGACCACATGTGCCCGAAGTTCTTCTCGATGTGCCCTTTGATGCGGTAGCCGTGCATGTCCTTGTAGTGAAGGAGACCGAGGATGCTGTGCTTGATAGCCAACTTGCCTCCGCTTCGTTTGAGGGTACCGCGCGCGATTGAGGTCTTTCTCGCGCATCGTACTTTGCGAGTATGTATATAGTATATAGTGGGTCGCCGGTCAGAGGTCAATAGAATTCTGTGAAATTCCGGGAGTATTCGCAGGAACCGGCCTCATCAGCGGCGGATAGCGACGAGCCTCGGCGCCCCCACCTCAATCCTCCCCCTGGAAAGGGGGAGGAAGCAACGGAGCGCCCACACCTCAATCCTCCCCCTGGAAAGAAGGAGGAGGCCGGAGCTCACACCATCCTCCCTCAGAAGAGCTTCTTCGACCCGAACCACGCTTTGCCCGAAGCGAGCAGCCACACCCCGCCTTTGACTCCGCTCACCTGGCCGGGAGTCGGCTGGGCGCCTACAGGCATCTGCACGGGCGTCCAGTCCGATCCGTCGGTGGTCCACAGCACGGTGTACTGGTTCTTGATATCGTCCTTCTGGTAGTCCGCGGACTCGGTGCCGCTGACCCAGAGGGTGTCCTGATCCCTCGCGGAGATATCAAAGACCGCCACGTTGCCTGCCTTGCCGTTCAGGACCCACGCGCCGTTCGAGCAGGAGCAGACCTCGGTGTTGGTGGTGGTTTTCTTTGCGGCGGCCCAGGCGCTCTGCGGGTCCGAGGCCGAGAGGTTGCTGATGTCCATCCCGCTCTCCCACTGCGGGCTCCAGGCGCTCCCGTTGAAGAAATACATGATGCCCGAGGCCCCGCCGGTCCACACGTGCCTGGCGTCCGCCCCTGCTACCGTCTCGAGCGCGCTCTTTGGTTCGTTCAGGAACCACTGCGCCTTCCAGGAGGTCCCGTCGTAGAAATAGACGATGCCGGAGGCGTCTTTCTGCATGTTCGCAAGGCCCCAGTTGGTTGACGGAGAAGCGAGGTAGGCCCCTACAGCCCAGACGTGTGTGGCGTCCGCGGCGTAGATGCTGAGGAGCTGGTCGTGCCAGTAGTCGGCGCCAACGACCTGGTTGGTATCGAGCTGCATTGTGAGCGCCTTGCCATCAAAGTAATAGATCCTGCCGTCGCTCGCGGCGATCCACACGTGGTCGGGGTCGCTGCCGGCAAAATCGATGATCCTGTATTTTTCGAGGCGAGTGATCTCTTTCCAGCCGGAGCCCGTGAACTTGTAAAGCGAATCGCCGGCGGTGCCGCCGCTGGTCGCGATAGCGCTGCCACTGGTGAAGCCCTGGATGCCGGTGAAGTCGGCGGTTGTCGTTCCCTGGCGCGGGTCCCACTTGAAATGGTAGTTCAGGTATGTGCTGATGCCGAGCACTACCACGATGATCGCGGTCGCGGAACCTATCAGGAGCCACTTGTGTTCGCCCACCCACCACCAGGCTTTGCGGGCCCGGGACACCGGCACCTGCTCCGGCACAAAGATCTCGAGGTCTTCTTCCCTCAACTGGAACTGCCGGAAGTTCAGGCGCTTGGAGGTGACGACGAACTTGTACTCGGGCCTGGCGGGATTGGGCTCCACCGAGTCGATGAATACGGTCTCGCCCAGGTCGAAGGCGAGCTGGCCGTCGATGAGGACCGCGTGGGTCAGCCGGCACTTGCTTCCCTGCTGGATATGCAGGTCCCGGGCGGGCGCGGGTGCCGGTTTCCTCTCCTTGCGTGCCATCTGCTCACCTTCCTCGAACAGGCGCTACGACGAGGCGAATCGGTTCCTGACGTTCTCAAAGGGGTTTGGTGCCTGCTACCACTGTTTATTATACAACTGCGTGACGCGTCCAGGGGTAGAATTGTTGCGGTGGGACCGCCGGGACAGGAGGCTCAAGTGGACGAAAAAGGCAAGGGAGACCTGAAAGGTCGAGTGCTCGACATGGCGGGGCTGGTCGAGTACCAGGAAGGCTCGGTGGTGAGCCGCGAGGTTCTTCGCGGCAAAGCCGGGACGGTGAGCGTATTCGCGTTCGATGCGGGCGAAGGACTGAGCGAGCACACCGCGCCATTCGATGCGCTGGTCGAGGTGGTCGACGGGTCGGCGGAGGTGACCATCGGGGGCGAGCCCCTGGTGGTTCGCGCCAGCGAGTCGGTCATCATGCCCGCGGGGGTGCCGCACTCCCTGCACGCGCCAGAGAGGTTCAAGATGGTGCTCACGCTCATCCGCGGCGAGCCCCGAGGTAGCAATTGATGGATGGGAGGTCAGATGTTTATCCGCAGGTTTGATGAATGCGAGGAGATCCTGGCAGGCGACCATACAGTGCTGCGCGAGTTGCTCCACCCGGACAAGGCAGAGCTCGGTCCCGTGCGATACAGCCTTGCCCACGCGAAGCTGGCGCCGGGGGTGGGGGTCCCTCCTCCACCGCATGATGACCTCGGAGGTCTACTACATCGTGCAAGGCCGGGGCCTGATGTACATCGACGATGAGGAAGCTGAGGTCTGGCCGGGCGACACCGTCTACATCCCTCCGGGCGCCGCGCAGTACATAACCAATGTCGGCCCCGATGAGCTCGTGTTCCTCGCCATCGTCGAGCCGGCCTGGCGCGTCGAGGACGAGGTAGTGCTCTAGCGATTCCGTCCTCAGGGATGGCTGGGCGACGTGCCCGTCGTGGACGGCGTGGCCGGGGTCAGCACAGGCGTCGCGTCATCGAACTCCTTCGAGTCGGGAAGGGCCATCTGAAGGGCGCGGTCCTGGTCGATCTGTATGGTGCCGCTTTTCAGGCTGAGGTCCAGCACATGCCCGCCCGCTTTTCTGTCGTCAGTGATGAAGTGGAAATGGTAGCCGGGCTTGTTTACCCCATCCGTGTACTCCGGGCTGCGGATCCCGACCAGGGTGCCGGTGACATTGGTGAGCGGGAATATCTTCTGGCCCTGGAGGACCTGCGCGAGCGGCTGGTACGGCTTTGACTGGCGCGGCTCGCTCCGCGCTTTGACCGACGCGAACTCCCCGTGGATGCGAACGGCGTAGAACGTGTTCTTCGTAGGGATGAGCGTGTCGAGATAGGCAGTGAGGTCGGCCATAGTGGCCTTCGCGGAAGCGCTGCCGTCGAGCTCGTCGCTGAACTTCGTCACGGAAGCCCAGGGCACCAGCATGGTGTCGGCGGGGACCTCCGGGACGCCGTCCACTCCGATGCGATAGACCACCCCGTCGAGGACGACCATCTCCCCGTCCAGGCCCTCGTAGGTGCCGAGCCCGAAGTCGCCGTGCGTCTTGAGCTCCTTGACAGTGACCTGCCCGTCGTAGACCCCGGCCTTCAGGACGCTCAAGGCGGAGACCTCGTAGATGGAGTCCTCGGCTTTTGAGGTTTTCGCGGCGTTCGTGCCCCCGCAGCCCGCGGCGACCGCGAGCACGAGGCAGAGGGCCGCTACTGCGAGGACTCTATTTCTTCTCATCTCCACTCCTGTTACGTCGTTCGTTTTCCACTTTCTTTTACACTCAAGAAAATGCACCACCGGGGTCAGGTCCCAGTGGTGCATCTCACTTCAGAAAAAGTGTAAAGAAAAGTGTAAAACGAACGACGTAATCTATTGTTTGGGGATCATCGAGAGGACGAGCTCCCAGACCTCGAGCGTCCTGTCGAGGGCCGCCTGGTCGTGCTGCATGCAGGTGTACATGCGCGTGCCGGCGAGCGAGTTGACGCCGTTCAGCGCGGCCACCATCTGGTAGTCCTCGGCAGTCTTGCGCCGCGTGATGATCTCGAACGCCTTCTCACCCGTGAGGTCCACCCAGAAGAAGCCGGTGGTCACGTACTGGATGATCGGGCCGAAGTTGTACAGGAAGAACGGCAGGTCCGGCCTCGTGGCGAAGAGGTCGTTGATCGCCTTGGTGATCTTGTCCGCGAACGCGGTCGACTTTGCCACCGCGTCGTTCTCCTCCATCAGCCTGATCGCGTGGTAGCACGCGCCGGCCGATATCGGGTTGCCAGCGAGCGTCCCGCCGAGGTACGGCCTCTGCCCCATCCCGGCGCCGACGATGTCCATGATCTCCCTGCGGCCCGCGACCGCGCCCGCCGACGGGTAGCCGTGCGCCACTATCTTGCCGAGCACGGTGAGGTCGGGCGTGATGCCCATGGCCTTCTGCGCCCCGCCCATGTCGAGCCTGAAGCCCGTCACCACCTCGTCGAAGATGAGCAGCGCACCGTTGTCCTTGCACAGCTCGGCGCACCGCTTGTTCCAGTCCGGGTGGACGGGGTGGACGCCAGACTCGCCGCCAACCGGCTCGAGCACCATGCAGGCTATCTCGTCCTTGTTGTCCGTGAACGCCTTCTCGAGCGCTTCGAAGTCATTGGGCTTCACCTCGACAAGGGTGTCGAACGTCTGCGGCGGGATGCCCGGCGAGTTGAGGCCCGCCGTGCCGGGGACGTGCAGCGAGAACACGTACTGGTCGTACCAGCCGTGGTAGCTGCCCTCGACCTTGATGACCTTCTGACGCCCGGTCACCGCCCGCGCGATGCGCAGCGCGGCCATGTCGGCCTCGGTGCCGGACTGCAGGAACCTCACCACGTCCACCGCCGGCATGTGCTCCACTATCTTCTTCGCCGCCAGCAGTTCGTACTCGGACGTCAGGCCCGTCGAGGGCCCTTTCTCTTTGATGATCTTGATGATCTCGTCGTCGAGCGGGTCGTAGTGATGGCCGAGGATGATCGGCGCGCCACACATCAGGTAGTCGATGTACTCGTTGCCGTCGATGTCCCAGAGCTTGTAGCCCTTCGCCTTGTCCATGGCGATGGGGAACGGGTGGCTGGTCGCGAGGTTGTGCTCGACGCCGCCCGGGATGTAGGCCTTCAGGTCCTCGAACATCTTGAGCGACTTCGCCCGCGTCTTGTAGAACTCTTTCTTGACCTTCTCTAGGGCTTCGTCGGGGATCGGGTGGAGCTCATCGTTCATGCACCGCTCGCGCCGCTCCATTATCTCTTCGTAGTCCATGTGTCACCTCTCTAAGCCGGCTGGACCCGTCTGTAGCAATTCGTTCGCAATGATTTTATCAAAAACGAAGGTGGCGGATGACTTTCGGCCCCGCAGCGTCCTGTGCCGGGCCGGCGGGCGCGGGTATCATAGGTGCATGAGAGAACTGGAAGGAGTGCGCATATGACGGCATCGGAGCCACAGACCGGCGAGAAAGTCTTCGTCGCGATGTCCGGCGGCGTGGACTCGTCCGTCGCGGCCGCGCTCCTCAAGGAGCAGGGGTTCGAAGTTGTCGGCGTGGGCCTCAAGCTGTGCGAGCCAGGCGGCTCCCCCGCCGCGGCCTGCTGCGGCATCGAGGCGATGGAGGACGCGCGCAGGGTCGCCGAGAGCATCTCAATCCCCTTCACAGTGCTGGACTTTCGGGACACCTTCCGAGAGCTTGTGATCGACTACTTCTGCTCATCGTATGCGGCGGGCATGACCCCGAACCCCTGTGTGCGGTGCAACCAGGTCATCAAGTTCGAGAAGCTGCTGGAGGTGGCCGCAGGGGCGGAGGCGGCGCGCCTGGCTACGGGCCACTACGCGCGAATCGAGCACGACGAGTCCACCGGCACGCTCCGGCTCAGGAAGGGTATCGACGAGTCCAAGGACCAGTCCTACTTCCTTTACTCACTGACCCAGGCACAGCTCGAGCGGGCGCTCTTCCCCCTGGGCTCGATGAGAAAGAGCGAGACACGCAAGATTGCGCGCAGGTTCGGCCTACGGGTGCACGATAAGGCGGAGAGCCAGGACGTCTGCTTTCTCGGGGACATGCCATACGTGGACTACCTGGAGGCTCACGCGGGGGTCGCCTCCGTGCCGGGGCCGATCATCCTCGACGAGACGGGCGCGGTCGTCGGCGAGCACGCCGGCCTGCACAGGTACACCGTCGGGCAGCGCCATGGCCTCGGCGTCTCGATGTCGGAGCCGGTATACGTGGTCGACATCGACATCGGCGCGAACTCGCTTGTTGTTGCGACGCGCGCGAGCTTCCTGCGTCAGCGGAGCATCCTGCTGACCGAGGTGAACTATATCGCGGAGCCGCCTTCCGGGCCTCTGGAGGTGTCGGCCCGCACCAGGTATCGCAAGCCTGAGGTGTCCGCCATGCTGGAGCCAGTGGATGCCGCAACCGCGGTCGTCCGGTTCGACGAGCCACAGGAGCCGACGGCGCCAGGACAATCCGTCGTCCTTTACTCAGGTGACGAGGTCGTTGCTGGCGGCATAGCAGGGAGGGGTCAGGCACCGTCCACCTTTTTGTCCACCGCAATTCCCTTTTGCTGCAACGACAGGGTGGACAAAAAGGTGGACGGTGCCTGACCCCTACGTCGTAGAATACCTGTCGTGGCGCCGGCGGCTGAGGGAGAAAGGGGAACATATGGGCATTAGCCCAGCCCAGGAGAGGATCGATACCGCCGTCCGTCTCGGCAAGCCCGACCGCGTGCCGGTCGCGCCGATGCTGGATGTCTTCGCCGCCCGCTATGCCGGCGTGACCCAGCACGACATGCTCTTCAACATCAAGCGTGCGGACGTCGCCATCGACAAGGTCCACCGCGACATGGGCCCTCTTGACGGCTTCGGGATGTCGAACGCCGGCCTCGCTCGCTTCGTCCTCGCGATGGCGATCTCGGCGCCGGTCATGCCTGGTGTGGACGGCGTCGACGAGAACGCTCTCTGGCAGTTCGTCGAGCGCACGGTCATGACCCCTGACGAGTACCCGGAGCTGACGCGCGACCCCAAGGGTTTCCTGATGCGCAAGTCCCTCGAGCTCAACCCCGCGAGCAGGAACCGCACCGAGTACTACCTCCACAGGCTCAGAGGACAGATGGCGGTCCTGCACGTGCTATGGTCCGCTCGCTCGTGGCGGCGCAAGGGCGTCGAGCCCATGGTCGGCGGCAACCTCATCCTCTTCCCGCTGGAAGCGATCACCATGGGACTGCGGTCCTGCACTGACTTCGTGACCGACCTGTTCCGCTGCCCCGACGAGCTCCACGCCGCGTGCCGCTCGATTCTGGAGGCTGACCGGCATCAGTACCTCGTGGGGCCGCGCATCAGCGGCGTGAAGCGCGCGTTCATCGGGCTGACGAGGACCAGCGCGACGATGCTCTCCCCGAAGCAGTTCGAGAAGTTCGCCCTGCCGGAGCTGGAAGAGATATGCGACTACCTCATCGCCAACGACGTGACCCCGCTCCTCCACATGGACAACGACTGGACGCCTTTCTTCCGCTTCTTCACCGACTTCCCGCGGGGCAAGTGCATCCTCAACATGGACGGCACCTCGGACATCTTCAAGGCGAAGGAAGTCCTGGGCGACCGCATGTGCATCATGGGGGACGTCCCGGCGACGCTGCTCACGCTCGGCGAGCCAGATGAGGTCGACGACTACTGCCGGCGACTCATCCGCGAGATCGGCTCGGACGGCGGGTTCATCCTCAGCTCGGGGTGCGACGTCCCGATCGACGCGAAGACCGAGAACGTGAGGGCGATGCTGCAGTCGGTCCACCGCCACGGGCGTTACCCGATCGGAAAGGGATAGACATGGTGGAGAACCCCGCGCCCGGCAGCCTCGACCTGGGTGCCTTCTTCGAGCCGAGGGGGGTCGCGCTGGTCGGCGCGCGCAGGAGCCCCGGCTTCGGGTACGGCACCCCGATCGTGCTCAAGAAACAGGGCTGGGAGAACAGGCTGTACCTGGTGAACCCCAAGGGCGGGGAGCTCCACGGCATGAAGGTCTACCAGTCGCTCGCGGACGTCCCCGACCCCGTTGACCTGGCGGTGATAATCGTGCCGGCGCCGGCTGTGCCCGACGTGATGGAGCAGGCCGGGCGAAGGGGCATCAGGCACGCGATCGTCGAGAGCGCGGGCTTCGCGGAGGTCGGGCCCGAAGGCAAGGCCCTGCAGGACCGCGCGCTGGAGGCTGCCCGGCGCAACGGCATCAGGGTCATCGGGCCCAACTGCGTCGGAGTGGTCAACACGTCCAACAAGTTCAGCACCGTGGAGGTCATCGACGAGGCGATGGTGCCGGGGCCGGTGGCGGTCATCGCGCAGAGCGGCGTCTTCGGGACCGTGTTGCTGGACATGCTCCACCACTACGGGCTGACCATCTCCAAGGCGGTCACCCTCGGCAACCGCATGGACGTCACCGAATCGGACGTCCTGGACTACTTCCGCGAAGATCCCGAGACGCGCGTGGTGATGATGTACCTCGAGGGCGCGGCCGACGGACGGCGCCTCCGAGAGAGCCTGGAGGCGATCACGCCCCGGAAGCCCGTACTGGTCCTCAAGACCGGGCGCACCACGGCTGGCATGGCAGCCACGGCCTCCCACACCGCAAGCCTGTCTGGAGAGGACGAGCTGTACGAGGCGCTCTTCCGGCAGACCGGAACGGTTAGGGCCGAGACCCTGGAGGAGCTCGTGGAGATGTCCCGCGCCTTCGCGACACAGGAGTTGCCGAAGGGGAAGCGGCTGGGCATCGTCACCTCAAGCGGGAGCCTGGGCGTGATGGCGACCGACGCCGCCGTGGGGCGCGGGCTCGAAGTGCCCGAGCTATCGGAGTTCGCGAGGCGCAAGGTCGAGGAGCATGCGCCCGCCTGGATGAACGTGAGGAACCCGGTGGACGTAGGCCCTTCGCCCCTCTTCGCGGTCGCGCTGGAAGCGCTGCTGGAGGACCCGGAGATCGACATGGTCCTTGCGATAACTGTCCTCCCCTACGTCATCTTCAAGACCGTGACCATGAAGGGGTCTGACGGCAAGACCTGGTTCGGCGATATCGGCGCGATCAGGGCCAGGTTCCCCGGCAAGCCTTTCCTGCTCTGCGCGGTGGGGCACCACGAGTTCGTCGACAGGATGAAGGAAATATCGGGCACGAAGGTTCCGGTCTACGTGGCGCCGGAGCCCGCGGTGAGAGCCCTCGCCGCCATCGCCAAACGATAGGGGTCAGGCACCGTCCACTATTTTGTCCACCCGTTTGTTGCTCTAGAAGGAAATTGTGGTGGACAAGAAAGTGGACGGTGCCTGACCCCTACTTAGAAGGGCCGGGAGGCGTCCTTCTGCCAGGCAGTGAACGACTTGTGCCCACCCAGCAATCCCTGAACGAAGTCCGTGACGCGCGGTATGCCCAGGTTCCTCAGCACGCTTGCGAACCGAATCGAGAACCGCGGCACGCAGATCTCGGCGTAGTTCTTGTGCACCGCCCTGACTATGGCGCCGGCGATCTTCTCGGGCGTCTGCCACCGCGTGATGAAAGGCACGTGCGAGCCCTGGAACATCCCGGTGTTCACATAACCCGGGTTGACGATGGTGAACCCGACGCCGCTCTTCTTGAGCTCCGGCCTGATGGAATCGGTGATGCCGATGGCTGCGAACTTGGTCGCGCAGTAACCGCCCAGCCTCGGCACCCCTATCTTCCCCGCCGAGGAACACATGTTCACCACGTGGCCTGACCTGCGCGCGACCATCGCCGGGACGAACGCCTGCATCATCCAGACCATGCCGTAGTAGTTGACCTCCATCATCCGCGTGACGTCGCGCTCGGAAAGGACGAGGACGTCGTCGCAGACAACAATACCCGCGTTGTTGACCAGCACGTCCACGGTTCCCACGTCGGCGGACACCGCCTCCGCGAGCTCGAAGCACGCCGCCCTGTTGGACACGTCCAGGATGTAAGTGCTCACTTCGCGCCCCGCCGCCCTCAGCTCATCTGCCGTCTTCTCGAGCTCGGTGAGGTCCACGTCCGTGAGGACAAGCCTGGCGCCTTCACGGGCAAAGGCAATCGCATCCTGCTTTCCCATGCCTCTCCCCGCGCCGGTTATGAGCACAACCTTGCCGTCGACTTCCATGTTCGCCCCTTCCTTCTGCACCGCTTCCGCCCTAATGGTGCCTTCGCCACCTTGCTGCCGGCGGGACGCCGGCGCTACGTCTCAGGCCCCGACCCGCTTCTTCTGGCTCGCGGCCTTCGACGTCTTATTCGCCGGCGCCTTCGCGGGCTTCTTCCCTGCCGCCGGTTTCGTCCCTACGAGAGGCGGGAAAGCTGTCAGCGCCCGCAACTGGTTCCTGACCAGGCCGTCGGCCAGCGCCCCCAGGTCCGTCGACCGCCGGCGCAGGATGTATTCCATGATGATGTTCACGGTGGCGCCCTGCACGATGGTGCTCACAAGCTCCACGTCGCACGGGATCATCAGCCCGCGGTCCGCGACCATCTGGAACTCCTCCACCATCCTCGACCTCGCCAGGCTCGTCAGTTCGTCGACCTTGCTGGAGAAATGCTCGTCCAGGCCCATCGCCTCGCGGTAGACCAGCGATGTCAGCTCGGGGTTCTCGCTGTGGAACATCAGGGTGCGCAGCGCGTTCTCACGCCATGCGCCGGCGACGTCCGCCCCTGTCTCGAGCGCGGTGACCAACCTCTTGTGGTTCTCCTCGAGCACCTCCGCGAAGCCGTCGAAGTACTGCTGTATCAGCTCGAGGAAGACGTCCTTCTTCGAGTCGAAGTAGTGATAGAAGGTGCCGCGCGCAACGCCGGCCCGCTCGATGATGTCCGAGACCCCGGCCGCCCGGTAGCCCTTCTCCGAGATCACCGCGGCTGCCGCCTTGAGCAGCTCCTCTTTACGCTCCTCGGGTGGGAGCACGTGCCTCTTGTGACCCAATCTTCCTCCTTGCCGCCCGCGGCCCGGGTAGATCCGGGCCCTCAACGCTATTGACAACGATAATATATTAGACTAGATTGACATGTCAGTCTAGTCCGTATGGGATTCAAGGAGGCGGTACCATGCTTCAGGTGAACGATGACGTGACCGTAGAGGACTATTTCCAGAACTTCGTCCCCAGGATGTTCGAGGAGCAGATGAAAGGCGCGTCTATCACCGGGATGGACGGGACCACTGCGAAGCTGATGTTCAACGTCGCCAGCGACGGGGCAGAGCACACCTACTCCATCGTCATCAAGGACGCCAAAGAGATGGAGATCGTCCCGGGGCCCGTCGATGACGCCCTGGTCACGCTCGACATGGACGAGGCTACCTGGCGCGCGGCCGTCACCGGCAAGCTCGCGGGCGCCATCGACATGTTCACCGACGTGAACAAGGTGGCAAACCGCGCGCGCTACGACAAGATCAAGGACATGAAGGGCACGCTGGTCCTCGACCTCACCAGGCCCGACGGCTCGAATGCGTCGCTGAAGGTTATGTTCAACGGCGCCGAGAAGCCCGAAGCGACGTTCATTTGCTCACTCGACACCTGGGTGCAGCTCAGCACAGGGCAGATCCCCGGCGTCACGGCGTTCATGGGCGGACAGCTCAAGATCACAGGCGACATGCCGTTCGCGATAGAGCTCAGCAACCTCGTTAGCTGATAAACGCAAAAAGGGGACAGGCACCTTTTTGCACTTGTGGCAATCACAACAGTAAAGAGTGTGAAAATGCAAAATAGTGCCTGTCCCTATTTTGCATAAGGGGGGCAGATGGCATCTTCTTTATCGGTCGCCAACCTCGTCGACCGCGCCGCGCAGAAGTTCGGCGACAAGGAGTTCATCAAGTTCGACCATCCCATGGAGTACGAGAACATCCCTCAGGGCCATGAGGGAACCTCCGCGACCTACAACGAGGCGCTCCAGATAACCAACTGCATCGCCGCGATGATGAAGAACGAGCTGGGCGTGAAGCCCGGCGACCGCATCGCCGTAGCGGTCACCAACATCCCGAACTCGGGCTTGCGTTCCTCGCCGCGGCACGGATCGGCGCCATCACCGTCCCCTTCAACTACATGCTCAAGGCCGAGGAACTCACCCGCTCGATATCGGACTGCGGCGCCAAGGTGCTCCTCACCGAGCCGGGCCTCTTCGCCATCAACATCCGCGACAAGGCGAACATCCCGGAGATCGAGCACTGGGTGATGACCGGCCCCAGTAACCAGGTCCCCGAAGGCTTCCTCTCGATAGACACGCTCACCAAGGGCTACGAGGAGGCGAAGGTCGAGCCGGCGACGCTCGACCCTGACGATACCGCGGCGATCTTCTACACCTCAGGGACCACCGGCTTCCCCAAGGGAGCCATGCTCTCCAGCCGCAACCTTCTCTCGACCGTGACAAAGACGACACGAATGCTACGCCTGGGCCCCAAGGACTTCGGCGTCGCGGCCCTGCCCATCGCGCACATCTTCGGCTTCACCACCAGCATCGTGGGAGGCCTCTACTGCGGCGCGTCCGGCATCCTGATGCAGTACTTCGACCCCGAGAAGGCGCTCAGCAACATCGAGAAGTACCACGCGACCCTCTTCCTCGGGGTGCCCGCGATGTACAACCTGATGCTGCTGTTCAAGCCCGACAAGTACGACCTGTCCAGCATGCGCTACTGGCTCTCCGGGGCGGACGCCATGCCCGTCGAGCATATCAAGCGCCTGGAGAAGTTCGGTGGCAAGTTCATCGAAGGCTACGGCCTCGTCGAGACCTCCCCCATCATATCTGTCAACCTTCCGTTCGTCCGCCGGGCCGGCACGGTCGGTTTCCCCGTACCCGGCGTCAAGGTCAAGGTGATGGACGAAGCAGGCAAGAAACTCCGCCGCGGCAAGACCGGCGAGTTCGTGGTGCGCGGGCCTAACGTCATGAAGGGCTACTGGGGCGATGACGACCGCACCGCGCAGGCGTTCGAGTACGGCTGGTTCCACACCGGCGACATCGGGTTCCGCGACCGGCTCGGGTACCTGCACTTCGTGGACCGCGAGAAAGACGTGGTCAAGGCCGGCGGCTACTCGGTGTTCTCCCGCGAGGTCGAAGAGGAGATACTCCAGAACCCCGCGGTATTCGAAGTGGCGCTGGTGGGCGCGCCGCACCCGACAAAGGGCGAGGTTCCCGTCGCGTTCATGCAGCTCAAGCCGGGCGAGGACGTGACCGAGGACGAGCTCCTCGCCTGGTGCCGGGAGCACATCGCGGCGTACAAGGCGCCGCGGGTCATCCGCATCGTAGATGCCATGCCTCTCACCATGACGCTGAAGGTCCTCAAGCGCGAGCTCCGCCAGCAGATCATCGACGAGGAGCTGTTCGCTGAGGCAAAATAGGCAGACGGAAGGCGCTAAACAAAAAGGGGTCTGACCCCAAGAAGTTTAGTCATGGAGGAGGCGGCTGATGCAGAAGGCACTTGTCACCGGCGCGGCGGGGTTCATCGGCTCGAACGTGGTTCGCGAGCTGCTCGATGAAGGCGTCGATGTGCGCGCGATGGTCCTGCCCGGCGAGGACGAGCGCAACCTGGCAGGGGTGGACGTCGAGAAGGTCCCGGGGAACATTCTCGACCCGTCGAGCCTGGACGCCGCGCTCTCGGGCTGCGACACCCTCTTCCACCTTGCGGCGCTCTACTCGCTGCACGCGCCCCGCAAGGCGTTCTTCGACGTCAACCTCCAGGGCTCGCGCAACATGCTCTGGGCCGCGAAGAAGGCGGACCTGGAGAAGATCGTCTACACGGCGTCCATCGCGGCGCTCGGCCTCAAGGCGGGCAAACTGGCGTCCGACGAGGAGACCGTGTTCAACCAGTACGGCGCCAACGACTACGTCCTCACCAAGTACATGTCACAGCAGGAGGCGCTCACCTTCGCCCGCGAAGGCATGCCCATCGTGGTAGTGAACCCGTGCTTCCCGTACGGCGAGGGAGACGTCGTCCCCACCCCCACCGGGAAGGTCATCCTGGACGTCGCAAACCAGGCGAACTTCATGTCCTACGACGGCGGCTACAACATCGTGGACGTCAAGGACGTCGCGCGCGGCCATGTGCTCGCCGCGAAGAAGGGCAGGATCGGCGAGAAATACATTCTGGGGAACCGGAACGTCACGCTGACCGAGCTCTTCGAGATGGTGACCGAGGCCGCCGGCATCAAGACCCGCATCATCAAGATGCCTCTTACGCTGGCGCGCATCTACGGGTTCCTGTGGGAGAAGAACGCCCTGCGCACCGGGACCCAGCCGACCGTCACTCACCGTGAAGTGGCCTACTCGCACAAGTGGCTCTTCTACGACACCTCCAAAGCCCAGCGCGAACTCGGGCTCGAGCCAACGCCGGTCGAAGTCTCACTGGAACGCGCGATCGAGTGGTTCAGGCGTGAGGGGTATATACCGAGGTCGGACCCCTGGGTGTGGTTCACCAAGGCGCTGATGAAAGTCTGCAACATCGGGCTGAAGTAGCTAAACTTTTTGGGGTCAGACCCCGGAAAGTTTAGTCGAGGTCGAGCTTCTGGGTGTTGGTGCCGTAGGTCTTGAGAGCGGGCTTCCTGCCGAGCATCTTCATCAGGTACTGCCAGCATATGTCGGCCGCGGCATAGAACGACAGCAGCGGGTGCAGCAGGCACACCGGCTTTCCCGTCCGCACCGTCTCCCTTATCCCCTGCCACAGCGGCACGACGACCGTGAACGCGTACGGTATGAACAGGTACTTCTTCATCCTGATGCGAGCCGGCTCGTAGCGGTCCCTGTTGACGTACCCGATGGCCACGACGTCGGGATAGTGGATGTTTGTCTTGACCCTCCAGTCGAGCTTCTTGAGGTAGGTCCTGAAGCTGTCCGCTGAATAGTGGACGATGAAATCGTTCTTGAGGATTGCGACGTGGGAAGACCTCTCGGCCATCATGAGGAAGAGCTTGGGCGGAACCAGGGGGTCCTTGAGCTCTTCGGCGAACTCGCGCCTGACGTACTCCATGTCCGCCGTGCTGCCCGCGCACAGGTCGACGGTCGGCCGCACGTCGTCGGCAGCGAGCGCGAAGCCGGCGAAGTCATCGGTCTCCTCCACCAGCTTGTAGAGCTTCTTCCAGCTGTCGATGAAGACGCCGGCGTCGCCCGATGTGCCCGTGAGGAAATAGTTGAAAGGGTCGGCGAAGTGGACCTGGTATTCGTTGATCACCGAAGCCCCCGCCGGGGTCTTGTACCCTCCCCCGAGGATGAACCTGTATGAGGGGTGATCGCGGAACACCCGCTCGCGCGCGGCGAAGCTCCCTTTGTAACCGAAGACCTCGTCGGTGTCGGCGAACACCACGACGCTGCCCCTCGCCTCGTTCAGGCCGATGAACTTCGCGTGCTCCTGCTGCACCATGGGGTTGTCGAGGACGCGGCAGCCGTAGCGCAGGGCGATGTCGCGCGTGTCGTCGGTTGAGCCGCCGTCGATGAGCATGATCTCGATCCTGTCCTGGTCGTAATCCTGCTCGCGGATCGACTTCAGGGTGTCCTCGAGGGTGCGCGATGCGTTCAGCGCGGGGATGATGACGCTGAAGTAAAGCTTGTCGCTCATCGGTCCGCCAGGGTCTCGATGATGATGTCGCTCGGCTTCTTCTCCGGGACGATGCGGTCCCTGCGGTACTGCTCGTGCTCCGCGATGAAGCGGTCGACCGAGGAGATGTCCCCCCCGAACAGCAGCGCGTTCTCGCCCAGGCCCTCCGGGCTCTCGGTCTCGTTGCGCAGGACCAGGCACGGTATGCCGAGGTAGGACGCCTCCTGCTGGTTGCTGCCACCGTCGGTGATGATGAACTCGCAGTTGGACATCAACTGGATGAAATCGACGAAGTTCTGGCGCTCCAGCGGGATGACGTTCTCACAGTCCATGAGCGCGTCGAGCATCCCATAGCTCCTGAGCGCCTTCTCGGTCGGCTCGTGGAGGACGAAGACGCAGTTCATGCCGGGCTCCAGGCCGACTACCTTGTTGACGACGTCCGTCAGGAACTGCCGGTTGTAGATGTTCTCCTGCCGGTGGACGACGAGGATGAAGAACTTGCCGCCCTCGACGATGTCGGTCACGACCTTCGGGCTCTTGCTCTGCTCGAGAGCGACCTGGATGGCCTCTATGAGCGTGTTGAAGCCCGTGTTGACCTTGACGGCCTTCATGCGCTTGATGTTGCCGATGGCGTTGTCGTTGGGGCAGAAGTCCACGTCCGCGAGCAACGAGGTGATGTTGCGGTTGATCTCCTCCGGGAACGGCCGCAGCAGGTTGCCCGACCTCAGGCCCGCCTCGAGGTGGACCACCTTGAACCCGTACAGCCTCCCGAAGACGCCGCCCATGACCGTGGAGATGGTGTCGCCGTGGACGATCATCACGCGCTGGACCTGGGGGTCGAGCGTCTTGACGTAACGGCGCATCATGACCAGGCCCTTGATGAATGTCTCGACGAACCATCGCAAAAGCGAGAGCGGTTGCTGCGGGATCGGGCGGGAGCTCAGTTGCAGGTCGATGCTCTCGATGCCGGCGAGCTCCTTGAGCTCGTCCTCCAGCGGGTAGTTCTGCCCGGTGGCGATTATGCGCACGCGCATGCCCCGCGCCAGGAAGTTCCTGATCACTGGCATGGTCTTGATCAGCTCGGCGTTCGTACCGATAAAGAAGAAGAATTCCTGTTCCGGCAAGTAATCCTCCACAGCGGTTTCAATTCAAGCTTCGTCGAGATTCAGTCTACTACTAACGCGGCGGTCGTTGCATTGAGGACCGGCAACGCAGGGAACGACGTGGCAAACGGACCATTGCGATAACGGTGGACAAAAAGGTGGACGGTGCCTGACCCCTCTTATTGTTTTCTCAGGGCTACCGTGATGAAGATGCAGTGGCGGGGGTCGCGCTCGCTGAACCAGAGCGCCACGCGTCCCGCGAACGGGAAGTACCCCGCCCCCATCACTGCGGCAGGCTCGAGGCCGTGCAGGGCACCGAGCTCGCACAGCGCGCGCACCGTGAAGATCCTCAAGTGCTGCATGGGGACCGGGACGCCCTTTCCCCCACGGTGAAGCGCGACGGGGTTGCCTATGCCCGCTTGTACCGAGCTGATGTTGGTGAGCGAGAAAGGCTGCCAGCCCATCACCGCCGCGGCGATGTTGTGCCAGGATGCGATGTTCTCCGTGGAAAGGACAAGGAGCCCGCCCGGCTTGAGTATCCGGGAGACTTCAGAGAGGAAGCAGTCAGAGTCTCGCAGGTGCTCGATGATCTGGTTCGCGACCGCCGCGTCCGCGTAGCCGTCCTCCAGGGGGATGCTCACATTCAGGTCGCTTGCGACCACCTCTATCCCGAGCGACGAGGCCTGCTTCGCCATCTCTTCGTCGATCTCGAGGCCGACGGCCTTCGAAAAACCGACCTTGGCCGCGAGGTCGGTGGTGATTCGCCCGTCGCCGCACCCGCAGTCCACCAGGGTGCCGGAAGACAACCCCAGCAGAGCGCCGATATTCGTCTCGTTCAGGGCAAAGGCCTCGTACCAGATACGCGAAGCCCGCGCCGCGATCATGGGTACCATCTGCACCACTTTCGTCTCGTGAAAACCCTTCACGAGTTTACCACAGGGCCACTCTCGCGACCCGACCGGTGCCGTCCCCATTGTGATAATATACCGGTCAGGCAACTTGAAACGCGGGAGGCGAATCTCTTGGGGAGCACTGGCACCTGCAGTATTTGCTGCGTGCCTCGAGGTATTGCTAAGAGCCTGAGGTGGAACACCAACGGCACCATCACCGAGACCCGTGACCGCAGCCATCGGATGGTGCTGGCCGACGTGGACGGCCTCAGCCAGCTCTTCGCGAACATCGAAGCCCTGGTGGGCATATCCATCGAGAAGATAATCACCGAGAGCAAGGCGAAGGCCACCAGGAAGTTCACAAAACGGCTCATCCGCGGACCCAAGGGCACCCTGCTCAACCTGGTCGGGCTCGACCGCGCTATCGATCGCATGGGTGAGACGGCGCGAATCTTCGGCTACGGCCAGTTCAACATCATCGAGATGGACTGGAAGAACAACCTCGTCACCTGGCACCTCAACGACCCTTACTCCCTTCCCTTGATGTGTGGCGACCTGCGCGGGGCGACTGAGGCGATCCGAAACGTTACGGGGGAAGTCACCTGTCAGAAGCTTGCCGGCGGCAGCTACTTCGTCAAGGCCGAGCTGCGCCCGCGGCCATCCGGGCTGGAGGAGCGGCTCACTTCCGCGAAAGTGAATCTCAAGAGCGGTGACCTGGTGCATCAACACTGCAGGCAGTGTGGCCTGCCGACCGCGCTCTCGGACTTCATCTGGGATATGGACAAAGGGACCATCAACAACGCGGTAACAGGCCTGAGGTTCGCGTTCGTGGGGCCGGACGGGCTGCAGGTGGTCTTCGATGAGCTCCAGGCCGAGCTCGGCGACACGATCCCGGAGACCATCATCGAGGCGCAGCGGATGCGCACTACCGAGTTCGCCTTCGACCCCTGGCAGTTGTTCGGCCCCGAAGACTTGCGGAAATCCCTCGGAGTGCTGGGTTTCGGCAACCTGGTCGCGGTGGAAGACCGCGACGGTGCGTTCTACGCAAGGGTCGAGAATCCGGCGCTCCCGTACGTGATCGTCGGCACGGCGCTTGGCGTAGCAGAGCGCAGGCTGGGGGCCGCCGCGGAAGCTTCGTGGTCCATCACCACGGACGGGGACCTCGAGCTCACAGTGGCTCCCGCCTCGGCGTGACCCCGGCATCCCACCCCCGTAGCGCTGGCGTCCCGCCGGCATTATCCACTCCCAAATCGTTGGCAGCCGCCCCCGAAGTATGTAGGATTGATTCAACACCCGTTGAGGTCGCGAAGGGAGAGTCACAATGACCATCAACATCGGTTCCTACCTGGCGCATCGCGCGATGCTGAACCCCGACGACGAATCGCTCGTGTGCGAGGACGTGAGGCTCACCTGGGCGGAGTCCAACGCACGCACCAACCAGATCTGCCACGCCCTGCGGAAGCTGGGAGTCGAGCATGGGGACAGGGTCGGCCTGCTCGCGCTGAACGAGCCGGAGTACCTCGAGCTCTTCTACGGGCTGGGCAAGATCGGCGCCATCCTTGTCCCGGTCAACTACCGGCTCGCCGGCCCCGAGATGCAGTACATACTCTCCGACAGCGACGTGAAGGCGTTTGTATTCGGGCCCCAGTATGTCGATGTGGTCGAGACTTTCCGCGGCGACATACCCGCTGAGCACTTCATCGCGCTCATGGATGCCCCGCCCGATTGGGCGCTGTCCTACGCGGCGCTTACCGCGAACGAGTCCACCGAGGAGCCGGAGTTGGTCGGGGGTGACGACGACGTCCTCACGATCCTCTACACCTCCGGCACGACCGGGAAGCCCAAGGGGGCGATGCTGACCCACAGGAACTACTTTGTCAGCGCGACAAACCTCATCGCGACCCTGGGAGACCTCGGCGAGACCGCGCTGCTGGTCCTCCCGCTCTTCCACATCGGCGGCATCGGAAACGTGCCACTGGCGCCGCAGACCGGCATACGCAGCATCATGCTCAAGAGCCTCGACCCCCAGCGCATGCTCGAGCTCATCCAGGAAGAGAAGGTCAACGTCTTCGGCTCGGTGCCCGCCCTCCTGCAGATCATCAAGATGGTCCCCGACTTCGAGAAGTACGACTGGAGCTCGGTCACCAAGGTCTTCGTCTACGCCGCGCCACTGCCCGTGGCCCTGCTGGAGGAGTACGCGGCGGCCGGCATCGAGGTCCGCAACCTGTACGGCATGACCGAGTCCTGCGGCTCGGGGACGGTCATCGACGGCCCACACTCGCTGGTCAAGGCGGGTTCGTGCGGGCTGCCCGAGTTCCTGGCCGAGGTCAAGGTCGTTGGCGATGACGGCAACGAGGTCGGGCCCGAGGAGATGGGCGAAGTGCTCATGCGCGCCGACTTCGTGATGAAGGGCTACTGGAACAACCCGGAAGCCACGGCGGAGGCCATCAGGGACGGCTGGCTTCATACGGGAGACATCGCCAGGCGCGACGCCGACGGCTTCTTCTACATCATGGACCGCAAGAAAGACATGATCATCTCGGGCGGCGAGAACATCTACCCCGCCGAGATCGAGGACGTCCTCATGCACCACCCGAAGATCGCGGACGCAGGCGTTGTCGGTTACGCCGACGAGATGTGGGGCGAGGCGGTCAGGGCCGTGGTAGTAGTCCAGCCCGGCGAGGAGCTTACCTCCGAAGAGGTCATCGCGTGGTGCAAGGGAAAGATCGGCAAGTTCAAGATCCCCAAGAGCGTCGAGTTCACGGACGCGCTTCCACGAACCCCGACCGGCAAGATACTGAAGCGCGTCCTCCGCGACCAATACGGCGAATAACGCAAAACAGGGACAGGCACCTTTTTGCATTTGGTAGAATCCGGTGTAAATGAAGTGCCAGGCACCTTCTATACACTTGCAAAATAGTGCCTGTCCCCATTTTGCGTTTTGAAAGGACTATCGGATGCAGCAGACCGTTGAATATCCCGGAGTGACCCGCCCGCACCTGGTCCTCGCCAAGGCTTACTCGAGCCCCGCGCTGTCCGGGCCGCCGATGTGCGACGAACTGGTCGCGCTCGTCGAGCATATGTTCACCGACGAAGAGGCCGAGATCGTCCAGCACATCAAGCCGTTCAGGGCGAAGAGTGCCGCAAACCTGGCTTGACAGGCCGGCCGCCCGCTGTACGAAGTAAAGCCGGTCCTCCAAGAGCTCGCTCACGAGAAATACGTCATCCTCGAGGTCGGCCACGGCCCAAGGGCCCGCTTCACCCTGATGCCAGTCGTTCCGGGGACATTCGAGGCCGTCCTCATGAAGAAGTCAACGGAAGATTTCACCGAGTGGCACCGCAGGTTCGCGGAGCTGTTTGAGGCGCTCTTCAGCACCGGGTACCTTGCGGACTACTCGGTGAAACCGACGCACGCCGTCCGCTACCTGCCCGTCGGCGAGGTCATCGAGGCCATTCCTACCGCGCTCCCGTCCGACCGCCTCGAAGACATCCTCGACCACTACGACAAGTTCTCGATCGCCACCTGCCAGTGCCGGTCGTCGAAGAAGCTGCTGGGTGAGGACTGCGGCCGCATGATCGAGGTCTGCACCGCGTTCGGCGACATCGCCGTGTGGCTCGCCAACGCCGGCAAGGCGACCCTGGCGAGCAAGCAGGACGTCCTGGAGGTCAAAGCCGCCGCCGAGAAGGAAGGCCTCGTCACCTGGATGTTCAACGTCAGTTCCGACACGCGCTACAACGGCTCTTGCTCGTGCTGTGGGTGCTGCTGCGGTGCGCTGCGCACTATCACGCAGTTCAACGCCCCGGGCATGATCGCCCCGCCGCATTTCATGCCACGCTTCGACAACAAGACGTGTGTCTACTGCGACAAGTGCGTGAAGGTCTGCCCCATGGGCGCGCTCTCGATCGTCGGTGAGGGCGACTCGCGGCGCCTTCTCCACGAGTCTGTACGGTGCATCGGCTGCGGCCTCTGCGCGGTGTCGTACAACAAGTCGGCGGTCGCGATGCGCGAGATGGAGGGCTACAAGGAGTCGCGGGGCGGCTGGCCGCGCTACGCCCTGAAGAACCTGCCGAACACGATCAGCAATATGCGGTCGGTCTCCGCGAAACGCAAAGCGGGCTGAGCAGCTCCGGCGCGAAGCCGGCGCAATCATAAAACTGCATGTCCTGGTCTCCTGACGGTTTTTTCTTGACACCCCGTGCGCCATGCTTTATGTTAGCAGTCACTAACGTTAGTAATCACTAACCACTGGAGACCTGGTGACTGATAAGCAGGACAAGGCAGGTCCGGACCGCAAGGCGCAGATAATCCAGTCGGCGGTCGGCCTCATGACCGAAGAGGGCATGGCCGGCGCCACCACGGCGCGCATCGCAAAGCAGGTGGGAGTCACCGAGCCAGCCCTCTACCGCCACTTCAAGAACAAGCAGGCCATCCTCCTCGCGGCGCTCGACGACATCAGCATGCGCCTCATACTTCACACCACCGCGGCGGCAGGCGACGTCGAGGACATCGTCGAGCGTCTGCGCCTGATGAGCTCCGCTTTCTACGATTACGTCATGGCCCACCCCGATGAGGTAAGGGTCCTCTTCGAGGCCGCCAGCCTGACCAGGAACAGCGAGATGCTGATGGCGCTGCGAGACCAGTTCTCACAATTGCTGCAGGTCGTGGAGGAGGTCCTCCGGGCGGGCGTGGACGAGGGGGCTCTTCGCAAAGACATGGACGTCTCGCTCGCGGCGTGGGAGATCGTGTCCCTCGGGGTCACGCTCTACTTCGCCTCGACATTGCGGTTCAAGGACGTACTCACCAAGGACAAAGCGCTGGCAGCGGTTAACAGGCTGCTGGATTCGATCGCCACAGATGACGGCCAAGAAGGGAGAACCACACAATGAAGGCACTGGTCATGGGTGGAGGGATGTCCGGGCTGGCGACTGCCATCAACCTTCTCGACCTCGGGGTTGAGGTCGAGCTCATCGAGGCCGACAACATGTTCGGCGGGCGCGCGTCCTCCTGGCTCGACGAGGACGGCGACATGATCGACAACGCCCTGCACGTCTTCTTCCCCTACTACGTGAACCTGTGCAACTTCTTCAAGAAGATGGGCATCTACGAGAACATCATCTGGAAGGACCCGGAGTTCTACTACATGCAGGAGGACGGCAAGGAAGCCGTCCTGCGCTTCCCGAACCTTCCCGCGCCGCTGCACGCCGCGGCCGCGTACGTCTCGCTCATCAAGGCTTACACCGGCCTCCCCAAGTGGAAGATGATATTCACCGCGCTCGGCATGGGCGTGGGCGTATCCAGGTACTCGAAAGCGCAGCTCGACGAGCTGGACGACATCACCTTCGGCATGTGGTCGATGCGCATGGCGCCCAAGGGCGCGTTCAAGCCCATGGAGCCCGGCATCAACGGCCTCACCTTCACGCCGTCATCCATGATCTCGGCGAAAGTGATGATCAACTGGTTCAAGAAGGTGAGCGGCTCGGCGGAGACCTCCAG
>Ga0066793_10000058_pt1 | contig 33245 bp, 34 predicted proteins | sample PersoiDNA2013189_FD_83876 | JGI IMG/M metagenome (GOLD analysis project Ga0066793, IMG submission 83876) | Permafrost soil microbial communities from the Arctic, to analyse light accelerated degradation of dissolved organic matter (DOM) -... | ecosystem: Environmental > Terrestrial > Soil >... | reverse complement strand
CGCTGTGATTGATGAGGCCGCTGTCTCCAGGAAAAGACCCATCTCACCCGTGTGGCGTACGCAGAAAAGCAATCATCTAGCGCCTTCCTTAGAATTTATACATCCCCTCGAGCGCGATGGAGCTCTGATTATCGGTGACATCGAGGGCGCCGGTTGTGCTATTCGTGTCCTTTATAAACGCGCCGTCGATGTTGGACTTATCGTAACGGCCTTCAATGCGCAATACAAAGTGCTTGCTAGGCGCGTACGCAAGAGTGAGGGTCGCCTCTTTCCACTTCTGCCCGTCGCCGGACAGCACATCGACGACTCCAGTGCGATACCCGTCCTTGTCGTTAAAGTATTCGCCGCGCAAGGAAGCGCTCCATTGGTCGGTAAGCGCGTAATTGAAATAAATCGCCGCGCCGTTCCACTGGTACTTGTTTTTGGCGGCTCCAAAGGTGTCGTCCTTTTGCTGGCCGTTATCGTAGTTGGCCATGATCGTGAACTTATCGTTCACGGCCCAGGTGGCGACCACGTCGACCAGATAACGTTGCCCTTCAGCGGCCGTTGCAACGTTGTTGACTATGCCCAGAGGCTCTTTGCCGAGGTAGCCGTCAACGACGAATGTAAACGCCTTGATCGGAGTCAAGGTCAAGCCGAACTCAACAGTCTTGTCTTTGTTGGCGTCGCTGAGCTGGTCCCAGCCGTTGTTCACGCCGAGCGTCAGACTCACTTGATCACTGAATGCGTAAGTGCCGCGCAGGCCCGTATGGGTAAATGGTATGGCATAGCCGAACAATATGGACCGCGAGAAATTCGAATCGGTGGTCGGATTGATCACCTCGGCGCCCGCGAGAGTAACGAACTTACCGCCCATGACCGTCAGCGGGCCGGTCGCATACTGCACAAATGCTTGAGTTACATCGAAGTCCGAGCCACCGGTGTTGGGATATGACTTGATGATCTCCGCATCCTGGCCGGCCGTCAGATTGACGAGCGCGCCAAAACCCTCCTTGGGCTGCATCGCGATCGTGATGGCCGCCTGATTGACCGTGAAACTGTCATGGCGCGCATCGAACACCCGGTCGGCGGTAAAGCTTGAGAAGGCGCCGGTGCCCGACAGGTGCTCCCACGATACTTCGGCATATCCTGTCGCCGTGATGCCGGAACCATCGAGCACCTCGAAGATTGAAGGTCCCGTGTATTTAACGGGCTCGGCTGCGGGTGCGGCGGGGGCGGGCGGAACCGCGGCTGCGGCAGGCTCATCGGCGAGCGCGACCCCAGAGCCGATGACGCTTAGGAGCAATGCTGTAGTGGTGATCGATTTCCCGTATCTTTTCATAAAATCCGACTCCTTCAGAGAAACTGAACAAGGCTGGAGAGCGCGCTGGCGTTGCAGTGCTCAAGGTACTGAATACGTCGCGCTCTTCGCTCTTTGGATTTCCGATAACGCAGCGAAAAAAGCCCGGCGGGGATGCGCGCCGCCGGGCTATGTCACGGTTACTCGATGCTCTCCCCGTGCAGCGAGATATCGAGACCCTCGCGTTCTTGATCTTCAGTGACGCGCAGGCCAATCGTCATATCGATGACTTTGAGGATGACGTAGCTGACGGTGAATCCGTAGATCAACGTCGTGCCCACGCCCCAGAGCTGCGTGATGACTGAGCCATCAACGCCGGCGATCTCCTTGCTCGCGAACGCGCCGGTCAACAATGCACCGATGATGCCGCCGACGCAGTGCACGCCAAAGGCGTCAAGCGAATCGTCATAGCCAATTGCGCTCTTGAGCGAAGTCGCGGCGAAGAAGCACACGACACCCGCCGCTACGCCAATAATCACCGCTGGGGTTGGCCCAACGAAGCCAGAGGCTGGTGTGATAGCGACAAGACCCGCGACCGCCCCTGATGCGATACCGAGTACGCTCGGCTTGCCCTTGACGAGCCATTCGGCAAACATCCAGGCGAGCGCTGCAGCAGCGGTTGCGATTTGCGTCGCAGCCATTGCCATGCCGGCACGGCCGTCGGCGGCTGTCGCGGAACCCGCGTTGAAACCGAACCAGCCTACCCAGAGAAGTGATGCGCCTATCAGGGTAAACGTCAGGTTATGCGGCGGCATTGCGGCTTTGCCGTAGCCCAAGCGCTTGCCCAAGACGAGGCAGCTCGCGAGGCCCGCGATGCCGGCATTGATATGCACGACTGTGCCGCCTGCATAGTCGAGCACGCCCTTTACGGCGAGCCAACCTGACGGCTCCCACACCCAGTGTGCGATCGGCGCGTATACGACGAGCGACCAGACGGACATGAAGATCAACATCGCCGAGAACTTCATGCGATCGGCGAATGCGCCCGCGATCAGTGCCGGTGTGATGATTGCGAACGTCAGCTGAAACATCGCGTAAACGGTTTCCGGGATCGTCAATGCAAGATGCGACACCGTCAGCTTGCCGGCGTCCTTCATGAACGTCATGCCGTTCATCAAGAGTCGCGATGAACCACCAAGGTATGCTGAGCCCGGCGTGAACGCCCAGGAGTAGCCGATAACCCACCACAGGATTGTCACGACGCATGTAATCGCGAAGCTTTGCATGAGCGTGGCCAGCACGTTTTTCTTACGCACCATGCCACCGTAGAAAAGCGCCAGCCCCGGAATTGTCATCATCAACACGAGCGCGGTCGAGGTGAGCATCCAGGCCGTATCACCGGCACTGATCTTGTCAGCGGTGACGAGCTGGGGTTCGGTTGGCGCTGGAGGTGCCGGCGTCGCCGCCGCGGGCGCGATAGCGGCCGGCGCCGTTGTGTCTGCCGCCGCAGCCGCCGCAGCCGCTGCAGGCGCGGAAGTTGATGTGGCGGGTGCGGCGCCAGTCGGTGTGTCATCGGCCCAGACGACTTGCGCCGACAGCGTGATCGCGCCCAGTAAGATCAAACGGAACAGTTTAGTAATCAATGCAGGTCCCCCGAAAAAGGTTTTTTCAAATCGCGCTAGCGTCTCGCTCGCCTGTGCGAATGCGCACGACTTGCGAGAGATCGGATACAAAGATCTTGCCGTCGCCCACTTTGCCGGTCTTAGCGGCCTGCATAACAGCTTCTATGACTTGCTCGGCCAGCGAATCGATGACGGCGATTTCTATCTTTGTCTTAGGAACGAACTCCACCGCGTATTCGGCGCCGCGGTAGATTTCGGTGTGACCGCGTTGGCGGCCAAAGCCGCGCACTTCAGTGACAGTGACGCCTTGAACGCCCACCTCGCTTATCGCGTTGCGGACGTCGTCGAGTTTGAAAGGCTTAATAATCGCAGTGATCATTTTCATTGACCCCACCCCTCCTCTGAATCGTTCTCGTTGGAAACTGCCCGCTGGAGCGGGATCACACGGCTGTAAGCAATGCCTATGCCAGAGACAGCGGTGGCATGCAGATCAACGTCTTGCGAGGTAATTCGCATCGCGTGTTTTATTCGCGGCGCACTGTTTCGGTGCGCAGAATTTGCTGTTGCATCACTACAATGCATGCGCGCGCTGCCAATGTTGCACACGTACAACGCGAATTTGCGCCGCGCGGGTAATGGAGTCGCGTGCGCGCAGCGGCGGGTATCGTGCACGGCGCACGAACGGTGCAATCCGGAATTTGTGCGCATTGGTAGAGGACTGCAGTCGTGCCGTGGGGTTGCGCTGCGGCGATATCGTTCGAGGGCAGACACGACGCCCACGATCGGCATAGCGGCGCGACAGCCGACGAGCCCGGGTGATTTCAAGGAGAGCCGTGATTCCCACGACAGCACGCGGGGAGGCGTGAGCGCGCCTCCTTCACACGTTCACAAGCCACCGGCATGTCCGCGACGCGGCAAGCGGTGCGCTCATTTCGCAAGCGCGACCGCAACGGGCGGCGCGCAGCTTGCCAAAAGCTTGTCAGAGTCGTCTGACAGCGCTCCGCGGCGCGCGCTTATAGCGCACGAGAGCACAACAGGCCAAATTCTGCGCAGGGAAAATGTGAACCAAGAAGAATTCGGAGGCCGCCGCCGTGCTTTATTACGCAGTCGTCTTTTTCATCATTGCCATCATTGCAGCGATATTCGGCTTTGGCGGTATTGCAGCCGGCGCGGCCGGAATCGCGAAAGTTCTTTTCGTTGTATTTCTCGTTCTGGCGATCATCACCTTTCTCAGACGCGCGTAGCACACTATGCACTATGCGGCGCGCGGTTTGCGTCCGCATTCTTGCTTGGACGTCAGCCACGCGACGACCGCTATTGACCGATCGATACCCGGAGGCGGCTCGCCTGGGGCCCGTCGAAAGCGAAGACGGAGCGTAACCGCCCCATTTCGCGTATACCGGCTCGCGCCCGCTGCGACGCTTGAAGTGGGTGGCAGCTTGCCCTGAATGCCACCGCCGTGAGGGGCTAAAATGTCTGCAGTGCAGGCAACGTAGTGCCTGCGTAGCATGAGTATTACCCGATCTAAGCCATACTTCTTGTCAGGAGCTGCGCGATTTGAAGATTCCCGAGATCCTCCAAGTCGAGACTTCCCAGGTCCCCGGTAGTCTCGCAAGCGTTTTGAACGTGATTGCGGAAGCCGGTCTTGTGCTGGAGCATGTCACGACCGTGCGCCGCGAGCAGGGACGCACGCTCTGGGAGATTACGCTCGAGATCGAAGAGGGCGCGCAAGAGGACCTATTACGGCGCTTAAGTTCGCTGCCTTCGGCCCGCTTCGTCGGCTGGTCGGACCGTGTTTTCGAACGCCACCGCGGCGGCAAGATCGAAATGCACTCGCGTATCGCGATCGCAACGCAGCAGATCCTGCGCGATATCTATACGCCCGGTGTGGCGCGCGTGTGTCTGGCGATCCAGAAGGATCCCGCGAAGGCCTTCGAATACACCGCTCTTGCGCGCACTGTCGCGGTGATCACCGATGGTTCGGCGATACTCGGGCTCGGCAACATCGGTCCGCGAGCGGGGCTTCCCGTGATCGAAGGCAAGGCGGCTCTGCTCGCTACGTTTGTGGGCTTGAGTGGCATCCCGATTCTCATCGAGAGCACGTCGATCGACCATTTGGTCGATGTCGTGCGCTCGATCGCACCGTCCTTCGGGGCAATCCTGCTCGAGGATATCTCTGCGCCGCGCTGCTTTGAGATCGAGCATAAATTGCGCGCACGACTCGCCATGCCCGTGCTGCACGACGATCAGCATGCTACGGCGGTCGTGACACTCGCCGCGCTGCTTAACGCGACGCGCATGACGGGCGAATCGCTAGATGGCCTTGTCGTTGGTCTCGTCGGGCTCGGCGCCGCGGGGCTCGGGATTGCACAATTGTTGCGCGCGTTCGGCGTACAGCGGCTCATTGGGACCGATGTGCGCTCGGAGGCTACCGGACGGCTCGCGCAGCTCGGTGGTCAAGGTGTCACGCTTGAAGAAGTTTTGCGCCGCGCGCAGGTGGTGATTGCGCAGACTGGAGTTAAGGGTCTCATTCCGGCGAAGCTTATCCGGAGCGGCCAGATCATATTCGCGCTGTCGAATCCTGACCCGGAGATCGAGCCGGCGCAGGCGCTTGAAGCCGGCGCGGCGGTGGCAGCCGACGGCAAGAGCATCAATAACGTTTTGGCCTTTCCAGGCCTGTTTGCCGGCGTCTTGCGCGCGCGCGCAGTGCGATTCAGCGACACGATGCTGCTCGCTGCGGCACGCGCGATCGCCGCCGCAGTACTGCCCGGACAACTCGTGCCCGATCCGCTTAACGGCACGCTGCATGAAGAAGTCGCCGCGGCAGTTGCAGCGGCAGCGAGTCCTGGCGGATAGTCGTGGGCTTGCAATCGGAGGTAGACACAGTGAGTAGCATTTCGCACCCGGCCACTCTCGCGTTGCCGCTGCAGCCGACCGATCATATCCAGGGCGCGGAGCACGCCCGTGTCACGGTGATGGAATACGGCGACTTCGAGTGCCCGAGCTGCAAGGTCGCGGCGCCAACGATCAAGATGTTGCTGGATCAGTTTCCCAACCAGATTCGTTTTGCGTACCGGCACTTTCCACTCGAGGATGCGCATCTTCATGCGCTACTCGCCGCCGAAGCTTCAGAGGCGGCGGCCGCCCAGGGCAAGTTCTGGCCGATGCACGATCTGCTCTTCCGCAATCAGGCCCATCTGCAGGAGAAGGATCTACGCCGCTACGCGACAGCGCTGGGTCTTGAGTTAGCGCGCTACACGGCGGAGATGGATGACCATATCTATCTGCAGAAGGTGCGCGAACACATCGACAGCGGGCGACGCAGTCAGATCCGCGCAACACCGACGTTTTTTATCAACGGCGTCGTACAGGATGTCTCGTTCGGCATGCTGGCATTGCACGAAGCCGTCGAGGCGGCCGTCGTGCGCGCTCACCACACTTGAACACGATCCCGCGGCGCCAAGTACAGCCCTTGGCCGGGCTTTACATCGAATGCTGTGTACCACGCATCGAGATTGCGGACCGTATCGGCGCGGTATTCCGCCGGCGCGTGGCTGTCGGTTACGATCCGCTGACGTAGCGCCGGCTCGCGAATTTTCTGCCGCCGGCTTTGCGCAAAGCTCAGAAAGAACTGCTGTTCGGGCGTGAAGCCTTGCGCCACCGGCGCGGCTTTGCCGTGCAGCGACAGCCGGTAAGCGTCGTAGGACACCGCCAGGCCTGCAACATCGGCAATGTTCTCGCTCAAGGTCAGCTTGCCGTTGACGGCGAGGTCAGGGAACGGCCGATAGGCGTTGTACTGTTCGACCAGGCGGGCGGAGGAAGCTCTGAAGTGGGCGAAGTCCTCCTTGGTCCACCAGTTGTTGAGACGGCCGCTGGCGTCAAACAACGCTCCTTCATCGTCGAAACTGTGGCTGATTTCGTGGCCGATGACCGCACCCATCGCGCCGTAATCCATGACGACAGGTCGCTGCGGATCAAAGGCGGGCGGCTGCAGGATCGCCGCTGGGAAGTTCAGCGCATTCATTACCGGCAGATTAACCGCGTTCACTGTCTGCGGGGTCATGACCCACTCGGAGCGATCGATCGGCGCGCCGAGCTTCGCAAGGTTGCGCGAGTATTCGAATTGTTCGGCGCGTTCGGCGTTACCAAACGCATCGCCACGTGTGATCTTGAGACCTGAGTAATCGCGCCACTTGTCGGGATAACCCACGCCGACTTTTAAAGTGGCGAGCTTCTCTTTCGCCCGGGTCTTCGTTTGCGCGGCCATCCAGTCGAGCTTGTCAATACGCTCGCCGAATGCGACGACAAGATTTTTCACCATCGCTTCGACCCGCGCCTTCTCGGCGTGCGAGAAATAGCGCTGCACGTAGAGTTTGCCGACGGCCTCACCGAGCGCCTCGCTCGTGGCGTCAACTGCGCGCTTCCAGCGCTCACGCAACGCCGGGGTGCCTGCGAGCACCTTGCCATGGAAGGCGAAGTATTCCTCTACAAAGGCCTTCGGCAGATAGTTTGATGCGTGCTCGATGGCGTGAAAAGTTAAGTAGTCCCTCCAGGTGGCAAGCGGCTCGCTTGCGGTCAGCGCGGAAATTCCGCTGACGGCGCTCGGTTGCCACACCGTGAAATCGGGTTGTCCGTCAAGCTGTGCGGCTTTAAAATACGCTTGCCAGTCAAGCCCGGGCGCGCGCGTCTTAAAGTCGCGCCGCGTCCAGTGATTGTTGCCCTTAATGACGTCCTCAGAATCGACTCGTGGCCAGTGCGCCGCAGCGATGCGATGTTCGAGATCAAAGATACGCGCAGCCTTTGCGTCCGCGTCTGCTATATTCGCGAGCTTGAGGACGAGCGCGATGTGTGACTGATATTTGTCGCGGATGGCGGCCATGCGTACTGAGGAATCGAGATAGTACTCGCGGTCAGGCATCCCGAGGCCGCCCTGCAGCAGGAACGCGGCATAGCGAGTGGGGTCGCTCAGGTCCTGGGCAACCCACAGGCCGAAGATATTGTCCGTGTAGAAATTCGTGGAGTTGAGAATGTCGACGTCGGCACGCAGGGAAGCGCCGAGTACTTGCGCGAGGGCTTTGCGATCCGCGATGGCCGAAATTCGTGCAAGCAAAGGTTCGAGCGGGCGAAGTCCCTGCGTCTCGATGGCCGCTTCGTCCATGAAGGTTGCGTAGTAGTCGCCGATCTGCCGGGCCTCGGGGCTTTTGGCTGCACCGTGCGCGTCCGCCGCCTGGATGAGCGCGACAGTGCGCTTATTGGTGAGCTCAACCAGCATGGCGCCCACGCCGTAGTTGCTCCGATCAGCGGGGATTTCTGTGTTCTTAAGCCAAGTTCCATTCGCGTGCGCGAAGAAGTTCTCTCCCGGCTGAACCGAATTATCGATGCCGGCAAGATCAAGCCCGTGAGTGAGCGGTGCAGAATCCGCGCCGGCCGCGAGCGCAAGGCTGATGGTGGCCAGCGCGGCGCGCCCGACAATAAATCGCTGGAGGATTTTCATGCGGCGATATATTAAGGTTTTCTAATTATGCTGGCAGCGATTTCTTCGTCGCTGCCACGTTATGCTGGCTTCAACGGCGAGGCTACCCGGACCCCCGTCCCTGACATGAATCGGATTCGCTTTTCTCTTGCACTCGCGCTGCTGCTGGTTTTAGCCCAGCAGAGGGCGCTGCTGCACTAATTGACCCAAGTCCATGACCCCGGCACTGCGCATCTTCAGGACGAGCAGACCTTCGACGGCAAGCTGTGCGAGGCCCGTCTCGCTTTCTCGCGGGTCGCAAACCCTGTGAGCGGCACGCTGTTCATGCCGCCACCTCAGCCGCGATCCAGAATTCTCCATTATGGCAGCGGATGCGCCTGCGCGGCGCAGCTGCGGACCTCCCGTTCTCCTTTGACTTCGTTGTATTGGGCGCGCTGCGACTGTGAGCAATCAAGCGGCGCCGCAGATTTGACGCTCAAGTCCTGAGGAGTTTTCCATGTTCCGATCCCGATCCCGATCCCGATCCCGATCCCGATTTCGGGTTGCGGCGATTGCCGTGGCCGCACTAATCCAAATCAGAATGGCCTGCAGCCATCGACCGGGCTCAACCTGGAGATATCTCGCGGCGCTGCCAGCCGTGCCGCGACGGCAATGCAGCTCTAGCGGCGCGCGGACACCGCGATGCCGGCGCGCGGCAGATAGAAGCGTAGTGCCGGTGTCGTGATCACTGTGCTCACGATCGCCATCAGCACGAGAATGGTGAACATCTGTTGCGAGATGACGCCCAAATCAAGGCCTACATTGATCACGACCAGTTCCATCAGCCCGCGCGTGTTCATCATGAATGCCAGTAGCGTCGCTTGCGTGTGATCCAAGTGCGAGCGCCGCGCGCCAACATACGCGCCGCCGAACTTGCCGAGTGTCGCAAGAGCTATGGTGAGGGCGCACCATCCCCACGCCGAGCGAGTGCTGAGGCTGCCAATCGACGTGCGCAGTCCCGTATACGTGAAAAAGATCGGCATAAAGAAGACCGTAACGAATTGGCCGAGACGCTCTTGCCAGGCGCGTACCAGTTCGGGCTCGTCGAACAGAATGACGCCGATCAGAAAGGCGCCGAAGACGGCGAAAATCCCCAGTTTGTAGGTGGCCATGGCGGAGAGGAATACCACCACCAGCAGGATGCCGAGCAGATTGCCAGACATCCTGCCCTCGGTGGGATTTGAGCGCCGCACGATAGTTTTGAGGAGCGGGCGCAGCCCGACGATGCACAGGAAAACGTAGGCCGCGATGAGCAGGATGCGCAATCCATAGTGAGCGCCGTCAAATGTCGCGACCGTCAACGCAGTCACAAGTGCCAGCAGCAGCCAGCCCGCGACATCGTTGACGGCGGCGGCGCTGATCGCGATGACCGCAAGGCGCGTGCGCGTCATACGCAGGTCAAGCAGGATGCGGCCCAACACCGGCAAAGCCGTAATCGAGAACGCGGTCGCGACGAACAGCGCGGAGTCGAGCCGATTCGCCTGCGGCGAGAGCGCGGGTGCGGCGTAGTAGCCGAACACCAGGCCGATAGCGAATGGCAGTACGAGGCACGCTGCGCTCACGCGCACGACGAGCGCGCGATTACTGCGCTCGCTCAAATGCGAGAAATCGAAATCGAGTCCGATCTGAAACATCAACAGCACAAGCCCCAGGCCGGCGAGCACCTGCAAGGGTTCCGGCGTCGCGGAGCGGAACACATATTCGAACGCCTGCGGGGCAATCAACCCAAGCAGTGACGGGCCGAGCGCGATTCCCATGAGGATCTCGCCCACCACCGCAGACTGACCGATACGCTTCGCGAGCGCAGCGCCCACGCGCCCGGCGATGACAATTACCGTGAGCTCGAGTAGCGTAAAAAAGAGCAGTAATTCGCTCTTGTGCACTGCCGCGGCTGGAGCTGCAGCCGCCAAGTCCATCAGATCATGCCGCCGTTAATCGAAATCACCTGCGCTGTGAGGTAAGCGGCTTCCTCGGAAACCAGGAACGCTACCAGACCTGCGACCTCCTCGGGCAGACCGGCGCGCTTCATGGGGACCATGCGGGCGATTTCTTCGTCATCAAACATGCTGTCGGTCATGCCAGTAGCGATGATGCCGGGGGCGACCGCGTTTACAGTTATGCCGCGGCTCGCAACTTCCAGGGCCAAGGCGCGTGTGGCGGAATTGAGCGCCCCTTTGGCGGCCGCATAGTTGACTTGGCCGCGGTTTCCCACCAGGGCGGTAACCGACGAAGTGCTGACAATGCGTCCCCAGCGCGTGCGGATCATTGGCAGCATGAGAGGCTGAGTGACATTGAAGAAGCCGTTGACGGAGACGTCGATAACGCGCCGCCATTGTTCGGCGTTCATGCCCGGAAATGCGGCATCGTCATGGATACCCGCGTTGTTGACGAGGATCTGGATCGCACCGGCGGCGAGCACCGTCTCGAGCTGCGCGTGTGTCGCTGCGCCATCGGTAATGTCGAAGACCAGTAACTGCGCACCTCCGCCCGCGGCATTGATGTCTGCGACCAGGGCTTCCGCGGCTGCCGCGCCGCGATGGGCTTGCGCGTACACGAAGTGTCCGGCGCGCGCCAAACGCCGGCAGATCGCGGCGCCGATCATGCCGCTGCTGCCGGTGACGAGTGCGCGTCTGGCGGTGTTCGTCATGGCTTCAGCTGCGCGCCGCCGCCGCGCGCAAGGGCGGCGGCATCGAGCACAATGGTTGCGCGTCCGGTAACAAGCGGGCGCGCGGCGTCATGCACGGTAAACTGATATATGACAGTCGTGTCATCGCCGTGGATGCGCTCGGCGCTGATCAAGAGGTCGCCTTGGATGTCGTCCAGTCGCTCCACGTGCAGCACGACCGCGCGCAGGCCTGCAAGATAGCCCGCCGTGGGCGCGCTTGCGCGACCCGTGACGAGAGCCCCGTGCAGCGCCATTGCTTGGGCTGCGTACTCCATTCCGCAGGCGCTGCCGAGGCGGCCATGCGCGCGCAGCGGATTGTCGGCGGCGCGATGCGTTGCGCTGCGGCACTCAATGTGGGTGGCATCCCAGCTCAACACTTCATCCAGCAGGCACATGCTGCCCGCGTGTGGGATGTGGGCGCCAATCCAGCGGCGGTCTAGCGGCATGGTTTGACCTCTACCGTGAGGCGCATATGCTCCAAATAGTCAAGCGTGACGCGCCCGGCTTCGCGCCGCGCGAGCTTCTGTAGCAGGGGTAGGCTGCGCGCCGCGGGGATCGAGGTTCGCAGAGTTTCCAATTGCGGCTCGCTCATGCGATCAGCGCCGCTCTCGGTGAGCACAGCGGTAAGCCTGGCGAGCGCCGGCGCGCGCGCGTTGGGAGCAAGAACGAGTGCGACTCCGAAGGCATCGGGCAGGGGACGCTTGTTATGCAGCGGTTCCGGGTATTGCGTATCGTATGCCAAGAGCAGCAGCGGCGTGCGCTCCGTTGCGACTTGCGCCAACGCTTCGAGAAGTCCCGCGACGAAGCTTGCATCGAAAGCGCACAGGACGTTCGCAGCAGCCGTGGCCTCGGCGGCGATGCTCCAGTAGCCTGCGCCGACGTTGTGCACGGAGTTGTGAAATCGGGTGGGCGAGAGCTGCCGGTCCGAACTTGCAAGCGCCTGGCAGATCTCGTGGCAGTTCTCGCCATCACCACCGGAGGACGCAAACACGGTCGGCAATGCGCGTCGATCGATGCCGGCGCGCGTCGTGGCCTCGAAGCCTATGGCGAGTACTAGTTTGACAACCGCGACCGTGCGCCGTCTTTCCGCTGGCGGCAGGGATAGAGGAGCCGGCAGAACCGTGGGCGCCGCAAGGTACGGCGCCGCCGACGAGAGCACGGCCGCGGCACTCGGCCAGTCGTTGAGGCCTGGACCCAATACGCCGATCCCCTCGACATAGGCGGTCAATGGCGTCATCGCCGATCTGCTTCAGGCCGCGTGGCCAATGATCAGACTGCAATTGGCGCCGCCGAATCCGAAGGAGTTAGTGAGCGCCCGCGCGATTGTGCCGCGGCGGTTCTCGCACAGATAGTGCAGCTTCAATTTCGGGTCGACTGCGGTCGTGTTGAGACCCGCAGGCATGAGGCCGTGTTGAATGGCAAGCGCACAGATGACTGCTTCGAGCGCGCCCGCCGCACCCAAGGCGTGGCCCGTTGCGCCCTTGGTCGAGCTGCAGGGCGTGCGGGTACCGAATACCGATGTGACGGCGAGGTCCTCCGCGCTGTCATTGCTCGGCGTCGCGGTACCGTGCAAGTTGATGTAGTCGATATCGCCAGGTGTAAGGTTCGCCGCCTGCAGCGCCTGTTGAATCGATGCGCGCGCGCCGCGGCCTTCGGGATGCGGACTCGACATGTGATAGGCGTCGCTTGATTCACCGACTCCCAAGAGCATGAGCGCGTCGCGATCGACGCGCGCCTGCGGACGTTCGAGCAGGACAAATGCCGCGGCTTCGCCGATTGAGATGCCATCGCGTGCGACGTCGAAGGGGCGACACGCGAAGCGCGAAGTCAGTTGCAGGGAATGAAAACCGTACAGTGTCGTGAGGCACAGCGAATCCACGCCGCCAACAACCGCGGCGTCAATCACGCCGGCGCTGATCATGCGCTGCGCGGATGCGAAAACTTTGGCGCTTGAGGAGCACGCGGTGCACACCACCGCTGCGGGCCCTTGCAGGTGCAACGCCCGGCGCACGAAGTCGGCGACCGAGAAGGAATTCTGGGTGGCGGCGTAGTTGAAACCTGCCGGCAGGGCGCCGGTCGCGGGATCACGATCGCGATAGGCGAGTTCCGTCTGCAGCATGCCGGCTGTGCTGGTGCCGAGAAAAACCCCGATGCGCCGCCGACCCCACCGCTCTGCACACTCTGCGACAGCTTCGGAAAACCCATCCTGCGCAAGGCCAAGCTGCGCGAGTCGATTGTTGCGGCAATCGAAAGCTTGTAGAGCATGCGGCAGTGCGGTCGCGTCGACTCCCGGAACTTCGCCCACCTGAGTCTCAAGGTCAACCGTTTCAAAGGCGCACGGCACAAGACCGCTGCGCTTCATTTCTAGGGCGTCAAGTGTCTGCCCAAGACCGCGGCCGATGGCGCTGACCGCAGTGAAGCGTGTGAGAACGAGTGGGGTCATATCGGCCGCGCGATCAGCAGCACATTTGCAAAGGGTGTGCCGGCGCTCATCGGGATGGCCTCGGTGTGAAAATGACATTCCTCAAGCAGGCGCTGCCAGTCGGCGAGCGCGCGACAATAGGTCTGCGCGAAGCCGTGGCCGCGTGCGAGCAGCACCGCTCGATCGACCCAGCGGCCGACGCGAAAGCCGAAACCGGCCGTAGCATCGCTGACACGCAGCAGCAGTAGACCTCCGGAGGGCAGGGCCGCGCGCGCGCGCTTTAGCAATGGGGCATGAGCCGAATAATCCATATAGTGCAAGACATCCAGGATGACGAGCGCATCGGCGCTGCCGAAAGCCGTGTCGCGAATGTCGCCATTCACAAACTCGGCCCGATCGGCAAGTGCGAATCGTGCCCGCATGATTTCCTTCGGATCCAATTCGATGCCGCGAATTGATATGGGTGCGGGCGGCGCCGGCCAGCTTGCCGGCCAGTCGCCGCGCGCATAGCAGCTGTGCGCCGCGAGCAGCCAAGCGGCAAGCAGACCCTGGCCGCAGCCCAGATCGAGTATGTGCTGGCGCTGCTTCAGTAGGCCGAGCCGCAAGATCGCGGCGAACGCCGGATCCGCGCTCAATTTACCGCGCGCACGAAGGTATGGCCAGCCCCCGGCGCGGCGATACGGCGCGCTCGCGGCATCGACGAGCGCACGTGGCGCTGCATGGCCAATCATGACAGCGCCGCGTCCAGGCGGATGGGCGTCAAGCGAGATTCCGCGAAGGCCGCAAGCAGACGTGGCAGCACCTCGAGAATTACAGGAGTACCCGCGCGCGTGCGTGCCGCGTGCCCGTCATGCAGCAGCAAAATGTCGCCGGCCGCAAGGCCGGTCGCGAGGCGCCGAAATACGGACTCCGGGTCGCTGTTCACGGAATCAAAACCGCGCCGCGTCCAGCTTGCGAGCAGAAGGCCAAGGCGCGTGAGGACGGGATCGAGCAATGGACTGCGCAGCCCAGCGGGTGCGCGAAAAAAGTGCGGGCGTTCACCGCTGACGCCGGCGATGACTTCCTGTGCACGCTCAATCTCATAAGCAAGGGCGCGCGGTCCTAGCAGAGAAAAATAGTTGAGATGGCGGTAACTATGATTCTCGATCGCGTGGCCGCGGCGCACGATCTCGCGCGCAAGCTCCGTACGCTCCTCGACATGCCTGCCAACACAGAAGAAAGTGGCCTTGGTGCCGTACTCATCGAGCAAGGCGAGCACTTTCGGGGTCACCGCGGGCTCCGGACCATCGTCGATACTGAGTGCGACCTCGCCGCGGCGCTGCGCCGCCGCTGGCAAGTGCGTCCAATTGGGGCCGAGCAACGTGCTGCGCGGCCACAAACCGGTCGCCGCAAGTTGCAAATGATTGACAACCACGGCGCCGAGTGCCCACGGCCAAAGCTGCGGACGCGCGAGCGCCAGCGCGGCCGCGCCAACATGCAGAGCCGCCGAGGCTTTGAGTAGCGGCGCCGGACGCCAGCGTGGCGATGCACGGAAAGCCATCTAGTTTGTCCGCGACAGCTGCCGTGACGCCGAACGGCTCAGCGCCGCGGAAAAGACCAGTGCCAAAAATGTCCCTGGCGCAACCGTTGAACCCAAAGCTGCCAACACGGGTACATTCGAGAATGCGAGTACGCCGAACCCCACGACGGTCGCCGCATTGGCAATCAACAGCGAGGCCAAAGTAAGCGGCTCCGTGCCCGCATGCTGATCAGACCCGCTGCGGTCGAAGAAAAGAGCATAGTTTGAACCCACGGCAACGATGAGAAGCATTCCGATCAGATGCAGAATCGTCAAGGATCGGCCCCCGAGCAGCAAAGCGGCAGCGACCGCGAGTACCGCGAGCACGAGCGGCGCGACCACGGCGGCCACTCGGGCTGGCGAGCGCAGCGTCAGCAGCAATAGTACAATGATAGCCGCAAATCCCGCGCCTGACAGGCGTAGCGCCTCCGACAGATAGCTTGAATACAGCGCGTCAGATTCGCTTTTGAGGTTCAAGAGCACAGCCTCCCCGGGGGCTGCGCTCTCGACAGCCGCGCGAACCTTGTTGGTTGCAGCCGCTGAAGGTTGCGTGCCCGCCTCGGCAGAATGCAGGGGCAGGAGCGCCGCCCACTGTTCCCCCTGATGCATCATCAGGGCGTCAACCCCCGCCGCGAACGAAGTGCGCTCCAGATCCGTGGCGCTGAGGAGCGGCGCCGCGCGCGCCTGTGTGACGTCGCGGATGAAAGGTTCGAGGCGCTCCGCACTCACGGCCAGTGAGGCCGTGGCGGCCCTGAGGCGCAAGCGTAACTCGTCGCTGTCAGGAAGACTTGCGCGCCGCTCGATTTGTGTCGCATCGCTTGGCAAGTAGCGCGCGGGACTCTCAAAGGCGCCGATAGTTTGATCGCTAACGAGTGGATCAAGCCGCGCTGCGACCTTTTCGCTCGCACGCAACACGGCTTGCAGATCCTTACCCGTCACGACGATGAAATCGCTGACGTCGGGCGCACCGAGATCCGCCCGCAACCGCGCATCGAGGCTTTGGGCGCGAGCCGACACTGGACTTAAAGCCGACAGGTCGCGATTCCACAAGGTATCGCGGCGTACGTAGAGCACTAGGGCGGCGGCGACCGCAACGACTCCGAGCACCAAGCGTCCGGCGCGTGCGCGCCGGAGGATTTGTGCAGCGCGCTTGCCAAGCGGCGTCAAGTCGCGGATTTGAATGGATCGGGGCATGAGAGCCGGCAGCACGAAACGGGTCACTGCTGCCGCGACGAGCAGTCCAGCGATTGAGTAAAGGCCCAGCTGGGAAAGTCCAGGAAAGCCCGAGGGCAGAAGGGACGCAAAACCGCACACCGAAGTGAGCACTCCCAGGAATATCGTTTTCCACATTGCACGCTGGCGGTGCTCGGCATCAGCCACGCCGGCAGTCGCGCGCCGCGACTGCACAAAGAGATAGATGGAATAGTCAACGGACTCGCCGATCAGTGTGATGCCGAAGGCCAACGTGATGCCGTGCACGACACCAAATCCGAGCGCCACCGCTGTAACTCCGGCGAGCGCTCCGGAAGTGACGGGTAGCAGGCCCAGTAACAGTACCGGCACGGAGCGATATACGACCAGCAGCAGACTCACAATGAGGCTCGTGCTCAAGACAGAGAGCCGCACGGCTTCGTGCCTGATCGTATTGCGCGCGGCTACTGCAAAAACCGGTGGCCCGGTGATCTCGAGTCGCCCGCGGCCGGCGGCTGAGCCAGGTGTTGCACGCTGCGCTTGCGCAAAGGCTGCGCGTATCGCGTGCAAAGCGCGCTCGGCGGCATCGAGGTCGGAGCCGGATGCGCGCATCGATGCCACAAGGAGCGCACGCTGTCCGTCGACCGAGGCCCATACGCCTGCGAGCGTGTGCGGCCGCGCGGTGCGGTCGAGTTGACTTAGAATTTGCAGCATCTCTCCCGTGGGATCCTGCGGGAGTAGAGATTTGGCAAGCAGGCCCGCCGGAGATGCGAGCAGCGCGATCGTGTCGTCGATGGAGCTCGTAAGACCGCTCACGGTGAAGTGCTGCGCTGTCACAGCCTCACTCAGGAGGTAGCGATGGTTGAAAAGATACTCGCGATCACGAGCATCGTTCACGGGCTCGCCGTTATTGACCGCGACAAACTCGCCATTGCCGCGCAATTGTTCCGCCATGGCCATCGATAGCTGCGCACGGGCCGCCGCGTCCCCGCCTTCGATTGCAATCAGCATGAGGCGGGAGGCGGGTCCGTCGCGCAGTTGATCGACCAGCAATTGCTGCCGGGCGCTCGGCGCACGCGGCAGAAACGCTGAGAGGTCGGCCGTGTAGTGCGCACGGGTGACGACGATGACAGCGAGCGTCATCGCCGCGAGCCACAGGACGACCCAAATTACGCGCGGCCGCGTCATGGCGGAATGGAAGATCCGATCGTCATGACCGAGCGGTCGCCGTCTGCCTGCAGGATGGTCACCGTGTGCAGCTCATCGCGTGCGCCCTCGATGCGGATCTCCCGCACCACGGCTTTCAACTTTGCATCGAGCGGCACAAGCGATAGGGTCCAGCGCGCAAGGCTGCCCTCAAAGGCGAGGTGAAAAACTTGTTCAAGCGCGGCCCGATCTCCGGCGAGAGTTGCACGAATGCTCTCGATGAAAGGCGCGATCTGCGGATAATCGTGCAGCGCGAGCACGCGCTTGCGCCGCCCAGATTGGATGGTGAGATCGCCCTTCTCGAGCATCAGGCTCGCCGGCCGCGGCGCGAGCGTGCGCTTCTCCAGTCGGTCAGGGCGCTCATAAAGGAGCTCGCCGGATGCTTCTACTGGACGGTCGAGCACCGCGAGGTAATTCTGTTCGACAAAGCTCACGTGCCCGCGCGTGCGTTCTGCAAGGAGCGCCATCAGCGGGTCGAGATCATTGTCGGCTGCGGTAGCGCGCAGTGTCACGAGCAGCGTGAGCGCTAGCGCAAAATGGCTCGCGTTGCGCATCAGCTACGGCGTGCGCGCAGAATGAGTGTCCGCATCGCGCCAGAAGTCAAAGAAATTGAACCAGTTGTAGGGGTCGCTCTTGCAGTATTTCTCCAGGAGCGCGGCATAGCGCACGATGGCCTCGGCTACCGCGGCCGCGCGCTCCGGGCGGCCAACAGTCGAGAAATCCGCCACGAGCTCAAACACCAGGTGGTACCGATTGGCACCGCGGTACAGTCCGAGCATGAAGATCATCGGGCGGCCCAAGAGCGCAGCGGCGCGCATCGGTCCCACCGGAAAGTAGGCGCGACTTCCGAGGAAGCTCACTTCCTGCAGCGGTTCATTGCCGAGCGTGCGATCTCCCAGTATGCCGACGAAGGCGCCATCGTCCAGACGCTGGCGGACTTTGAGCATCGCCTCGATATGACCGAGCGAAATGATTTCAGGCTTTAAGCTAGGGCGCAGCGCCTCCAGCATCGTCATGATCTTGCGGGCATTGTCGGCGTACATCGCCATCACGACTTCAATTCCGGGCCTGTGCAATCCAATGGCGCGCGTGACCTCAAAGCTCCCCATGTGCGCACCCATCAGGAACGCCCCATTGCCCTTTGCATGCACGTCGCGCATCAGCGATTCGCCTTCGATTGAGATCTCGAATTCGTCGAAGCGCTCGTTCAGCAGGTAGACGCGGTCGTGAACCGTCGACGAGAAATACAGCACGTGGCGAAAGCGGTCCGAAAATTTGGGCTCGCGGCCCAGAGCGCGACGCAGATAATTTCGGGCGTCACGCCGCACCGTCGGTGCGAACAGCACGAAGTAGATCACAATGAGATACAAGAGCATGCGCGAGCGTGCACGTCCGAAAGCACGCGAAGCGGCAGCCATGACTCGCAGCAGTAGCATGCTGCCGCGTTCCGGACGCGTCACCCACTCGGCCCGATCTGTGCGACCGGCCGCTGTGGCGAGCGTCGATTCAGGCTTCACGATCTGTGCTCCGCGCGTTCACGACTAACATGAGTCTGCCGGATGCGACCATGCGATCGAAGGTCCGAATGACGAAACGGATCGCCCCATCAGGGCAGGGCTCGTGCTCGAGGGTGAGCGCTTCGCCCGGTCGGACCGCGCTGTGGAATTTGGCCGCTGCTATTTCACAATGTACCGGCGGTTGCCCGGCGCCGCGCGCTAACGCGTGCAGCGTCTCATCGAGCAGGACAACGCCCGGGACGATGGGTGCGCCTGGGAAATGACCTGCAAGAGCCGGATGCAGTGGCGAGATGCTCAAGCTCACGGTGCCCATGGACGGTCTAGCTCTGCACCGCGCATTCCGGGTCGCTTGCGGCGAGCGATTGCAGCGCCTCGCGCGGCAATTTCCCAGCGGCGTTGCGCGGCAGACGCTCGACAAACAGCAGCGGCCGCGGCAGGAACGCGGGATCAATTCGTTGGCGTAACTGATCGAGCAGTAAAGCGGCATCCAAGCCCGGTGCGACCACGAAGGCCGCGAGGCGCGTGACACCCGTTGCGGCGCTGTGCTCATCCTCGCGCACGAAGAACGTGCCGTCGAGGACGCCCGGAATGGCATTCAGATGGTAATTTAAGTATCCCAAAGAGCCGCGCTTGCCCGCGATATTGACGAGGTCCTCCGTGCGCCCATGCAGGATAAAGCGCTTCTCGCCCGTAAGCTCGAGAACATCGCCCATCGGGGTTTGTTGTTCGACATGCCCACCCTGGGCCCAGGCGCGCCCATCCTCGATGATGAGACTAACCGCGGGCCACAGAGACCATTCCTGCGTCTTGACCGTGCGGCGAATGGCGATTTGGCCCGTCTCGGTCGAGCCATAAATCTCAAGGAGCCGCGCCGCGCAGCGACGCTCGGCATCGCGTGCAAGCTGCGGGGATAGTGGCGCTGTAGCCGATACGATCAAGTCCAGTACCGGCAAGTCAACATCAGCACCGAGGAGGGTGCGCAAGTGAATGGGCGTCGACACGAGCACTCTGGGACGCGGTAGCGCTGCGATGCTTGCGCAGATGTCCGCGGGGTAAAAAGGGCGCTCTGCACAAAGCGCGTTGCCGCTTTGTAGACAGGTGAGCACGGTGGATTCAAGACCATACATGTGCTGGGCGGGGACCGTACTGAGCATGACGTGTGAGCGGCCGTCGAACAGCCCAAGCTGCCGCGCTCCTTCGCGCACGCAACTGACGAGCCGTCCCCAGGTCTTTCTATGCGGTACGGGCACGCCTGTCGATCCTGACGTGAACACGTACGCGACGAGCTGCTCGGCGTCGATCTGTGGAACTTGCCACGGCACCGCGTCCGCGCTGCACGCGTCGCGATAGAAAAAATGCGGCAGCTCGATGTCACAGTCCGCAGCATCGGTCAAACAGAAAACATCGGGCGCGAATTGCGTGAGCTGGCGGATGATCTGCGGTGTGTGCGCCGAGGGCAGGAGGTTCACTTTCTTCGCGAGCAGTGACGCCGCCAGGCCCACCGTAAAGCGATAGCGGTCAGTACAAATATTGAGCACGTGGTTGCCCGCGGGCATGGCATTCGCAAGCCGCGCGACGTCGGCAAGGAAATGGCCGGCCGTGACCGGCACTGCCGCTCGGTATGCGACCACTGCATCGCTCGAGCTGTGCGTTATGAGCGGGGCGGTGGCCATCATGTTGCGCGTCGCGTCTGCGGCGAGATTCTCATTGGCCTTGCGTCGTCGGGTAACGCGAGGCATCGAGATACACGCGCACACTTTCCAATAGCCCGGCGCGATGCTCCGCGGGGAGCCGCTTGCGACGCACCGCGTACTCACCAATGAACATCAGGACAACGAGCGGTATGGTGAAGAAATTGGAGAAGGCAGACCAGACCCGCAGTGGCGCGTATTGATACAGCACGAGCGAGGCACAGGTGATGAGCGCGAAAAATAGTGCCCAGGCGGCCGTCGCACTGCGCGTATAGCGGGCAACCGCGGCAGGCAGCGGACCGTGCACGAGATTCGCCCAATATGTACACAGCGGCACTCGCCCGTCGAACAGCGTACGCGCGAACGTGAAGCTCAAAAGAGCGTAGACGGCGCATTCCTCGAAGAGATACATAAGCGGGAAGTTACCCTCGATGATGCGCCACTGGGAGGCGAGCAGCACCGCAATGAGCGCTGCCGCGAGGAGTGCCGGCAGGCGATAGGCCGAGCCCCAGGCGACACCGAGCGCGACCGCGAGCGGCGGTGCGATCGCCATCACTGCCCCCAGGCTCTTCGCCCGCGGGTTTGAATTGGTGTAATGCGCAAGCGTCGCGTAGCCGGCAATCAAAACTGCAATCCAGGCGAAGCGCCGGCTGGCCGACCCAGCCGTGATCACTTCATCCTCTGCGCTGCGACGTACTTGGCGAAATGTCGCAGCGAGCGGAATATCTGCTCGTTCTCTTCGCTGTCGGCGCGCAGCTGAATACCGTATTGCTTGGAGACGACGAGCGCGACCTCGAGAATGTCGATTGAGTCGAGCCCCAGTCCCTCGCCGTACAGAGGTGCCTCGGGGTTGATCTGCCGTGGATCGATCTCGAGGTTGAGCGCCTGCACGATGAGCCGCGCGATTTCGCTCTCGAGCGCGGCGAGATCAGCTGCTGTCGGCTGTTGAAGAAGCAACGCTTTGTCGGACATATTGATCGAAACTTTGGCCGCGTTTAAGTCGCATTCCAGAGGCGCGACCGACATCGGCTGATGGCCCAGTATATATGGGCTCTGCTTGCCTATGTTATGGTACTCAAGGCTTGCTAGCGCCCCGCTGCTGCTTAACCTGAGGTGTGCCTGAACGTGCAAGCCCCTTGTTCGCCCCTTAAACAATACTACTCGTGCGAAGCCGACCGGCGTCGCTGGGTCGGCGGCCTCTTCGATCGTACCGCCGCTGATTATGACCGCGTCGAGCGCGCCATGGCATTCGGCAGTGGCTCCTGGTACCGACGCCGTGCACTGCAGCGAGCAGGTTTGGCGCCGGGCATGAGCGTAGTCGACATCGGGGTCGGTACTGGGCTCGTCGCGCGCGAGGCAGCGCGACTCGTGGGTGATGCCGCGAACGTTACGGGCGTCGATCCGAGCTCCGGAATGGTGGCCGAGGCGCGAGTGCCGACTGGTGTGCGGCTCATCACAGGGCGCGCCGAGGCGATTCCGCTGCCCGACGAATGCGCGGACTTTTTGTGCATGGGCTATGCGCTGCGGCATATCAGTGATGTGTCGCTGGCGCTCAGCGAATTTTGGCGCGTGCTGAAGCCGGGCGGCATGCTGTGCCTGCTCGAGATCACTCGACCCGACAGTGCCCTGCCGCGGGCGCTCCTGAAAGCCTATCTGCGCGGCGTCGTGCCGGTGCTTGCGCACATCGTTGCGCGGCAACCGGAAACTCCACAACTCATGCGTTTTTATTGGGACACGATCGCTGCGTGCGCTCCGCCGCGAGCCATCATGACCGCGATCGAGGAGGCGCACTTCGTGGCCGTGACACGCCACGTGGAGCTCGGAGTCTTTTCAGAGTACCGCGCGTCAAAGCCGCGTGCTGCGCGTCTACTTTAGCGGCGCGGTTTTCGGGCTCGCGCTGTGCGCGAGCAATGCTGGCAGGCGCAGCAGGAATTCAGCAAACAGACGCGCGTGCATCCAGGTCAGCAGCACGTTGTCACGCCAATAGTTGAAATGCGAGACGCCACCTTCTTCGGCTCGGAAGTACTCAACTCTCGCCGGCAGGTTGATGGGCCGCACACCGCGCCAGCACAGCCGTACTACTGCCTCGACATCAAAATCAAATCGTCGCATCCATGGCTGAAACCGCATCAGGCGCACCAGCGGTGCAATCGGATAGACGCGAAATCCAAACAGTGAGTCGTGGACCCCCATCCACAGCGTTTCAACGTTCGCCCAAAAGTTGGAGATCTTGCGACCGTTGACTCGCAGCCGCGGCGCGCGCGCATCGAACACCGGCTCACCGAGCACCATTGCCGCGGGCGCAGCCAGCGACGCGGCCATGAATGCCGGAATGCGCTCTGCGGGATGTTGGCCATCCGAATCCATGGTGAGCGCGTGCGTGAAGCCAAGTGCGAGCGCCGCACGCAGCCCATAGAGCACCGCGGCGCCCTTGCCACTATTTCTCGGCCGCAAGAACACTCGCAGTCCAGGATCTTCGGTCGCCATGCTGACAAGCTGCTCGGCGGTGCCGTCGGTGCTGCCGTCAACGACTACCCACACCGGATTCCAGTGCGCGCGGGCGCCGCGCACGGTTTCAAATACCTTTCGGCCGGGGTTGTAGCTGGGGATGAGAACGAGGTGCGTCGAGGAGCCCGCGTTCATTGGCGACTTCTGATGGGGTCCGCATCCGGCGCTGACGTCTCGCCGAGCCACTCGGATTGCAACGCACCGCTGAGCTCGTCGCGGTAATGACGCTCGAGCTCGACCATGAAGGCGCGCACGTCCTCAGGCGGCTCGAAGCGTCGACCCAAGCGTACGCGGTAGGTGATGGGCAGGGGCGGCCGGCGCAGCAGCGGCCAGCCCTTGCTCAAGTACGGGGAATCGGTCTCAATGATGAGTGTCTGCACGGGCACTGCCGCTTGTTTGGCAATCACACCGATGCTCGCCTTCAGCTCATTGAGCGGCGCTTGGATACTGCGAGTGCCTTCGGGAAACAGCAGCAGCACGCCGCCACGCTGCAAGTCCGCGACCGCGTCGCGAATCATCTGCACGGGTGAATCGTTGCAGATATAGCGCGCGAGCCGTGCGCCCGAGCCGAGAAACACATTCTCTAAAACATCCGATTTCATCACGCACGCAAGGTTCGGATGTCGCGTGAGGATGAGAAGCGCATCGATCATGCACGGGTGATTAGGTGCGAGGATCAGCGCAGGCGCGTCGCGCAGCTCATCTATGGCGCTCAGATCCAGCCGATACGCGCGCACAAGGTTTAGCCAGCCCGTAAAGATCCGAAATCCCGCCATGACGCCGACGCGTCCGGCTGCGGTCCCGGAGCGCCGCGGCAGGAGTACAAACAAAGGCAGCGCCACGACAGTCCAGCTCAAGCAAATCAGTCCCAGAACGACGAGCGAGCTGTAAAACACCGCGCATTCGCAGGCCAGTCCGCAAAGCCGCGGCACGACGCCAGTGGAGGATTGCCCCGGCATGAGGGATGTCCGCACGGCCTTACGACTTGCGGTTAGCCGAATGACAACCTGTCGCCTCGATCTCGACCAGCAGATCCTGCCGGCAAAGATCGGCGCGCAGGTAGAGTACTTGCGCGCCGGAGCCGAGTCCTGCGCGCAGCTCCGAGTCGATGGCGGCAAGATCACTCGCGCGGCGCACGTATGCCTTGTACCACAAACTGTCCAGCGTGAACGGCACCAGCGGCCCGGTCGCGCGGTTTGCTTCACTAAGGAGAGCGTCAATATTGCGCAGCGTCTCGCGCGTTTGCGCTGCGGCATCGCCGATATGCACGGTTGCGTGCCCGAGGATGCTCGCGGTTCCCGAGATGAAGAGCACCCGTGCGCTCGCAAAATCTACGGTGCAGGCGCGTGAAAATGTTGGGCTTTGCGGACTGTATTCCGGGGGGTAATGGTAGGCACTCACCTGACGCGGGTTTTCAATGGCCGTCGGCGCGTTGCTGCTGCCGAGAAAATAGATGACGAGAGGTGTGCCAAGCGGCGACCCGACACCGCATGCGGCCGGCACGGCGCCGGTGACCGTGCGCCCGCAGGCAATGAAGGCGTCCTGCCGTGCGCTGTTGAATTGCCAGTAGCGCTCCGAATCGTGGCTCTCGGCATGAATGTTGGGCAGGTAGTTCCACACGCGCACCAAATGCGGCATGCCGAGCGCATCAAGCACGGCGAAGATCTCGCGATAAGCGAGCTCCGTCGCGCGCTGCAGCGCGCTTGCTGCAAGCGGCGCTGCTGCAACGTCGCTCTCGAGAATGCTCAGGCGACCGTAGACGACATCCGCTGCGTGCCGATATTGGATCCGGCCGTGCTCGCCCCATCGTGCGCTCTGGCCGCTGTGCCAAACTTCATAGCGGCGCGCATTGGCACCCAGAACCGGTGTCTGCACCGTCACCATAGGAACATGAGGGGCGGGGGCTGCCGGCACTTGTGCATCAAAGGCGGCGAGCCCCAGTACACCCTGCCACCACGCCGCCGGGCGTGCGGCAAGTTCGGCGAGTGACAGATAGTCGAGCCTTAGGACGGATTCTAAGCCCATCAGTTGGCGGTCGTCTGCTCGGACTCGACGGGCCTGATGTTCAAAGCCCGGCGGCGCACGGCAGCGAGCGAACGTTTCAGGTTCAAACATGCTACGGCGTAGTAGAGCAACTTGAACGCGCGCAGCGATGCCCAGATCGGTGTTTTGCCGAAAATGTCCCCAGCCAAGAGTGATAGCAGAGCCTCTTTCATGCGCAGCGTATTGCGCGGTCCCATGAACATATCGCGCATGGTCGGGCCCGTGACGCGATGGATAAACCAGGAATACTCTTCCGGCCCACGGCGCATGACGCGCTCGAAGTTCCTTAGCGCCTGGCGAGCGCTGCGCGGATCACGCAAACATTTATCGATGGCATCGACACCGGCGACGGCACTGTTCATGGCGAGCATGACGCCCGAAGAAAACATGGGGTCGATGAACGTATAGGCGTCGCCAAGCAGTAGGTAATTGACGCCGCTGGCGCGGTCGCAGGCGTACGAATAGTTGCCAGTGGCCGTTACGTCGGCGACCAGCTCGGCGTCCTGCAAACGCTCGGCAAGCGGCGCGCACAGGCCGATCGTCGCGAGGAAAAATTCGCGTACCGATACCGTGCGTGTCTTGGTGTAGTAGGGCCACACCACCGCACCGACGCTCGTCGTGCCGTCGGCAAGCGGAATGAACCAGAACCACCCGTGGTCGAACCAGTAGATCGAGATATCGCCCGCGCGCTTGTCCGAATAGCGGCGTGCACCGCGAAAATGACCATACAGTGCCGCGCTACTGTGCTTGGTGTCGCGCCGCTTGGACTTGAGGCGATTGCCGAGAAACGTGTCGCGCCCCGATGCGTCGACGATGAAGCGCGCTTGCCAGGATAAAGTGCTGCCATCTTCGAGTGTCGCATGCACGAGCGCGCCAGCGCCGTCGGACTGAAACTCGACATCGCGAACCCGACAGCCTTCGTGCGCGTGCGCGCCGGCACGCACAGCGCGGCGAAACAGAATCTCATCGAACTGCGAACGGCGCACCTGGTAGGCGAACGGCAGCGACTTGTTCCAGCCCTCGGCGAATTCGTAGGTCTGATGACGTCCATCCCAGGGGGAGATGAATTCCGCGCCCCATTTTTGCATGCCGATGGCTTGGACCTCGTCGGCGACGCCGAGGCGCGCCAGGATTGGCAGGTTCGCGGGCAAGAGCGACTCGCCGATATGAAAGCGCGGATGGCGCTCTTTCTCGAGCAGCACGACCTGATAGCCGCGCTCCACGAGAAGTGTTGCGGCGGTGGAGCCCGCTGGGCCACCACCGATCACGAGTACGTCGGTCTTTTGCAAGGGAATGAATTTGCGCCAGCGAACAGCTTGTTGAATTCTACCGTCGCGGCTTGCGTCGGTCCAATGTGATGTGCTTTGACGCTTCGTGCCGCCGCAATTTCAAATCGGCACGTTTCTTCTGTGGCGAGCCACTATCATGGCGCCATGGAGGCACCCGCAATCACTCGCCGCAGACGGCCGTTTCTCGCGCCGATCTGGCTTCCTGCGCTGCTGGGTGTGATCGCGGTAGTGCTCGCGGTGTTGGCCTATCGCAGCATCACGACGACAACCGTGGTGCTGGTTCGGCATGCAGAGAAAGCACTAAGTACGATCGATGATCCGCCGCTTTCTCCGGAAGGGGAACAGCGCTCAGAGCGGCTTGCGCAGATATTCGGGGAACGCGAAGGCGCGGGACACTTGGATGCGATTTACGTCACCAACACGCGCCGCGCGCAGCAGACCGCCGCGCCGCTTGCGGCGCGTCTGCGTCTCGTTCCGGTGGTGCTCTCGGGCGTGGACGTCGCGGGCACCGCGACAAGGCTTTTGCGCGAGCATCGCGGCGGTACGGTGCTCATCATTGGGCATAGTAATACTTTGCCACAGCTTGTACGTGAGCTCAGCGGGAAGGACATCAAGCCGATCGCCGAGAATGATTACAGCGATATCTATGTGCTCAGCGTGCCGCGCTTAGGCGGCGCGAGCGTGCTGCGCATGAAGTATTAGGGGCATTGCCCGCTTGCAGCTGCAGTGTCAGCGTGAGCTCATGGCAAGCGCCCGACGGATGAAGTTTGCGTGCTGGCTGATGCGAAAATCGGCGAGCATCGCGCCGCGGATAATGCGCGCCGGGTCGATCAGAAAAGTTGCGCGCCGCACGCCGAACCCGAGCGGTCCGTCAACGTCGTACATTTTGATCACGAACTTGTGCGGATCGGAAAGCAGCGTGAACGGCAGCTTGTAGCGTTCGCGAAAGGCAAGATGTCGCGCCGACTTTTGCGGACTGATTCCTGCTACGGTGAATCCGACGCGCAGCACCTCGGTGTACAAATCGCGTATCGAACAGGCCTGTCGCGTGCAGCCGGGCGTGAAATCGGCTGGATAGAAGTAAAGAATCACCGGCCCACGGTTGAGGAGGGTTGACAGCGACATGTCGCGCCCGCCTTGGTCCGGCAGCGTGAACTCCGGCGCCCGTGTCCCGACTTTGAGCATGAGCATTGGCCATTACGGCAAGAGATGCCGATCATAGCCGCCGGACCACAGCCAAGTCAGATCAAAACCAAAATTGGTCATGCTGTGCTGCGATGCTAGAATCGCCGCCCGCGCGTGGGGCGGTAGCTCAGTTGGGAGAGCGTCGCGTTCGCAATGCGAAGGTCGAGGGTTCGATCCCCTTCCGCTCCACCATGAATTGCAGTGTTTCGTGACAGTCGCTGAAATTGGCTCGCGGCCATAAGTGCCAGCTAAGTGCAACGACAGATTCCCCTCTCAATTCGTCTGCGGCACTCCAAAAGCGCCGCCCGACGTGACAGTCATCACGCCGAGCGGCTAACCACATCACATCCCAAGGAGATGCAACATGGCTAAGTCGAAGACTAACCGCGCCATACGGCGCAAATCTGCCCCGGCAAGCAGCCTAGCCGACGGCCTCAACATCGAGCTCACCCAGATTCGCGCTTGCATCATGTCCGCGGTGCTCGCCGTCGAGCACAAGGACGTGTACGACGAGGTCGCGACCATGCTGCGCATGTCCTGTCTCAGATCGATCGAGCGAGCAAGGGCGCTTCTCGAGGCGCGATCATGAGCGGCCCTCGCGAATCTGGCTCGCCAGACCTGGAATCCCCCGAGGCAAACGGGAACTTGTAGAGCCTGATTAAATATGGCGCGTGGAGGGCCGCCGTGCCCGCAGGGGCGGCCTTTCCCCAAGGAGAAACGTATGAGCGATCCCACGTTTTTGCTTTTGTCCGCGACTGAATGGACAGCACTTGCAACCATGGCAATGGCCGTTGCTGCTGTTGCTTCCGTAGTGTTCAGCGCAAAACTCAAAAAGTCGCAGGATCGCGTGATCGACCGTCAGGCGGGCATGATCGAGCTGCAAAGACGAGCAAACTTGCTCAACGGAGCGTTGGAATCTCACTCAGAGCTCATGCTTCGACTAAAAGCTGAAGAGCGTGGGAAAAAGGTAGTTTGGTGGGATCCAACCTACGAGAGTTCGGTCAAGCAGCCGCCGCCAACCAAGCCAGCCCACGGTGAGAGCGCGCCCCTCGACAAGATCTATGTCTACGTCCCTTCTGATTTACGACGGCACCCGGATATTTCGTAAGAGGGCGCCTGCTCGCGGGGCGGCTTCCCATCCATGGCGCGGGGAAACGTTGCGGTGACGACTTAGTTTCAGCGCGTGTAGGTTGCGCAGTCCTTCGTACCGGCGCCCTGATTCAGGGTCGGCAAACAATCGTGCACCACTCGAGAACCCAGCGAGCTTGGGATCTGCCGCTTCGAGCCGGGCACGTACCGCGTGGGTCTACTACGAATTGCTGTGTCTGAGGTACTCGCGGTTGACCGAGATGTGGGGGGTATTCGCGGTCTTGCTCCCCTGTGGGTTCGCAGCGACCGCTGCCGATAAAGTCGTAAGCGCTGCACACACGAACACTGCGATGCTGATCGAAGCCTTGAAACTCATGACGAGCCCTTCCGGCCACTCAGGGCGATACTTATGGTCAACGGCCTGAGATCACGATGGTTGACATTTTCTTACAAAACAGTAGCACCGAAAGGTGGCCGCTAATCACTGCCTTGCTTTCCGAACGGATTCTCAGTGCGCTAGAGAATCCGAGCCGCTACCTTGAGGGTATTAAGTTGTAACAGTGCCGTTCGAGGGACTGCAGCAGGTAATGAGTGTCAAAGCACAAGTACTGGTGCCCATTCGCCGCGCCTTCAAAAAAGCCCGCCCGGTGAAATTTATTGCGTTGGGCTTCGGATAACGGTTTGGGCATTTTGTACGAGGTGACGATCGCTTGCCGGCCGGCAACCGTTTCCTTCGTGACGGTTGCTGCGGACAAATGGCCTTCACTGGCGGCAGACCCTCCGGCGGCGTGGCCTTCCCTGGCGCCGTGACTACTTGAGTGAGCGCCACCAGCAGCGGTGTGGCTGCCACCGCCACCACTACTGTTCCCACCAGTACCGGAAGTCGCCATGGCGACAGCGCACGCTGATAGACCTAAAACGGCGATTAAGGCTGAGGTACGCATATGGCGTTCTCCTTTTGGGAAGGAAGTGCCCGGTAAATCCGGCGGAAGCAATGCATCCAGAATTTTGCCGCCGCTCAAACGCAAGCTCCGCTGTCCGCATCCCGTCAGCTGTCAATCAGCGACCGCCGACGGCGCAGCCCTGATTCGCCAGCTTGAGGTTTCTTCAGCTTGGCTTGCCGGCGGCATGCCGCCGCGGGGAAGCTTTCTCCCCTTGCCGCCCCGGACTGCCAGTCGCCAGTTCACTGCTCAACTCCCCGATGCGCCGCTAGTGCCGGGCGATCCAGAGCGTCGCGACGGCGTGGCTAGATGCCCGCTCGTCAGCGCTCAAACGTGCGGCTGCATTTTGCGAAAAAGATCACAAGCAGATGCAGCTCCTCACGGCAGGACAGGAGAGAATGGCTTCACCAATGGTGTCCGCCGATCACGCCGAGCTGGAGTTTCGGTGCGAGTGATGCCGCCAAAAGTCTGATCGCTGAGCGTCTGATTTCAAGCCGCGCAACCCCCACGTAAACGCCATAGAATCCCGTTACCTAGGAGGGATCTATGGGTCTTGATAACGCCGCATTTTGGGGATTTTTTGGCTTGACCGCTGCCTGTTTTTCGGCGCGCTTGGCCATGATCTGGACAACCGGACACGAGGAATGGGGGCGAAGACTCCTTTGGTTAGCCGGGGCGTCTGCGTTGGCTGCTGCGGTGTGTTTCTTGTGGCCGTATATTCGGACGCACGAGGCAACCACTGCAATTAGCGCGAGCGGCAGTCAGTCTATTGCACAGCAAAACGCTCAGGCGATAACCAACAATTTTGGTGGATTCGCTTCTCAACTACCACCCGAAAATCGCGATCCAAATGCTTTATATCAATTTAATGCTATTGTCGGCAGCGTTCAGGGAGCTGTACTTTCACCAGAACACAGCGAAGTAACGTTCGTGGCTATTCGTCTTTCAAAGCCGGTAGATCCACAGCGAGAGATCGAATATCAAGACTGGGTATTAATCTGTAATGATCTTCCTGAGCCTCCGAATGGTTTTGTAGGCATGTACAGCGCTGTCGTAGCTGGGGCCAAATGCAGAATCGCAGGTAAGCGCAAGTAAGCAGCAGCTCTGCCGCATCGCCGCATATGCACGTGCACCCCAATCGGCCCACCCCCTCCCACAACGCTATCCATGGCAAAGCCTCGTTGGCTGGTGGCACGTGCCTGGCTAGTAAATTCCTTTAGTCCTGCCTGATATTCAGCACTGCAAGCGTCCGCGTTATCACTCGACGGCACGAGGATCAGTTCAAACATTGTGGCTTTGCTCATGTTTGTCTTTCCAACACCCAACCCACGTAGTATATCGATACGTCGCTCAACGATTAGCCTTCCCGTCATATGGCGGCATTTCCCGGCGTATTGGCTCTAACCACAGATTCAGAAACAGTGTGTTCGCCGGTAATGTTGCTGCTACAGCCGCCCATGCTTGCCGCCCAACCAACTCGATTGCCCATAGTCGAAGCCGTTTTGGTAAATTATCGAACCGCGCATTATCTCACACGATTAGTGGCCCAGTGTGCGGTCTTTAGCGCGGCTCTCGGAGCCTTGTCCGCAGCCTTGAGCGCATCTAAATAATCCGCCCACTCTTGCATCATTGCGCGCCGCTCGGGCAAGCGTTGCGATCGATCATATATTCCGGCGACGCCGCCCATTACGTGGGCAAGCTGCAATTCGATCAGCGCCGGGTCATACCCCTTCTCGTGTAGGAGTGTTGAGGCGGTGCATCGTTCTTGCAGATGCTCATGAGAGCATTAGCGGTGCGGATCACGGACAACGCAGCGCGTTCCCGACAACCGAAGCACCTTCCGCCCAATCCATCGAACTTGAAATGATGAAGAACGCATTGGCGCCGGCGTACACTGAGTCATGGGCTTCCGCTTCTATCGCCGTGTTCGGTTGCTTCCCGGGTTGAGGGTGAACCTCTCGAAGGGCGGCGCGTCGCTGTCAGTTGGCCGCGTCAGAAGCTGGCTCACGTTTGGCGGCCGGCGCAAGCCGAGCGTGACCCTCGGGTTGCCCGGAACTGGCCTGCGCTATACGCAATCGCTGCCGGCGGTGCAGGTGCATCGGCAGAGCTGGCTTCTTGTTTTGTTGCTGCTGGCCATCGCGGGCTTCGCCGCGACGCAGCTCGCGGGATGCGAACACGGCAACAAGCAAACGATCAGCCTTGACTGGTCCGCTCCCACGGCGAATAGCGATGGCAGTACGCCAGTCACACCGATCGCCTCCTATAATGTCTACTCGGGACCAAATGCGACGGCTCTTGTAAAGATAGCAAACGTGCCGGCCATCGCGAAGATGCATGTAACGCTGCGATTACCTCCAAGGCCTTGCGTTTTCGCGATGAGCACGGTGAGCGTCGGCGGTGCTGAGAGCGAAAAGAGCCCAGCAATTGACTGCCCGCCGGATCGCGAGCAGGCGCGCACTAGCCGAGATTGATGCGGTGGCGACAGGGCCCTGCGAGTTAGCGCGGCGGCGCGGGCTCCGCACTGACTGCTTCAGGCGCTCGCCGCGCAGGCCCCTCAGTGCCAGGGGGTCAAGCTCAGCCGCGTATTGGCAACGGCGGCACGTCACGCGCGCGTTCTGGCGACCCTCGACCATGGCGGCGCAGGGTAGGCGCGCGATCTGCAGGCGTGCATGCAGTGCCGGGAGGACTCGGGTACTGTATGCACCGTGCGCGCCGCGCGTGGAGCGCTGTTTGGATCGGCGGGGTGTGCCAGAAAGTGTGCGGAAACAAGTGATGCGAGCGTCCACGAGCGTCCATCGTGTGCCAGTATTTTCAAGCAATTAGCTAAAACACTCGGGTATTGAAAGGGCCGTTTTCCCATTCGCAATGCGAAGGTCGAGGGTTCGATCCCCTTCCGCTCCACCATTTCAACTGCGCTCAGCGCCACTGCCGGTGCGAATCCGCCCGTCCCCGTAGCTCAGCTGGATAGAGCACCGCCCTCCTAAGGCGGGGGTCGCCCGTTCAAATCGGGCCGGGGACGCCATCTGTTAAGCCCGCGGGGCGGGAAACACCGCATTGTGATGCGGCTCACACACTTGACCACAGCACCCAGCCGCAGTGCCGTTAAAATAGCGTGCCGGTCGAAAAAATCGGACAACGCATTAAGATGTCGGGCAAGCCCCCAGAGAATAAGTCCGTAGCAGGTGCCGCGGAGCAACGCACTACAGGCGAGCGCCGTAGCCGCACGCTGCACGCGCTTTTGCAGGGTAACCGGACCCCCCGGCGCCGCGACACGCGCCGCCAGTCAGACGCGGGGTTTGCGGCCATCGATTGGCACGACTCAAGATGGCTCGCCGTCGCGTTGCTGATCGTTATTTTATCTTGTGTGGACGCGTTTCTGACTGTAACGCTGCTCGCAAACGGTGCCTACGAAGCCAATCCCGTTATGGCTGCGCTCCTTGACGGATCGCCGCACGCATTTGCGCTTACAAAGATCGGCCTAACCTCCGTGGGGGTTGTTCTCCTGACTGCGGTCGCGCGCGCGCGCG
>Ga0066793_10000057_pt1 | contig 33342 bp, 31 predicted proteins | sample PersoiDNA2013189_FD_83876 | JGI IMG/M metagenome (GOLD analysis project Ga0066793, IMG submission 83876) | Permafrost soil microbial communities from the Arctic, to analyse light accelerated degradation of dissolved organic matter (DOM) -... | ecosystem: Environmental > Terrestrial > Soil >... | reverse complement strand
GCCATGGCGCGGCGTCTTGCTGAGCTCTACCGCGCGACGAGCCCGCTCGCGGATGTCAGCGCCGGCGCGCGCCTCAACACCCTGCTTCCCGGCGGCGTTTGACCTATTCACCGTCGTAAACCAGCGACATCGGCCGCATGGCCGCACGCGTGTGCGCGGGCGCTCGAAGTGCTGATGTTCTGCGCTACACTGCTGTCCGCCTTATGGGCTTTGCTTTCCCGGAGCGGGCATGAGTTCCAAGCGCGCGTTGATCGTCGACGACTCCAAGTCAGCGCGCGTGTTTCTGTCCCGCATCCTGGAAAAATACGAGCTCGACGTCGACACGACCGAGAACGCCGAGCTCGCGATCGAGTACCTCGCCCATCATCGACCCGACGTGATCTTCATGGATCATTTGATGCCGGGCATGGATGGCTTTCAGGCCTTGCAGGCGATCAAGAACAATCCGCAGACCGCGACGATCCCGATCATGATGTACACATCCCAAGAGGGCGAGCTGTATCTCGGGCAGGCGCGTGCATTGGGAGCAGTGGGGGTCCTGCCGAAGCAGATCAAGCACGCTGATGTCTCAAAGGTCTTGTACCAGCTGCATCTGGTTCCCGACCGGCGCACCTCCAGCCAGTCGAGCTTTCGCCCGCTCACCATCGGTTCGCTCCAGGCTGGGAGCGCAGCAGAAACGGCAACCGGTACGCATGCATTGCTCAGCGAAGCGACGCTGCGCGAGCATCTCGCTGAACTGCGTCACGCGTTCACAGCGAATATCGATAACCGTATAGACAGCCAGTTCGAGCGTCTGACCGCAAACCTACGCGCCATGCTGCTGGATGTTTTGCCGGTGCCGGCGGTGCCGGCCCTCGGAACCTCCGAGCCGCGCTCTTGGGGCTGGACGGTTGCGAGCATCGCTGTGGCGGCCGCTATCGTCAGCACCGCACTCTGGCGCCATGAGGTCAACCTCAATGAAGCCTCGCCCGCGCGCGGCGCGGCGCTCGTTGCGCGCGCGCCTGCGAAGGCGCCGGCGCTGCAAAACCCGAATCCGCAGAAACCCGCCGCGCCGCTCGCAGCGCAGCCGATCATCGAGAGTGTTCCCTACAGCGAAGACCCCTTGGGCGGAGCACGGCTGGAGCGGATGAGTCAGCTTCTTTACCGGCTGGCCGCGGAAAAATACAGCGGTGTCGTTGCGATCAAGAGCTTCCCCGGCCGCTTCTGCCTCGTCGGCAATGCCACCGACGGCTATTCGCTGGCACCCGATGAGCTGCCGTTTGCGAAATGCGACCAGGTCACGAGCGCACGCGAGGCAGCGCAGCAGCCCGCGCCGCGCGTTTCACTGCCGTTTGCAAATCTCTTGGGCGAGATTCGCCACACGACCCACGGCGCGCTCGATGTGCAGCTGACGCCGGGCGATGCGGCGGCGATGGTGCTGCCGTATCCGCAGGTTTCGCCGGACCTCACTGCGGGCCAGTGGAACCGCGCGGGCACCGCCAATAACCGCATCGAAATCCGCCTGCCCTGACACCGCGTCTTTCCCGATCGTGGCTTTAGTTATAGACGACGATTTTCGTCCGCCTCGATGGCTGCGCAATCGCCATCTGCAGTCCGTTCTGCCGAGCCTGCCGGTGCGGCGGCGCTGGATGATGCCACGCACGGCGACACTGCGCGCCGCGAGCCGTGAGATTCTCCTCGATTGTGGCGACGGCGTGCGCCTGCAGTGTTTCCATTCCGATCCAGCGCGCTGCGGGATCGCGCGCGCCGCGCGGGTCGCGGTCCTCGTCCATGGCTGGGAGGGCAACGCCGAAGCGCTCTATATTCTGTCGCTCGCGCAACAGCTTTTTGATCTGGGGTTCGACGTCGTGCGCCTCAATCTGCGCGATCACGGCGATACGCATCACCTGAACCGTGAGCTGTTCCATTCGTGTCGTCTGCCGGAGGTGCAGGGGTCCATTCGGCGCCTGCAGGAAATGTTTGCCGGCAAGCCGCTGCATCTCATCGGCTTCTCACTCGGCGGAAATTTCATGCTGCGGGTCGCCGCACAGGCTGACGCCGGCCTTGAGATTGCAAACGTGATCGCGGTATCCCCGGTGCTCGATCCGGGCGCGACGCTGGCAGCGCTCGAGGATGGGTTTCGGCCGTATCACCGGTATTTCGTGCGCAAATGGCTCGCCTCGCTCTTCAAGAAGCAGGCAGCGTGGCCGGGCGACTACGATTTTACCGAGTTCGCACGCGTGCCCGACCTGCGGCTCCTCACTGAACAGCTCGTGCTTCGCTATACGGAATTTGCAAGTCTCGATGAATATTTGAACGGCTATGCCATTACGGGCGATGAGCTCGCGAAGCTCGACGTACCGTCGAGTCTCATCACCGCGCACGATGACCCGATCATTCCGATTGCGGGCCTTAAGAAGCTCGCGCAGCCGGCCGCGCTGTCCGTGATCGTCACGCGCCACGGCGGGCACTGCGGTTTTCTAGAGAATCTCGCCGCCCCGAGCTGGGTCGAACGCCGGATCGTTGCGCAGTTGGCGAGCGCATTACCCGAGGTTGTGCAGGCTTAGGACGCGCCGCGCTTCTCTTCGAATTTCACGATCGGCTGACCGCTCGTCACCTGCACCGCGCCCTCGATGACGGCGCCTTTTGCAAGCGCAATGCTGCGCGCCACGACGTCGGCACGGATTCGCGCACTCGAGCCAATTTCAAGCTTTTCGGCCACGATGAGCTTGCCGCTGATACTGCCTGCAATCACGGCGTGCTGCGCGCGCACCTCGCCTTCCCAGACGGATCCGATCGCCATCGATAAAGCGCCGCCGATCTTGGCGTCGCCGCGCACAGTGCCGCAGACGACCACCGGACCAGGCGTCTCGAGGTCGCCGGTGATCCGGCAGCCCGCCGCGACGAAGGTCGGGGCGCCGCTGACCTGGTCGAGGAGTCGCCGCTTTGGCTTGTCGCTCACGCATCACCTCGTGAAGTTCCGCGCCTTGCCGCTCGCGGCGCCCGCTAGAATACTCGCCGCCGAATGCAAAGGTGGGGAGATAAGATGAGGCTTGCGCACGCGTGTGTGATCTTATTGAGCGTCGCGATGCTCGCGGCCGCGAGCGGCTGCAGTCACGAGAAGCGCGATTGGCATTCCGCTCAGGCGGCCGACACGATCGAGGCGTACGAGGAGTTCGTCAAAGAGCATCCGCAGAGCGCGCGCACGAACGAAGCGCAGACACGAGTCGTGCAACTCAGCGAGGATCGTGACTGGCAGCGCGCGAGCAGCACCGATACCGCGGATGCGTACCGGCAATTCCTCGCCGCGCATCCGCAGGCGAAGTCCGCTCATGAAGCGCGCATCCGTATCGAGAATTTTGGCTTGAATGGCGGCACTGCCGCTGCGTCAGCTACTGCCGCGCCGCAGCCCGCGAGCGCGCCGCAAGTCGCCAACGCGCCTGCATCCCAAGCACCACCCCCGCCGCCGGCGTCACAACCGGCGCCTGCCGCGCCTCCCGCAAGAAGCGCCGGCTACAGCGTGCAATTGGGCGCTTTCTCCACACAGGCGAAGGCGCAAAGCCAGTGGCGACGGCTCATGGCGCGCTTTGGAACGCAGCTTCATGGCACGGTCTCCGAGGTCGAAAGTGGCAAGACCTCGAAGGGGCGGCATGTGTACCGGTTGAAGGCGAAAGTCCCGAGCGAAGCACGCGCCCGCGCGCTGTGCGCCCAACTGAAGAAGCACGCGCAGGCGTGTGTCGTCGCCAAACGCTGAAGCACACATTTGGACGTGCAAGTCCAAAGCTGACAATTCACGTCACCTGTACGCCGGAGCGCGCAGATCCATAAGACATTGTTTCATAAGACATATGTGCAGTAGCACAGGCCTTGCTATACCAAATCTGCGTGGCTCGTTTGGGTTACGCGAGAGGCATACGCGCGACTTTCCCCGGTCGCGACGTATCAAGCGTGTGAACATCGTCCCCGGTGTTTGCACCTCCGACGCCGCGCTGCGATTTCCCCCGCACGCGGCGTCTTTTTTAGGTCCGGTGGCGCACTTCACGCATCCGGCGCTCGGTGTTGAGCACCTCAGAATAACGCCGTACGAAGAGCGCCTCGGGCGCAGCGGCTGCCGCCTCTTGGCAAGATCATCTTCTGCGGCCGCCTTGTCGAGCGGCACATCATCAGTAACCGCGCGGGTTCGAGCCGGCGCGCGCAAGCTGCCGGTTCGGATGCGTGCGGGCATTAGAGTTCCAAACCGATAAGCCGACGTGCTCGGCCTGTTCCGCGCTGACCGCCGCGTCGCACGCCGTGCGCGCAGCAGGCAGATCCCGCATCGCGATGTAGGCGACACATAGACTTGTGTCGGTCATGGCGCTGCGGTACGCGCACGCACGCTTGCGCGGCTTGATTTGCGCAACTGCGGCGGCATATTTGCCCGCAGTCAGGTCCGAACTGCCCGCCGCATTGACGTAGGCCGTCAAGACGAGTGCCTGCGATTGATCCTGCGCGCGTGCAGCGGATGCCAGCAGCACCGTCGTCACAAGGGCGCGAGCGGCGCGTGGCTTTATAAGATGACGGATCGGGGTATGCGTCATGGCGATCTGCTGGTGGCAGTCGCGGGTCGCCCGCGGGTCGTGCAAGTTCGCTGCTACACTAGAAAGTGCGATGTGTTACGACAAACGAAAGGATTTGCGCGCATGGAAGATCAACATTCACGGCATTTAACGCGCGCTGCCAGCGGGCGCGCACGAGGAGCTTAGGATCGGTTCATGGAATTCCGGGACTATTACCAGACACTGGGTGTGACGCGGACCGCGACGGCGGATGGGATCAAGAAGGTCTACCGCAGGCTTGCCCGCAAGTACCATCCTGATGTCAGCAAGGAGCCGAACGCGGAGGCCAAGTTCAAGGAGGTTCAGGAGGCCTACGAGGTCTTGAAAGACCCCGAGAAGCGTGCGGCCTACGATCAGCTCGGCAACGAAGCAAAGAGCGGCCAGGATTTTCGCCCGCCACCTGATTGGGGGAGCGGTTTCGAGTTTCGCGGCCGGCCGCGGCAGCATGGCGGTTCCGAGGCGGATTCGCAGTTCAGCGATTTTTTCTCCTCGTTGTTTGGCGGCGGAGGCGCGTTTTCGCAGGCGGGCGAGGGCGCGCGCCGCGGCGGCCGCGACCATCATGCGCGCGTCGATATTGATCTTGAGGAGGCCTTCAGCGGCGGTGCGCGCATGCTGTCGCTGCGACGTCCGCAGCCCAAGCCCGACGGCAGCCTCGAGATGCTCGCTCATGAGGTGAAAGTCACGATCCCGGCGGGCTTGACCGATGGACAGCAATTGCGGCTCTCCGGACAGGGCGAGCCTGCTCAAGGCAACGGACGTGCGGGGGATCTGTATCTCGAGGTGCATATCCGGCCGCACCAGCTCTATCAACTCGACGGCCGCGACGTCACGGTGATTTTGCCTATTGCGCCGTGGGAGGCTGCGCTCGGCGCCTCGGTCACGGTGCCAACATTAGGTGGGCCTGTGCAGATGCGCATTCCCGAGCACGCGCGGGCGGGACAGAAGCTGCGTTTGCGTGGCCGCGGCCTGCCCGGGGATCCGCCCGGCGATGAATATCTGCAGCTGTCGATTGCGCTGCCGCCGGCGGACTCGCCCAAGGCACGCGCATTTTATGAACAGATGAGCCGCGAGCTCGCCTTCAATCCGCGCGCCAATCTCGGGAGCTAAGACATGACCACAGTGACGAGGACCTATGAGGCGCAGGTGTCAGCCGAAGGCGAATGGCTCTCTCTCACGCAGGTGTGCCGGGCAAGCCAGATCGACTTCGACGTGGTGATTGAGCTTGCCGAGCTCGGTCTCGTCACGCCGCGCGGCAATGAGCCCGAGGAGTGGCAGGTGTCGGCGCGCGAACTTGTGCGCCTGCGTACCGCGGCGCGGCTGATGCGTGACCTCGGCGTAAATGTCACGGGCGCGGCGCTCGCGGTGGAGCTCCTTGAAGCGCGGCGCGAGCTTGAGGGGCGCCTGCGAGCGCTCGAGCGCTGCTTGCACATGAGCGACGAGCGCGATTAGGCGCAGCGCGTTAGGTCTGTCCGAAGCTTTCGCGGTGCCGCATGTAGGCTGCTTCCGCCGCGGTCGAGTCGCGTCTGAGGACGCGATTGCGATGCGGAAAGCGCCCGAAGCGGCGGATCAGCTGTGCGTGCAGCTCGGCGAACTTCAGTGTCTCGGCAAAGGTGTCGCTCAGCTCTTGCGGCGCCTCGCGCAAGAGGCGCCGGTAGGCTGCGACCGACTCTTCCTGCACGTCCACGGATTCACAATGTTGTAGCGGCATATAGAAGAAGATCCGCTCGACCGGATCCAAAGCCGCATCTGCGCCGGACTGCATCCCTGACAGGGCGAGGCTCACCGCCTGCTCATCCCCCGCAAAGGCGCGGGCGCGTCCGCGATAGATGTTCCTCGGAAACTGGTCGAGCAGAATGATGAGGCTCAGGCGCCGACGCGGGCCGTCCGCCCAGCTTGCGAGCTCGCCGCGCAGCGCAGCCTCCACCTGTGGCGCAAATTCGGCGCGCAGCGCGGCATCGCACTCCTGCGCGAGCTTGGGCGAGTCCTCACCGGCAAACCATACCCGCATGCGTTCGGCAAGCGCCTCGTGCCCGAGCGGCAGCTTGCCGAACCAGAATTCTCGCACCCGGCGCGCTTCGTCCATTTGAGCGCGAGCATACCAGCCGCGTGTGCACTAGTTGGTCTTCGCCGCATCAGCCTCAAAGAGCTTCTCGAGCTGCTGCGCCGACTCGCGCGCGGCCGCCATGAACTTCACTTCGTCTTCCTTGATCGCGTACTGCTCGACGAGCGTCTTCTCGTCGTGCTGCCTGAACTTCTTGACCGACGCGCGCGCCGCAGCCGGCGTATCGCCGAGTCTCGTTAGCACCGCTTCGGCCAACTCCAGGCTCGAGCTGTAGGTCTCACGGATGATGTAGTCAACGCCGTGGTCCATGAGGGAAAAGGCGTGCTGGCGATTTCTGGCGCGCGCCAGAATCTTCAGGCCCGGAAAGTTGGTGTGCACGATCTCCGCGGTGCGCACGGATGCTTCAACGTCATCGATTGCGAGTACGAAGATGTCGGCCGACTCGGCGCCCGCTGCGCGCAGCAGGTCGAGCCGTGAAGCATCGCCGTAATAGATCTTGTTGCCAAAGCGGCGCACGAAGTCGACGTGCGTTTGACTTGAATCCAAGGCCGTAAAATTGATATGGCGCGCGCGCAGCACGCGCGAGACGATCTGACCGACACGGCCGAAGCCTGCGACGATGACGCGGCTATCGCGTTCGTCGATCGTGTCGTAGGGGCCGGAGTCCGCTTTCACGAGCGACCGTCGCACGCGGTCGTGCAGTCCCAGAATGAGCGGTCCGATCATCATCGACAAGGTAACGACCAGCACGAGAAAGTCCGCAAGGTGTGCATCCAGAATGTGCTGGCGCGCCGCGAGTGTGAAAAGTACGAAGGCAAACTCGCCGCCGGCCGGCAGCGTAAAGCCCATGCGCCAAGAGGCAAGCGTCTCATGGCGCGTGAGTCTGCCGACCGCGGCGACGACTATGATCTTCAGAGCGAGATACCCGAGGGTCGCCTCGATGACGTGCAGCGGCTCGGCGCTGAGCAGGCCCACATTGGCGGACATTCCGACTGCGATGAAGAACAGGCCGAGGAGCAGTCCCTTGAAGGGCTCGATGTCCGCCTCGAGCTCGTGGCGGAACTCGCTGTCGGCGAGCACCACGCCTGCGAGGAACGCACCGAGCGTCATCGACAGCCCCACCTCATTGACGAGGAGCGCGGTTGCGATGACCGTGAGAAGCGCTGCGGCCGTGAATACTTCCGTCACCCGGATGCGCGCCACGATTCTAAGCGCCGGGCGCAGTACGAGCCGCCCGCCGACGGTCACGATTGCGATAACCGCAAAGAGCTTGACGAGCGCCAGCCACCACGGCGGGCCCGACTGCGGCGTTTGCGAAAGCGGCGACAGCAACGGCAGCACCGCCAGCATCGGCAGCACGGCGAGATCCTGAAACAGGAGAATTCCGAAGGCCGCTCGCCCGTACTTGGTCTTCAGTTGATCGCGTTCCGCCAGAACCTGCAGAACCAGCGGGGTCGAGGACAGCGACAGGCCGAAGCCGACAACCGCCGCCGTCAGCGGAGCAAGTCCCGCCCACCACACCGTAGCACCGAGGACCACGCTGCACGACACGACTTGCACGGAGCCCAGCCCAAAGACCGTGCGCCGCATCACCCACAGCCGGGTCGGCTGCAGCTCCAGCCCGATGATAAAAAGGAGCAGCACGACGCCAAATTCCGAGGCGTGCAGAATGCTCGACACATCCGTAATGAGCCGCAGGCCCCACGGCCCGATGACGAGTCCCGCGGCGAGGAAGCCCAGGATCGAAGACATCTTCAGGAGCCGGAACAGCGAGACTGCGACAACGGCCGCGGTCAGAAGAATCGCGACTTGCGCAAGCGAGATCATGCACTACTCCGTGGGCGAGTCAGGCGGCAGGGGAATGAACTCACTCTCCCCGGGAACCCGTGCGAAGCGACCTTGCGCCCAATCGCGCTTCGCGATTTCGATACGCTCGCGGTTTGAGGCCACGAAATTCCACCAGATGAAGCGCGGGGTTGTGAAGCGTTCCCCGCCGAGCAGTAGCACACGCGCGCTGCGCCGGCCGTGCAGCGTCACGGCATCGCCGCTTACGAGCACGAGGAGCTCACCTTCTCGGCCGCGCACTCCCGATACCTCAATTTCGCCTTCGGCAACGTACAGAGCCTGCTCGGCGTAGTCCGCGCCGATCTCAAGGCGTGCACCCTGAGCGATCAGCAAATCCACGTACAAAGTCGGCCACAGCACCTGCGTCGGCGAACGCCGTCCGAATGCCTCGCCCGCAATCACCCGCAGATCAACTCCGTCGAACGACGCGCTCGGCAGGCTCGCCGCCGGGTGGTGCTGAAAGTCGGGCTCGACCTCTTCATGGCCATCGGGCAGCGCGACCCATGACTGGATGCCGTGCGCGCGCACGCCGCGCTCGCGCTCCTTTTCGGGCGAGCGTTCCGAGTGCGCGATGCCCCGGCCCGCCGTCATCCAATTGACGTCGCCGGGCCTGATCTCCTGCACGCTGCCCAAGCTGTCCCGATGCATGATGCTGCCCGCGAACAGATACGTGACCGTTGCAAGCGCGATATGCGGGTGCGGTCGAATGTCGAGGCCCTCTCCGGGTTCGAGCACCAGCGGCCCCAGGTGATCGAAGAAGATAAAAGGGCCGATCATCCGCGCGCTTGCCGCCGGCAGCACACGCCGCACCGTGAAACCGCCGAGATCCCTCTTGCGACCCAGGATGACTTGCTCGACGCCCATAATGCCTCCAGTTTGGCCCGTCGATGATAGACCCAAAGAAGCAACGGGACGTTTCGACGCGCCGGCGATTTGCGCAATGTCAATGCAGCATGAATGCCTGCGAGATTGAGCTCACGGCCTCTGGGTCGCACAAGGCCGGAGCAGAAACCGCAAGAAAGATGGCGTCGGCACCGGAAAAAGGGACCTGCTCCTCAGGAAGCGGTTCCTTCAGAGCAGGTCAGGCAACCGGCCTGTCAGCTTCGAATTATTCGCACAGGCCTTCCAGGTATCCTTGCGCAACCGGCGAGAGCCGCTTTCGAGCGAGCGCGAGCGCCTTCGGAGCGTCGACGATGTACTCGAGCGGCCCGCAAAGGCGCATTTGCCGAATACACGGATGCTTCCTCGAGGCGCGCGCCATCTTGTTCAAGACCGCGAAGTCACGATGGATTTTCTGCCGCGGGGCGCGGTTGTGCTCAATCGTGCATGCGAGGTACGCGCCGAACCGTGCGTAGCGGAAGTAAGCATCGTCGCCCAGCAAAAAGCGCGCTTCGGTGAAAAAGTCGGGAAAATTCCGGCGCCGGTAATCGGAGACGCGTTGCAGAGGTCGATCAGGTCCCGGTTCACTCAACGCCTGAAGATTCCTCATTCAAAGTAGCGCACAGGAAAAGTGTAACGCGCCGCGAATGTTGAAGGACGACATCCAACTATGCAATAGAAAATAATGAGCAGCGCAGATTATTTTTCGCCCCAATCCCACGCAAATCCTCGTGCAGCGCTGCGGTGTAGTACGCTCATAAGCCATACGACTCATCGAGACCGACAAATGGGTGCCGCCGACCGGGGTCTGTTCCGCGAAAGCTATGAAAGGGATAGCTGCGGCTTTGGCTTAATCGCGCAACTGGATGATCAGCCGAGCCATTGGGTGGTCAAGACCGCGATGACCTCCCTCAATCGCCTGACCCATCGTGGCGCGGTCGCAAGCGATGGCAAGACCGGCGACGGCTGCGGGCTTCTCATCAAGAAGCCGGAAGGATTTCTGCGCGCGCTCGCGCGCGAGGCCGGCATCGAGCTTGAAGACATGTTTGCCTGCGGTCTCGTGTTCCTAAGCCCTGACCCTGCACGTGCCGAGGCGGCGCGCCGCACTCTCACGGCGCAGCTTGAGCGTGAAGGGCTTGAGGTCGCAGGCTTTCGTCAAGTTCCGACCAACCCCGATGCCTGCGGCGCTGAAGCTCTGAAGACGCTGCCGCAGGTCAAGCAGATCTTCGTCAACTGCACGGCTTGCGGGCTTGATGAAGCCGCGTTCAACCGCAAGCTTTTTCTTGCGCGACGCCGCGCCGAGAAGGCGCTCGAGCGTGACGACCCGTATTTCTATGTTCCGAGCCTTTCGGCCACCACCGTGGTGTTCAAAGCCATGGTCATGCCGCAGTATCTCGCCGTCTTCTTCCCGGACCTGAACGACCCGCGGCTTGCGTCCTCGCTCGTCATCTTCCACCAGCGCTTCTCGACCAACACCTTGCCGCAGTGGCGCCTGGCGCATCCCTACCGCTACCTTGCGCACAACGGCGAGATCAACACGATCCAGGGCAACCGCAACTGGGCGGTCGCGCGCGGCCCTTTGTTTCGCTCGCCGCTGTTGCCCGACTTAGCGGACATTCAGCCGCTCGTATCGCTCACGGGCTCCGATTCGCAAAGCCTCGACAACATGCTCGAGGTGCTCCTCATGGGCGGCCTTGATGCGCTGCACGCCATGCGCCTGCTGATGCCACCCGCCTGGCATGAGCTCGACTCCATTGATGCCGATTTGCGCGCCTTCTACGAGTACTACTCGGTGCACATGGAGCCCTGGGATGGCCCCGCCGGCATCGTCCTCACCGACGGGCGTTATGCCGCCTGCGCCCTCGATCGCAATGGCCTGCGGCCCGCGCGCTTCGTGATCACCAAGAACCGCATCCTGACGATTGCCTCGGAGACTGGCGTGTGGGATTACGCGCCCGAGGATGTGGTGCGCAAGGGCAAGTTGGGTCCCGGCGACATGATCGCGGTCGATATGCAGGCCGGAATCCTGCTCGAATCAGCCGACATCGACACGCTGCTGAAGTCGCGCCACCCCTACAAGGCATGGCTGCGAAAAGGCGTGCGCTATCTTGAGAGCGATCTGGTTGATCCGCGCCTTGCCGCCGAGCCGATGGATCGCGAGACCCTGTGCGTCTACCAGAAAATGTTCAACATCACCTCGGAGGAGCGCGACGACATCATCCGCGTGCTCGCCGAGGATGAGAGCGAGGCGGTCGGCTCCATGGGCGATGACACGCCGATGCCCGTGCTGTCGCACAAGGTGCGCTCGCTGTACGACTATTTCCGGCAGCAGTTCGCGCAAGTCACCAACCCGCCGATCGATCCGTTGCGCGAATCGATTGTGATGTCGCTGCAGACGCAGATCGGCCCGGAGTGCAACATCTTCGTTCCGGCACCGGAGCATGCGCGTCAGATCGTGCTCGGCTCGCCGATTCTCTCGCAGAGAAAGCTCAGGCAGATCCTTGGTCTGCAGGAATTCGGCGTCACCCACGAATTCCTTGATCTGCAGTACGAGCCCGCCGAGGGACTCAAGCAGGCGATCGTGCGCCTGTGCATGCAGGCAGAAAACGCCGTGCGTGACGGCAAGCTCGTGCTCCTCATCTCCGATCGCTATCTCGCCCGCGGCCGATTGCCGGCGCATGCACTGCTCGTCACCGGCGCCGTGCATCAGCACCTCATCAATACGGGCTTGCGCTGCAAGTGCAATCTCCTCGTTGAGACCGGCACGGCGCGCGATCCGCATCACTTCGCCTGTCTCATCGGCTACGGCGCGACCGCGGTGTATCCCTACATGGCCTACCAGGTGCTGTTCGAGATGATGCGCCGCGGTACGGTGAAGCTTGACTTCGCCACACGCCTCGAGCTTGGCAGGAGCTACCGCGCGGCCATTAGGAAGGGTCTTTTTAAGATCATGTCCAAAATGGGCATCTCGACGATCGGCAGCTATAGAAGCTCGCAGCTGTTCGAGATCGTGGGCCTGCACGAGGAAGTCGTTACGCGGTGCTTCACCGGCACGGAAAGCCGGGTGCAGGGAGCGGATTTCGCGGACCTTGAGGCCGATATCAAAGAGCTCGCCGCACGCGCCTGGAATCCGCGCGAGCCGATCGAACAAGGCGGGCTTCTGAAGTACATGCACGGTGGCGAGTACCACATGTACAACCCCGAAGTGATTGCGACGTTGCAGGCGGCGGTTGCAAGCGGTGACTATAAAACGTATCTCAACTTCGCCGCGCTCGTGAACCAGCGGCCGGCCGCGACCTTTCGCGACCTTTTGGAACTGCAAGCTTGCGGCGTGAGCGTGCCGATCAGCGAGGTCGAGCCGCTCGAGGCGATTCTGCCGCGCTTCGACAGCGCCGGGATGTCCTTGGGGGCCCTGTCGCCTGAGGCGCACGAGGCGCTCGCCGTTGCCATGAACCGCCTCGGTGCGCGCTCAAATTCGGGCGAAGGCGGCGAAGACCCGGCGCGCTACCGGACCGAAAAAAACTCCAAGATTAAACAGGTCGCCTCAGGCCGCTTTGGCGTGACGCCCGAGTACCTGATCAACGCCGAAGTCCTGCAGATCAAGATCGCGCAGGGCGCAAAGCCCGGCGAAGGTGGGCAGCTGCCCGGACACAAGGTCAACGAGATGATCGCGCGGCTGCGCTTTGCGCGGCCGGGAGTGGGACTCATCTCGCCGCCGCCGCATCACGACATCTATTCGATCGAGGATCTCTCGCAGCTTATCTTTGATCTGAAGCAGGTGAACCCCGAGGCGCTCGTCTCCGTGAAGCTCGTGGCGGAACCGGGCGTGGGCACCGTGGCAGCCGGCGTCGCCAAGGCGTACGCGGATTTGATCACGATTTCCGGCTACGACGGCGGTACCGGAGCAAGCCCGCTATCCTCGATCAAGTATGCGGGTACGCCCTGGGAGCTCGGGCTCGCCGAGACGCATCAGACGCTGCGCATCAATGGTCTACGCCACCGCGTGCGTCTGCAGACCGATGGCGGGCTCAAGACCGGCCTCGACGTCGTTAAAGCCGCCATCATTGGCGCCGAAAGCTTCGGCTTTGGCACCGCGCCGCTGGTGGCGCTTGGTTGCAAGTACCTGCGCATCTGCCATCTCAACAACTGCGCTACGGGCGTTGCGACGCAGCACAATGTGCTGCGCACAAAGTACTTCACGGGCCTGCCGGAGATGGTGGTGAACTACTTTCACTTCGTGGCGCAGGAAGTGCGGGAGATTCTTGCGTCGCTCGGCGTGCGGCAGCTCGCGGACCTCATCGGCCACACGGAATATCTGCGGCCGCTCGCGGGTCAGACAGAAAAGCAGAAGAAGCTTGATCTCACGCCGATTCTCTCCACCGCAGGCATGCGCGCACAAGACGCGCAGTTCTGTACCACGGCATCGAACGCGCCGTTTGACAAAGGGGAGCTTGCCGAACGCATGGTGGCCGACGTTCGCGAGGCAATTGAGACGCGCTCGGGCGGGCAGTGGCACTACGACGTCAAGAACTACAACCGTTCGATCGGCGCGCGTGTCTCGGGTGAGATTGCCAGGCGTTGGGGCAACTATGGCATGGAGGACGCGCCGCTCGTGCTGCGTCTCACCGGCAACGTCGGCCAGAGTTTTGGCGTTTGGAATGCCGGCGGCCTGCACCTACATCTTGAAGGCGACGCCAATGACTACGTGGGCAAGGGCATGGCGGGCGGCAAGCTCGTTCTGCGCCACTCGCGCCACGCGCAGTTTGTGGCGAAGGAGACCATCATCATGGGCAATACCTGCCTGTATGGGGCAACCGGCGGACAGCTGTTTGCGGCCGGCGTCGCCGGCGAGCGGTTCGCCGTGCGAAATTCCGGTGCCACGGCCATCGTCGAAGGCACGGGCGACCACTGCTGCGAATACATGACGGGCGGCGTGGTCTGCGTGCTCGGCCGTACCGGTGTCAATTTCGGCGCAGGCTTCACCGGCGGATTTGCCTATGTGCTCGACCTCGAACGCAACTTTGTCGATCGCTACAACCATGAGCTCATTGACATCAGCCGCATCCACGCTGAATCCATGCAGTCGCATCTGCAGCACCTGCAGGGATTGATAGAGATGCACGTCGGTGAGACGCGCAGCCTTTGGGGCGAGGAGATACTGCACGACTTTCGCACGTACATCGGCAAATTCTGGGTCGTAAAGCCGAAAGCCGCCTCCATCGATTCCCTCATGGAGAATCTGCGGCGCGCGGCGTAGAGCACTGCGATGGCGGATAACAACCTGCAGTTTCTCGATGTGGCGCGCGCCGAGCCCGCGAAGACCCCGGTCGAAACGCGCATCACGCAGTTTCGCGAGATCTATGCGCCCTTTGAGCCGGAACAGGCCGCGCAGCAGGCGCGGCGCTGCATCGCCTGCGGCAATCCATTCTGCGAGTGGAAATGCCCGGTGCACAACTACATCCCGAACTGGTTGAAGCTGCTCGAGGAAGGCAATCTCTTTGAGGCTGCCGAGCTTTCTCACAAGACAAATTCGCTGCCGGAAATGTGCGGCCGCATCTGCCCGCAGGATCGACTGTGCGAAGGTGCATGCACGCTCAACGACGGCTTGGGTGCGGTCACCATCGGCTCGATTGAGAAATATATTACGGATGAGGCCTTCAAACGCGGCTGGACGCCCGACATGTCAAACGTCCGGCCCACCGGCAAGCGCGTCGCCATCGTTGGCGCAGGGCCCGCAGGTTTGGGGTGCGCGGACATTCTCGTCAGAAACGGCGTCGACCCCGTGGTGTTTGACCGTTACGAGCGCATCGGCGGTTTGCTGACGTTCGGCATTCCGCCCTTCAAGCTCGAGAAAGAGGTCGTGGAGAAGCGCCGTCAAGTCATGCAAGGCATGGGCGTTGAGTTCCGCCTCGGAACCGAAGTGGGCCGCGCGCTGCCATTCGAGCGCCTGCTCGATGAATACGATGCCGTGTTCCTCGGCATGGGCACGTACACGTATGTGCAGGGCGGATTCCCCGGCGAGGATCTGCCGGGAGTGCATGAGGCGCTGCCGTATCTCATCTCCAACGTCAATCATGAGTTGGGACTGCCGGGCAGCGCGGATCGGCTCGTGAGCCTGCGCGGACAGCGTGTGATGGTGCTGGGCGGCGGTGACACCGGCATGGATTGCAATCGCACCGCTGTGCGCCAGGGCGCAGCGTCGGTCGCCTGCACCTACCGCCGCGACGAGGCCAACATGCCCGGCTCGCGCCGCGACTATAAGAACAGCAAGGAGGAGGGAGTTGAGTTTCTATTCAACCGCCAGCCGATCGAGATCGTGGGCTCGGAGCGCGTTGAGGGCGTGAAGCTCGTTGAGACGCGCTTGGGAGCTCCCGGTCCGCGCGGCAGACGCATTCCTGAGCCGATCCCCGGATCGGAAGAGGTTGTGGCCGCCGATGCCGTGATCATCGCTTTCGGTTTTCTGCCAAGCCCGCCGCACTGGTTCAGCCCCAACGACATCCGCCTGCATGCCAATGGCCGTGTGCGGGTATCTGCCTCGCAGGAAACACCGTTCCAAACGACGAACCCGAAAGTATTTGCCGGCGGCGACATGGTGCGTGGTTCGGATCTCGTCGTGACGGCGGTATTTGAAGGCCGCGAGGCCGCAAACGGCATCCTGGCCTACCTCAATATTCACGCTTAGCCAAGGCGCTGAAAGCCGCACGTTGGCATGCGGCCCCAATCGAACTCGCGTGATTGGCGCGCGCTGAGCGATTCCATCTTCCGACCCCTGGTTTGTCGGGGCACCCAAGAATCTACGGTATGTTGCAATTCAATAGCTTAAATGGGCTGCCGTCTCTCAATTTTCCGCCGCGATGCTCCCAGCATCGCCGAAGCTCTACGTACTGGCGTAGCTGCAGCGGTTGTCAGAGTCCTACAATTGCAGATCGCGCACCGGAGACTCGCTCGGAAATTGGGGGACTCTACGAAGGTGGCCGCTCTTGTCTGAACACGCTTGTCTGACCTTCCTGTCAACGATGTATGCAATCGCAACCCGCAAGGGGCGGATGCCCCGCTGCGGAACTCATCCGTTAAATTGCGGCTAACGCATAAAGATGCATCACGTAGGAAAGTGTCGCGTCCGCCATCCCGTGCACCGCAGGGTTACTCGACTCGATAACGTAGTATTCGTCCGGCGCATGTGCGCGGCTGCCGTGACCGGTGCCGAAATGTCCTGCGGGGTGGCTCACCGGAGGGCTGGTGAAGATATAGCCTGGCCAGGAACCGGCGAGCCGTGGCGACAGGCTGACCGACAAACCTTCATGCTTGTAGAGCGCGATCGACGCCTTGATCAGCGAGGTGTTTTCGTCCGTCTGGGTGGGGTCGTAGCCGCCGGTGACTTTGACCTCGATGTCGCCATAGCCGCGCTTGGCGAGGTGCGCCTTCAGCTTGGATTCAGCATCGGCGGCGGTCTGGTCGGGCACCAGGCGAAAATCGAGTTTGGCGGTGGCTTTTGACGGCAGCACAGTCTTGCCGCCCGGGCCTATGTAACCCGCATACATGCCTTCGATATTCACGGTCGGCTGCGAGGCGAGGCGTTCCAGCGCATCGCGGTAATCTAGATCACGCACCCAATGCTGCACGCCCATGAGTTTCTTGGCATCGTCCTCCTTGGTGTGGGCGACCTTTTCGGCAATGATCTGCTTCTGGCGCTCGGTCAGCGGTTTCACATGCTCGAACCATCCGTCGATGGCGGGGTCATTGCCGTCTTCCGACACCAGAGTTGAGAGCGCCTTCACCATTCGCCAGACCGCGCTATCGAGCTCGGCCTTGTAGCTCGAATGGATGTCGTCCTTGGCGCCGCGGCCCCATTTTTCGGTCGAACACACGAGTTCCACCTCGACCACTCCTTTGGCGCCGAGCGCGACCTCCACGCCACCTTGCGGAGATTGCGAGGCGAAGGGCATAAAGACTTCATGGCATTTCGACAGCGCCGCCAGAACTTGCGGCTGGTGTACCACCTGCGCGAAATGCGGCGAGGCAATCTCCTCTTCGCCTTCCGCCACGAGCACGATATTTACCGGCGTCTTGCGGCCAGCCGCCTTGAGCGCGTGCAGCGCTGCGAGGAAGGTCGCTTCCGGCCCTTTCTGATTGGTAGCGCCGCGCCCGATCATTACCTTGCCAAACGCGGCCTTGTCGACGATAGCGGCCTCCAGCGGCGGAGAACTCCATTCCTTTGGATCGAATTGCTTGACGTCATACATGAAATACATGCCAACCGTGCGCTTTGCGCCGGCATCTAAGGTCGCGAATACGCCGGGCTGCCCATCCGTCGGCATCACTTTTGCACTCTGGAAGCCGGCCTCCTTCAGCAGATCGATCATCATTTGAACGCCTTCCTTCATGTTGCGGTTCTCGGCAGCAATGGCCGGCAGGGCGATCCAATTCTGTAGGCGCTTGATGGCTTCGGGACGCTGCTTCTCGATCACGGCTCTGATAGCGGTGAGATCACCGCCGAATGCGCGGTCACCGGCTTTGCCAGCAGCCGACAGAACCGAGCGCGGCATCGCCAGTGTGGCGCCGGCTGCCGCGGCCATCAGCAACAGTCCACGGCGATTCATGTGTTCGACCTTCCACTCGTACATTCAAATCTCCCAGCAGGCACTTGGTCTCACTAATTTATCACTCCCTGCGGTCGTCATAGGGCGCAAAAACTTCGGCGACCCAATCGACAACAGCTCGTAACCTCGAATGGAAGTGGCGGTTGTGCGCTTGGCTCACATGGAGCGGATGCCGAGGATGGCTCCAAACAATCAGCAGTTTTCGATCTAGGCGGCTGCCGGGTCTTGTTCACGTCCGCGGTGCTAGCGGCGCGCCTGCAGCCCTGAGGGTCGAAGACGGCAATTAAGCTTCACTCAACGCCGACGCGTCGCCTTGCCTTGAGCAACACATCTACCGGTTCGGGCCGATCGTCCCAATAATCTAGGCGCACCCTGCCGTCCGGCAATACACTGACCGTGGCCGGAGCCGCGCTTGCGGTGCAATACCAGCCCGACGGCAGCACTACTGCATTTCGCGGCCTTCCCAAGCTGCGATCGAATACCAGTTCATCTCCATCCATGCTGTAGCTCAACGGCGCCGTGTAGGTTTCTGCAATGCGCAGCCGTTGCGTCTGCCCCGTCTGCAGCGGCGCGAACCGAATCACGACTACCCGAGCGGTCGGCTCCACCGCTTCACCGACATTGATGTTCGACGCCGTCATCTGCGCGCCGCTCATTTCCAGCGCCTGCAACTGCTCGCCGGTATCGAGGACGCTCGCTGCAGGATGACTCGCCACGCTGCCCGCGCGAACCACATTCGCATAGCCGTTCACGCCCGCGCGCGATTCCGTGTAGTCGTGATACAGGCTGAACACATGGGTCTCGGGTTGCTGTAAGAAGTACACAATATCGCGATCCTGATGGGCACGCTCCGACAGCCGCTCCTGCTCGGTTTCTCCTTTGAACGACTCCCAACTGCGTTGCGTCGTCAAAGCTTTTGGTAATGCCGCCTTGCCCATCTGCGCATCCTTGGTGGCCCGCAGCACGAGCGCAGCCTCACCTGCATCCGCATGCAGAAAGCTAATCGCAACCCGCCCATCAGTCTCCGTCAGAATCTGCGACGCCACCGTCAACCCCACCACCTCGTACCCGAACGGCAGTATCACTTTATTGCGTTGCACACCCAGTGGCCGCTTGAAGACAAGCGTACTGCCATCCAAATAGTAGCTGTTCGATCACGAACGCTGCTTCCGAGCGGTCTCTGGAGCGCGCACATTCGTCACCACAGCGCGCCTGGATTATAACCACCGGGCATGCCGGGAGCGGCGCGCAACGACCACAGAGTTGAGATCACGCAGCAACTTGGACGTTACGAACTTGTGCGCGGCACTGAAGTCGGTCGCGGGCGGGTAGTCCAAATATTGGACGATGATGCGCTGCAATAGGCAGCTAACCAGCTGATTGCGGCGCGCCAATAAGTTGGCGAAAAAAACCCCGCCAATGGCAGGGTTGCAATTTTCGCCTCATTCACGGCCAGGTCGACCGCTGTCAGCTACCGGTCAGGCGCGGGCAAATATGCCCCGAGCTAAATAAGCCCACTGCGCACTGACGTGTCGCGTGTCACGAGCATAAATGCTTCCGGCTGAAACGTTGGAGCTCGAAGCTCCGGCCGAACCTTCAAGGCCTGCGTGTAAGCTCACGCACATATGTGCAGCGTTTCTGGCGGCCTCAAAAAGTTAGTGACCGCTTTACCCGTGCTCGCGTCGATCGCCCGAATTTCTGTTTTACATTCTCCGCTTCGCTGTGCGATCCAAGCGTCAGCTCGGATGCGCACCGTAAGGCTCGAACTCAGGTAGAAGGATGTCGGCACCGAGACTTTGAGTAAAAACCGGTGCTTGCACGCGTCTGCGGGATGTCGAGTCAGCAAAATTGTACCGATTCGATGTAACAAAATCTTGTAGTATCTTCACGACACAAACGTCGCCAAGCAGCGACGCTTCAGCAGATTGAAGGCTATGCTGTCTACGATCGTGCGGGCGGCGTGACTTCGATGGCTTATTCCCGGCGAAAAGATGCTATTTGCGCTGCGCTCGCAGTACAGACCGGCCAAATATTTCCGTCTACGATGAGCGAGTCAACTTTCGAACCGGCCATGCAGCTTAGCGATCTGCCGGAAGGTCGTATGAGCGCCTGTCAGATTAGCGGGCGCAAAATCCTCGTTTGTCATACGCGCGATGGCATCTTTGCACTCGATAATGTCTGCACTCATGCGTTCGCGCGCATGAACGGGGGGCGGCTTCGCGGCACGCGCCTCATTTGTCCGCTGCATGCGGCTTGTTTCGACGTGCGCGAGGGGCGCGTGCTCGCGCCGCCGGCGCAGCAGCCGCTCGCAACGCACGCGCTGCGGCTCCTGGACGGAATGATCGAAGTCGCAATAGATCCTGCGGCAGCGCCGCAGGTCGCTTACTGACTAAGCAAAAGCGTGCAGACCCACCCACGGGTCTGTTGGGTGACTGCGTACCTAAGGCAACACCCGCAAATGTATGCGCTGCACGCGCCGACCGGATGAGTGCGTAGCAACTTCGTCATGCATCAGAAGGCGCTAAGTCCGGTCAGTTCGCGGCCGATCGTGAGCTGATGAATGGTCTCCGTGCCCTCGTAGGTGATGACGCTTTCGAGATTCAGCATGTGGCGGATCGGAGCGAACTCCGCACTGATCCCGGCGCCGCCCAAGAGGTCGCGGCAGTCGCGAGCGATGTCGAGCGCCATGCGGCAGTTATTCCATTTCGCAAGCGAGACCTGCGCGGGGGTCATGGCTCCCGCGTCTTTGAGACGGCCGAGTTGCAGCGACAGAAGCTGGGCGGTGGTGATGCGGCGCGCCATGTCAGCAAGGCGCAGCTGTACGGCTTGGGTCTGCGCCAGCGGTTTGCCAAATAACACGCGCGTCTTGGTGTACTCGAGGAGCTCCGCAAGACACGCCTGTGCTGCTCCGATTACACCCCAGGTAATGCCATAGCGGGCCTGCGTGAGACAGGTGAGTGGACCTTTGAGGCCCACGACGCCCGGCAGCATGTTCTCCTCGGGCACCGTGACGTGGTCAAAAAAGAGTGCGGCGGTGACCGAGGCGCGCAGCGAAAACTTATTCCCGATTTCCGGCGCAGTAAAACCCTGCGTGCCTTTTTCAACGATGAAGCCGCGGATGCCGTCCCCGGTCTGCGCCCACACGATGGCAAGGTCAGCAATGGCGCCATTGGTGATCCACATCTTCGCGCCGTTTATCACCCAATCCGTGCCCTTCTTCTTCGCATGCGTCTTCATGTTGGATGGATCCGAGCCGCCGTGCGGTTCGGTGAGACCAAAGCAACCGATGAGCTCGCCGCTTGCCATGCGCGGCAGATATCTTTCCTTCTGTGCATCGCTGCCGAAGGCGTAGAGCGGATGCATGCAAAGCGATGACTGTACCGAGACGAAGCTTCTGATTCCGGAGTCGCCGCGCTCGAGCTCCTGGCAGATGAGACCGTAGCCGACGGCATTCAATCCAGCACAGCCATAGCCCTTGATCGATGACCCCAAGAGGCCGAGCGCGGCGATCTGCGGCACGAGTTCTTTGGGAAAGCGGTGCTGTTCAAAGCACTCGCGGATGATCGGCAGCACCTCTGCGTCGACGAAGCGTGCGACCGAGTCCTGCACCATTTGCTCATCCTCGCTGAGCATCGCACGCACGCCATACAGATCGAGCGGGTTCAGCGTTGGCGCAGATGCTGGCACGAGTAAGCTCCGGAAAACAGGTCGGACATCATAACGAAAAAGGCCCGGCGCTCATAAGAACGCCGGGCCCAGGATTTTTCGAATCGAGTCTTTTGCTCTTTTAAGCAGCTATCATCCCGCGCAGCTTCGTCAGTGCGTTCGCTTCGATCTGGCGGATGCGCTCGGCCGACACCCGATACTCGTCGGCGAGCTCGTGCAATGTTGCCTTGGCGTCGGTGAGAAAGCGGCGCTGCAGAATCTTCCTGCTGCGATCATCGAGTCTGCCAAGCGCGCTCTGCAGGCGCTCGGCTGAATCGCTATCCCATTCCTCGGCCTCGACCGTCTCGGCCGGATTCGCATCCGGTGCGGTCAGGAACGCCGACGGACTGAAGATCTCATCCTCATCCGAGTCGGGCGTCGGATCGAACGACATGTCGCGCGCGGTGAGGCGCTGTTCCATCTCCGTGACTTCCGCGGCCGTGACTCCGAGGTCACGCGCGACAGCAGCCGTTTCGTCCGCGGTTAGCCAAGCGAGGTTTTTCTTCATGCGCCGCAGATTGAAGAACAGCTTGCGCTGCGCCTTCGTGGTCGCGACCTTCACGAGACGCCAGTTGCGCAGCACGTACTCGTGGATTTCGGCGCGGATCCAATGCACGGCAAACGACACGAGCCGCACGTTCAACGTCGGGTTGAAGCGCTTCACGGCCTTCATGAGACCAATGTTGCCTTCCTGAATGAGATCTCCCATCGGCAAGCCATAGCCGCCGTAGCCGCGCGCGATATGGACGACGAAACGCAGATGCGCGAGCACGAGCTGCCGGGCTGCCGAAAGGTCGTTTTCATTGATGAAACGCTCGGCAAGCGCGTGCTCCTGTTCGCGGGTCAGCACAGCAATATGGCTAACGCGCTCAAGGTAGGCGTCGAGGCTTCCCAGCGGGCCGGTCAGAGCAAGATCGTTGCGAGCAACCAATGCAGTGGTCATCGGTTTTCAGGTCTCCAAGGGTAGGAAAAGGATATTAGCACTCGAAAGATTAGAGTGCTAAGTGGGGCTAGAGTTTCATCGTTTCAAGGATCGATAACCCCTTCATATTCAAGAGGATACACATGCGTCAACGCGTCGTCACCATAATTCGTTCCTCCTGCGGCCGAAGCGGCGAGAATGCGCCGCCGCCCGACTTCTTGCCGCAAGGATCTCTCGATGACCGCCGTGTTGCTCGCGCCCCTGCAGTTCGCGTTCACCAGCAGCGTTCACATCATTTTCCCGGCCTTCACGATCGGGCTGTCGGCGTTCATCGCAACCCTACTTATTCTGTGGCGACGTAGCGGACGCGAGCACTACCACCGGGGCGCTGCTTGCCGCGACCTCGCTGCTTCTTAAGATGACCGCAGCCTCGAGCCGCGCGCACGCCGCAGCGCACGCATGCTCCTCGTCGGGATGCTTGCGTTCATTGTTATTGTCGGCGTCTGGACAGCGCTTGAATTTGAGCGCATCGGCCAGCGCGGGTTCTCGTGGCCGAACATCCTGCCCCTGTCGCCCGTGCCGGCGGCAGCCGCGTTCTTCGCCTGGGCTTGCTGGCGCGGTCTTCAACGCGCGCGCTGCATGCTCTCGCCGTTCTACAGCGCGGTGGCGCTCTTCATCATCACCTATGGGTGCTCGTGATACCCACATTCCCGTATATCGTGCCGCCATCGATCACCGTGTGGATTGCAGCCGCCGCGGCTGCCCTCACAACGTTGCGTACTGGCAAGGATCGCAATCCTCTTGCCCGTCATTCATGGCTACACGCTATTCGGGTACTACACGCTTCGCGGCAAGGGGCGCGCCGACGAGGGCTACCACTAAAATCCTCAGGCGCGCGGCTCGATGCTCTGCAAATGGCGCGTGGCCGAAATCCATGCGCCGAGCCATCCCAAAACGATGCCACCGGCGATCAAGAGGCCGAGCTCCTGCGGTGTCGGGCCAACGAGGCTGTAGCGGCTGCCATAGCTTCTCGCAAGTGTGGCCACGGGCTCTGCGAGCACGCCGATTGCGCCGGCGGCGATCGCCCAGGCAAGCAGCGCCCCTCCCAGGCCGTAGAGAATGCCCGCATACAAGAACGGCCGGCGCACGAAACCGTTCGAGCCGCCGACGAGCTTCGTCACTTCTATCTCGCCGCGCCGGTTCAGGATCTCGAGACGAATCGTGTTGCCTATTACTGCGACGACGCCTGCACCGAGAATCGCCGCAGCAATGATGAGGAGCCGCCGCAGCACCTCAAGGATCGCATTGAAGCGCAGCACCCATTGCGCATCGATCTGCACCAAATCAACTTCCGGCCACGCGGCGAAGTAGCGTCGCAGCGACTCGAGCGCGTCGGCCGACTCGGCGTCGGGCCGCGGGTGCACGTGCAGTACGTTTGGCAGCGGGTTTGCGCTCAGCACACCGAGCGCTGCACCGAAGCCCGAATAGGTGCGAAACTCGGCGAGTGCCGCGTCGGCGGAAATCACTTCGATATGCGCAACTCCGGGGCGCGCGCGGCCGCTCGTCGCGAGCTGCTCGGCCTTGGCAAGCGGCACGTCGGTCTTCAGGTACACCGACAGGTCGACCGCATTGGCAAAGCCGCCGGTTGCGATGCGCGCATTGGTGACAAATAGCTCGAGCCCGAGCGGCAATGCCAGCGCCAGCGCAATGACGATCAACGTCAACAATGTTCCGAGCGGATTCCGCGCCAATCGGCCGAGCGAGGCCAGCAGCGCCTGTACATGGCGTGCGCCGTAGGATGCAAGTCCAAGGCTCATCGCGTTGCGACCATGCCGGGAAGCGGATCATTGTCGCCGCTCTGTATGCGCCCATTGTCGAGCGTGATCTCGCGCAGCCCGAGCTCGTGCACGAGGTGCATGTCATGTGTCGCAACCACGATGGTGACTCCGACTTCCTGGAAGCGCTTGAAGAGCCGCATCACTTCCAGTGCCAGATCCGCATCAAGGTTGCCGGTCGGCTCATCCGCGATCAGCAGCGGAGGCTTGCTGATGACGGCGCGCGCGATGCCGACGCGCTGCTGCTCACCGACCGACAGTTCGAGCGGCAGCGCGCGCTCCTTGCCGAGGAGGCCGACCTGATCGAGCGCCGCACGCACGCGCTTGTCGATCTCCTTCAACGGTGTATGCGCGACGACCAGCGGCAGAGCGACATTGTCGTAGACCGGCCGCTCGAGCAGCAGCTTGTGGTCCTGGAACACCATGCCGATGCCGCGCCGGAACGCAGGGATATGGCGTGATTTGAGCGATCCGGTGTTCTTGCCGCCGATCAGCACGGTGCCGCGAGTGGGGCGTTCGAGGAGCGCAATGAGCTTCAGCACCGTGCTCTTGCCGGCGCCGGAACGTCCGGTGAGAAAGACCATCTCACCCGCGTCAACCCGCAAGGTCGCTGCGCTCAATGCTTCGCGTCCATTGGGGTAGCGTTTGCTGACGCGCTCAAAGACGATCATACGGCGCCCCCCAGCTGCGAACCGCTGTCGATCAGCGCGGCGGCGAAAGCTTGCGCATCGAACTGCCCAAAATCTTCCGCCTGCTCGCCAATGCCGATGAAGCGGATCGGCAGCGCAAGCTTGCGGGCGATCGCGAGCACGATCCCACCCTTGGCGGTTCCGTCGAGCTTCGTAAGCACAAGACCCGTCACTCCGATGGCCGCGTGAAACTGCACGGCCTGGGCGAGCGCCTTCTGGCCCTGGTTGGCGTCGAGCACAAGCAGCACCTCGTGGGGCGCGCTGGGATCGATGCGTTGCAGGACCCGGCGTACCTTCTGCAGCTCCGCCATCAGATGAGATTGACTGTGCAGCCGACCGGCCGTGTCCGCGAGCAACACATCAATCCCGCGCGCGCGCGCTGACTGCAGTGCGTCGAACACCACAGCGCCCGGATCGGCGCCGGCCTGCTGCGATGCGAACGAAGCCCCTGAGGCCTTGGCCCAGATCTCGAGCTGCTCCACCGCAGCGGAGCGAAAAGTATCTCCCGCGGCCAACATCACGCTCTTGCCGGCGGCGGTGAGGCGCCTCGCGAGCTTGCCGATAGAGGTTGTCTTGCCTGAACCGTTGACGCCGACGACCAGGATCACAAAAGGCCGATGCGCCACGTCAATCACGAGCGGCTGCGCACAGGGAGCAAGGATCTCAATCACTTTTGCGCGCAATGCAGCGATGAGCGCGTCGGCATTCGCCAATTCGCTCCTGGCGGCGCGTTGCCGCAGCGACTCGAGGATGTAGTGTGTCGCGTCGACACCGACGTCGGCCCGCAAGAGGCGTGTCTCAAGCTCATCCAGAAGCTCGGCGTCGATGGCACGTCCGCGCACGAGCTGCGCCAGATCCACGTTAAGCCAGGAATTGCCCCGGTTGAGCCGCGCGCGCAGGCGCTTGAGGAAGCCGCCGCGGGCTTGTCCGCCGTCGGTTTTCGATTGGGATCCGAGCATGGATGACCTTGGTAGCAGCGCGTATTGTAGCGGCGAACTGGCTGCGGCTGGTCTACACGGCGTGCGCCAGGCCGCGTGCGCTTGGACCGAAAGAGGGGGATGCGTGTTCCCGAACGAACTTATGGTGTGTGTCGGGACTGCCCGCCAAGTTGCGCCAATGCGTAGAGAGCGCAGTTTCGCCATTTTCAATGAAGCCGCGTGAAGCAGCAGTGTGGAATCCCGAAGTAAACGAGCGAGCGGGCATTCGTGAGTCGCAAAGATAAAACGATTGCCCGGCGCGCAGCTGCGCCGGGTCGCGGGGCAAGCGCGCGCATGCTGCGCATCATTGCCGGCAGGTGGCGCGGCCGCCGCTTTCGCTTCACCGCCGAGGCCGACATTCGGCCGACGCCCGATCGCGTGCGCGAGACACTATTCAACTGGCTCGCCACGCATGTACCCCAGGCGCGCTGCCTTGATCTTTGCGCGGGCAGCGGTGCGCTCGGCCTGGAGGCGTTATCCCGAGGGGCCGCACGCGTACATTTCGTCGAGAGCGATGCGAGCGCCGTGCGCGACCTGCGCGCGCGGCTTTCCGCTTGGGGCGCCGAGGGCGCAACTGTCGAGCGGACCGATACGCTGCGCTATCTGCGCACCCGGCCCGAAGCGTTTGATATTGTGTTTCTCGACCCACCGTACGCCGCGGGACTCCTCAGCGCTGCGGCTCGTTTGCTCGAGGATCGTGAATGGCTTGCGCCCGGGGCGCTGATCTACGTTGAGAGCGCCGCTCGCCTACCGCTGCCTGAGTTGCCGGCAAGCTGGCGCCTTGCCAAAACGAAGCGCGCTGGCGAGGTCGGGTATCATCTGTTCGAGAAAGGCGCGCCGGGAGGCGACAGTCAATGAAGCGCAATGCCATGTATCCTGGCACCTTCGATCCGATTACCACCGGTCACCACGATCTCGTGCGGCGCGCGGCCAGCATTTTTGATCGCGTGGTCGTGGCGATCGCCGCCAATCCGAACAAGACGCCCATGTTCTCGCTCGAGAAGCGCGTCGAGCTTGCAAGCCGGGTGCTGGTAGACGTGCCCAACGTGCAGGTGCTGGGCTACGCGGGTCTCACCGTGGAGTTCGCGCGCGCGCACAAGCTATCGGTGGTCATCCGTGGCCTGCGTGCGGTATCCGACTTTGAATTTGAATTCCAGCTTGCAAATATGAGCCGCCACCTGTCGCGCGAACTCGAGACCGTATTTTTGACGCCGCAGGAGCAATACACGTTCATATCCTCTACTCTGGTGCGCGAGATCGCCGTGCTGGGTGGGGACGTCAGCGAGTTCGTGCATCCGATCGTTGCGGCGGAGCTCAAGAAGCAGAAGCGCGTTTAACCTTTTGAGAGGCGCTTCTTTTGAGCCAGTTTGGCGCGTTTGCGCGGCGCCTTACGGCGCTTCACGCGCGGCAGGCGGATGCGTTCACTGGGCGCCGGCAGCTTTCCCGCGCGCGCTAGATCCACCGCACGCCACAAATACCAGGCCGCCGCGGTGCGCTGCGGCCGCCAGCGCTCACCGTATGCGGCAAGCGCGCGCGGCGCGGGCATCTTGCGCAGACCGTAGGTCAGGCGAAAGCCGTTTCTCACGCCGAAGTCATCGGCCGGCAGCACATCCGGGCGTCCGAGCTGAAACATGAGCATCATTTCCACCGTCCAGCGGCCGACGCCGCGCACCTGCGTAATGCGCTCGATGATTGCGGCATCTTCGAGGCCGCCCAAAACTGCGCGCTCCGGTACGACTCCTTCGAGGGTCTTGTTAGCAAGATCCTTCAACGCGGCAATCTTTGCGAGCGAGAAGCCGGCGGCACGCATCTTCTTTGTCGGCGCGGCGAGCACTTCTTCAGGGGTGGGAAAGTCCCCTTTACTGCAGGAGGCGACAAAGCGCTTGAGAATGGCGTTCGCGGCATTGGCGTGCAGCTGCTGATGCGAGATGGCGTGCGCAAGCGCCCGAAACAGTGTGTGCTCAAGCTGCGGCACCAGCCGATAGGGGCCGGCCGCCTTGATCAAGCCGGCCAATACGGCGTCGCTCTTCGACAGATGATTGATGATGCGCTGCGTCATGCTTTGTCTACTTCTGGCAGGTCGGGCAATAATAACTCGAACGCTGCCCTTGATTGAGGTGACGCACGGCCGTGGCGCAGACCCGGCACGCGTTCCCAGCGCACTCATAGACAAAGAGCTTCTGACGAAAATATCCGGGAGCGCCATCGGCGCCCACGTAATCGCGCAGAGTTGTGCCGCCGACGCGGATTGCAGCACGCAAGACCGTGCGCACCGCGCGCACCAATCGCGCGGTCTCAACGCGCGTCAGTTTGCGCGCCTGCCGCGTTGGGCGGATCCCGGCACGAAACAGGGCTTCGCTTGCGTAGATGTTGCCGACTCCCACGACGAGATGACTGTTCATCAAAAGCTGCTTGATGGCTACGTGGCGCCGACGGGTGACCGACCATAGATAGTCTGCATCGAAACTGCGGTCGAAAGGCTCCGGAGCAAGCTTCGCGAGCAACGGATGCTGCGACGCCGGGCCGCGCGCATAGTGCAGGCTGCCAAGACGCCGCGGATCATTGAAACGCAGCGCGGTGCCCGAATCGAGCACGAGATCGACATGATCGTGAGCGCCGCGCGCGGTTGCCGCAGGCACTGCGCGCAGGCTCCCCGACATGCCCAAGTGCAGAATCAGGGTTCCGGAGTCGAGCTCGAACAACAGATATTTGGCACGGCGAGCGGTGGCGCGAATGCGCTGGCCCTGCACCGCGGCCGACATTTTCCTCGCCACCGGCCAGCGCAGCCGCGGCTCATGGATGCAAAGGCGCACGATCTTGCGGCCGACTGCGAAAGGTTCGATGCCGCGTCGGGTGGTCTCGACTTCCGGTAGCTCGGGCACGGCCGGCTATTTGATCTTCGTTTCCTTGTAGGAGACGTGTTTGCGAGCGACCGGATCGAATTTGCGTACTTCCATCTTGTCCGGGTGCAGGCGCTTGTTCTTTGTCGTCACGTAGAAGTGGCCGGTGCCGGCGGAGGAGAGGAGTTTGACCTTTTCGCGCATGATGATGCCTTCGTGCCGCTCGAGCCTAGACCTTCACGCCGTCGGCGCGCAGCTCCGCGAGAACGGTGTCGATGCCGCGCTTTTCAATCGTGCGCATGGCTTGAGTCGAAACGCGCAGCGACACCCAGCGCTTTTCGGTCTCGATCCAAAAGCGCTGCGTATGCAGATTCGGCAGGAAGCGGCGCCGCTTGCGGTTGTTGGCGTGTGAAACCCGATTGCCGACGCCTGGGCGTTTACCGGTTACTTCGCAGACTCGGGACATATAAAACCTTGCAACTTCAGTGATTTACGTGGCGCCTCGAGGCCTTCGGGGCCTCGTAAGAGGGCGGTTTTATACCAGCCCTGCGAGTTGCCCGCAACCTTACGCTTATTAGAGGGCCGGGTGCTCACGGCGCCCTCGCGAAGGCACGCATGCTAAATCGATGACCTATCCGAACGTCGCCTGTCGCGCTTTAACTTGTTGCGGGAGGCACTGCCAGCGGATCGGCGGTGTGTTTCCAGTGCAGCAACTGCGAGTGTATGCAGCTCGCATCGAGACTAGTAGTGCTGCAATGCCGGATGCGCAAAAGGCCGCCAAACAACACCTAATGAATCTTCCGGGAGAGTTTATGAAATCCGTGAAGTATCGCTATTTGACTGCTATGCCAACAATCTGAATCAGTTGCGCGTCGTCGCCGTTAACTCGACACCGAATCCCAACCACACGACAGGCGGGGCCAGCCGGCACTTATTCAAGGCGCCGACTGCTCGCTGCGCGTAACGAGCGGCTACAACAACGTTACCGGGCTGGGTACGCCGAACGTGCCGGCCATGATTGAGGCATTCGCAACTTTCTAACTGACGGCGTCACTGCGCACCGGTCCGGACCCATGCATTGCGTTCGGGCCGGTGCTTCTTGGTAGACGCTCTTGTGTTTGGCTCGCGCGGTCCTTGCGCAATGGTCGTGCTGCTCCTCCCGGACTTCAGGCCGGTTTGCGCGCTCGCCGCAAAATGAAAAGACTTTGCCGCATCGCAAGTTGTAACCCGCCATAGAGCGCTCACCGACGAGCAGGCGGCCAGCTGGCAAATTACATCTGTCGCTCCTGCCGAGCCAAAGGGGTCGATTTGCCGGCCACCGGCTCTCGCCGCGGAACAAATGGCGGACGCCTGGCGTTTATTACGACGTCGGCCGACGGACTGTGCGGCAAAATCAGGAGCGAACGGCCTACTGGCTCACGCTACCTATCCAATCGGATGGACCGGAAGGATGTTATGGCTTCAGCGAGTCGCCTCTACCGCCCGTTTGAATGCCGCGCCTCGGCAATGGCAGTTGCTGCTGTCGTGGTGCTCGCGGGCTGCGCCGCTTCATCACACGTATTGGTCGGAACGGCGCGAACGCCCATCGCGCCGGAGCAGGTAAAGATTTACCTCCAGCCGCCTCCCAGATACGAGGAAATAGCCACGATCGATGCTTCCAGTAGGGGCACCCCGGTATTTACAGATCAGCGGAAGATGGACCGGGCTATAGGGCGTCTAAAGCAGGAAGCCGCGAAACTGGGTGCGAATGGCATCTTGCTCGAAGGTACAAGCGATCAACAGACCGGTGGAATAGGCCTGGGGACCGGATCGGCTTCAGGGAACTCAGCCTTCGGTATCGGAACGTCGTTCGGTATCGTCATCAAGACCGCAACTGGCATAGCGATATACGTTGCCCCGTAGTAGGCGCGTCGCGCCCGCAGTCCATGTATCGACAAACGTCGACGTACTTGGGCGGGCTCTTCAGGATGGTAGCGGCGATAATGGCGCAGTGCTCGGTGCATGAGCTGCCCGCTTGCTGCAGCAAGTGGCCGGTAAGCGGTTTCCTACGATCTGCCGATGCCGGAGCCTCATCAGAGCGAACATATAATGAGTCGTGACTGCGGCCACGCGCCCGCGGTGGACCCCAAGCGTCCTACCTGGCATTGGTGGTCCGGCTTTTTTCAGCAAACTCAAATGTAGCCAGTGCGGCGCTCGCAACGCGGACGATTCGATAACGTGGGCATTGGCTACAAAGGAAGACGCAAAAAACCGATCCGGCTAGAGAATCGATCGTCAGGCGCGGTTACTGCAAGTGACACATGGAACTAATAATGCGAGCTCCCGTCAAAGTGGTCTGCGGGCCTGATCGAAGACGACCCCGGGCCCCCACGCACAAGGAAGTAAGTTATGACCACGAGTGCAACGGAATCGCCAGAGGCGTGCGCTTTGCAGTTGCGTACACTGCTTAAGATGGGTCCCCATGAAGGCGACCACGGCGCCGTGAATCTCGCGGAAACAATTGTGACGCAGTTAACTGCGCGCGTTCCATTTGGCGCGCAAGAAGAGATCGCTGCGAAAAAGCTTATTCCTGATCTGCGTGGATTTTTTTTGAGTCCCAGGCCCTTTAGCCACGAAACGGTCGTACAGATCCGCGGCCACCTCAGCAGACGGATTACATTACTCCATCAAGCCGTCGTGCAGTACGGCTAAAAGCCGCCCCAGGAGCGGGCGGCCTGCAGGCCTCCCCGCGAAACGCACCCAGCTCGGCTATAGCTCGCTGCATCTGCAAGCATGCAGCGAGGATGGCGCCTGATCGACAACGCCTACTTCCTTGCAAGGACGTGTTGCCCACGAGCGCTCTCGGGCGACCTCGCGAGTCCCACCGCACACGGGACGTGAGATGATCGCAAGCAGACTGGAGAATGGCAGAATGAATCTGCGTCACAGCTGGGTATTGTTCGCGCTGGGTTCGGCCTTGTTTGCGGGACTCACGGCGTTTTTCGGCAAGATCGGTGTCGCAGGTATCAATTCGAACCTCGCGACATTCATTCGCACGATCGTCATCTTGGGCGTGACGGCCGCGCTACTCACGCTGCGCGCCGAGTGGCGGCCGGCGACGGCAATCTCATCGAACACATGGACGTACCTGGTGCTGTCCGGAATCGCGACCGGTCTGTCGTGGCTGTGCTACTACCGCGCCTTGCAGCTTGGCCCGGTCAGTAAGGTCGCGCCGATCGACAAACTCAGCGTGGTGTTCGCGATCGTGCTCGGCATTCTGATCCTGAAGGAAAGCCTGACGTGGCCTGTCGTGATTGGTGGCGCGCTTATCGTCGCAGGCTCAATTGTAATGATCGCGTTTTGACACCGCGGATAATCAACCGCATTCGCTCGAAGGGAAGCGAAAAGCCGCTCGCGAATCTGGAACAGGCTGCTGCTGGCATTTCAGTAAGCGTGGCCGGCCACAAGATTTGCTCATGCGTCCGACACTCTGCCTCGCTACGCCAAATAGCATCAGCCTCGACAGTAAAGGCAGCCGCGAGAGTGGGAGGTTCATCTAGCAGTCTGGTGGGATGCTGCCGCATTTGCCCATGGCGCGTGCACCAACCGCGGGAATATGTCAAAAACATCCAGGGTCTGCAGTTTGACGAGTGAGTGCGCATTGCGGATGCAGCAGATAACTGTGGACATCAAAGACAATGCACCTAGAGATTTGACGCGATACCGTCCCGCAGCGCCACAATCAACGCCGCGCCTTCTGTTCAGCCTGGTCGGCCAATACAGGCTTTCCTGCTGTGCGATATTTGATGCCCTTCCCCTCCCACTCGTGAGCCTTTCGGTTCGCGTCGACGTGCGCTGTGAAACCATGTTGATATTAGATTGTGCGGGCCGCTTCTTATTCTTCGCCGCCATATCGCCCCAGAAAGTAGCTATGGAGTACGTCACGCGGCCGACTGCTGCATATCAACGTCAACGGCAATTGGTGCAAACGAGCTCGATTTCGTAGTTAGTCTCTCCTCTTATCACTCGTGAGATGGAAACCATTGCCGCATCGGCGGTTCTTGGAATCGACTGCCCAATTATGTTAATCAAACCTTCGACTTGGTGCCGCTGCCAGTGCCGCTTCGGCCGGGTAGCAGCAGGGTCCAGGCGCGATTCCTGACGCTATTCCATGTTCGCGAATGCCGTATGCCCCTATACGCAGAATCGCTTACGTCGCGATTTGGTCTAAAAATCCGTTGAAAAATCACAACACGTCGTTTCTGGGTTTCCTCACAACAGACCGCGTTCCGCGAACGACAGACAGGTTCCGTCACCGATGATGAAATGATCGAGCACGCGGATGTCGACGAGTGCCAGCGCGGCTTTCAGTCGCTGCGTGATGAGCTCATCCGCTGCGCTCGGTTCAGCAACGCCGGACGGGTGGTTGTGCGCG
>Ga0066793_10000056_pt1 | contig 33978 bp, 28 predicted proteins | sample PersoiDNA2013189_FD_83876 | JGI IMG/M metagenome (GOLD analysis project Ga0066793, IMG submission 83876) | Permafrost soil microbial communities from the Arctic, to analyse light accelerated degradation of dissolved organic matter (DOM) -... | ecosystem: Environmental > Terrestrial > Soil >... | reverse complement strand
AGCCGGGTGATGTCGCCTTCAATGATGTCGACGCGTCCGTTCAGGAATTCCACCGGAGCCCCCTTTTTGAAGTGACGAGCGAAGTATATCAAACAGGCAGGGTCGGACCGCTTGCCGTTGAATGAGTAGGTTGCTTTGACTGTCTAGATCACAGGGAGGTGGCGAGGTGGAGAACCCGGAGATGGATTTCCTGCAGTATCTGTTGAAGCGCTTCATCGCCAACGAGGACATCGATGTCGAGAAGTGCACGGTCAAGGACCTGCTTGACAGGCTGATGGAAGAGATGACCCCTATCGGCGGCGGTTGATACCGTACACGCCGGCGAGCGAAAATATCACGGGTTAAGGCTGGGGCGCTGGAAGGACCGGCCTTGACCCGTTCTGCTGCGACGGCGGCAGCGGTGTGGAGCCGTTGGGAGGCTCGACGAAGTCCTTCGGCCTCACGCCGTTGTTCACGATCATGGTGACCGTTTCACCGTACGCCAGCAGAGTGCCTGGCGCCGGCCTCGTAGCTACGACGCTGCCCACTGGTATCGTCGTGCTGAAGCCGGTCTCCTGCTTGACCTTGAACTGGTAGGAGATAAGCGTTTCCCTCGCCTGCTGGGCCGGCATCCCGATGACGTCCTTCGGCACCTGAGCGACCTTGTTTCCGAGGCTTACCTCGATGTTGACCTTGCTGTTCCGGGGTACCCTGGTGCCGTCGTTCGGCCTCTGTTTCGAGACCCGTCCCCTCGCGAACTCATAAGCGAAGACATCCTCTACGGTGCCGGTCTTGAGCCCCTCTTTCCTGATTGTCTGGACGGCCACGTTCCGCTCGAGATTGATAAGGTACGGGACTTTCACCTCGGACGAGTTGAAGGCGCCGAACACGAAGAGCAGCAGCACCGCCAACCCCGCGAGCGCGGCGGCCCCGCCCCCGACCGCGATGCCCTTCCAGTGCCGCCGCACGAAGCCTCGCTTCCCTGAGCCCTCGCTCTCGAGGTCACGGCTGAACTGGAGTATCTCGGTCCGCGTGACGTCGGCCTCCGGCTCCGCGGGCTCGCCGCCTCCGGCGACGGTCAGGGCCTCGGCCATCACGCCCGTCGCCGCGGCATCGTCTCGGGAAGCCTTCGGGGCCCTGGCTCTCTTTCGCCTGCGGTCCGGCGCGGCCTCCCCCTCCAGGTCCAGGCTCTCGGCGGCCGCCGCAAGGGCTCGACGTGCGTCGCCGCCGTCCTGGTAGCGGTCGTCAGGGTCTTTCGCGAGCATCCCGGCCACGACCTCGTCGATCTGCGCCGGCACCGCTTCGTTCAGGGTGGACGGCGGCTTCGGGTCCTCGGACATGATCCTGTATATGACGCGCACGAAAGACTCGAAGGCGTTATCGGGGCCGAACGGCCTGACGCCGGTCAGCATCTCGTAGAACACCGCGCCGAAAGAGAACACGTCGGTGCGCTTGTCGGCGGGCTTTCCGTCGATCACCTCGGGGGCGATATAACCCGGGCTTCCCATCACCGTTCCGCTCTGGGTGATGGTCGTCGACGCCTGGACCCTGGCCAGGCCGAAGTCGACGAGCTTAACGCCGTCGGAGCCGGAGAGGAAGATGTTGTCGGGCTTCACGTCGCGGTGGATGACCTCGCGGGAGTGAGCGTATTCGAGCCCCGCCAGCACCTGGTCGGCAACCTGTATCGCCTGCCCGAGGGGCATCGGCTCACCGGAGATGACCTCGGAGAGGGGCACGCCCTCGAGGAACTCCATCGAGATGAAGTGCCTGTCTTTAGCTTTGGAGATGTCGTGGATTATCACCACGTTCTGGTGTGATAGGCCGGCCGCGGCGCGTGCCTCGCGGTAGAAGCGGTCGACAAGGTGCTGCTTCTCGTCCTCGGTGAGGCCGTCCGGTATCGACATGACCTTGAGCGCCACGTCGCGCCTCAGCAGGTTGTCACGTGCGAGGTACACGACGCCGAAAGCGCCCCGGCCAATCTCGCGCTCGATCTTATATCGCGGGCCTTGGATCTCGGACACGGGCACCAGCGAAGATGTCTGAGGCTTCTCTGCGTGCCCGAATTATAGACCTCGCGCGCCGGTCTCACAATTGACGGGACCCGGGGTTGTGCCATGTGACGTGAGGCACCGGTCAGTGATGCTCGGCGACCGGCTCGACCTTTATCTCGGGGAAAGCCTTCGCGAAGCTCTCGGGCTCCGCCAGCCCGGGCCCGGAGTTCATTACCGCCGACACCGAACAGGCGAGCCCGATGTGGAACACGCGCTCGAGAGGAAGGTTCTGGACAATGCCCATGACGAGCCCGGCGACCATGGAGTCCCCGGCGCCGACGGTGTCCGCGCTTATCACCGGCACGGTCCCCTTGAGGGCCACGTCGCGCGTCACCAGCAGGGCCCCTTTCTTGCCCATGGACACCACCACGATCTCGACTCCCTTCTCGTTCAGCGTCCGCGCGTGTGACACTATGTCGTCCTCGGAGGCGAGCTCGACCCCGACCATCTCGCCGAACTCGGTGATGTTGGGCTTGATCAGGTATGGCCCCGCCTCGATCGCGGCGACCAGGGGCCCACCCTCCGAGTCGACGATCACCTTCGAGCCGCGCGCCTTGCCTTCCACGGTTATCGAGTAGTAGATATCGTCCTGCACTCCGGGCGGGAGTGAGCCTGACAGCACCAGCACCTCAGGCGCCTGCGCGATCTGGAACACCAGGTTGCTGATCCTCTCTGTCTCGGTCTTCTCGACGGGAGGCCCGGCCGCGCGTATCATGAGCTCCTTGCCGTCACGCTGCCCGATGATGATGACGTTGGTCCGCGTCTCGTTCTTGATGCGCACGATCTGCAGGATGAGCCCTTCCGCCTGCAGGAGGTCGAGAACCTCGTCTCCGACGTGCCCGCCTGCCACGCTCATCGTGACGGAATCCGTGCCCATGGCCCGCAAGGCCCTCGACACGTTGATGCCTTTGCCCCCTGGGCTCTTCAGGACCTGGACAGCCTTCACCGGCTCGCCGAACTCGAACTTGTCGAGCACGTAAGTTATGTCGAGTGTGGGGTTGAGCGTCACAGTGTAGATCATCGCGCCCCCGCAACCTCCCTGGGATCCCGTCGTGCCTTGGATGATACCACCCGGGCATCACTTCCTTTCCTTCGAGGCCCGCGGTGCTATGCCTCCATGGGGCTCGCGCCGGTTCGTCCGGTTCCCTGCAACTTTCCGCGCTCTCTCAAAAGGTGGACTCCGCGCTGCCGAAGAAATAAAGACGGGCGCCGGAGAACAGCCGAAAAGGCGGCAGCGTTATGCATAACACAACGTGGGAAATCACAATACGTATCCTGCTGTCGCTCGTGCTCGGCGGCCTCGTGGGCATGGAGCGAGAGCTGACAGACCACCCCGCGGGCATCCGCACGCACATCCTCGTCACGGTCGGCGCGTGCGCCTTCACCACCATGTCTCTCTTCGGGTTTCCGGGCTTCCTGGGCGGGGACCGTGTCGCCGCGGCTATCGTCACCGGCATAGGCTTCATAGGTGGCGGCGCCATCCTGAAGGCAAAAGACGGCTGGGTGACCGGGCTCACTACCGCGGCAAGCCTCTGGAGCGTCGCCGCTGTCGGCATGCTCGTCGGGACTGGTTTCTATGCGGTCGGAGCCATCGTGACCGGGATCGACCTCGTGGTGCTCGAGTTCATCGACTGGGTCGTCGATAAGCTGGCGCCGAAATACAAGAGCCGGAAGCTGCCGGTGGAAGTCGCCGGCGCGCATTCAGCAGACAGCCTCAACTCGGTGCTCGACGTCCTGCGCAGCGGCGGGTGCTCCCCCGAGCTCGTCCGGTACAACCGCCACGAGGACGGCACTAGATTCGACATGTCCCTGGTCGCGAAGATCGCCAGTGACACGGACTTGCAGAAACTCACGGAAGACATCTACCGGGTCACTGGCGTGAGCGACGTGCTCTGGGGATGAGCCCTCCTCTCACTTCAACAAGGTAAGCGGACCCCGCCATCACCGTGGCGGCCGGTCGCCAGGTGCCAGGCTTTCCTCATAGGCGGGATCCGTCCAGCAGAGAGGCCCGAGAGCTTCGGACAGGGGGTCGGAGTCCGTGCGGCTGAAGCCGAGGTGGAGGTGGCGGCGCCAGCCTTCCGAGTGGTTGAACCGCCCGGAAGCGCGGCCGACCTCGCTGCTCATGAGTTCCATGCCCTCCAGGTAGTCGAGGTCCAGGCTCTCGCGTAGCCACTCCAGTTGGCTGTGATGCATCTCCAGCAGGCGGCGCTTCTCCCCCATCACCTCCGCGGTATTGACATACTGCCCTGCCGCGACCCGCCTCCGCAGCCCGTCGAGCAGGCCGTACGGAAGCGCATGGTAGATCGTCACCTCTCCGTCCCAGGGAGGCATATCAGGCACGGTGCGGTAATCCTGGAAACCCCGCACAAACGCTGCCGCCACGACGAGCCGGCACGAGTTCTCGTGGTCAGGGTGATAGTCGCCGGGGGAATGGACGAGGATGATGCGCGGCCTCACGGAGCGGATCACTGCTGCGGCGCGCGCGACCATGTCCGGGCCGCAGGATATGCCCATGTCGGGCGCGACCGGCCCGTGGAACTCCGCGCCCGCGGCATCGGCGGAGGCACGCGCTTCGGCGAGCCGGATCTTCGCGGTGGCCTCCCTGCTTTTGTCGACAGACCCGAGAGAGCCGTCCGACACGCTCCACATGTGGATGCGCGCCCCAGCGTTCCGCAGCATGAGCAGGGTGCCGGCCATCATGAACTCGATGTCGTCCGGGTGCGCGCCGGCCGCGAGGGCGACGAGCGCTTCGTGGTCAATCTCTGGCACCTTTGTCTCCCCTTTCCGGGACGACCAGTCAGAAGATATGCCAAGAAAAGCACTGATGGCCTGGAGGCGCAAGGCAGGAAGTAACAGTCAACGGTAGAAAACAGGTCTGGTAGCGATAGAAGCAAGGAGGCGTGATGGGAGTTATCTTTACGCGGATGAAGCAAGGGCCGGGTGCAGCCGTGCACTTCGTTTCCGACCGGATGAAGAAAGGCGAAGACATGGAACCGGCAAAGCTCGAACCGGGCACGGGGGCACTGCTGGAGGTCAAGGGCAAGAAGCTCGCCATATACAAGGACGAAAAAGGCGAGCTCCACGTGATGTCGCCGGTCTGTCAGCATCTGCGCTGCATCGTGGGGTGGAACGCCGAGGCGAAGACGTGGGACTGCCCGTGTCACGGCTCGAGGTATGACGCCACGGGCAAGGTCCTGAACGGCCCGACCAAGCACGACCTGCTGCCCGAGACCCTCGACTGAGCAAGGCGGCGCCCGCTGCGCCGCTTCAGTCAGACTGCATCGAGGCCTTCCATGGCGGCACGGCACGCCTCGATCTCATCGCGGCTCATCCACTCATTCTTGTCACGCTGCGTTGCAAGGGGGCTCGAGCGACCGAGCTTGCGGTCCTTGTCGAGCCACAGAGGGTTGTATTGCAGGAGGGCGACCCTCTTCGCGCCGCTGTCTCTCAGGAATCCCGCGATCGCCTTCAGGTTCTCCTCCGTCGCGGTTATCCCTGGAATGAGCGGGACACGGGGCAGCAGCTCGGTGCCGCGCTCGGCGCAACTCTGGAGAAGGGCCTTGAAGTTCTCGAGGATGAGGCTGTTCGACACGCCGCACTGCTCGCGGTGCAGCGCTTCGTCGTGGATCTTGATGTCAAAGTAGACCGCGTCGGCGTGCGGGAGCACGAGCCGCTCGAACCCTTCGAGCGCGAAGTACCCGCAGGTCTCGACAATTGTATGCACGCCCTTCTCCTTCAACCTCGCCAGCAGTCGCGAGCAGTACTCCATGAAAAGAGTGGGCTCGCCGCCCGAAAGGGTCACCCCGCCCCCCGACGTCTTGAAGAACGGCAGGTCTTTCTCGATCTCGAGGGCCACTTCCTCGACGGTCATGTGCCGGCCGACCAGCGCAAGCGCTCTGGAGGGACAGGCTTCGACGCAGTCGAGGCACATGTCACAGCGCTCGCGGTCGATGAAGCCCGGCAGGTCCCTGGACAGCGCACCGAGGCCGCACGCCTCGATGCACGCGTCGCACGCCACGCACTCATTCTCGTCGAACGATATCTCGGCGCCGGCGCGCTTGCTCTCGGGGTTGTGGCACCAGGAACAGTCGAGCGGGCAGCCCTTGAAGAACACCACCGTGCGGATGCCCGGCCCGTCGTCGAGGGAGTTGCCTTTGATCTCCAGTATCAGAGGCTCTCTGCCGGGCCTGTCGTCGTGCAAGAGCCCCACCTAGATCCCATACTCTGCGCGCTCGATCAGCTCGATCTGCATGTCCCTGTTAAGGGTCACGAAGTAAGCGTTGTAGCCGGAGATGCGGACGAGGAGGTTGCGATAGTCCTCCGGGTGCGCCATGGCGTCGCGCAGCATATCGGTGGTGACCACGTTCATCTGCATCTGCATCCCACCGAGGTCGAAGTAAGTCTTCACGTAGGAGAACATGTTCTCCACGATGCGCTCGTGGCTGTCGGATGCTCCGGGGACCACCTTCACGTTGAAGGCGATGTTGTTGTTCATGTTTCGCGCGTCGAGGCTGGCGACGTCTCGGATGTTGTCGAGCAGGTTTGGCGAGGCGTTGGGCTCGGGGGTGAGCCCCGGGGTGAACGCCTTTCCGGCGAGCCTGCCCGATGGGAGCGCCCCGGTGAGCGTCCCGAAGGCGACGTGGTTGGACATCGACCAGAAGCCGGCGGTGTACGGGCCGCCCCTGAAGTTCCTGTGCGCGCCGTAGGTGTCGTGGGCGAACTTCGCCACCCGGTCCGCCATCGCCACGGCCTCAGCGCTGCCCGAGCCGAAAAGCGGGACCCGCTTCGTGACCATGGCATGGAGCGCCGCGTCGCTCGCGAAGTTGGTGTCGACGGCCCGCTTCAAGTCGGTGAACTTCACCTTCTTGTCGTCGTACACAAGGGTCTTGATGACCATCAGCGAGTCCGTGATGTCCGCGAGCCCTATGCAGGCCGCGCCAGACGAGTTGTAGCGCGCGCCTCCCACGGTCGCGTCCTTGCCTTCAGAAATGCAGTCATCCTGGAGCGACGAGAGCAGAGGGGTCGGCCGCAGCAGGCTGTGCGCCTCCCCGAGCATGTTGTTGTACTCCACCGAGTTGTCGATCAGGAACTTGAACTGGGTGGTGAACGCCGCGAAGAAGTCCTCGAAGGTCTCGAAGTCGCCGGCTTCGATGCTGCCGGTCTTCGGGCCGACGTCCCATTCCATGAGCGGATGTCGCCCGTTGTTCATGGCCATCTCGAAGGCGGCGACCATGTTCATCATCATGCAGTTGGTGTGGCCCATGTGTTTGCCGGAGAGGGTCGGCTCGACGCAGCCGGTTGCCGCCCAGTCGCGCAGGTCCTCGGGTGCGTAGCCGAACTCTTCGAGCGACTTCATCACGGCGAGGTCGTTGTGCAGCGACGGTGTCGCCGCGGTGATCAGGTTCACCTCGCATAGACGTTTAAGGTAAGCGTCCGAATTCTTCTCCGGGTTGAACCTCGCGTTCACGTTCGGGTCCCGTATGCCCAGTATCTCCGTCACCTTCAGGAAGACGTACGTCATGTCGTTGACCGCGTCCTCCCCCTCCGGCGTGACACCGCCAAGCGTTATCGCCTGGTCGGAGGAAGAGCCGCCGAACAAATAGTTTCCTATGTCCGGCACAAGGGGAAGGTGGTCCGTGCACCGCATGTAGAAGCAACCGACGAGTTCGACCGCCTTCTTGATGTATTCCTTTTTCTCCTCAGGCGTTCCCAGCTTCGCCATATCGGCCTCGAAGAACGGCTGCAGCCACTGGTCCATCCGCCCGATGGACAGCCCGGCGTTGGTGCTCTCCATATGCAGGCCGACCCATCCGATCCAGATCGCGTTGAGGGCTTCATCCAGCGTCTCCGCGGGGTGCTCGGGGACTCTGCGGCATGTCTCCGCCAGCCTCTCGAGCTCAGCCTTTCGAACGGGGTCGGTCTCGGCAGCCGCGTCTTTCTCCGCCTGAGCCGAAAGGTTCCGAGCGTAGGCGGTGAGGCCTTCGAGGCAGAGCACCATGGCCTCGAGGGTATCCTTCTTCTCCTGGCTCGCGGAGGCATCCGCTGCCAGCTCCTGCTCTATCTCGCGGATGATCCCGCCGGTGCCCAGCCGCAGCAGCTTCGGGAAGTCGAGTATGGTGTGCGACAGCGACGCCGTCTTCCACATGAAGTACACAGCGAAACGCTCGTCCATCTTCTGGGAGAGCGGCTGTGAGTACTTGTCGCGCACCCACTCGCGCATGTTGCGCTTCGACCAGTAGGGAAACACCTTGTGGTGGAAGGCCTCCCGCGTCTCCTCGCTTATCTCGTAGGGGTTCAGGGGGCGGCCGGGCAGCGAGCCGAGCTCTCCCCATATCATGGTGCCGTGGGTGTCGGGGTAGACCACGACCCCGATCTCTTTGGTGGTGGTGGTGCCGGCGATCAGGTCGTCCTCGCGGATTATCGGCTCGCGGTTCTCCATCAGGTATTTGTATGCCTGTGCCTGCCTGAGCGCCGGCACCCACTCCTCGCCCTGGACGTCGGTCTCGAAACCGTTCTCGAGGAACCAGTCGGTCAGGAGAGACGAGCGCTCGTGGCACACCTCGGGAGTGCGGGTGAAGTGGACGTCGAGAAAACGCTCGAGCCTGGGGAAGTCGTCGAGCGAGTATTCCGCGAGGTAGGGGTCGTCCAGGTGCTTGACCCCGGAGTCCACCCTCTCACCTTTCATCCTCACCTTATGCCGCTCCGACATCTCGCGCGACAGAGCCGGGTCGGACGGTCCGCCCATGCTGGCGCGCTCTTTCGCGTCGGCGGCTTTCGCCTTCTCCGTCAACTTCTTCTGGGTCTTGGAGAGCACCAGGGAAAGGTAGTAGTTGAAGAGGTTCATGTACGAGAGGTTGCCCTCGAGCCTGAACTCGCTCTTCAGAAGGAGGTTCAGCATCTCGCTGGGCGGCAGACTCAGCATCCGCTTGATGACGCTGTCGTCCCTGTAGACCATCGTGACGTCAGCGTCCGCGGGGACCGAGGAGGCCACGCGCGCCTTGCCGTCCCGGAAAGTGATGGACTGCTCGACGGTGTTCGCCTCGGTCCTGAAGCCGACCGAGAGATCGAACCAGGAGCCGTTGGTCCGCATCTCCTCTTTCAGGGAGGGCCTGTGGTTGAAGCTCCCCGCCATCATGCGCAGGAGCGCGTTCGCGAGAAGGTTCGTCGATGTGTGACCGTTCACGTCGGCCTCCTTGACTTAACACTAGGGGTCAGGTCCTTTTTCTTAAGTCCCGGGACTAAACTTTTTGGGGTCAGGCCCCTTTTTGTTTAGTCGCAGGGATAATCATAGTACGGTTGGGCGCGAGGTGATAATGACGGATGACGTATTCCCGTCGAGCGCCTTATTGAGCCCGGCCGACCGGACAGGCCACGGCGCACATCGCGCAGGCGTGCTTGCGGCCGAGGACAGGGATGTGTGAGCGCCTCCACCGGTCACACTCGAACGCATCGATAAGCTCGTCGCGGCCGCAGCCGGGGCTCCAGGTGCCACTTTTCAGCGCCCCGGAAGGGCAGGCATCCACGCACAGGCGGCACCTGCCGCAGCGAGAACCGGTGACAGGCTTGCCGGCCGTCATTCGCTCGGCGGCGAGCACCGTCGCCATCTCGAGGCGCGGACCGAACGCGGGCGAGACCAGCATGCCGTTCCTCCCGACCCATCCCAGCCCGGCGAGCGTGGCGGCAGTCTTCTGCTGGAATCACGCCGATAGCGAGCACTCGTCCTGGCCCGAGATGCGCACGTTCGGGATGCCCAGGCTGTCCAGTAACGAGCATAACTCCGTGACTGCGCCCTTCAGCCCGCGGTCGGCTTCGAGTTCCGCGGAGTGGTACGACTCCTCGTCGTAGGACTCGAGCGTCGGGGCCTCCGCTCCCGGGAACAACGGGGAGACCAGCACCAGCGCCGAGCCGTAGCCCCAGGGCCCTGACTCGCCGAGTACGGACAGGTCCGCGACGCCCCAGGCCGCCAGGCCCAGGCCGTCGAGCAACGTCTTTATGGCTTCGTAGTTCTTGCTCATCGTCCCATCATGATACCGGCGATTTCGTCCCATTGCACCGTTTGCGGTCGATGCCGACGGCCTCCTCCTGAACGACCGCGTCATCCCGGCGTTTGTTATAGACTCTAACCGTGGCTGAAGGCGGAGCGGGAGGATGGGAATGGACCTCGATATCGACGAGGAGCTTCTCGGTCAGTTCGAGCGCCAGCTCGACCCGAGGCACCCCGAGGCGGGCGAGATCCCGGCAAAAGTCCTGGGATACGGCGAGATAAGCACCGTGTTCGAGATCGGCTCGGGCAGCCAGGCGGACGTCGCCTACAAGCGCATGCCCATCTTCGAGACCGAGGCCGAGCTCGACAAGTACCGCTGGATCTTCCGCGAGTACAACCAGTTGCTGTCATCGCAGGTCGGGCTGCTGCTGCCGCCCTTCGGGCACGCCACGGTGACAGGCTCCGATTCCAAGCCCGTGATGTTCCTCGCACAGAAGAAACTCGACCCCGCTTCGATCGGCAACAAGGCGATTCAGGTCCTCTCGGAGGAAGATACCGTGCGCCTGGTGGTCCTGGTCCTGCGGGAACTCGCGAAGCTCTGGGACTTCAACGCGCGGCAGGGCGAGGTGGAGCTGGGCATCGACGGCCAGATATCCAACTGGTCGGTCGAGGGCTTCGACCCCGCGAACCCCGCCGTCAGCGACGAGACGCGCCTCTACTACATCGACACCAGCACCCCGTTCATAAGGCTCGAGGGAGTGGAGCAGCTCGACCCGGAGCTCTTCCTGAGGAGCGCGCCGTCATTCCTGGTGTGGCTTCTGCGATTGATGTTCCTCGAGGACGTGATGACCCGCTACTACGACTTCCACCTGGTCGCCGTGGACATCATCGCGAACTTCTACAAGGAGCAACTGCCGCAGCGCATACCCGCGCTGGTGAAGGCGGCCAACGAGTTCTTCGAGGGCGAGGCCGCGGCGCTTGACGTTGCGCCTCTCACGGAGAAGGAGATCAAGTCTTATTACCGCGAGGACGCCATGATCTGGAGGCTGTACCTCGCGATGAGGAGGAGTGACCGTTTCCTGCGGACCAGGATAACCAGGAAAGGCTACCCCTACATCCTGCCGGGAAAGATCAAGAGATAGCGAGCGCACAGGAGGCACGCGATGTCTGTCATCGGGCAGTTGCCCAAGGAGAAGATCACCGAACTCTTCGCGCGGCACGTGTCGAGCGGGAAAGTGGAGTTCTTCGAGAACGCGGGAATCGACCTCGTGCCGGGCAGGCGGGAGGGCGTGTACCTCTACGACATAGACGGCCAGCGGCTCATCAACTGCAACTCCAACGGCGGGGTCTTCAACCTGGGGCACCGCAACCCGCAGGTACTGGCCGCCCTGGAGGAAGCGCTCGCCGAGCTCGACATCGGGACGCACCACGCGGTGAGCGAGCACAGGGCGATCCTCGCCGAGCGCCTCGCCACCATATCGCCGGGAGACGTCAACCGGGTCATCTTCGGTGTCAGCGGCGGCGAGGTCGTCGACGCCGCCATCAAGCTCGCAAGGGGGCACACGGGCAGGGCGGGGATAGTATCGGCCGAGGGGGCCTACCACGGTCACACCGGCTTCGCGCTCCCCGCGGGGCACGAGCAGTACAGTAAGCCGTTCGAGCCGCTGGTGCCTGGATACAGCCACGTGCCCTTCGGTGACCTCGAGGCGCTCGACGCCTCCGTCGACGAGAGCACGGCGGCAGTCCTTTTCGAGACCATCCCGGCGACGCTGGGGGTCGTGGTCCCGCCCGACGACTTCTACGATGGCGTCAGGCGTATATGCGACGAGCGGGGCGCGCTTCTCATCTGCGATGAGGTGCAGACCGGGCTCGGGCGTTGCGGGGCGTACTGGTGCATCGACACATACGGCGTGGTCCCTGACATCATCGTCACCGCGAAAGGCCTCTCCGGCGGTGTCTACCCGATCACCGCGACGCTGTACAGCGACAGGCTGAACCAGTTCCTGCACGACAACCCCTTCATTCACATCTCGACCTTCGGGGGGGCCGAACTCGGCTGCCGCGTGGCGATCAAGGTCCTCGACATACTCGAGGACCCCGCGTTCCTCGCGCACGTGGGCGCGATGACAGAGGTGTTCTCAAGAGGTTTCGAGGAACTCGAGTCCCGTCATCCCGACCTGCTGGTGGAGACGCGCCAGCGTGGGCTGTTCATGGCGCTGAAGATGAAGAACGAGATGTGCGGCCCTCTCATGACGGTCGCCGGCTTCAACAATGGCATCTTCTCGGTGTTCGCGAACAACGACACGTCGGTGAGCCAGATAGTCCCGCCGCTCATCATCACGGAGCCCGAGGCCGCCCAGGTTCTGGAGTCCCTCGACGCCATGCTCTCCTGGACCGAGACGACCCTGGCTTCGATGCAGTAACAGGGGTCAGGCGCCCTCCGGTAAGTAGGAACGCGCCTTTTCTCATCGAAATCAGTACCCGTGTTGTCTGTTCTTTCCAATCTGACGCGAGGTACTGATATGTTGAAAAAGCCGGCCAAGCGGGCGATACACATGCCCCGTATTGTCAGCAACAACTGGTTCAACTCCGAGGCGCTCACGCCGGAGGCCCTCCAGGGGAAGATCGTGCTGGCCGACTTCTGGACCTACTCGTGCATCAACTGCCTGCGCACCCTCCCCCACCTCCGTGAGTGGTGGTCCAGGTACCGTGACAAAGAGTTCGTGATGATCGGCATTCACGCCCCCGAGTTCGAGTTCGAGAAAGACCCGGTGAACGTGGCCAGGGCCCTCGAGGAGTCAGGGGTTGACTGGCCCGTCGCCCTCGACAACGACTACGTCAACTGGCACAACTTCGCCAACCACTACTGGCCGGCCAAGTACATGTCCGACCGCGGAGGCCGCATCGTCTACGAGCACTTCGGTGAGGGCGCCTACGACAAGACGGAGCGGAAGATCCAGGAGTTGATAAGCGAGAACCCCGCGATCGGCCTGCTGCCCGAGATCAAACGGGTCTCGAGCCCGGAATGCTTCAGGGCGACCCCGGAGACCTACTGCGGTTACACCCGCGGGATCTTGAACAACCCGGGCGGCTACATCTACGAGCGAGAGGCCGATTACGACCCGCCGCGAAACATCCGCGACGACAGTATCGCGCTGGACGGGAGATTCCTGGCGAGGCGCGAGTACGTGGAGTCCGCCGAGCCGGGCGCGACCCTGCTGCTTTCTTTCAAGGCCACGGAGGTGAACCTGGTCCTGAGGGCGATGGACGGCGGAGCGAGCGCGAGGGTCCTGCTCGACGGGCAGGTGCCCGACCAGTCCGTCCTCGGCTCGGACCTGGACGGCACAGCACAGGTCGACATCACGGAGCCGCGGATGTACAACCTGCTCAAGTCGGACCATCAGCTTTCCGGGGTCCTGTCGTTCCAGGCCCTGGACGGCGCTTATCAGGCCTACGCGTTCACCTTCTCGGGCTGCATCGAATAGGAGGGGTCAGGCACCGTCCACTATTTTGTCCACCGCGCCTTTAGTCCTGCTCGGTTTCAGGTGGACAAAAAGGTGGACGGTGCCTGACCCCTATGTCTTCTCTAATCGCTCATGTGGTACTGGTCGCGAAGCGAGTACGCCTCCGCGAGCACCTTGTCGAAGCGAGCCTGGTCCGCGACCGGCTTCATTATCATCTTGAGGCACAGGTCCATCTGCTCGCGCGTGCTGCTTGTCTTCTGGTAGAGCTCCAGGGCGTACTTCGAGAAATCGCGCACCATGAAATCGAAGATCTGGTCCACCATCTCGTCGTACACGCCGTAGATCTCCGCGTTCTCGAGGATCAACTGCCCGTACGCCACGAGCGTGAACAGCTCGCCCAGGGTCAGCAGCCATCCGATGTCCTTCGTCTGCCCCTCGGTGGGCGGCGCCGCGAGGAGCATCTGCTTGAGCGCCTCGATCTGCTGCTTGAAGACGCCCACGTTCGGCAGGCCGCTCTTCCCATAAGCGATGTTGTAGTCGTGGAACTGGATACTCCCGAGCCCCTTGGTCGCCCCCTGGTTGAAGAGGAAGTCGTCGTTCGCCGCGTCCATCCTCTTCGGTATCAGCGGGAACTCGCCCGGGTTGAAGAAGTAGTTCGGCATGAACTTGATGATGAGCGCCATGTTCACGTGCACGGTGCCCTCGAGCTTCGGCAGTGCCCGGATGTCGCGCACGCCCTGCTCGAAGTACATGTCCTTCTCGAACCCCTTGGCGGCGATGACGTCCCACAACAGGTTCATGACCTCTTCGCCCTGCGTCGTGACCTTCATCTTCACCATCGGGTTGTAGAGCAGGTAGCGCCGGTCCTCTGCCGACGCCGACCTCATGTAGTCGGCGGCACGGAGCGCGAAGAGCTTCATCGCGACCAGGCGCGCGTATGCATCGTTGAAAAGTTGCTTGATGTGCGTGAAGTCGGTCACGTAGTGGTCATACAGGAACCTGCCCGCCGCGTGGTCGATCGCTTCATAGTAGGAATGGGTGCACATGCCAATGGACGCCCAGCCGAGGTTGAACTTGCCGACGTTGATCGTGTTGAGCGCCGAGTCCCAGGCATCGCGGCCCCTGGTCAGGATGTCGGCCTCGGTCACCGGGTAGTCGTGCAGGGCGTACTCCGCGACGAAGTTCTGCGAGTTCACCACGTTCTTCACGACCTCGTAGCCGCCGCCTCCCTTGCTCGGCACCGCGAAGAAGACGTAGTCGCCGGTATCGGTCATCTTGCCGAAGGTGGACACCAGAGCTGCCTCGTTGGCGTTACCGATGTAGTACTTCCGGCCGTTCGCCGCGTACTTCCCATCGCCCAGCGGCTTCAGGGCCATCTCGGTCGAGTACAGGTCAGCGCCGTGCTCCTTCTCGGAGAGCCCGAACGCGAATATACCGCCGTCGCGCAGCATCTCGGCGGTCTTCTTCTTCACCGCCTCGTTCTGCCCCATCCAGATGGGCCCGAGCCCGAGGATGGATACCTGCCAGGTGTACCAGTACGCGAGGCCGTAGAACGCGGTGATCTCGTTGAACGCGCAGTTGCGGAAGGTGTCCCAGCGGGAATCGGCGTCCAGCGCGTAAGGCGCCGGCGTCAGCAGGTTCGAGAAGCACTTCTCCCCCTTCTGGAAATCGAGGAAGTCCTGGTACCAGGTGCGCTCGTGGTCGTCCTTCTTGAGCTCGCCCCGGCCCTTGCCCTCGAAGAAGTCGATGGTCTTGGCCATAATCTCGCGGGAGCGCTTCTCGGAAAACTCCCAGTCGTATTTCTTGGGGTTCATCAGTATCATCGCTTGATTCCTTTCAGGCAGGTTCAGCCGTCCGTTCAACGCCGATAGCATATCTTGAAGCATGGCGAGCGGCAAACAGTACCGTGCCTTCAGCGCACTGCGCCGCTGCGGACTCAACAATCCCCCTCCTCTCTGCCTTCTGCCTGAAACTCAACTTCTTCAAAATTCTTTGATTTCTGCAGGAGAAAAGCAGATGAGAAGTAATAGGAGGCTCTAAGACTGGTGAAAGCGGACCTGGCAGTCGCTCCTCATAAGGATGCGCGAAGCTCTTGCGGATGCCGGCATATCACCCGGGCCGACAGGCACACTTGCGCCCCTTCTGAGGGCGTGCTTGGTGCGACGAGATGCTGGAAGCTGGTTACTGCCGTCAGGCAGTGATATCCGGCCTCAGTGAAAGGGTGATGTGCAATGATTACCAGGCGGGAATTCCTTAAGTTTACTTCGGTCGCCGGGGCCGGCATGCTTTTCCCGGGGGCGATCAAGCTCGCCAGCGCCATGGGGGTGCCCGAGCTTGCAGCGAGCCCGGTGCTCCCGAAGTACGTGGACGCGCTGCCAATACCCGGCACGCAGCAGCCTTCCGGAACTTTCAACGGCCTGCCGCTGTACACAGTCACGATGCGGCCGTGCCAGCAGAAGGTCCACCGTGACGTACCGGTCACGAACTTCTGGGGTTTTAACGGCGTCACTCCGGCCAGCTCCTTCGATGTCAACACCGGCGAGCCGATGTACGTGAAGTGGGTGAACGGGCTCCCGACAACTCACTTGTTCTCGGCCTCTATCGACCACACGCTGCCTGGAATGGCAGGCCAGCCGGAGGTCCGCGCGACCGTTCACACACACGGCGCGGAGGTGCCGTTCACGAGCGACGGCGTGTTTACCAGCAACGGCGGCTTCTCGACGCTACTCCCCGGGCAGTCCGCGACATATTTCTACCCGAACATCCAGCGCGGCGCCACGATCTGGTTCCACGACCACGCGGTCGGCATCGACCGCCTCAACGTGATGGCGGGTCTCGCGGGTTTCTTCATCATCCGCGACCCGGTGGAAAAAGCACTCAACCTGCCCAGCGGAGCCTTCGAGATACCGATCGTCATCCAGGACCGAGAGGTGGACGCGGGCGCCCAGCTCGTCTATCCGACAGTCGGAGACAACCCGGGTGTCCACCCGCAGTGGGTGCCCGAGTTCTTCGGCGACACCGCCGTGGTGAACGGCAAGGTCAACCCGTTCCTGTCCGTCGAGCCGAGGAAGTACCGCTTCAGGTTCCTGAACGGCTCCAACGCCAGGTTCTACACCCTGAGGCTCAGCTCGACGCAGAGCTTCTTCCAGATCGGCACGGACGGCGGCCTCCTGCCGGCACCCGTGGAGATGAAGCACCTGACGATCGCCCCGGGCGAGCGCGCCGACTGCATCGTGGACTTCGCGCCCGTCAAGGGAGCCCAGGTCATCCTCAACAACTCGGCGCCCGCGCCGTTCCCGGGTGGTGGCGGTGGTGTCCCGATCCCGGACATCATGATGTTCAAAGTGAACAAGCCGCTCTCGGCACCTGACACGAGTTCGCTGCCCGACACCCTGCGCCCAATCTACGACATCCCGGAGGGTTCCTCGCTGATGGTCCGGAATATCGTGATGCAGGAGATCGAAGGCCCTGGCGGCCCGCTCAACATGTTCCTGAACGGCAAGGGCATGATGCAGCCGCCGACGGAGTTCCCGCAACTCGGGAACACCGAGATCTGGCAGTTTATCAACACGACCGTCGACACCCATCCCATGCACATCCACCTCGTCCAGTTCAGGCTCCTCGACAGGCGCCCGTTCGACGTAGCCCAGTTCAACCTTACCGGCAATATCGTCTACACCGGCCCGCCGACCGGGCCCGACGCGAACGAGAAGGGTTGGAAGGACACGGTGCAAGTACCCCCGGGACAGGTGGGCCGCTTCATCATGAAGTGGGTATCGTTCCTGGGCGAGTACGTCTATCACTGTCACATCCTCGAGCACGAGGAGAACGACATGATGCGCCCGTACACGACGACCCCGACGGTCTACTACTTCGCGGAAGGCTCGTGCAGACCGAACTTCACTCCATACCTGACGTTCAACAACCCGGGGGACCACGTCGCGGGGTGTGTTATCACGTACATGCTCGGCAACGGCCAGACCAAGGTGCAGAACCTTGCGGTCCCCGCCGGCAACAGGCTGACCATAGCGGTCAAGGACTTCCTCGGCGAGGCCGACGACGCGGCACATGACTTCTCCGCGAAGGTGGAGTGCACCAACAACCAGCAGGTGGTCGTCGAGCGCTCGATGTACTTCAACTACAACGGCGTCTGGACGGGAGGCCACTGCGTGGTCGGGGCCCTGATGCCCCAGCAGCAGTGGTTCTTCGCGGAAGGCAACTGCCGCCCGAACTACGACGCGTACCTGACCATCCAGAACCCGGGCAATACGAGCTCGAAGGTGCAGGTCATCTACATGCTGGGCAACGGGAGCACCAAGACCCAGAAGCTCACGGTCCCGGCCCACTCGCGCGCGACGATCAAGGTGAAGGACTTCCTCGGGGAGGGAGACGACAACGCGCACGACTTCTCCGCGCAGGTCACCACCACGGACGGCACCTCGATCGTGTGCGAGAGGCCCATGTACTTCAACTACAAGGGACAGTGGACAGGCGGGCACTGCGTGGTCGGCGCCGTAGGCCCCGCTCCGACCTGGTACTTCGCGGAAGGCACGTGCAGGCCCGACTACGACTCGTTCATCTGCATCCAGAACCCCGGACCCGCCGACGCGAAAGTCACGGTGACCTACATGCTGGGGGACGGAACGACCAAAGCCCAGGACCTGACGGTCGCCAAGCATTCGCGCTCCACTATAGTGGTCAGGGACCTGCTCGGCACCGGCAACGATGCCGCGCATGACTTCTCGGCGACGGTCGCGTGCACCAACGGCCAGAACATCGTCGTGGAGCGGCCCATGTACTTCAACTTCAACGCGACCGGCTGGACGGGCGGAAGCTGCGTCATGGGCTCGGTCCTGCCGGACAAAGCGTGGCACTTCGCCGAAGGCTGCGTGAGGCCGAACTTCCAGTCGTTCATCACCATCCTGAACCCCGACCCGGGCAACGACGCCGCGGTCAAGATAACCTACATGACAGCGGCGGGCACGACACAGGTCCAGACGCTGACGGTGCCCAAGGCATCGCGGTTCACCGTGAACGTGCGGGACGTCCTGGGCTCGTCCGACGACCTCGCGCACGACTTCTCAGTGAAGGTCGAGACGACCAACAGCGTCGAGATCGTCGTCGAGCGACCGATGTACTTCAACTACAACAACGCCTGGAGCGGCGGCCACTGCACTGTGGGGTTCTCGTACTAGGCAAGGTAAACCGACGAATAGACCGGAAGGGGCCCCCTCGGGGGCCTTTTCCTTGAGTGAAAAGAAGGTGCCTGGCACCTTTTTTCCACTCGGCGCGTTTCGCGCTAGAATTGCGTGAATCATCGAATGAGGAAGGGACAGATGCCAGGCATCAGGCCCAGCGGGGCGATCATCGATTCGCACATACACATACTCCCCTCACGGCGTTCGGCGAGCCTGGTCCGCTGGATAAAGCGGGCGTTCCCGTCCCACCCTTCCCATGAGGGCATGACCCCGGACGACATCCTTGCCGACATCACGGCATGCGGCGCGGAAAAGGCTTTCAACTTCGTCTTCCCTTTGAAGGCCGAGGAGACCGAAAGCCTGAACGAGTGGAGCCGCGACGTTGCAGCGCGCTATGAGATGCTGGTGCCGTTCGGCTCGGTGCATCTCGAGACCGCGCGCAAGGACGAGGTGGTCGAGCGCTGCCTCGGCGAGTACAGCCTTGCCGGCATCAAGCTACACCCGTACGCCCAGCGGTTCGAAGCCTTCTCCCCTGAGTTCGAGCCGGTGTTCCGCGTGCTCGAGGAGCGCGGGCGGCCGTTCGTGGTGCACACGGGCTTCGACACGTTCTACCAGCAGACGCAGGACCTCGACTACATGCAGAGGATGCTGGATGAGCACCCAGCGATGCCGGTCGTGCTTGTACACGCCCTGTTCCCGAGGTTCAGGCTGGCTCACGAGCTCATGGCGCGGCACCCGCTTCTGTACCTGGACATGACCAACGTGCCGGGCACCCTGCGGTTGTACCTGGATACCCCCGATGCGGCGGCCCTGGCGCCGGACACCGCCGACGTCCTGCGCGAGCTCGACCACTTCCACTCACTGCTGCAGGATTTCAGTCCGCGAATCATGTTCGGCACCGACCACCCGGTCGGGATGGGCTCGGTGAGGCAGATATACAAAGACCTCGACAGCTTCGAGCTGGATGAGGAGGTGCGCCGCGACCTGGTGGGCGGCTCCGCGCGCAGGTTCCTGGAAGCTCACTGCGGCAACTGGGGTGCCCCCGCAGGGTAGGGATCAGGCCTTTGCAGACCCGAAAGGAGACGGTCATGGAAGTCAACGAGAACCTGGTCCCGCCGTGCGGGCTCTACTGTGGCGTCTGCGGGATCATGTACGCGACGCGCGACGACAACCAGAAGTTCCGCGACAAGCTTGCCGGTGTTTACAGCCTTCCCCCTGAGGAGATCCACTGCGAAGGCTGCCTGTCCGAGGGCGACGCGGTGTTCGCCTACTGCCGGGTCTGCCCCATCAAGTCGTGCACAAGCGAGCGCGGGTACAGGGGATGCCACGAGTGCGACGAGTTCCCGTGCGCGATCATCGAAGAGTTCCCGATGCCGGTCGGCAGGAAAGTCATCATGCGCGCGATTCCGCGCTGGCGCGAAGTGGGCATGGAGCAGTGGATCGCAGAGGAAGAGGCGCGATACGTCTGCCCGAGTTGCGGCGCGCGGCTGTTCAGGGGTGCGAAGCGCTGCCGCGAGTGCAAAGAGCCGGTGGACGAGGACTAGGACCAGAAAGAATGAGGCCGCGCCATTTCGGGCACGGCCCCACGCTTTTCACAGGCAATGCGCCACCGGGACCTGACCCCAGTGGTGCGACTTCGTTCTTAGGCTGCTTTCTTCTCCTCAGGCATGACCTTCACAACTACTTTCTCAGTGCGCCTTATCACACACAGGTCCACGCTTTGGCCTATCTGTTCTTCGGTCAGCATCATGTGCAGGTCGTCGATTCCCTTGACCGGCTGCTCCCCGTACCCCACGATGACGTCTCCTTCTTTCAGCCCCGCCCTCTCGGCCGGGCCCGACGGCTCGACCTGGGTCACCAGGAAGCCTGTCTCGACAGGCAGGCCGTGGAACCTCACCAGCCTGCGGTGCAGCTCGGTGTTCTGCCCCAGGAGGCCAAGGTAGCTCCTCTTGACCATGCCGTACTTCATGATCCTCGCCGCCACGAACTTGGCGGTGTTGATCGCTATAGCGAAGCAGATACCCTGAGCCGGCAGGATGATAGCGGTGTTGACGCCTATTACCTCTCCGAGCGTGTTCACCAGCGGCCCGCCCGAGTTGCCGGGGTTCAGCGCCGCGTCGGTCTGGATCACGTCGTCGATGAGCCTGCCCGATTGCGAGCGCAGCGACCGCCCCAGCGCGCTCACGACGCCCGCGGTGACCGAGCACTGGAAGCCGTAGGGGTTCCCGACGGCGACGACGAGCTGTCCGACTCTGAGTCTTGAAGAGTCGCCGAAAGTGGCAGCCTTCAGATCCGGCGCGCTGATCCTTATTACGGCCGTGTCGGTATCCGGGTCGTCGCCGATGACGTCCGCGCGGTAAGACCGCCCATCGGGCAGCATGACCTCCAGGGCGGCGGCGTTCTGCACGACGTGCGAGTTGGTGATGATGAAGCCGTCGCTCGTGAACACGAAGCCTGAGCCCGTGCCCCGCGTCTCCCTCGGGATGCGGATCGCCTTGTGGCGGCCGCTGTCCTTGGGCGTCACGGCGATGTTGACCACCGAGGGGCTGACGACGTCCGCGCTTCCTACGACCGCCCGGGAATAGGCGTCCAGGAGCTCTTCATCGTGGACCGGCTCTAGCTCCCGTTCTTGTCTGGCTTCAACCGCCGTGCCAGTATCATCTATGAATTCAAATCCTCGCTGCATGCTGAACTGCTCCGCCGTCTCGACTCTCGCGGCTCTGGATTAATTAAACCGTTTTTCCCCGTTTTGCAACATGACGAAATTCAACCCTTCTGTGGGACAATGGGGCGCACAGGAACGGGCGCTCGCCGCCCGAATTTCCTAACATGGGCAAAGACACTATCCGTCAGGGTCGTGTCACATCGGAAGGGAGGGCTTTTGCCGGAAAACCAACACAGGTTCCACCACCACGACGAGAGTGAGCGGCGCAAGTGGCAGGACCCCGAGGAGATCCTCGCCGGCATCGGGCTCTCGAGCGGCGACACCTTCGTCGACGTCGGGTGCGGCGACGGCTTCTTCGCCGTCCCGGCTGCCAGGATCGCAGGTGAGAGCGGCAGGGTTTTCGGGATCGACGTCGATGAGGTCGGCCTCGACGAGTTGAGGCAGAAGGCACAGGCGGAAGGCCTCGCCAACATCGAGCTTGCCCCCGGGGAAGCTGAGACGACTCTCGCGTGTAACGCCTGCGCCGACTATGTCTTCTTCGGTATCGACCTGCACGATTTCCGGGACCCGGGAATGGTGCTAGCCAACGCCCGGAAGATGATCAAGGCATCCGGCACCCTGGTCGACCTCGACTGGAAGGACGAGCCCATGGACATCGGGCCGCCGCCCGCCATCAGGTTCTCCGTCGAGAAGGCGTCGGGGTTGATAACGGCCGCCGGCTTCTTTGTGAGGTCGGTCTCCGAACCGGGGCCGATGCACTACATGATCACCGCGCGCCCGGTCGTCGTGACCCAGGAAAGCTGAGGTTCCGGCATGAGGATCGGGGTGCCCGTCGAGATCAAGGAAGGCGAGGAGCGGGTCGCCATGACGCCCTCGGGCGCGAAAGCGTTCGCCTCCAGAGGGCACACGGTGCTGATCCAGAGCCGGGCCGGCCTCTACTGTGGCTTCGAAGACTCCGAGTACGTGGACGCCGGTGCGCGCGTCCTGGACGAGGCGCGCGAGGTCTGGGACGGCGCGGAGATGGTGCTCAAGGTGAAGGAGCCTGTGGGTGAAGAGGTTCACTACCTGCGCGACGACCTGATCCTGTTCACTTTTCTTCACCTGGCCGCTGACAAGGTCCTCACCGAGACGCTGCTGAGCGCGCGCGTGACCGCGCTCGGATATGAGACGGTGGAGCTTCCGGGCGGCAGCCTCCCGCTGCTCGAGCCGATGAGCGAGGTCGCGGGCTGTCTGGCGATAGTCAACGCGGGGTGGCTGCTGGACGCGCACCGCGGAGGCCGTGGGGTGCTGCTCCCAGGCATATCCGGTTCGCCGCCCGGGCGGGTGACCATCGTGGGCGGCGGAACGGCCGGCATCAACGCCTGCCGGGTCGCCTGGGGCATGGGTGCGTTAGTCACCGTGCTGGACGCCTCGCCCATGCGACTTACCTACCTCCGAGATGTTTTCCACGGCAAGGTATCGACCGCGTTCTCGTCGGCCGCCATGCTCGAGGAGCTGCTGCCCGTGACGGACCTGCTGGTGGGCGCTGTGCTCATCCACGGGGGCAGGGCCCCTATGCTGCTCACGCGCCCCATGGTCGCTTCGATGCCGAACGGCAGCGTGCTCGTGGACATCTCCATCGACCAGGGAGGCATCGCCGAGACGTCGCGGCCCACCACGCACGCGAACCCCTACTACATCGAGGAAGGCGTGGTCCACAGTTGCATCACGAACCTGCCCGCGGCAGTGCCCCGCAGCGCGACCTTGAGCCTGACCGCCAGGACACTGCCCTACGCGCTGGACATAGCCGACAAAGGGCTGGACAGGGCGATGGATGAGGACGGGTCCCTGCGCATGGGGCTGAACGTGAGGAACGGCGAGCTGATCCACCCCGGGGTCAAAGCCGCGTTCGCCTGACTGCAAAATGGGGCCAGGCACCTTTTTGCATGTTTCGCTTAAGAAAACCGACCTGACCCCGGAAAGTTAAGCCAGGCCTGTCACTTGTACGGCGTGCCTTTCCTGGTCGCCTGGAGGATCAGCGGCGGGCGCGGCTGCTGTGTGAAGTCGAACGCGGCGGTCATATCCCTGGCCTGGCTGTCGCGGGCCGTGAGCGTGCTGACGCCGAAACGTTCTTCCACGATCTTGAGCCACGATTCGAAGGAGTAGATATTCTTGTCGATGTAGCCGCGCCTGGCGTAGGGGCTTATCACGAGCCCCGGGACGCGTATCCCGTATCCATACTGGTCAACGCTTGGCGGCGGCACGTGGTCGTAGAAACCGCCCCAGTCGTCCCACGAGATGAAGATGGCGGTGCTGTTCCAGTCTTTGCTCTTCATCACCGCGTTGACCAGCCCGGTGACGTAAGCCATGCCCGCCCGGACACCACTGGGAGGGTGCTCACTCACCGCGCTCGACGGGATGACCCAACTGACCTGGGGCAGCTTGCCGGCGCGCGCGTCCTTGTAGAAGTTGGCAGTGTCCACCAGGCGGTCCCACTGGGCGGGGTTGTCCTTCACCTTCGGGAACGCGGGGAGCGGGTTCCATAACGTGTATTTCTTCGGTGCCTGCGCCTGCTGCGGCACCGAGCCGACCACCTCCCCGTCCTCGGTGTCGGGGATCTTCCCGGAGGTCACGTAGTACTTCCAGTCGATCTTGCCGCTCATGAGAAGCTCGGTGATCTCCGGAAAGTTGTAGGTGGAGGGTTTAGCCTGGCCCTTCGTGCCGACGTATCCGCCGCTCTGCGCCGCGAGCATGTAGAGGTGCGCCGGCAAGCTGTAGCTCGCGACCGACTCGAACATCCGGTCCTGCAGGACGAAATCGCGCGCGTAATCCCAGTAGTTGGGGATCTCGCGGTAGTCGTGCCATCCCATGACGTCCTTGGGGTTCAGCTTGCCGGGGTTTGGCGCGCCAGACTTGCCCTTGTAGGACTCCGCAAGGAACCCGTCCATCTTGCCGCCGTTGACATCCGCCTGGGAGTTGTCCCAGAGGTGAGGGCCGCCCCGGTTGACAGGATTGGGGTCGTGGAACGGCGCGACCAGCGAGCCGTCCACCGGGTCGGTCAGGGCGACCCCGGGAGGTATGCCATCGGCGCCGGGATACGTCCCGAAGTAGCTGTCGAAGCTCCTGTTCTCCTGCATGATGAAGACGAAGTGCTCTATCTTTGAGAGGCCGGGCGGGCTGACCGGTTTTGTTGAGGAGGTGCCGGTCTGTGTGGTTGTCGAGCCGCACGAAGCAGCGAGCAATGCCAGGGCGAGAATGCCCACTATCCTGAAAGCAGCCGCGCGCTTTGTTATGGCCCGTTTCACCCTGTCCAATCCCCGCCTCGACAGTCAGTTTCGCTACACTGCTTGATTCGAGTGAAGCGGGTTGAATCCTATCGGGTCCGCCCTTGAGTGACGTCAGATCGCGAGTATGGCGCGCGCTTCGTGGGGAGAGGCGACCTCGCGCCCCAGTTCGCCCGCGAGCCACACCACCCGTTCGACCAGTTGCGCGTTGGAGGAAGCGAGCTCGCCCCTGCGGTAGTAGATGTTGTCCTCGAGCCCGACGCGCGCGTGCCCACCGGTGAGGATAGCCATGGCGCTCATGGGGAGTTGGGCGCGGCCGATGCCCGATACGTTGAAAATCGCCCCTTCGGGCAGGTGGTCGATCATGGTAAGCAGGTTGCGCGGCGTGCCGGGGTAACCACCCATGCCGCCCACGCCCATCACGAAGTTGACGTAGTAAGGCTCGCGGACGAGGCCCTTGGAGATGAGGTTCTCGACCTCGCCGAACATCGCCGGGCTGTAAACCTCCATCTCGGGCTTGATGCCACGCTCCAGCATCGCCGCCGCGAAGGCCTCGATGTCCGAGCGGAGGTTGACGAACTGGTCCTCCACCGCTTGGCCACTCGCGTCTTTGACAAAGAAGACGACCGTGCCCATGTTCAGTGAAGCCATGTCGGGGTCGGCATCGAGAGAGCTGATGCGCTGCGCGACCGGGATGCCGGAGTCGCCGGTCGTGTCCTGCACCACCAGCGGGCATCGCGCCCTGATGCCCTCGTTTATCTCGCGAAAGATGTCGGCGTCGGCGATGCCGCGCCCGTCCCCGTCTCGCGCGTGCAGGTGGACTATCGACGCCCCCGCGTTCCAGCACTCCACCGCCGCCTCGATTATCTCTGGAGGCTGCTCGGGCAGCGAGGGGTTGGCCTCCTTTCCGTGCATGCCCCCGGTGAGCGCGGCCGTGATGATGAGCTTGTCCATGTCAGCGGCCTTTCCTGATCCTGCCCCACTCGACGAGGGCGGACGCCGCGGCCGTCCACTGCGCGACGTCGGGGAGCACCGGGACGCCGACCTCCTCCAGCGCCCTCGCCATCCTGGCCGTGTAAGGGCCGCCGGCCGCGCAGCCGACGATGGGCTTATCGGCGAGCCTGTTCAGCGTCGCCATCCGCTCGACGATGCTCTCGTCCAGCGGCGTGTCCTGAAACACGAAGAACGGCATGATGACGTCGACCTTCGGGTCGTCCAGGAGCGTCCTGATGACGAACTCGTAGTCCTCGGCCGACGCCGAGCCGGTCACGTCCACCGGGTTCTCCACGAGATAGAAGAACGAGAAGTGGTCGCGCATCGCGCGCACCGACGGCCTCGCCAGGCGCACCAGCTCGAGCCCCCTTGCGGGGAACAGGTCCAGCGCGTTCACCATGGGGCCGGCGCCGTTGGACAGCATCGCCGCCCTCGGACCGGCCGCCGCCGGTTGCAGCGCCAGAGCCTGGCACGCCGCGAAGAGCTCGTGGAAGCTATCGGTCGTGATGACGCCCGCCTGGCGCAGCACGCCCTCGTACACCGCGTAGGTCCCTCCATAGGCGCCGGTGTGTGAAACCGCGGCGTTCGCCGACCTCGCGTTGCGGCCTGTCTTGAAGGTGACTACCGGCTTGCCGTGCTCCTTTATGGAGCGTCTAGCAGCGGCCAGGAACTTACGACCGTCGCCGAGCCCTTCGATGTAGCTGCCGACAACGGACGTGTTCTCGTCGGCCGCCAGGCATGCGATGAGGTCGCCCTCGTCCACGTCCACCCGGTTGCCGTAGGAGACCATCCTGCTCACACCGGACACCTCCGCGGCCTCCAGGAACCCGCAGCCCCAGGTGCCGCTCTGCGTTATGAAGCTCATACTGCCTGCCGGCGGCCTGAGCAGGCACTCGTGGCTGTGGAAGAACGAGTCGAACCTGCTGCGCCCGTCGAACGCGCCGATGCAGTTGGGCCCGACCACGCGGACGTCCAGCTCGCGCGCCAGCCGAGTCATCTTGCGCTCGATGTGCTCGCGGCTGCCGCCGAGCTCCTTGCCCCCGCCTGAAACAACGAGGAGTGCGTGGGTCCCGTTCGCGGCAAGCTCCTTCATCAGGCGCGGGCCTTCGGAGAGGTCGACCACCATGACCGCGAGCTCGGGGGCCTCGGGAAGCGCGTCCAGCGACGGGTAGCACTTGACCCCCATGATGGTCTCGCGCTTGGGGTTGATGGGATAGATGCGGCCCTTGAACTCGTAATTCACCAGGGAATCGACGATGACGTTGCCGATCTTGCCGGGGCTCGCCGAGGCGCCGATGACCGCGACGCTCGCCGGGTTGAAGAAATACTCGAGGTGCCCGGTGTGCGGCTTGCCGGCGGACAGCACCCGTGGGCGTACCACGTCGGAGAGCACGACCTTGGCGTCCACAACGACCGCGCCTTTCGGGTGGACGATGACCGGGTTGAAGTCGGCGCTCTCGAAATAGGGCGCGATGTCGGCTCCGAGCCTGGCGATCGTGAGGATGGTGTCCTCGAGCGCCTGCACGTCACACGGCTCGGCGCCACGGAAGCCACCGAGCAAGGCCCTGCTCTTGAGGCCGCGGAGCATCTCGCGAACGTCGCGCCGCGCCACTGGCAGCATTCGGAAGGCCACGTCCTCGAGCAGGTCGGTGAGGATGCCGCCCATCCCGACCATCAGCACCGGACCGAAATGCGGGTCGTTCTGCAGGCCCACGATCATCTCGACGCCCGGCGGGACCTGCTCCTCCACCAGAACGCCCTCGAAGCCCCGGTGGCGCATCGAGTCGTTGGCGCGCGCCCGCATGTCGCCGAACTCGCGGCGCAGCTCCCCCGGCCCTTTGACGCCGAGCTTCACGGCGCCGCTCTCGGTCTTGTGGAGCATCCGGTCAGAGGAGACCTTGATCACGACCGGATAGCCGATGCCGGCGCCGATCTTCGAGGCCTCGTCCGCGGTCCTGGCGACGCGCCCTACGGGGACGCGCACCCCGCGCTGAGCGAGCCACGCCTTGACCATTGCCTCTGGAAAAGCGATGCCGCCTTGCGCTTTGATGCGGTCGTACTCGCCTTTGAAATGTTGTGTGTTCTTCTTCGCCATCTCTCTCCCCTGCAAAATGGGGACAGGCACCTTTTTGCATGCTTCAATAAATCATCGCGTCCGCGCCCTCCAATGCAAAAAGGTGCCTGTCCCCATTTTGCATTTATTCCGCTGGCATCATCTGGCGGATGTAGTCCGACGGAGCCGGGGGCACGAACACGCACACTATCTCGAGCGGCTCCGTCCCCGTGTTGAGCGTCCTGTGCTCGACGCCGGGTGGCGCGTAGATCACAACCCCTGGCTTGAGCTCGCACTCCTCCCCCGCCAGCCACGCCTTGCCCGTCCCCCGGGTGAACACCATCAGCTCGCCCGAACCTTCGTGCACGTGGAGGTCCGTGCACCCGCCCTCGGGCGCCAGTGTTGAGAATATCAGCGTGAAGCCCTGCACGTCCGGGTGCGTGCCCGGGTCCATCACCAGCTTGAGCGTGCGCTCGCACGGCGCCGGCACCCGCGATTCGACAATCTTACTCGCGTCCACGTAAGGCATCCCGCTCCTCCTCAGATGCAGTCGATCTCGATTCCCATCAGGTCGCAGAGCGCCTCCAGCCGCGCGAGGTCCCTCTCGAGCCACTCCGTCGGCAGGAACGTGTAGTGGTTGCCGATCGCCCCGCGCTCCAGGAAGCTCTCGGGGTCGTCCAGCCGCACCTTGAGGCACAACCGCCCCGGGATGGACGTTGTGTCCGACTCGAGAAAGTCGCCGGTGGCCACTACCATGCGGTCCAGCTCGCGGCCGTGGATTCGCGCCACGATGGCCTTCGCCGGGGCTATCCCCGGTAAGCACACGCCGAGCACGCCCACCTTGTACAGGCTCATCAGGGTCCCCGCCCCGATGCTGACGTCCTCGGGCGAGGCTGCCAGGCCCGCCGGCCCGCCGCATGTGCCCGACAGCAGGACGCCGTCCTCGTCCAGCATCCACGGGTCGGCCATGCAAGGCACGCGCCCCAGCAGGTGACGGAACATCATCTGCTGCGCGCACTCCACGACATCGCTCTCGCACCCGACGATGACCGACCCGAGCGCATGGCCTTTCAGGCAGCCGCTCGCCCCGCACCGCCCGAGCACGCCCGTGTACCCTTCAGGGTCAGGGCCTCCGTAGCAGTTGATCGCGACGCCGGTCAGCCCCAACTCGTCCTGCAACCTCTCGATCCCCAGCGCTACTCGCGCCGACGCGCGGATGACTTGAGCGGACGCCTCGTCATCCGCGACCTGCATCCCCGACGACTTCAGCCGCCTCACCAGCGCGGTCACCTGGCCCGGAGCGACGCGGTCGCACGCCTCCTCGAGCAGAGAGATATCCGCCTCCACGTACGACGGGCCCAGCCTGTGGGTCAGTACGTCGGGGTGCCAGTTGGACGCCGGCATGACGTCGTAGTAAGAACCGCCGATGAGCCCGATCTTCTCGCGCTTCATGGCGAACGCGGTATGCGCCGCTCGCGCGAACCTCTCCAGCCGCTCGCGAGCATCCTCGTCGTCCGGGTCGCCCCAGATGGCCGAGACCGACATGCCCTCCCGTGCCCGCGCCTCGTCGCGCAAGTAGCCCAGCCCCGAGCCAGCCGAGGCCATACTCCACCAGGGCGTGCCCGGGAAATACCATACCCCGACCGGCCCCTCGAACCGCCCGACGACCGCGGTCTGCCGCGCAGACGTCCCGGTGAAAGTCACTGCCAGCAGAGCCGCGTGCTGTCCCGCGCAGGAGAGCGCGTTCGCCGTTATCGCGGCGGGGTCGATGTCCGGTCCGAACTCGGTAAGGTCCCACCCCCTGCCGCGAAGTGCCTTCTTCACGCGGCTGAAGTGCTCGGGAAGCTCGGGAGTCGTCTTGAGCTTCGCGACGTCCAGTATGTACTGGACCGCGATCTTCGGCTTGGATGTCTTCTCAGGCATTCGGCCTCCTTGCATCGCTAAACTTTTTAGGGTCAGACCCCAAAATGTTTAGTCACCACAACTTTTCTTCCGCGCGCTCCTTCTCGTAGCGCGCCCTGCGCTCCTTCAGGTACGTCGGGACCGGCACGTCCCACCAGCCGACCGCCGGGCTCCCCGAGAGCGGGAACTCGCGGTGCACCGTCACCTCGACGAGCGCCGGCCTCCCGGACGCTATCGCCCTGTTCAACGCGGGGCGTATCCCGCCGCGCGAAGCGGTCTTCTGCGCGTGCCACCCGAACGCGCTCGCTGTCGCCGCGATGTCCGGTGAGTAGAGCTTGCCGTCCGGCGTCTTGAAGTCCGTCGCCACCGCCCGGCTCTTCCCGTAGGCGTCCATCTGCAGGTCCTTGATCGCGAGCCAGCCCTGGTTGTTCACCACGACCATGACCACCGGCGTCCCTAACTGCATCGCGGCCGCCATCTCCTGCATCGTCATCATGAAGTCCCCGTCGCCTACCATGCCCACCACCTGCCGCTCAGGCCTCGCGAGTTTGACACCTATCGCCGCGGGAAGGGTCCAGCCCATTGTGGAGAAGCCGCCAGTGGTGATGCACGTCCCCGGCACGTAGAACGGGAACTCCTGGAGCATCTGCGCCTGCGAGTTGCCCGACGAGGTGACGAAGTACGCGTCCCGGGCGATCGTCCGGCGCACTTCTCTGAGCACCTGGGAGATGGTCGGCAACTTGGTCCGCGAGGCGACCAGTTTCTCGACCGATCGCGCCCACTTCGCCTGCTCGCGCGCGAGCTCCTTTAGAAATTCCTCGTTTACTAACTGGCGCGTCTGCGCCGCGTCCTCGAGCCCTAGCTTGAGCTCCTCGAGCACGGACGCCGCGTCCCCGGTGATGCCCACCTCTACGGGATAGTTCTTCCCGATCTCGTAGGGGTCGATGTCCACGTGGATGAGCTTAGTCGGCGGGATCGAGAATGCGACCCCGGGGCGGTACGAGCATGCGGTCTCGTCGGCGAACCTGCACCCGACCGCAAGTATCACGTCCGCGCTGGACGTCATTCGCAGGCCCACCGACGTACCCTTGGAGCCGGTGTGCCAGGCGTAGAGCGGGTGGTCCTCCGGGAACGCGCTCTTGCCCGCCATGGTGGTGACCACAGCCGCGCCCTTGAGCTCGGCGACCTGGCGCAGCACGTCCTGCGCCCCCGCCGCGGCAACCCCACCGCCGACCAGAATCACCGGGCGTTTCGCCTTGGCGAGCAGCCGCAGCGCCCTTTCGATCTCATTCGAGTCGCCCTCGACAGACCCCGCCGGCCGCGCCCCTCCAGGCTTCGGGATCTTCACATCGCATGACGCGCTCTGCACGTCCATGGGGAGGATGACGTTCACCGGCCCGCGCCGCCCGGTCATCATGACGTTGAACGCGCGCTTCAGGACTGAGGGCAACTGCGCCACTGAGTCCACTCGCATCGAGCGCTTGACCACCGGCTGCAGCACGCGCTCGAAGTCGTCGTCGCGGGCACGCTCGATCTCCTGCAGCAGTCCCTTGCCGCGCATGTGGGTGTGAGCCGACCCTGTGATGATTAGCACCGGTACGGAGTCCACGAACGCGGTGCCCGCGCCGATCGCCGTGTTTATCGCGCCGGGCCCGATGCTCGTGAACACCGCGAGCGGCTTCCTCGATGCGCGGTAGTACCCGTCCGCCATGTGGACGCCGCTCATCTCCTGCATCATCTGCAGCACCTGGATGCGCTTCTCGCGCCCGATGAAGGCGTCGGCAAGTCCCAGGCAACCGTGCCCCGGGATGCCGAACACGTACGGGACGCCCTCGGCGATCAGGTACTCCGCGACGATCTCTCCACCCGTGAGCCTCATCTTTGCCTCCACGACAGTCACTCGTCCGTTGTAAAACCGCTCAGCGTTATTCTATGCCAGGCAGTGTTTCTGAGTCGCATTGTCAGCAGGAAAAACCAGCCGCTAAACAAAAAGGGGTCTGACCCCAAAAAGTTTAGCGCAGAAAGGGAGTGGGGCCACCGATTACAGCGACCCCACTCGCACACACCCCAACTCCATCTCCGTGATTATTCTTCTCGCCGCCGGCGCACAATCCTCTTGAGGAGCGCGAGCCCACCGAGGGCCAGCATCACGAAGGACAAGGTCCTCATCAGCCCGGCCGCCCGCACCAGCATGTTGAACGGCTTGTATTCCTGGTTCAGCGAGATGGCCTTGCCAAGCTTGTCCATCGAGATCAGTTCCGCGGTCTTGTTCGCGGTCCAGATCGCGGCTTCCATACCGCCGCTCGACACGTGCGTCTCGGTGTAATCGCCGGTGACGTAGAAGTTCGCGTACGGCGAGCGCTGGAACGGCCTGTGCTTCTCCATCCCGGGGTACGCGCGGTAGACGCCTTGGCGCTCGCGCACGACCTTCCACTTCCGCACCTCCGCCTCGCGCGCGACCGGGAAGACTTCCTTGATCTGGTCGATGCACTGGTCGAATATCACCTGGTCGGGCAGCCCCTGGATGGGGTCCGCGGGCGATATCACCATCTCGAACATGCTCCCGCCCTTGAAGATGTGCGGCAGCACGTTGGACAGGTCGGCATAGGTGTTGAAGACGCACTCGTTCGAGAAGAACGTGCAGTCGATGTCGGTCAGCTTGCGGTCGAACCATATCTGGATGGAGAGCGACGGCGCGTACTGGAAGTACCAAAGGTCGCGGAAGTACTCGAGGCCGTACGACTCGTCGGGCATCAGGCGCCGCAGCGAGTACGGGCTCATCCCCGAGACGTAGAGGTCGGCCTCGAGGGTCTCCGTGTCGTTGACGGTGACGTTCTTGATCGCGCGGTCGGCGACGTTGATGGACGTGACCGCCTTGCCGAGCGCGACCGTCCCGCCCTTGCTCTTGATGTAATCGAGGCAGTTGTCGACCCAGATCTCGCCCAGACCGCCGTTGGCGAAGCCGATGCGCGCGTTCTTCGCCGAGACGAACATCTTGAGGAACCAGTTGAGCATGACCTTGGCGGAGATCGCGTAGGACGGTGTGAACGTCAGGCCGTTTATCGCAGGTTCCATAAGGGGCTTCATGGTCTCGGCCGCGCCGTAGCGCGCCATGAATGTCTCCATGCTTATCTCGTCCAGCTCGTCCAGGCGGTGCAGGTTGTTCATGATGCCGAAGCCAAAGGGGATCGCCGCGGTGATGAGCTTGTGGAACGGTATGCCGCGGAAGTCCTCGAGCAGGTATCCCATCGCGTAGCCGGCGTGCAGCGGCGCGGGCAACTTCGCGAACTTGAGGCATGCCATGGCGCCGTTCGGCTGAGCATAGTAGAACGCGGAGTCCTTCCAGACGATGTTGTCAGCGATGCCCATGCGGTCGAAGAATGCCAGGAGGTTGACGTAGTAAGGCATGAAGACGTGGAGCGCGTTGTCGATCATGTCGCCGTCGGGGTCGAGCCAGGAGGACGCGCGCCCCCCGAAGATCTCGTCCGCCTCGATGAGCTCGACCTCGTAGCCGAGGTCCAGCAGATTGATGGCGGTCGCCAGGCCGCTCATGCCACCACCCATTACGAGTGCCTTCATCCGTACCTCCTCCTCGACATGGCTGCAAGCAGCCGAACGGTCGGCGCCGGACTAGAAGTATATTTCAAATCGGAGAGTAAAGAAAACCGGGTGGTCAGTTCTTGATAAGGACTGGTCAGGCGCTGCAGGGCGCAGCGCCCCACGACATGTCACGGCTTCTTGGTGTAGATTCCTGAACCGAGCCACCACGTGCTGTCGACGCCGTCGGCGTAACCCAGTTTGGGCTCGTTGATCTTGGTCTTCGGGTACGGCCAGACGTAATCGACCCAGCCTCCGCCCGCGCGGGCCACCTTCATGAGCTCCTGGATCACCTTGACGCCGTTGGGGTCCGTCATGTCGATGAGGTTCTGGCCCACCAGCGAGGGGTTGCCGCCGTTCGCGAGCGCGACGCCGTCCCAGGTGTACGCGTAGATGTACAGCTCTCCGCGGACGAACTTGCCTTTGGGATTGTTGAATTCGGCAACAGCCTTGTCTTTCCCGACTTTCTTGCCATATGCGATGGCCTCGTCTACGAAGTCCACTACGTCCTGCCTGGTTACCGTCGCTGTTTTTCCCGAGGAGTTCGCCTGAGTGCTCTTGGAGCCACAGCCGGCGGTACTTACAGTGGCGATGATTACAGCAACCGAGATAAAGGCAACAGCAGCGTTCTTCATCGTGCCTCCTCAAAACGTGATGTAAAACGACGTGTTCGCTCGGAGTAACTACAGGGGAGATTATACAAGACTTGCACCGTGCAGTGGCATGTCGAGCCGGCGGGACGCCGGCGCTACGAACGACCCGGGGCCCCCACCTCGATCCTCCCAGTTGAAAGGGAGAGGAAGCCGGAGCCAGAGGCTATTTCTTGATT
>Ga0066793_10000054_pt1 | contig 34079 bp, 32 predicted proteins | sample PersoiDNA2013189_FD_83876 | JGI IMG/M metagenome (GOLD analysis project Ga0066793, IMG submission 83876) | Permafrost soil microbial communities from the Arctic, to analyse light accelerated degradation of dissolved organic matter (DOM) -... | ecosystem: Environmental > Terrestrial > Soil >... | reverse complement strand
TTCTCCACCGCGCTCATCGTAGCCTCACGATGCTCGCAGGGATAGTCTTCGCATTCCGCGCAGGTCTCGAACCCTTTGTCCGTCACGCAATCGCGCGTCTCACACTCGCGCGCCGGCAACTCCCGTCCCTCGACGAGTTCGGAGAAACACCCGCTGCAGACGATCTGCGCCGGTTCCATATCGATGTCGAAGTACTTCTTCCATGCTGCCGCGACCGCCCGCTGGTCCTCAGGCCCTACCACGTTGTCTTTGAAGGCCGGACACACGTCGCACCGGAATCCGCACGCGGAAAACATCACTGGCATCCTGCCCATCATAGGTCGGAATCGCCCCGGCTCCGTCTTTCCCTATCAGCAAAGAGCATCGCGTTGCGACGATACACTGCAATACAGTGGGATTCGAACCACCCCACGCGCCGCGTGGCGTAGGTTTTTCCAAACCTGGTGCTTCACTGGCAGGCTCAGCACCACGGCGAGGCGCGTGATTCGAGGCCGCTTGCTTATCTAGTTTTCATTCAAACTGCCAAGCGTGGATTGCGGCGCGCGGTGACCCCGTCGCGTATCCTTCAGCCCACTCTCTCCGCCAAAGGACCCATCGGAATGGGTCCTTTGGCGGAGAGAGTGGGATTCGAACCCACGAGACCCTTTTGGGGCCCACACGCTCTCCAGGCGTGCGCCTTAAACCAGACTCGGCCATCTCTCCGGGATTGAGTCTAGCAGGTGGGGCCTGGTGCTGCTACATCGCTTGAGGACCTGACAATCTCCGTCCCAACCATCTACCGCCAACGAATGCCGGTCTATGTCGTGGAACCCGTCAGCAGGAAACAGCCTCTGCCCTCCGAAAAGGAGATGCGCGCGACAACATAACGGGAGGTGGTCGAATTGAGTGCAGAAGACCTGCAACTGACAGTAAAGAACTTCGAGGCCCCGGATGAATACCGCGAGATGACAAAGTCCAGGCAAAAGTACGTCGACTTCGGACCGTACCGTGTCCTGAAGCTCGAATTCGAGCCCGGGTGGAAGTGGTCGGAACATTCCAAGCCCGAGGTAGGGACCGATCGGTGCGCGGTCCTTCATCTTGTATATCAGCTCTCCGGCCGTCACCACGTGAAGATGAAGGATGGGACTGAGACCGAGTACGGACCGGGTGACCTCGTCCTGATCCCCCCGGGTCACGACGCGTGGACAGCAGGCGACGAGCCGTCCGTCATGCTGGACTTCGGGCCTCTACTCCTTGCCGCTCCGTTCATCCCGGAGTAGTCTAGTCCGCTATCCGTGGGGAATGAGTTCAAGGCGGATTGCCAAAACGCCACCTCTGCCTGTAGATTTGACCGCATGAAAGACCTTGACGGAATAACACGGATACTCGGAAACCTGAGCAACAACATCTACCTGGTCGAGTATGGTGACGAGCTCGTTGTCATCGATCCCGGCATGCCGTCGGACCTCCGCCGTGTCGCGAGCAGGATCAAGAGCCTGGGTCGCTCGCCTGAGGAAGTGACTGCCATCGTGCTCACGCACTTCCACGTGGACCACGCCGGCTCCGCCAGGGCTTTGAAGCAGATGAGCGGCGCCACGGTGTACTTGCATACTGATGACACCCCCTATTTACAGGGCGAGAAGAGCATGCCGAGCGTTTACAAAGCAGGCGTTCAAGGCCGTGCCCTTATGGTCTTCCCCAGGACGGTGGAGAAGTACAGCCGCGTGCCGCCTGTTGAGGTGGATGTGCCTTTCAAGGACGGCGACGTGCTCCCGTTGCTGGGAGGCCTCGAGGTGTACCACGCCCCGGGTCACACGCCCGGGTCATCGTGTTTCCTCTGGCGGGACAGAGGGGTGCTTTTCACCGGCGACGCCATACAGAACCTTTACCTGCTGCTCACTCTTCCAGAAGGCGGATTCTCCTACGACCTCGGATTAGCAGGCCGGTCAGCCGGGGCGGTTGTGGGTGCTCTGGCTGGAGAAGATTACCGCGTGATATGCACCGGCCACGGCCCGATCGTCCGCGGTTCGGGGCGGGACAAGATGGCCAGCTTCGGAGCAAGGCTCCGCAAACGGGGCAAGGCCTGAACGCGGCTACCACATCACGCCGCCACACCCGAGTAAGAGCGTAGTGTCCTTGTCATCGATTCCCGCTACTCATAGAATCCACCTGACGCTGTGAGGCGGCATCACCGACAAGGAGTTCATGCACGGGCTGCTGCGCTACTGCACCGAGACTTGCAGGCGCTACCTGCTCGCGCTCAAGGCTGCCGGCGCGGAGATAGTCCTCATCGGCGAGCCGACCGCATCGATCCTCTCGCCAGCGTCCTACGAAGAGTTCTCCGGCCGGTACACGGCCGAATTGATCGAGTCGCTCAACTGCCCGGTGATACTCCATATCTGCGGGGACGCGAGCCACCTGCTGGAGCCGATGTGCGACACCGGAGCGCAGGGGCTCAGCCTCGACTCCGCCGTCGACCTGCCGGAAGCCGCAAAGCGTGTGCCGGAAGACGTGGTGCTCATCGGCAACCTGGACACTGTTTCGGTGCTGCTCGAAGGCACGCCCGAATACGTGCGGGAGAGCACGGGCGCCCTGCTCGAGTCGATGCGGCCGTATCGCAACTACGTGGTCTCGTCGGGATGCGACCTCTCGTACGCGACTCCGACGGAGAACATAGTGGCAATGCTCGAGACTGTACGTGAATTCCGCTAGCAAGGGGGCACATGGTGACATCGCATGAGTCAGCTGGCATCCTCGATGACATCAGGGCCGGGGTCATCGCCGGCGACATGGACTCGGTGGCAAGCCTGACGGAGACCGCCCTGGCTTCCGGGCTCGAGGCGAAGACCATAATGGACGAGGCACTGGTGGCCGCCATGTCGGTGGTCGGCGACAAGTTCGAGCGCAAAGAGTACTACGTGGCGGAGGTGCTGATATCCGCTCGCGCCATGCAGGCTTCGCTATCGCTGCTGAAGCCGCACCTCGAGGCCGGTAAGGTCGAGCCGCTCGGCAGGGTCGCCGTGGGCACGGTTGCCGGCGACCTCCACGACATCGGGAAGAACATCGTGGGCATGGTACTCACCGGCGCGGGGCTCGAGGTCGAGAACCTGGGCGTGGACGTGAAGCCGGAGGCTTTTGTCGATGCGGCGGCACGTGGGGCCCAGGTCATAGGGATGTCGTCCCTGCTGACGACACCAGGACGGTGATGGCGACCGTGGTCTCGCTGCTTGCTGAGCAAGGCCTGCGGGATAAGGTCAAGGTAGTGATAGGTGGCGCGGCCGTGACGGAGAAGTTTGCATCCGAGATAGGAGCGGACGGCTACGGCACGGACGCCAACGAAGCGGTGAAGATCGTCAAGAGTCTGCTGGGGGTCTGATGAAGCTGTTCGACGCAATAAGCGAACTGCCCGAACGCCCGGTCCTGCCGCTGATGGGATACCCCGGCATCGCCGCCACGGGCAACTCTGTCGCCAACGTCCTGACCAACCGCGACCCGCACATCGAAAGCCTTGCCTTCCTCGAGGACCGATACCACCCGCCTTGCCTCTTCCACGTGATGGACCTCACCGTGGAGGCGGAGACGCTGGGGCTCGAGGTGCGGTTCAGCGACGAGGGGCCGCCGAGCGTCGTGAACCATCCGATCGGCACGCTCGAACAACTGGGGTCGCTCTCGGTCCCCGACCCCAGGAAAGATGGGCGGATGCAACTCTTCGGAGACGTGGTCAGCCGCGTCGCGATGAGGATAGACGGGATGATGGGGGCCTACTGTGTGGGGCCGTTCACCCTTGCGGCGGAGCTGTGCGGGGCTGAAGAACTCGCGGTGCGGACTATCACCGACGGCGGCTTCGTGAAAGACATGATGAGCTTCACGACGCTGGTCTGCCAGGCGTACGCACGGGCCATGGCTGCCGTCGGCGCAAGGGTTGTGGCCATTCTCGAGCCGACTGCTGTGATCCTCTCGCCCGATTCGTTCCAGAAGATCGTCCTCGAGCCGCTGAGGAGCATCGCCGCCGCGATCCGCGACCGCGACGGTTGTCCTGTCCTCCACATCTGCGGGGACAGCACTCACCTCCTGGGAGGCATGGCGTCGTCGGGGGTGGACGGCTTGAGCCTCGACCACCCCGTTGACCTTGCCACCGCACTGGAAGCGGTACCGGCGGACATGCTCGTGATCGGTAACGTAGACCCGGTCGGCGTCATGATGGAAGCGGAGCCTGCCGCAGTCACGGAGGTCGCGCGCTCGCTTATCGAGAGGTTCGGCGGCAAGCAGAACTTCGTTCTGGGGACCGGCTGTGACCTGCCCATCGAGACGCCTCTCGAGAACATAGACGCGCTCTTCGCCGCCGCAAAATAAGAAGGGCTACTTGCTCTGGCGCGTTCATGCGGCTACCTTAAGTGTGCGAGTAGTGTAATAAAAAGGTTTGACCCCTATATTACAGCGGAGGCCGCGAATGAAGATGCGCACGCTCACAATCTCAACCGTTGTCCTGCTGCTGGGCGCGCTTGCGCTCGCCGCTCCGGGCTGCAACGTCAAGCAGACGGCGCGCACGGTGGGTCAGCTGGTCAAGAACACCTACTACGACACGCAGACCGTCACCATGATTCCGGTCGGAGATATCGACGTCGCCTACAAGCAGTTCGGCACCGGCAGCCCCCTGGTATTGATCACCGGCTACAGCACCACGATGGACACCTGGAGCCCCCAGTTCCTCCAGGCGCTTGCCTCCAAGTACAAGGTGATCGTCTTCGACAACCGGGGCATGGGTAAGACAACGGCAGGCACCGCGGCGTTCACGATAGACCAGTTCGCCGATGACACCGCCGGTCTTATCCGCGCGCTCGGTTACGGACAGGCCAACGTCCTCGGATGGTCCATCGGCGGCGACATCGCGCTCAGCCTGGTGGTGCACCACCCGGACACGGTGATCAAGCTCGTCAGCTACGCCGGCGATTGCGGCGGGACGCAGAAGATAAATGCGCCGAAGTACAAAAACATCCTGAAGAGCCTCCAGGACGTGAACGTCCCGGCGAAGAGGCTGCTCGCAGCCCTCTACCCCGGCTGGTACATGGAAGCCAACCCGAACTACTCGAAGGAGTTCCCCTGGCCGCGGGAGCTGTCCAGCGTCAAGAACATCCAGGCCCAGAACAAGGCCTACGAGGACTGGGCCGGCGTGTACGACCTGTTGCCTGCGGTAAGCCGGCCGGTGCTCGTGTCGGGAGGCACCCTGGATGTCTCGACGCCGTACGCCAACACCCGCATCCTGTTGTCCCGGATACCCGGCTCGACCCTCGCCGAGTTCAAGGGCGCGGGGCACGGGCTCCAGTACATGTACCCTTACGACTACGCTTACGCGATAATGACTTTCCTGTCATCGAAATAGACTTTCTCCGCCCCGGTTCCTGAAAAAAAACGTTGCCTTTGCTTTGTCCTGGGGGTAAACTCCGTCTAACGTAAACGTCAGGTTGCTGCCAGGAAGTCCCCCGGGCAAAGCGAGAGCAAGCATGCCGCATCACATACGAGGTCGAGGCGCTGCGCCAGGTCGTGGTCCTGGGCGCCGGCGTGGCAGAGGTGCTGCGGCCTCTGTTGATACTGCTCGCCTTCGGCGTGGTGACACTCGGGATCTCTATCCCCGCCTTCAAGAGGGTGGTGACCCGCTAGGCGGCTCCCGGCGTCTAAATCTCCGGGCGAAGTCTTGTGCTTCGTCATTGCGAGCGAACCAAGGGTATCGTATTCTGGCTTAACGATGAAGATCAGACTGAGGCTGCTGATTTCGTTTCTGCTCATAGCACTGCTGCCTCTGATAGCAGCGAGCGTAATCACCTTCGCGCTCGGAGAGCACTTCCTCAGGACACAGGTGTTCAACCAACTCGAGACCGTGGTCGCCATCCAGAAGAGCAGGGTCGAAGACATCGTCGATCAGAACCTGGAGCGCGTCACGCTGGTCACGAGCAGGACCGGGCTGACGAATGGCCTCAAGAGCTACCTGGACAGCGGCGATCCCGCCTTCCTGGGCCAGGTGACCGCGAACCTCAATGACGCGCTCGCCTCCTCCGACAGCTTCAGCAAGATCCACGTGCTGTCAAACGACGGCACGGTGCTGGCGTCCACGGACCCCGCCGCCGTCGGGACCAATCACTCGAGCGCGGAATTCTTCAAGAAAGGCAAGAACAAGGAGGACGTCAGCGCCTTCTTCAAGGGCCCGGGCAACACGTTGATGGAATACCTCGCGGGGCCTCTCGAGCTGAACGGCGAGAAGCTGGGGGTCCTGGCCATCGAATCGAAGGCGGACAACCTGACAAGCCTCTTCCACGATCACTCCGGGCTGGGCACGACCGGAGAGACCGTCCTCGCGGAGAAAACACCGGGGGGCGACGCGGTATTCATCAGCCAGACCAGGTTCGGCAAGAGCGGGGTCCTGTCAGAGGTGGTGCCGCACCAGAAGACGAACGTCGCGATGTCCGCGGCTCTGCAAGGCAAGAACGAGCTTCTTACCAGCGCAGTGGATTATCGCGGAAAGCCCATTGTCGCCGCGACCAGGTATATCGACAACCCTCCGCTGGGCCTGGTGACCAAGATCGACAAATCGGAGGCCTTCGTCCACATCGACCAGCTCCGCTACCTCCTGATAATCATCGTAGTCGTGGCGGCCGGCGCGGTCATCGGAGCCTCACTGCTGATCGCCCGCTCCATCACCGGACCGATAATCGAGCTGACCGGTGTGGCCGAGGCTGTCGGGGCCGGCGACCTGTCGCGTCGCGCGGACATCGACAGGCGCGACGAGGTCGGGACGCTCGCTAAGGCATTTAACCAGATGACCGATGACCTTGTCTCTGAGAGGGAGGGACTCGAGCGAACCGTCGAGGAAAGGACGGCCGAGCTCACGCGGTCGAACAAGGAACTGGATGGCTACGCACACACCGTCTCGCACGACCTGCGCGGGCCCCTCTCCTCCATCGCGCTGGCGAGCGGGATGCTGGATGAAACCCTGAAAGAACCTGCCGCGGACGAGGCCTGGCTGGACGACATCAAGGACATGGTGAGCCAGATCCAGACGAGCGCGGGACGCTCGTTCGAAATGATCGAAGACCTCCTTGCCCTCGCCGAAGCCGGGCAGTTGCCCAAGCGAGTCGAGAGAGTAGAGATCGCCGAGGTGGTCAGGCGCGTCCTCGAGGAGCGCTCCGCGAGGATCCAGCAGAAAGGCGCGAAGGTGATTGTGGAAGGTGACCTCGGCAGTGTCCTGGCAAACTCTACCCACATGTACCAGCTTTTCGCGAACCTGATAGTGAACGCAGTCAAGCACAACGACGCGGACGAGCCTGTCGTCCAGGTCATCGGCCTGGGGCCGGCGCAAGGAGGCGGAAGGCGGTGGATGGTGCGCGACAACGGCTCCGGGGTCGCGCCCGAGGACATGGACAGTGTCTTCGAGCCCTTCTTCAAGGGAAAGGGCGGGGAGACCGGTGTGGGCCTGGCCACCGTGCAGAAGATCGTCACTCTGTACGGCGGGACCATCGAGGTGCGCAACGAGGCGTCGGGCGGGGCCTCCTTCGAATTCACCCTGAAAGACTTCGTTCCGGGACCGCAGTCCGGCTAGATACGGCGCTCTTCAGGGCCCGAACTTGTACTAGTGATTCACAGGATTTGATACACCCGGCTCGAATAAGTGGGCTGTACTCACGAGCCATCAGGGAGTGAAGGGGAACCAGGAATGGAGGGAACCATGGCAGGCATAGGCGAGAGGTATCAGACGGCGGACTGGAAAGCGGAGAAGCACGTCCCGGTCATCGACTGCCCCGGCGAGGTCAAGGCCGGCGAGAATTTCGAGATTTCGGTGACCGTCGGCAAGGAGGTCGCCCACCCTAACACCACGGAGCACCACATCCGCTGGATATCGATTTACTTCGCTCCGTCCGACGAGAAGTTCACCTACGAGATCGGCCGCTTCGAGTTCGACGCGCACGGCGAGTCGGCGGCCGGGGCCAACGAGGGGCCCGTCTACACGCACCACGCGATCAAGGCGTGGGCGATGCTCAAGAAGCCGGGAACGCTTTATGCCACGTCGCTGTGCAACATACACGGCCTCTGGGAGTCGAGCTTCGACATCCAGGTGACGTAAACCGGACAGGGGCCAGGCTTTCGGCCTCGACAGGGGCCGTCTCCTTGAAGCTGACCGCGGCGCAAGCGAGGTTCAGGCCTTGCCTATTGCGTGCGCTCCCTGGCCGCCGACGCCAGGTCCATCTTCGAGAGGTGCTTGGCAGCCGGCAGCACGAGAGTGCCGTCGCGAGGACGAACACGACCGAGATGGCGAGGACGGTGAGCGCCGAAAGGCTCATCTCCGGGGAGAGCTGCGTCGTGCTCGTGCTCAGGACCTCGTTCATCAGGACCCAACACAGGCCCCAGCCCAGCACGATGCCCGCGGGGACCACGGCGAGGCTGGTGGATGTCGTCTCCACAAGGAAAGACCTGACGACGGCCATGGGCCCCCAGCCGAGGGTCAACATCGTCGCGATCTCCTGCCTTCTCTCGAGCATGGTGATGCTCACCAGCGTGAACACGATCGCGAAGCCGATCGCGAGTATCATCACGAGGACCACGCTGAACATCGGCCTGATGGCCCTGTTGAGCACTGAATTCATTGAGGCTAGTGTGCTGCTTTTGACCTCGACTTTGTTGATGCCGGGCATGCGGCGAAGGACTTCGGCGACCCGCGCGTCCGCTCCCGGCTCGGTCTTCAGGAGGACCAGGTTAAAGACATCGCGACCCGCCAGCCGCTGGACGTACGCCAGGTCCACGTAGCAACCCACGCCGAGCGGCTCCCTCACGAAGCCATCGATCCTGAACGCCGCCGGCCCCAGAGCCGTATCCAACGTCACCTCCTGCCCGACCGCGAGCGGGAGCTGCCGGAGCAGGGACCTGTTCACCAGGATGCCCCCCGGTCCCGGCGGACCTGGAGAACCGCCGGCTGGGACAAGGCCGTGCATCTGCGTGTCCTTCAAGTAAGCCTGCATCGAGACGTCCACCGCGCCAGCCGATGTCTTCAACCTCGCGGGCGCATTGATGGCCGGCTCGGCACGCGCCACCCCGTTTATCCGGGCGACGTCCCGGAGGAAACCGGTGCGGGCGGGCTCCGGCAGGAATGCGGCAACGTCCCACGTCGTGATCTGGCTGAACTGTTTGTGGATGATGAAGTTGATCGAGCCGATCGCTCCGCTGACTGTTACCAGCGTCGCGAGCGTCAGGACCAGTCCGGCCGCCGTGAGCGCCACGCGCTTTCGGTTGCGGGAGAGGTTCCTCAGCGGGAAGCGCAACCAGGCCGGGAATAACTTGGTGCGCTCGCTTCGCCTCTTCGCCGACGCCGACGGCTCCTGTAGCGATATGCCGGCATCCGTTCGCATCGATGCCGCCGGCATGATCTTCGCCGAGCGCAGCGCGGGCAACACCGCCCCGAGAATGCACAGTACGACCGCGAGCAAGAGGCCGACCGCGAGCAGCAGCCACGGCATGCCTCCGTCGGCCACCGCCGGCATCCCAAGCACGCTGGCGTATCCGTTGACGGCAAGCCGCCCCACGAAGACGCCGGCGACCACTCCGGCGAGACCCCCCACCACGCCCAGGAAGACACCGTAGGAAAGGAAATGCTTCACGATCGTCCCTCGCCGGTACCCGAGAGCCCTGGCGGTCCCGATCTGCCTCTGCTCCGTATAGATGATGCGGGCAAGCGCTATGTAGATCGCGAGCGACGATACCCAGAGGAAGATCAGGGTGAAGAAGAGCGACATGTTCTTCATGTTCTTGAAGTCCATCTGGATGAGGCGCGTACTCTGCTCGTCCGCGCCCGTGTTGGCCCCCAGCACCTGGTAAGGGCCGAGCACGGCCGTTGAGGCCTTCATGGTCGCGCTCAGCCGCGCGGGGTCACTGACCCTGACGGCGAACTCGTTATAGTCGCCGGACCCGAATATCTTCTGGACCTCGCCCTGCCGCATGAAGATGACACCGAACTGGGAGGGGTCGCTCAGGACGTCGTTCTGCCCGGCTACCAGCCGCAGGAAGCGCGGGCTGGCAACCGAACCCGCTATGGTGAGGGGCATCTCTTTTCCTCTGACTATCAGGCGCGCGGTATCGCCGGGCTTCAAACCGAATTGCCTGGTCAGGTGCCGCTCGGAGAGGCAGGCGCCTTCTGGCGCCCCGTCGAGGCTCCGCCCCGCCTCCAGCATGAGGCCGTTGACTTCAGCCCGCCCCGTATCGGGAACAGAGACGACTCTCAGGGTGAGATCTTTGCCCCCCACGACGGCGGACGAATCCCTTTCGGTCGTGCCCTGCACCGCCGTCACGTTCGGAAGCCGGGCCAGACGCGCAGTTGCCGCCTGTGGGACCGCGGCTACCTCAATCCGGAAGTCCTCGTAGGAAGTCCTTGCGAAGATGTGCTGCAGCTTGCTGTCCAGCGACCTCGGCACCAGCAACAGGGTCGTGAAGATCACCGTGCCCAGCATGACGATGACAAGCACGGCCACGACCTGTGCTTTGTGAGCGCGCATGTCGCGCAGGAGTTTCTTGTTCAGAAGGCTCAAGGGGTCTCCCCGTCAGACCCGGCCAGGGCGCCGGGCGCGCAGTCTGGCTCCGTTCTCATACAGTCGTCTATCGACATTATCGATTGCGCGCCTTGAACCCGCGGGCAATCGGTCGTGCCGTGGTGGTCTCGCGTGGGATGGAAGAGACCGGCGCCTAGAGCAGCCTGCCTGCGTGGAAGCCTTCCCACACGGCATCGAGGACCTTGCGGGGCCGCACGGTATCGCCGACCACGCGGACCTCAATGCCATCCAATCCTGAGATCCGGCAGGCAAGCTCACTGTCCGGCTTCAAGCCGAGAGCGAGCACCACCGCGTCGCACTCGATCGTCCTCTCCGTGGAATCTTCCCTCACCCGGGCTCCTCCTTCGACGACCTCGAGCAGCTCGGCCCCCTCGACCGTTTCGACCGCTAGCTTCTCGAGCAGGGCCAGGAGGCTCGCCCGGTTCAGGACGAACACCGGCTCGGCGGCCAGAAGCCCCTGCATGTCGATGACGGTCACGCGCTTGCCCCGTTCGGCCAGGAACGCCGCCGCCTCGCACCCGATAACCCCTCCGCCCGCGACCAGCACGCTATCTCCTGATGGGATGTTCCCGTTCAAGACATCGATCGCGCCGTAGACCTCTTCCCTTTGAAGGCCCGGCAGCGCGGGCACGACAGGCACGGAGCCGGTGGCGACCACCACCACCTCCGGGGACGTCTCGCGAATAGCCTCAACGGTGGCTTCCCGGCCCAGCAGGACCTCGATATCGAGCTTGTCCACCTGACCGACCATGTGGTCCAGGAGCCTGCGGACATCGCGCTTGAAATCCGGAGCCCCCGCGGGGACCAGGTAGCCCCCCAGGCGGGACGACTTCTCCCAGACGGTCACGTCGTGACCTCTGCGGGCGGCTGTGACGGCAGCCATCATGCCCGCCGGCCCTCCGCCGACTACCAGTACGCGCCTCGGCGCAGTCGCGGGCTCGAGCCGGTACGCGCTCTCCATGGTGCAGGCCGGGTTGACGGCGCAGGAAGCGTACTTCCCGCTGAAGCCTCGCGCTATGCACCCCTCGCTACAGCCGATGCACGGCACGATGTCCTCAGGACGTCCCTCGGCGACCTTGAGGACCCACTCGGGGTCGGCGAGCTGCGAGCGCCCGAGCCCGATGAAGTCCGCTTTCCCTTCCAGCAGGACAGACTCCGCGACGGCCGGGTCGCCCAGCTTCCCGTTGGCTATGATCGGGATCCCGACCGCCCCCTTCACCGCGGCCGCCATGTCGCTCTGCACCGCGAACGGCTCGTAGACCGGCGGTATCGCCTTGTGCCACGCCTCGTAACAGCCGGCGTCCACATGGAGCGCGTCCACCCCTGCCGACTCGAGCATCTTCGCTATCTCGAGGCCTTCGTCGAGCTCGCGTCCGCCTTCGGTGAAGTGCACCGGGGTCATCTTGAAGACCACCGGCACCTCGTCGCCGCATGCGGCCTTCACCGCGCCCACGACCTGCAGCGGGAAGCGCATCCGGTTGGAGAGGCTGCCGCCGTAATCGTCCGTCCTCTTGTTCCACAGCTCTGAAGCGAACTGGTCGAGCAGGTAGCCCCCATAGCCGTGTATCTCGACGATGTCGATCCCGCAGGTGCGGGCGAGCATCGCCGCGACCCCGAAGGCCGCCGTTATCCGCTCGATCTCTTCGACCTCGAGCGGCCGGCAGGTTATCCAGGGCGTCCAATGGGCCTGGACGGGGGACGCCGACACCGGCACGTTGCTGCTGTCGAAGAAGTAATTGACGCTCGCCCGGCCGAGGCCAGCGCTGAGCTGGATGCCCAGCTTCGCGCCGTAGTGATGGACCCGCTCCGCCAACATGCTCCAGGGGAGGACCTTGTCCATCGAGTCGAACGCGTTGAGCGCGGTGCACGGCGCCTCGAACTCGGTAGTGACGAGCGCCGCGGCGGGCATCACCAGTGCGGTGCCCCCTCTCGCCCTCGCCAGGTAGAACTCCATACCGCGCTGGCTCAGGCTCCCGTCCGGGTTCGGCACCCCGAACATGCCCATTGGCGTCATTACGACCCTGTTCTTAAGGGTGAGGCGCCCGATATTTCCTGGTTCCAGCAGTTTCATCAGCGTTCCCCTGGGTTACTGACATCGCGACCCCTGCGGACCTGCCAGCATCTCGTTGAAGGAAAAGGCCCCGGTGTTCGGCCGGGGCCTTCAAGAGTCTGCTGCAGCACCCTCAAACGATCTTCTTCTGAAGGTTGGTGATGACTTCCTCCGCCTCTTTGACGGTGCGGTCTATGCACTCCTGGACAGTCGGTATGTCGTGCATCAGGCCCTGCACCTGCCCGACGGGAAGTACGCCCTTGTCCACGTCTCCGAGCTCGGTCGCCACCCGGATCTGCTTGAATGCGTTCGCCATGTAGGCAAGCTGCTTGGCGTTGTCCCAGCCGGAGGCCAGCACGCCGACGAAGAGCTTCCAGTATGGCAGCCCTATCTGCTGCGCTATGGCGCGGGAGTTCGGGATGGCCTGCAGGTATCCGAACGGGAAGAGCCCTCTCTTGGTCGCCTTGCGAGCGGCAGGCGTGTCCTGAACGCGGCACCACAGGCCGTCGAACTTCTTGGAGTAGATGGTGTCGTAGACGTCCTTCTGTATGGAGAGTTGCTTGAAGTTCTCATGCAGCGGGCTCTCCTGGGTCGCCATGAGACGAGTGCCCATCGCCACGCCCTCGCCACCGAGCGCCAGGACCGCGGCCAGCCCGCGGCCGTCCGCGACGCCTCCCGCCGCGATGACCGGTATCTCGAGCGCTTCAGCGATGCTCGGGACCAGGCAGAAAGTCGTCGGCGGTTCCCCGTGGGCGGCCGCCTCGTTGCCGGTCACGATCACGCCGTGCGAACCGTAATCCTGGGCCCTCTTGGCGTGTCGGACGTTGGTCACCGTGGCAAGCACTTTGCCGCCGTACTCGTTGGCGGCGTTCACGATCCAGTCACCTTTACCCAGTGAGAAGTTGATGACGGGGACCTTCTCCTCCAGCAAAACCATGGCGTTTTCCGCGGCGCCCGGGAACAGCAGCGACACGTTGGCGCCGAACGGCTTGTCCGTCAGCTCGCGGATCTCACGCACCGACTTCCGCGTGTCGTCCGCGTTCAGCGCGCCTGTCGCAAGCAGTCCCAGCCCGCCGGCATTCGATACCGCGGCCACCATCTTGGGCACGCTGATCCAGCTCATGCCCGATAGGATGATAGGGTGCTCGATCCCGAGGAGTTCCGTCACACGTGTCTTCATCGGACCTTCCCTTCTTCAAGCCCGGACCTGCCGGGCGCCTTTAGGGGGTTGTGTTTTGTGACCCGCCAAATTATATCTGTATTCGGGCAGTAATGGGATTGTCCAGCGGTAGCGGCCATGGGCCGCCAGGTGGTAGGATTGATCGCCAGGTCGGACGGCAGACGTTTCGGGGCAAACATCTCATGACACGAAGACTATTAAAGAATTTACTATTCATGAATAACTCACGCCGCGACCGCAGCGCGCTTTTGCATTCTCCCCCGACACGCAACGTGAAAGAGGACACAAGATGAAAGAGCAACCGCCGGACATCAGGCCTGCCACGGACGAGGACGTTCCCGACATCGCGGCGATCGTGCGCGAGCTCGGGTGGTTCAAGAGCGCGAACGAGGACCACATCAGGCGCCACCTGCAGATGTGCAACGCCGACGAGAGCCACACGATCCTGGTCGCTGCGAACCCGCACAGCAAGGTCTGCGGTTACATCGCGGTCCACTGGCTCCCTTACCTGATACTGCCCGGGTCCGAGGGTTTCGTCTCGGAGATGTTCGTCCTCCAGAAAGAGAGGCGCAAAGGATACGGGCGGTCCCTCATAGAGGCTGTAAAGAACATCGCGATCGAGAAGGGCTGCATCCGCCTCGCGCTGTTGAACAGCCGCAACCGACCTTCCTACGAGCGGGAGTACTACCGCAGGCTCGGCTGGATAGAGCGCCCGGAAATGGCCGACTTCGTCTACCCTCTGGGTTACGAATAAGAGGCGGGGCCTCTACTCCTCCAGCAGCCTTTCCATGTTCCTGCCCAGGATCAGTTCCAGTTGCTTGGGCGGGATGTCCATGCCTTTGAGCTTCTGAAGGTTCCGTGCAAGGGCGTCTTTTCCGTGGGGCATGTCGGAGCCGAAGACTATGCGCGCCGCCCGGAACCTCTCGATCGCCTTCATCACCCTCCGCTCCGAGATGAGCGCCGGGGGAGATATATCGAAGTAGACGTTCTCCACATTTCGCGGAAGGCTCTCGAACAGTTCCAGCCCGATCAGATGGGCGATTATGAAGTTGGTGCCGCGGTGCGAGGTGATGAGGTCCATCGTCCTGAGCGCCCCGGCCTTTGAATAGATGTGGACGAAGACGGGGAGCCCGTTGTCCCCGGCGAACACCGCCATATCGCCCAGCACCGGCGCGTCCATCCCGAACCGCTCGATGCACTGGTGGAGCTTGATGCCTTTGAACCCCCACTCCGCGTACCTCGCCGCCAGGTCTTCCAGGAAATCGTCGGCTGCCGGGTCCGCCCAGTAGAACTGCTCGATCCTGTCCGGGTGCTTCTCGTGAAAGGCGTGGACGAGCTCATTCCGGGTGGTGAGGTCTTGCTTCTCCTTCTTGAGGACGGCCGCGGACCGCAGGAACCTGTTCACCGGGATCATGACGTCTCTGTTCCCGGCGACTCGCGCGAAGCCAGGCACGTGAACGTTCTTGTCGTCGTTTACCAGGCCCGGGCAGAGGACGACCTTGTCGACCCCGAGCTCGTCGAGCTTCTCCACAATATGGTCGGAGTCGTAAAAGACTCCCGAGGAATGCGCGTGCCCGTCGATTATCAATCGTGCCTCCCTAACGGCCCTGGTACCCGATACCAGCCTGTAGAACGCCCGACACGTTCGCGGGCATCGCCTTGCATTTGAATCCGGTTCCGCCTTTCTGAAGGTTAGAGACACGAGAACTAGTATAATGACTGTAGTCCGTCCCAGAGCAACCGAAAAGAGGTGCGTCCTTGAAGAAATCGCTGCCCTTTGTACTGTTATTGGTCTTAATCGCGTGCGTTCTGCTCATTGAAGCTTGCGGCACCTCGACATCGACTGCGAGCAGTCCCAAGCAGGCGGTGGAGAACTTGTTGTCCGCCGTCAAGAAGAACGATTACAACGCCATCTACGATATGCTCACTGCCAAAGACAAGAAGCAGGTCACCCGTCAGGAATGGGTCGCGGCGAATTCTTCGACCCCGGCCAGCGTTGCCGAGGGGAACACGAAGCTGACCTGGAGCATCACCGGCTCGAAGGTCACCGGAAACACGGCATCCATAAACGTCAAACTGACCCAGGGAGCGCAGTCCGAGAACGTCACTTTCTCACTCACCAAAGAAAGCGGCACCTGGAAGGTCTCTCTGTCGACATCCGGCCCCCCGACCCAGTAACCGGGCGGCCTTCTCGCATCAGGTAGAGATACCGCGCATCACTGGCTGAAGCTGTAGGCCGCCATTCCCAGGTCGCCCCAGAACCAGCTGTGGTGGATGACTTCGCCGGTCGCTCCTTGCCCGGCCGCACCCATGGCCCCGAGCAGGGGCATGAAATGGTCCGGGTACGGGTGTGCCCGCTCGGGGTAAGGGGCGAGCGTTCGATAGCCCACCGCTGCGTCAGTGTCGCCTTGCTCTACCGTCTTCGACAGCCACCTGTCAAAATCCAGCGCCCACTGGTCGGTGGGCATGCCCGGGCCGAGGACCGCATATCCAAGAGGATGCACGGCCCCGCCGCTCCCCATGACCAGGACGCCCTCGTGCCTCAGTTCCGCCAGCGCCCTGCCCACCGCGAGATGGCCGGCGGGGTCCAGGTCGCCCTGGATCGATAGCTGCGCAACCGGCACGTCGGCCCCGGGGAACATGATCAGCATCGGCACCCACGCTCCGTGGTCAAGCCCGCGCCGGGGCTCGATCTCGCAGGGGATCCCCGCGTCCCGAAGCAAGTCGTCCACCCGGCCGGCGAGCTGCGCCGAACCGCGGGCAGGGTACTCGATCTCGTACAACTCTTCAGGAAAACCGTAGAAGTCGTGTATAGTCTCGGGGGATTCGGTCGCGCTGACGCGCGGGGCGCGAGTCTCCCAGTGCGCCGATATGCACAGGACGGCATCAGCCTGCTCATACAGAGGGCCCAGTTCGGCAAGGAACTCCCTGGCAGGAATCTTCTCGAGGGGCAGAGTCGGTGCCCCGTGTGACACGAACAGGGTCGGCAGAGGTTTCTCAGCCATGGTTCCCCCCGGTCCGGACCTCTCTTTACCAGTGCAAGGGCTGTCGATGACGGCCTGTTCTGCCTTCTTAATGTTTCCCGCGGTCAACCCTTCTTGAAATAAATCCGGATTCTGGGGATTTGGGGCTAAACAATTCGTGAGAAATAACCGATAAGTATGATGGCTGGGTGGGACAAATGGGGGGTCTGTGTCATGTCGGCCAGAAAAGAAGATAGCATCCTGTACCAGCCCGTGGGTGAGCTCCTTAACAGGGAGATCAAGGCGGGCGATCTGCTGCGTAAGGAGCTGCACATCCCCGAGGTTCTGAAGCGCGATATCACCATACCCGACGTGCTCAAGCGGGACATCACTATTCCGGAAGTCCTCAAGCGCGAGATACCCGTAGGTAATTTCCTCAGCAAGGAGATCACCTTCAGGCGGCGGAAGGACACGGTAGACGAGGTCACCTGCTTCGCCTGTGGCAATGAGACCCCCGGCACCGTCTCGAGGTGCCTGCACTGCGATGCAGTTCTCGGCCCCGGGGAGACCGTTCACGAAGAGCCCGCGAACGACTACATCAGGGACCCGGTGAGCCTGGTCGACATGGACTGGTAAAGCAGCCTCCGACTCAACCGCCGGCCGGGCCCGCGAGCAGCGAAGACACCAGGTTATCCGAAGAGAAGTGACCCCCCGTCAGCGCGGCAAGCGTGCTTCCTTCCCCGAAGACCTGTTTCCGCATCTCAACCGGTGAGAGCCCCGCGGCCTCCAGACGCTTCAACTCCGCGCGAAGGCCGTCGAGGTAGCCGGCGCACGCCAGCAGTGCCCGCCTCCCCTCAGGGATTATCTCGCCCATCGAAGTGAACAGGACAAGACGCTCCATCGGCAGTTCGGCGAGCATCCGCATCGTAGTGATCAACACCTTCGCGTCCTCGTCCGCGCGGATGACCTTCGGCCTCTCGGTGATGAAGATGTCGCCCGAGAAACACCACCCCTGCGCCCGCTCGACCAGGGCCACGTGCCCCTCGCTGTGGCCCGGCGTCTCGACCACGTCGAACCGGTACCGCCCGGTCTCGATCGATTCTCCCAGGGTCTCGGCCACCGTCGGCTCGGGGTACCCCCAGACGAACTCCTGGTACGGGCGCAGTTCGGGAACCCTGTTGATCAGGGGCACGGAATCGTGGTGGGCGAATATCGGCACCCCGCGCCGCTCCTTGAGCAGCCGGTCGGCGCCTACGTGGTCCTCATGGTAGTGGGTATTTACCACCATGCGCAGCTCGCGCCCCTCGAGCGCCCGGACGAGCTCCCCGGCGGTGTGGCTGCACCCGGTGTCGATAAGCAATCCGTCCACGAGGTAGGCGGCGACCCAGTAAACCGGCTTGCCGTCGGCCTCGAGGCTCAGCTTGAAGCGCGTGACATCCTCGAAGTCCGATATCTCTATCACGCGTGCCCCTCCGTTCTCTCCCACCGCTCCAGCCTGGGCAGCCACATGGGGACATGCCGCTTGTACTCCAGGTACTCCCGGCCGAACCTCTTCTCCAGGCCCTTTTCTTCTGAGTAATGGAAATAGATAGTGTTGGTCAGAAAGAAGAGGACGGCCCAGATGAGGACGCCGAGCGAGCCGCAGAGGACGGCCTCACCGAGCAGGACCGCCAGTACGCCTGCGATCATGGGGTTCCGCACGCGTCCGTAGATGCCCTCGGTGACGAGTTTTGACGTAGGGTCCCACGGCGCGAGGGTGCCGCGGCCTGTGATCACGAGCATGCGAACAGTCACCGCCATCAGACCGAGGCCCAGCAGGCAGAACGCCACGCCGACCGGGACCTGGACGGCCGCGAGGTACGCGTTGATCCCGAAGCGCGTCGACCTCGCGAAAATAAGTATCAGGCCGGGTATGATGACAATGGCGGAGAACGGGAGGACCAGGGATTTCAGTTGTCTCACCGTCTGTGCACCTCGGCTCGATCGGGAGCTTTCTGTCTTGGTTCAGTCTAATTGTTTTGCAGGGATGTCGTCACCGTTGACAGGGACTGGCTGCGCGAACCGTTCTCCAGATAACCGGGGTGGCCGGCCGAACAGTGATTGAAACGTGGTATCGATATAGAATTGCGCCATGATCAAGACGCTCTCAGTCGAAATCAAAGCGAAGCCCGAGACCGTGTATGACTACATAGGGGATTACTCGGGCCACTTCAAGGAGGTCAGCCCCGACCACCTCGAGCGCGTGATCGTGATAAAGAGCATCCGGATAAAGGACGGCTATATAGACAACCCCCGCATCTACTGGTACTTCAAGCAGATCTCGCCTGTAACGGGCAAGGTGCAGAAGCTGAGAGCCAGGCTGCTGAGGGTGGAGCCGAACAAGCGTATCTACTACAAGTTCCTCTTCCCATATTCTTTTGTGCTGCCGAGGGTGGAGAATACCCTCGAGCAGAAGGGAGATGTCACCGTCTATACGACCAACCTGACGATCGGCAGGCTCGTGTCCTGGCTGGCTGACCATTCCTCCAGGACCGCCGGGATGATCGACCTCATGGTGAACCATATCCAGGAGGAGATGGACAACACCAGGAAGGTGCTGGAGGGGCAGTCAGAGGCCGCAGACCAGACTTGATGATGCGGGTCTTGAGGCACACGGCCAGGCGCCCGGCAGCCCCTCGGCCCGGGAAAGATGAGCCTGATGAGCGAGACTGACAACAAATCAGAAGTGGTCGCCTGCGAGGGCCGGGAGGAGTACTCCCGGGCGGCGGTCATCGATGCTAACCTGGCGGTCCTGCTGTGGATCGCGCTCGGGACCGACGCCTGTTATTTCTTCAACCACGTCGTGGCGTGGGTGTTTCTCGGGGTCGCGTTGCTCCTGGTCTTTGTCGTTCTCCGCCGGCTCGTCTGCACCAACTGCTATTACTACGGGAAGCGCTGCGCCGCGGGCTGGGGAAAGCTCTCGGCGCTGATGTTCAAGCAGGGCGACATCGAGAAGTTCAACGACAGCATCGGCATCAAGCTGGCGCCGGTCATCTACGGGTCACTGACGGTCGTGCCGCTGGTGCTCGGCACGATCGCCACGATACAGCACTTCTCGGTCCTGAAAGTGATCGTGCTAGTTGCGCTGCTCCTGGTGGGTTTCTACAGCGGGACGATCAGCCGCAAGAGGACCTGCGCCCAGTGTAAGATGCGTTGCTGCTACAAAGGGAGCGCTGTCAAAGAATCGGGGAAGGGCGAGATGAAGAAGGAAATTGAACCATGAGCCGCAAGATGAAGATCCTGGTCCTCTACTACTCCGGTACCGGCAACACCAGGTTCGCCTGTGACGTGGCAAGGGCCGTGATGGAAAAGGCAGGGCACGAGGTGACCATGCGCACGTACCAGAAAGCAGGTGCCGTCCAGTATGACGACTTCGACGCGTTCTGTTTCGCGGCGCCTGTTTACGAGTGGGCGCCCGCGAAGAACGTCGAGCGCTTCGTGGATGCGATGCCGCGCCTTGAAGGCAAGTGCGCCTTCCTCCTGACCAGCTCCGCCGGCGCCAGAGGACAGGCTACCCGGCTCTTCGCGACGGCGCTCAAGAAGAAGGGGCTCACGGCTCTGGGAGACCACAACCTCATCTGTCCGGACTCGTGGGGCGGGACCCGGCGTTGGTCGCACTCTGCTGACGAGACGGTTCCCACCGTGGAATCGGTGCGTGAGTTAGCCGCTTTTGTCGAGAAGATGCTTTCGGCAATCGAGATGTTCCTTGACGGCAAGCCTGTGGAGACGCCTCCCTATCGTGTGATGCCGACGGGACTCTACCTGGCCTCCAGGCTCTCGAGGCTTGCCCCGGGCGCGCGGTTCAAGATGGGCAGGAAGAAAGTGGATACCGCCGCCTGCACCGAGTGCCAGGTCTGTGAGAAGAACTGCCCCGTAGGCGCGATCACGCTCGGCCCGTACCCGCGGTTCTCGCGGGAGTGCATAGCCTGCTGGCGGTGCATCAACACCTGCCCCGTGGATTGCATCACCACGGCCATCGACAGCCGCATTCACTACAAGGGGATCAGCGGGCAGGACGAATTGCTGAAGCAGGCCGGGCTGAAGTGACCCGCGCCGGAGCTATTCCTTTGCGAGCTTTGGCTTGCGCAGGAGCGGCACCAGGACGAACACTCCGAAGAACTGTGTCAGGAGGAAGTACAGCGTGGGGTTCTTGCCCCGCTTCCTGGCTGCCCGGTAGGCGATGGTCGCCTCAATAAAGTGCATTACCACGAGGCTTCTCATGATGTTCTTCGTCTGTTCCGACTTCTCCATCGGTGCCCTCCCACTCGATTTGCAGGTGATTCCTGAAGTGGGGTCATTATATCAAAGCGCCGATGCGCCGACGGGGTCAGGCACCGGTGGTGCTTTTTTACATATAATCATCAGTGCCGACAGTGGCAGCCGGCGCTGTTCAAATCGCGAAGGGAGACTGCCGTGACACTTGCCGATGAGACCGCCTTCATGGATGCCACCGCGCAAGCGGAGCTTGTGAGGAAGGGCGAAGTCAAGCCGCTCGAGCTGGTGGATGCTGCCATTGAGCGCGTCGAGAAAGTTAACCCCGCGCTGAACGCCGTTGTCACGCCCATGTACGATATCGCGCGCGAGCGGGCGGGCGGCGACCTCCCCGACGGACCGTTCAAGGGAGTGCCGTTCCTTCTCAAGGACCTCATTGCGGCGTATGCCGGAATTCCGCTGACCTTCGCATCGCGCTTTCTCTCCGACTACGTCCCGGACCGCGACTGCGAACTCGTCATCCGCCAGAAGAAGGCCGGCCTGATAACCATCGGCAAGGCCAACGCAAGCGAGTTCGGCATCCTGCCGGCCAGCGAGCCGGTCCTGTTCGGCGCGTGCCACAACCCCTGGGACCTTTCTCTCAGCACCGGTGGGTCGAGCGGCGGCTCGGGCGCCGCGGTCGCCGCCGGCATCGTACCGATGGCGCACGCGAACGACGCGGGTGGCTCGATCAGGATACCGGCTTCATTCTGCGGGCTGTTCGGGCTCAGGCCTACGCGCGCCCGCAACTCGTTCGGCCCGGACATTGGCGACGTCATGAGCGGCCTCGTGGTCGAGCACGCCGTCACGCGGTCGGTGCGCGACAGCGCCGCGCTGCTCGACGCCACCTGCGGGCCCGCACTCGGCGACCCGTATTATCCCCCGCCGCCGGCGCGCCCTTTCCTCCATGAGGTGGGCAGTGACGTGGGGCGCCTGAAGATTGGCTTCACCACAAAGTCGCCGACCCCGGCGCCGGTACATGAGGACTGCGTGGCTGCGGTCCTCGACGCGTGCAACCTGTGCGAAGAGTTGGGGCACGAAGTGGAAGAGGTGCTGATCGAGCTGGATGCCGGCATTGTGGTCCAGGCGTTCATCGGGGTCTACGTTGCCGGGGCGGCATGGACGGTGGCAGCGACCGCGAGGATGTCGGGCAAGACGCCCGAGCAGGAACTCTTCGAGCCCTTGACCTGGGCCATGAGCGAGATGGGGCGCACACTACCGGCATCGGACTACCTGCTCGCGGTCACGGCTCTACAGCAGATGTCGCGTGCCATCGCTGAGGTGTACTCGCCATACGACGTCATCCTGAGCCCGACCCTGACCGAGCCCCCGTACCCGCTGGGCACCTTCGACGCGCCGACGGACAATCCCATGATGAGCCTGATGCGGGCCTCCACTGCTGTACCATTCACCGCGATCGCGAACTTCACCGGTTTGCCTGCGATGTCTGTCCCGCTGTTCTGGAACGGCGCGGGCCTTCCGATCGGTACCCAGTTCACGGGGAAATACGGGGATGAGGCGACGTTGTTCCGGCTGGCAGCTCAGCTCGAGGCCGCGAGGCCCTGGGCCGACCGCCGCCCTCCGGTTTCATCTTAGGGGTCAGGCACCGTCCACTTTTTTGTCCACCTGTGCGGCTGTAACAGCTGGCAGCCGTCATGAGAGACGCCGGGAGGCTGACATGGATAAGCCGAAGAGCGCTCCGATCTTCAACGATCAGGATTTCCCGGTAAGCCTGGTTCGCCTTTCCATCCTCAAGGGCACCGGCGTCGATATCGACGAGCTCAAGGAGAAGCCGATCATCGGCATCGTCAACTCCCACACAGAGATGAACCCCGGGCACATGCACCTGCGCGCCCTGGCCGAGCGCGCAAAGGAAGGGGTGCACGCGGCAGGCGGTATTCCCTTCGAGTTCGGGGTGCCCGCTCCCTGCGACGGGCTCACGGAAGGAAACGAAGGGATGCGCTTCGTGCTGCCGCAGCGCGAGCTCATCGCCGACATCATCGAGACACACGTGCGCAGCATGCTTTTCGACGGCTTGGTGATGATCGCTTCATGCGACAAGATCATCCCCGGGATGATCATGGCAGCCGCGCGCCTCGACCGGCCCACCATCTTCCTCACCGGCGGCCCCGGCGCCTGGCAGATCCGGTTCTCCTCGAGAATGGAAGGCAGCGTCGACCACAAGGACTACGACGACATCCTCTCCAAGCTCGAGTGCGCGACCTGCGCCACCTGCGGCTCCTGCGAGTTGATGGGGACCGCCAACACGTTCCAGTGCATGGCTGAGGCCCTGGGGCTGACCCTGCCCGGTTCGTCCGCCGTGCCCGCTTTCCTCTCCGAGAAGCTCCTTTTCGCGCGCAAGGCCGGCAAGCGGATAGTGGACATGGTCGGTGAAGGCCTCACCGCCCGCAAGGTGCTGACACCGTCCGCCCTCGAGAACGCGCTCATCGTCGACCTCGCCATCGGCGGCTCGACCAACAGCACGCTGCACCTGCCGGCCATCGCCCGCGAGCTGGGTATCGACCTCCCGCTCGCGCGCTTCAACGAATTGAACCGGAAGATCCCGACGCTCATCGGGATGTCCCCGAGCGGCCCGCACGGAATGATCGACCTTTACAGGGCCGGAGGAGTCCCAGCGGTGATGAAGGTCATGGCCGGTGACCTCAACCTCGAGGCCATCAACGTGACAGGCGGCACCCTGGCGGACGTCGTGGAGTCAGCCCAGGTGCTCGACGAGAAGGTCATCCCCCCGAGGGACAAGCCCTTCGAGCCTGAGGGCGGCACCGCGGTCCTCTTCGGGAACCTCGCTCCCGACGGCGCGGTGGTGAAGCAGTCCGCGGTGAAGGAGGAGCAGCGCCTGTTCACAGGCCCCGCGAGGGTCTTCGAATCCGAGTCGGATTGCCTTGCCGCAATACGAGAAAAAGGCCTCACCGAAGGCGAGGTGGTCATCATCCGCAACGAGGGCCCCAAAGGCGGCCCGGGGATGCCGGAGGCACTGGCGGTGACCATGGCTCTCGAGCTGCACGGCTACGCGAGGGTGGCGCTCATCACCGACGGCCGTTTCTCGGGCGCGTCGGCGGGCCCATGCGTGGGGCATGTCTCGCCGGAGGCGTACGTCGGGGGGCCGATTGCGGCCCTGCGGGACGGGGACGAGATAACCATCGATATCGCAGCCCGCACTCTCGAGGCGAAGCTGACCGACGACGAGATCGAAGAGCGCCTGGGCAACTGGACGCCGCTTGAGCGCGACATCCCCGAGGGGTACATGCGCCGCTACGTGAAGTATGTAGGCTCCGCCGCGCACGGCGCCGTTCTGGACTGAGGTACGGATAGCCTCGCGGGACCGATTGCGATATCGTTCACGTGTGTCTACTCACAGGGCGGCAATGAATGTCGAAGAAACTCCGTGTTGATGACGAGAAGTCGGTCGTCGACGCTCGCGATTTGAGCCCCGGAAGAAAGGCCGGAGTCGAGGGCCCGCCTCCGGGGGGGAAGCCGGACGGCGCGCACACTTCCGACGAAAGGCGCGTCACGCGCAAGCAGTGGTGGCTGCTCTCTTTCTTCATCGTGCTCGGCCTCGGACTGAGGATGATCTTCCTCTTCGGGACCATGGGCCATGACGAGGCCGAGACCTTCGTGTTGTTCGCGTCGAGATCCCTGCGCGTCGGCCTTTCGAACTACCCTTTCCCGAACAACCACATCTTCCACACGCTCCTGGTCCACGAGAGCACCTCGCTGTTCGGAAACGCCCCCTGGGCCATCCGTTTGCCCGCACTGCTGGCGGGCATCCTGGTGGTGCCAGCCACGTTCTTCGCGGTGAGAGGCTTCTTTGGACGGAAACCGGCCCTGCTGGCTGCCGGCCTGGCCGCGGTGAGCTGGCCACTGGTGAGTTACTCCGTCAACGCGCGCGGATACACGATCCAGACGCTCATCTTCCTGCTGCTGCTCATAGTCGCCCAGAGGATCAAGAGAAAGAACGACCTGGCGGCCTGGGCGGGGTTCGTCTGCCTCGGCGCCCTCGGCTTCTTCACCGTCCCGACGATGATGTATTTCTTCGGCGGGGTCGCGATCTGGCTTCTGATATCCGCGCTCCGGGGCGACACGCCGGCACTGCCGTCGAAGCTCGTGCTCAGGCTGGTACTTGCATGCGTGGCCGTAGCCATACTGGTCCTGCTGCTGTACACACCGGCGCTGATCCACTCGGGCATCACCAGTCAAGTCACGAAGCCGGTCACCTACCACCTGCACGGGGTCTCGTTCTACAGACAGGTTCCGATCAGGATGATCGGAGCCGTTGCTTTCTTCACGCTCTCCGTGATGCTCTCAATCAACCGCTCGGGGCTGCTCTGGATACTCATGATGACGGCGACCGCCACTCTGACGGTGTTCCTGGCCTACGGTTTCGTGGTGTCCGTCTTCAGGAACAGGAGGCTGAGCAAGCACCGGAGCAACCTCGCCCTCGTCCTCCTCGTCTGTTCTGCGGTCGTCGTGCTGGCGCAGGGATATTTTCCGCCGGAACGGGTTTTCATCCCATTCATCCCGCTGTATTTCGGTTATGCGTCCGCCGGACTCTACTGGGCCTGGTCGGGCTTTCGGAGCAGGTACGCGTTGCCGGCGCCCAGGTCCGTAGCCTACGGGCTGGCGGTCGGCCTCACCCTCATCCTCGCTGTCGTGCTGGTGCTTGCGCAGGTGCCCTGGCAGCCCCGGGACCTCTGCACCATGCGCGATGCCGCGGAGATGACGGCACAGCTCAGCCGGAAGCTCAAGCCCGGAGACGTCGTCTATATGGAGCCGGTGACCAGGAAGAACCTCGAATACTATTTCATGCGGGCCGGCCTCCCGCTCTCCTACTTCTACGGAACAGCCGAGTACGGTCCCGGAGACCGGCCCGTTACGGGGCGCTCGTTCATCATAGTGGACGACCTGGACGGCTCGCCGGCCGAGAAGACGATCAAGTGGGCCCATCTTCCGGCCTCGACCGTGGACCGGATGGACCTCGTGGTATGCTGTGATAACTCGGCCGCGTTCATCATCCCCGGGCGTGAAAGTCCCGTCACCGTAGAAAGGAGCGCGGGTGTCAGTAACTGACGGAGGTACCCGCTCGATGAAGTTCTTCGGAGCGCCGCTTGCTTGCATGGTGGTGGCGCTGGTCCTGGCGTCCCCCTTTGCCGCTGCGGCGCAGCCGAGGCCGGCCACGGCCGCCGCTCCCGCGAACGGCAGGGTCCTGCTCGTAGTGATCGACCGGATCGGTATCGACGATATCGCGAACGCGGGAGACAGCATCCCTAACATCCGTCGGCTGATGTCGGCGGGTGGCCTGGGCCTGATGAACGCGAGGGCGCGGTTCGGCCCGTACAGCCTCGAGAACTACGTTGTCATCGGCGCGGGCGGTCGCGTGCAGGGCACCGACCATGCTTCGCTGGCGTACAACACGGGCGAGATCGTGACTGTACCCCCGTCCGGCCCCGTGTCCGCCGGCGAGGTCTACAAGGAGCTGACCGGCATCTCCCCGCCGCCTGGTTCAGTCGTCAACCTCGCAATCGAGTCTATCATCGAATTGTCGAAGACCGCCCAGTCAACAAGCTCGGCGGGCCTCATGGGAAAGTGCCTCGCTGACTCGGGAAGAAAGGTGAGCGTCCTCGGAAACGCTGATTACATAAACACGCCTTCGCTCATCACGGCGCTCGTGCCTGGAACCAAGAAGAAGGACCCCTTCCCTGCCCCGGAAGTGGCGCCCGGCGGAATCGTGCCACAGCGCCAGATCTCATGCATATCCATGGACGAAAGAGGCATCGCGGCAGGCGACGTCTCAGACACCTTCTCGACATTGCGTCCGGGCGCCAGTGACCTCGAGACCGACTTTGACAAGCTCACATCTGCAGTCGGAGCGGCGCTGATCCACTCAGACTTCGTTGCGGTAGACATGGGCGAGACCTCACGGGTCGATCAGAAGTCCGGCCTTGTGCCGGACAGCAGGCTGGTCCGCGAGCGCGCCGCCGCTCTTGCTCGCTGCGACGCCGCGCTCGGGCGTATGATGGCGAGCGTCGACCTCTCGCGTGACCTCGTCATCGTGTGCACTCCAACACCGACCAAGGTCATGGTCGCAGACAACGACCTCTTCACACCCCTCATCATCGCGGGGCCGGGATTCGCCAGAGGCGGTTCTCTGAACTCGACCACCACCCGTCGCAATGGCCTTGTATCCAACTACGACATCGCCCCGACCGTCCTCGATTTCCTGAACACGGCCGTCCCGGCGGAGATGGAAGGCGCGCCGATCTCAACGGTAGCGAAGGGCACCAGCGTCGCGGCGCTTCAGGCTTTCCGCGACAAGGCCGGCTACCTGCCTGACGTCCGGGGTCCCTACATCAGTGTGTTCGTCTATGCGACGATCGGGATCCTCGTGCTGCTGATGGTCCTCATCTGGATGGATGCCTCGCGGTTGATGGGGCACCTGTCAATCTGGTTCACCCTTCTCTTCTGCCTCCTGTGGCTCCCCGTCGTCTATCTGGTGCTGCCGCTCTTCACCATCCGCCTTCCCGCGGCGACAGCGGCCCTGGCCGGGTTCATGGACCTTGCGCTTGGAATCCTGACCGTTGCGGTCATGATGCTTTTCTCCAGGAGGTCGGCGGCGCGCGCGAATGGCACTGGAGAAGCCATGCAGGTCGCGGTGCCCGGCGCCATCGCGGCTGTAATGGTCGTGACGCTGCTCGCAATAGCGGCCGACCCGCTGCTGGGGTCGCGCATGATCTCGTTCTCGCCATTCGGTGCGACCATTGCCGGCGGCGGCCGCTACTACGGAATCGGCAACATCTACATGGGAATCGCCCTCGGGGCCGCAATCGTGCTCGCCTGCGTCGTGCCTACTCTCCTGCGCCGGCTCGCGGCCTGGAAACAGTTCGCGGTTGCGGCCGCCATCCTGTTCGTGACGATCGCGGTCATCAGTTCTTCGCAGCTCGGCGCCAAAGTGGGGGGATTGCTCACCGGTGTTGTCGCCGCGACCGTGACCCTGGCAGGGTTCTCCAAGGCCAGCCCGGGCTGGAAACGTTGGGCAGTGTCCGTAGCACTGGTGCTCGCGTTCCTGCTGGTCTTCTTTGCCTCTGAGATGCTCCTGCCGGGTCCTGCCTCTCATGCGGGCAAGCTCGTCTCCCGGGTACAGGCCAGGGGAGCAAGCGACCTCTGGGCGGTCATCTCACGCAAGCTCCAGGTGGACTGGAAGCTGTTCTGGACCTCGACGTGGCGCCTGCTGTTCTTTGCGTCGATCGCTTTTGGGCTGCTGTGGTTCCGAAAGCCATCGGTCTACAAGGCGGTATCGAGTAGATATCCGATGATGCGTGTCGCCTGGTGGGGTCTCACCGCGACCGTTGTCGCGGGCATCGCCTTTAACGATACGGGAATAGAGACCGCCGGCGCACTGGCGCTCTACTTCGTCGTCCCGACGATGATCCTCTTCCTTGTGGTGATGTCCCTCCACAGGGATGTCAGTAAGTCTCTAGAGACCGATGGCGCAACTCCGGGGCCTGACAAGGCTGGCCCCTAGACGCGCGTCCAGGTGACCACGCCCGGCTGCACAAGCTGGTCTTTCATCCCACCCGAGCCCTTCAGCCCCTTGAGCTGCAATTTGGCCCCCCCGCTGGGGGTCAGAGTAATACCGGTACTTCCGGTTGAGTAAGTACCTTCGGACGTTTCGCCCTGGAAGGTCATCTTGTACGTGTTGTCAGGATAGAAGGTCAACGAGTATTGCGCCGCCGACTGGCCCGGCACCTGCCAGCTGCCCAGTACGTCCACCTCTGACGATCGTCCGGGAGTAGTCGAAGTCCCCCCAGGCTGAGTAGTAGTGGTTGTCGAAGAGCTGCCGCAGCCGACGACGACAAGCAGGAGTGCAGTGATGGCGAGAGCCGTCACGATGGCCAGAAGTCTTTTCATTGCGCTTGCTCCATTCCCCGCTGCATCGAGAGCATTGCTGGCGTTCCCAGATTATATTACGCAAGTGGCCGATGCGCTGGCTCGGTAGGACCGCGAAGACTTACACCAGGGTCGGTGGAGAGTGGAAGATGATCGCCCAGACGGGCCCTCTCCAGATTAGATGGTAAGATACCGGTGGCTGGGGTGCGGCCCCGCCACGTATTTCTGTTCAGATCGATTTGACCGGCGTAGTGGTCCGTGCGTCTGGGAAGGGAGGGTTCTCGGGTGAGCAAAGTCAACGAGATCAAGCAACGGCTGGATCGCCTGTCTCAACTCGGCAAGAAAGTGCAGGAGCAGTTCGCCGGGATGAAGGGCGCCGAGGGTGAGCAGGTCAAGAGCAAGGCCAAGAAACAGGGCGCCAAGCTGGGCGTCGGCGTCGGGGTATCCGTCCTGGGCGCGGTGACGGCGGCAGTCGCGGGCCTCTACGTGCTGGCAGTCATCATCCTGGCAGTGAACGCCGCCTTGAACAGGCCATGGCTTTCGGCTCTCATAGTGGTCGGCGGGTTCCTCCTGATCGGCGGAGGGGTGGTCGCGGTCGGGGTGAGCATCGCGAGGCCCGCCGCCAAGGAGCTCTCAAAGACCACTGAGGACCTCACCAAGGAGCTCAAGGCCACCAGCGAAGAGATGAAGGCCGAGGTTGAAGTGCTGCAGAAGCTGGTCAAGGCCGAGGCACAGCAGACGCAGCAGCAGATCAAGGACGTGGCTCCCGTCGCTGTTCCAGTCGCCGCCGGCGCTTATCTTGCGTACAGGTTGTTCAAGCGTGCCTGTAACTCGCGCAAAGAGAAGCGCAGGATCCTGCGCGTTATCGAGATGTTCAGCGAGGCGCAGGCTTCGGAGGAAGAATAGCAGCCAGCTACGGCTTTGAATAACCCGAGACAGGAGAGAGGCCGTCTACGTAGTATCTTATCTTTCATAAAGACGTACTTGCAGACCATGCACCAAAGGAGATTCTTAATGAGTTGGCAGGAATCTTTCAATCGATCGGGTTTCTCGAAATTCCTCAACAGTCCGGCGGGCCGCATCTTTCGTTTTGCCGCCGGCGCAGGATACCTCGTGATCGGCTATGTACATCGGGACCGTGCGCTCGGCAAGCTGTCTATGGTATGGGGCGTTCTCCCACTAAGCGCCGGAGCGTTTGACATTTGCTTCATCAGCGCTGCGCTGGGTGGTCCGCTATCTGGCACAGAAATCCGCAGTAAGTACCAGCAAGTACAAGATTGAATGACATCAAAACGGAGACCGATACCGTAATACATCTCGAAATTGCATCGTGGGTTGCCCAGGTCTAGACTGGCACTCACGCCTTGCCGATAGAATTTCAGCAGCGAGTGCGAGATCGCGGAGAAGAAAGGTTCACACGATGAAGAAGTTTGGGATTGCTGTCACGTTGGTTGCTATCGTCACCATGGTGGTGTTGATGGCCGGCTGTGGAGGTAGCTCGAACAGCGGCAAGTCCTCGTCCCCATCTTCGGCTCCGTCTTCAACAAGTCAGAACCCTGACTATTCGAACTCTGCGAACTGGCTGGCGTTGCCTTCTTCAACAGCGGCCAAGAAGAAGGTGGATGTCTTCTTCCTCTACCCGACTGTCTATGAGCAGTCCAGCCCGAGCGACCCCATGATCTGTGCGATCAACAATCCCCAGATGCAGGCGGGCGCGAAAGCTGCGTTTTCGAGAACCGCCACCGCATTTGATCCCGTAGCCAACATCTACGCGCCCTATTACCAGCAGGCGGCCATTCAGGTGTTGACTCTGCCACAGGACCAGCAGCAGGCGATAGTGGGAGGCGCGCCGACGTCAGACGCGATCGCAGCCTTCGACTACTTCATCAAGCACTACAGCAAAGGCCGCCCGTTCATCCTGGCAGGTCATTCACAGGGATCGAACATAATGATCAACCTGATGGCCGATTACATGAAGAAAAACCCCGATGTCTACAAGCGGATGATCGTCTCGTATGTCCCGGGGTATTCGATAACGCCTCAGTATATCGCGCAGAACGAGGAGCTGAAGTTCGCGACAGGCGCGGACGACACGGGGGTGATAGTCTCCTACAACACCACGTCCCCTGCGCCTCAGATGGCCGATCCCGTCGTGCTGCCCGGCGCCATGGTCATAAACCCGATCACCTGGACCAGAGACAAGACCCTGGCGACGGCCGCACAGAACCTCGGGGGCATCGCCGTGGGCAGCAACGGTTACGCCGTGCTGGACGCACAGGGCAATCCCCAAAAAGTGATGAACTATGCGGACGCCCAGATCAACACCGCCAAGGGTACATTGATCTGCAGCACGGCCGATCCAGGCACGCTGGATCCAGGTAATTCTCTTGTTGCCGCGGGGATCTACCATAACTTCGATTATCCATTCTATTACTTTGATATCAGGGCAAATGCCGCGAACAGGATTGATCATTACTTCTCGAAGAAATAGAAGTCTCGGCGATTCGAACCACCGCACGCGCCGCTAGGCTCAGGTTGTACGACCCAAACAAGTTGGCCACAACGGTTTTCGAGTTCTAGGTGGTTCGTGTTATCCAGTACGTCTAGTACTGTCCTGTGTCATTTAGTTTTGTCTGCAGCTTGTCTACAAACCCACACCAGGAGTATAAGAGCTTATCGTCAGGGCTTGCCGCCCGCGTAGATCTTCTCCGACAGGTCGATCTGAGCTTTGAAGAGACCGGCATTAGCCTTCACCTGGTCCCCGATCTCCAGGTTCTGTTCTTTGGAGCTGTAGGCCGGCCAGGCCGTGCTGCCTCCTCCATTGGGATCGCCCGTCTTTGCGAACCTTGTCCAATAACCCATCATTGCATTCGAGATCTGGGTGTCCTTCGGGCCGTATCCTTCGCTCGAAGGCAGGTTCCCGAAGACGTACTGTATCTCGGCGCTGTGACAACAGCCGAGCAAGGCCCCCGCCTGGGTGGGCGGTACGCGCGTGAACTGGTAGAGGAAGGCTTCTGAAGTAGTCTTGGCTTTAGTCGAATCGCATATGTACCTTGCACAGGACGCGAAATCCATCTGTGTCAGGAGGTTGGAGACGGTCGGCGCCACCTGCGCGTTGGTCGTCACGGGGAACATGCCTACCACTTCATTTGCGGCCGCTTCCCCGACAGCCCCCTGGATGATGGGCTTGTACTGCGCCACCGTTATGTTGTTCTTTTGCACGATCCCACCGAAAAGGGTCCCGTCATCTTTGTTCGAGCCGATGAGGACAGGGACATTCATCTGCTTTCCTGCATTGTAAAGCGTCTCGGGTTTCTCCGGGATGATCCAGCCGTCCACGTTTACTGCGGCCTGTATCCCGCTTGGAGGGTCAGATGCCAGCACGTTATAGCCTGCCGCCTTGAGCACATCGTCAGATGACTTCGCCCGCATCGCCGCTATCTGGTCACTCGCATTGGCAAGGCCAAGATTTACGGCAATCTGCTCCCCTGTTTTCTCCGCATCTTTGAGGGTCGGGTTCATGGGGGCGATCCACCCGTAGTGCCAGCGGGGCCCGCTCTCGGATATGGCACGCTGGAACAACCCCCTGGCAGGGGGGCTTACGAGGAGATACTGTATCGACTCCGCGCCTGAGGATTGGCCGAACACCGTCACGCGGCCGGGGTCGCCGCCAAACCCGTTGATGTTCGTCTTGACCCATTTGAGCGCCTGGATCATGTCCATCAATCCGTAATTGCCCGAGCTGTGGTGCGCGGATTCCTGCGAAAGTTGCGGGTGCGCCATGAACCCGAACATCCCAACCCGGTAGTTGATGGTGACGACGATGACGCCTTGCTTCGTGAGGTTGACACCGTTGAACCGCGGATCTGAACCGGAGCCCGTTGTGAAAGCGCCTCCGTAGATCCATACCATCACGGGTAGTTTCTCGGTCGGCGTTTTGGCCGGCGTCCAGACGTTCAGGTAGAGGCAATCCTCGCTCTCGTTGCCGAACGATACCGGGCCCGGTGGCTGGGGGCAGGTAGCGCCATACTGCGTGCAGGCACGAGTGCCACTCCAGGCGACCGGTGCTTCGGGGGGCTTCCACCGCAGGTTTCCCACGGGAGGTTTCGCATACGGGATTCCGAGATACGTCCATGTGCCGCCCTGCTGAACCCCGCTTATCTTGACCGAATCGAGCTTGACGACATTGAGGCTCGTTTGCGTCGTGCCGCAGCCGGAGAATACTCCGAGCGCGAGCGCCATGACACAGAGCACCGCCAGTACCGCAAGCGGTTTCTTCCTACTCATTGGAACCCCTTCGCTCATGAAAACACCATTCTGGCACTTTAGAAGTGAGCCTCGTCCAGTGCTGATATCTTACTACTTAGCCGACAATTGGCTTTCTAATGGTTATTTAAGCAACACAATAGGTGAGTCAGGTGGGATCCTCCTCTTAAAGGCATCTATTTATTTGCAGTGCGACTTGAGGCGGATTGATCAGGTTTTGGGCTTCTTGGGCATGGTTACTTCAAACATACTTCAAGAAAACGGCTCTACATACGGGGAGGGAGCTCTTCATCAGGGTCATCTGGATCGGGGCCACCTTCGTATTCCGCTTCTGTGAGTTCAATATCTACTGGGTTCTGCGGCCCTTTATGGTCGCTATACTCTTCTTCTTCCTTTTCCTCCTCGCGAATCTCGCGGAGTTCTTTGTCTTCTTTCTTCTCCTCTAAGCTTTTGTCCATTCCCCTTGCTCCCTCAACAGTAAAGGTATTAGCACGTATTATATCAGTCCCAACTCCTCACCACTTATACCCGCAATCTTTGCACTTGACCGGGATTCCCCACATGCCTACCACAAACTGGCGGAGAGGGTGGGATTCGAACCACCCCACATTCCTTCGGAATGCGGTGACCCCATGGACTAACGCCCACAACGGTTTTCGAGTTCCAGGTGGTTCGTGTTATCTGGTCCGTCTGGTGTTATCCTGTGCTGTCCTGTGTTATCTGGTTTTGTCAACAACGTGTCAACATTGCCTAATGGTCAAGCCTATTATTCTGAGACCTGCTTGAAATCGCCGCCTCATAGAGGTATAAATAATGTAACTACATTTGTAGTTACATTTAAGGGGGAACCAAATGGTCAC
>Ga0066793_10000053_pt1 | contig 34763 bp, 37 predicted proteins | sample PersoiDNA2013189_FD_83876 | JGI IMG/M metagenome (GOLD analysis project Ga0066793, IMG submission 83876) | Permafrost soil microbial communities from the Arctic, to analyse light accelerated degradation of dissolved organic matter (DOM) -... | ecosystem: Environmental > Terrestrial > Soil >... | reverse complement strand
CTTGGCCATCATGTCCCTCCTTTGATTTCGGTTTGGACGCCTCAATCTTGGAGGGCGATGGCCACTCTAGTCAAAACGGCTGCATCGCTTTGGGGTTTTTACAGAAGTCTAGGGGCACTGTCATAACTGAAACTGTAACTGTCAAGTAACCAATTTCTACTAATTTCACAGTTTGATAAGTGAACACATACCCTGATAATTACTCATATATAGGATTTTGAACTATTTTCATTCGTAAACCACTTCTCATCTATATAGAATTACAGACCTTATATTTTCGACCATATGCGTTTAGTCATCTTAAGAAGAAGGACCTGACCCCGAAAAGTTAAGCGCGCGGGCCGTGTGGCTCGCGCGCTAACTTTCTCGATCTGCCGGCGGGACGCCGGCGCTACGTCTCATGCCGGCGGGACGCCGGCGCTACGGTCATGCCGGCGGGACGCCGGCGTTACTTCTCAGACTTTGAACTCGGTCTTGACTCCCCAGATGCCCAGGGCCTTGCCGAGCGCCTCATGGTCCTTGCCGTACTCCATCGCCGGGATACCCAACCTGGTGGCCTCTATTGCCTGCCTGAAAGCCCTACCACCCGCGATGGGGCCGTCCGGGTGCGCGTGCACGCCGCCGCCGGAGCCGATCATGACTTCCTGGCCGAGCGTGTTCACGATGTCCTGGACGTTTATCGGGGTGATGCCGCCCGAAGGCATCGGCATCATCGGCTTGAGGTCGCCGAACGGGAAGGTCAGCGCCTGGACGACCTGCCGGAAGCGCTCCGGCAGGTAAGGAGCCTTGCCGCCGAGGGCGAACGGGATGACCACGGTGTCCGCGCCCGCGAGGCGCGGGAGCTTGCCGAGGATGAACGACGAGGAGATGCCGTGGACCGGCGACATGTAATAGGCGCCGGCGCAGTCCATGTGCGCCAATATCGGCACGCCGATGTCCTTGTCCTCGGCGAGCGCCCTCATCGCTTCCGGCCCAATAGCGAGGTAGTTCACCATCAGCCCGTTGCCGCCCGCGTCGACGACCCTCTTGGCCAGCTCGAACATCTTGGGGAGGCGGTCGGTGACGTTGACACAGTACAGGGTGTGCTCTCCGGTCTCCTCGAAGACCCGCTTCTCCATCTTCATGTACGCCTTGACCCTTTCGAGGACGTGGTTGTAATCCATGTCACCGATGAGCTCGTCGTCCTTGATGACGTCGCAGCCGCCCGCGGCCGCCTGGTAGAACAGCTCCGTCCCGACCTTCACGGGATAGCCGCTGCACGGCTTGATCATGTTGTTGAGCAGGGGCCTGTGCTTGCTCTTGGGGATGCCGAGGGCCTTGTAGATCCCGTCGATGCCGAACTTCGGGCCCTGGTAGCCTTCGAGGATCGCCTTGGGCATGCGCAGGTCCAGCAGCTTCAGCTTGCCTGCCATGCTGATGTTGCCAAGGCAGGCGGTCAAGAGCATGGGGATCTGGTTCTCGATGTTCGCGGCCGGGAACGCGACCTGCACTATCCACTGCCGCTCCTTCACATCATCAGGGACTATCCACTCGTACTGCGGGCACTCGAAGACGTTGACGACCTTCGCAACGTGGCGCGCCCTGATCTCGGGCGTCTCTCCGGGGACCGGTGTCCAGGTCCCGGTGGACTGCTCGATCGCCAGGACCGGGGCGAGAGCTACGACATCGAGCTCCTTGGGGAACGCGACATAGTAGGTCGAGATGACGTGCTTCTCATAATCGATACCCTCGGGGAGCGCGTAGGGCTCGGCGCCGTACTGGCCGATCTCGCAGACTTCATCCTCCGCCCAGGGAGCTTTCTTCTTCCTCGGGGCTGCTTTTTTCTTCGCTGGTGGCATCCTTATCCTCCTTGTTCGTACGTTCGTGCAACTATATGCAAAACCGCGGGGAGTTACCTGACTACTTTCCCTCGCCCGCGTTCATCCTCTCGTACTGCTTCTTGAGGCTTTTGTAGGTGTCTTTGAAGTTCAAAAAAGCCTCGTCGTAGACCTTCCTATTCTCCGGCCGCGGTGTATACACCTCCGCGACCTTCACGGCGTCGCGCAGCGACGCGAAGTCCCTGTACTCGCCGAGGCCCAGCGCCGCGATGAGCGCCGCCCCGCGGGCGCCAGACTCCTGGGGCTCCTCTACCGCCTCGATGGTGACGCCGCAGGCGTCGGCGTAGATCTGCATCCACAGCGGGCTCTTGGCGCCGCCGCCGATCGCACGCAGGACCACGTCGTCGAACCCGCAGCCCCTGAGGCCCTCGAGCATCCACCTCGCGTGGAGCGCCACGCCCTCGAAGACCGCGCGGGACACGTCCCCTCGCTTGTGGTCCAGGCTCAGGTTGATGAACCCTCCCCTGACATTGACGTCGGGGATGGGCGAGCGCTCGCCGTACATCCAGGGGCAGAAGATGAGGCCGTTGCTGCCCGGCGGCGCCTCCGCCGCCACGTCGTTGAGGTAGTCGTACACGTCCCTGCCCTGGCCGTAGTCGATGTCCTTCGGCGCGAGGTTCTCCGCGAACCACTTGAAGCACGCGCCCGCGCTCTCGGTCTCTGCCAGGAGTATGTAGCGGGAAGGGTCGGACGAGGCCATGCTCACGATACCCTTGCGCCCGTCGTTGACCGCCTTGGGGTTCGTGACCGCTATCCAGCCCGACGAGCCGATGTAGACGTGCCCCTGCCCGTCAAGCACCGCGCCAGAGCCGACGGTCGCGCTGGGAACGTCACCAGTGCCGACGAATATTGGGATACCCGGGTTGAGACCCATTTCGGACGCCGGGGCTTCCTTCAGAGTGCCTGCCTTATCGGAGGACGCTGCCACGCGCGGCATCTTGTCCTTGTCCAGCCGGAACAACTTGAAGAGCATGTCGTCCCAGTCCTTCTTCTTGAAGTTCAACATACCCGTCCCGGACGCGGCCGCGTAGTCGTAGATGAACTCGCCGCAGCACCTCTGCACCAGGTAGCTGTTCACCTCGAGGATCTTGTAAGTGGCGGCGTAGACATCGGGCTCGTGCTGGCGTAGCCACATGAGTTTCGGGATGACGTCCTTGCCCGTCGGGAGCCCGCCGGCGACCGCCAGCAGGATTGTCTTCGTCAGGCGCCTGATGATCTTGTTCGCCTGCTCCTCGGCGCGCCCGTCAAGCCAGATGATGGCGGGGCGCAGCGGTTTTCCGGTGGAGTCCACCGGCAGCACGCCGATCATCTGCGTGGAGAATACCATCCCGGCCACTGACTCGGGCTTGACCTTTGAATCCTTCATCACCTCGCTGGTGGAGATGGTGATGGCCTTCCACCAGTCCTCGGGGTCCTGCTCCGCCCAGTGCTCTTTCGGATAGTCGGTCGGGTAGGGATAGAACTTGCTCGCGAGGATGTTGCCGCGCATGTCGGTGAGCGCCGCCTTGCTGCCCCCGGTCCCGGCGTCGTGCGCCACGAGGTATTTTTCTTCAGGCAATTCAGCCTCCCGGGTCTTGGATTCCGCCATCTCCAGGGCAGGAGTTATTATACATCGTCGCCCCGGAACTTATGCACCGCGATCAGCCGCTCCGCGGTCACGGCGCCGAGGGCGGCCAGGTCCTCGCTGTGGAAGTAGAAGGACGCACTCGGCTTGAACAGGATGCGCGCGGAACCCTCCACCCCTTCGCACGCTCCCCAGAGCACGACCAGCAGCGGGACCCGCGGGAACGCCGGGATCTCGAAAGAGACGTCGCCGGTGTCGGACGGCCTGCCGCCAAGGGCGGCGGCCGCGCGGATCATTTGCCCGGGCTCATCACCGAAGTAGTCGGAGACCCGCTTCTCCGCCATATCCTCGAATGCGCTCATGAAGTGCCTGGCGCCGGGCATGTCGCGGTAGGCCAGCCACCCCTCTTTCTGGAGCGGCTCCCCGTGGTAGACGAGGTAGTGAAGGGCGAGGATGGCGGCGGCCCCCGATAGCCTGCGTTCGTCTTCTCCGCTCACAACCCCTTCGGGGAACGACACGAAGACGTTCGTGCCGAGGAACGGTATGGTGAAGACGCCCACCTCCGGGTCGAAAGTCACCGCGCGCTCGGCGACCGCCAGCTCGGGGTCGATGGACGCGATCGCTTCGGCCGCCATCCGCTCCGCGATGGCGTATCCCTTACGATCCTCGAACATCATCGGCACAGTCATATCCAGTAGAATATAGAGAGGCTGTCCTGCCGTACAGACTCTTACCGACCTGGAGAGAGCATTTGCACTGGACCACACACGTCGTGAGCGGAGCCGCGATCGGCTACCTGATAGGCCACCCCGTGCCGGCCGCGCTGGTGGGGTTCGCGGGGCACGTCGCCCTGGACACCTTCCCCCACGACGACCCGGAGGGCGACGTCCCTTACGTCGTGGACTCGCTCATCGGGGCCGCGTTTGTAGCGTTCCTGGCGACGAACAAGAAGATGCGCCAGGTGGACAGCAGCCGCGCCGCGCTTTTCGGGGCGATCGGAGCTGGAGCCCCCGACCTCGAACTGCTGGCAAAGCTGGTCACGACCGTGCACCAGGAGGATTACCTCTATCCGACGCACAACGGGCTCATCCCCCACCGGCGGACGCGCCTCGCCTATTCGCTGATATCCCAGGCGGTGTTCCTCGCGCTGACCGTGGGGCTGGCGTTCCGGAAGTGGAGGAGGCTCAGGAGAGCCTGAGGAACTGCTGTACGCGCGGTACGACCCTGACATCCTCGTAGATCTCGAGCGCGCGCCGCTGCATGTCGAGCAGCAGGCCGCCCCCTACCTCGACCTCTCCGCGGCGGCCGGTCGCGGGCTGCAGCACCACTACCGGCTTGCGCCCCGACTCCCTGACGATCTGGACGCCCTTGATGAAGTCTTCGGGGTCGGTCTCGTCGGTGACGACCATCTTGACCATAAGGAACGGGACGTCGCAGCGCTTGATGAAGTCAAGGTTCACCTCGAACCTCTCGGGCTCGCCGGTGCTGGAAGGGAGCTTGATGTCGGCGGAGATGAACCCGATATGGGGCAGCAGGTCGTCCAGCTCCTCGGGCATGGTGCTGTTGGTCTCGAGGTAGATCTTGTGGCCGTCCGCCGTCAGGGCCGGCAGCAGCTCGCGCAGGAAGTCCGCCTGGACCAGCGGCTCCCCGCCGGTGACGGCGACCGAGTGGTGGCCGGTGAGGCGCAGGTTCTTGACCAGGGAGAGGACGTCTTCGACCGATAGCGTGTTGGGCACGTACTCGTATCGCCCGGTGCCGGCGACGGTCTCGATGCGGCAGGTGGCCGCGGGACGTCTCGCCTGGGGCGTGTCGCAGAAGGCGCACGCGAGGTTGCAGCCTCCCAGGCGCAGGAATATCTGTCTGACCCCGACCAGGGGGCCCTCGCCCTGCACCGAATCGAATATTTCTTCTACGTTGCCTCTCGCTGCCAGCGCTCTTCCTCTCTCGTGGGTGGCTATGTCACCGGGCGGACTTTGCTAGCGTCCATCTTGACGTTCTTCATCTCTTCTATAAAACGCCTCGCCACCTCGACCGCGAACTTGTCCACGTCTTCCACCCCGAGTTCCTCCAGCCCCGCGGCCTTGACCGGGGTGCCTTCGGTCGTGATGTTCAATCCGAGGTGGATGAGGCCCGCGACAGGGCTGACGGTCGCGACGGAAATGCTGAGCTTGCCGCGCTCGTCCTCGTCGGGCGGGAAGGCGTAGAGGTTGTCGAACTCGCGCACGACCTCCACTTCCTCATAGATCGAATCGCGGAGCAGGTCGACCACAACGCTTGTCAGAAGCCTCTGGACGAGCACGATCTCGTCGATGCCCACGCCGAAGTACTCGACTATGAAGTGGAGCATGTCCGGAGAAGATATCTCGGCGCCCTTCCTCTTGTCCTCGATATCGACCATGAACTCTTCGGAGATGTTGCAGGGGCCCCGGAACGACACGATGCTGTCGCCCTGGACGTCAAAAGACGTGTACGCCCACAGCGGCGTGAGCTGCGAGCCGTCGTACTCGATCGTCTTTCCTTTGAGATACTTCCCTTTCAACGCCAACCTCCGGCCTGTGTCAGTCCCTCGCTAAACAAAAAGGACCTGACCCTAAAAAGTTTAGTCCATGCGCCAGTGCCGCAAGACGCAACCCACATTCTAGCCTTAACAAGGTTTGTTCCGCCACTGTCGGCGCGCTTGCCCGGGCGCTCAGGAAGAGCTGTAGGATGCCCAGGAATCGGGCGATTCCCAGACGGTGACCTTCTCGAGGCTGACCGGGTGGCCGCCGCCTTCGATCGCCTTGAGGATGCCGGTGAAAAGCACGCGGGCGACGTTCTCCGCGGTCGGGCGCACCGAGGTGAACGGCTCGACCTCGTTCAGGTAGCGGTGGTCGTACGGCTCGATGACCTTGTCGAGCATCGCGCCGGCCGCCTCGAAGTCCAGGACCATCCCCCCGCGGCTGACCTCAGCCGACGAGAACACGGCCTCAACACCCCAGGTGTGCCCGTGGAGCCTGGAGCACTTACCCTCGTGGCCCTCGAGCCTGTGAGCCGCGCTGAAACGCCTTGTCACGCCTACCCTGTACATTCAGACACCCTTACTTGTGGCTGCGCCGCCCAGACATTATAGCACCAGCAAACCAACTGGCCGGGCGGGCACGCCATGGCTGGGCCGCCTCACTGGTTCTCGCCGAGGACCTGCACGAAGTTCTCGAGGCGCGCCCGGGCGGTCGCGCCCAGGGTGCCGGGGCAGTCGCATTCAACGGTCAGCATGGGCGCCGACAGCAAGCGCCGGAAGACCACGTCTTCCAGGTTGCGGTGGCAGAAGCTCTGGACGTAATGCACGATGCCGTCTAGCCGGCGTATCCGTGCCTGGTTCTTGATGTCGCGCGCGCGGTGGGCCACGGTGTAGGGGTAGCTGTAGTCGAGGTACTGCTCCACGAGGCTCGAGGGCGGGCGTGAGGTCCCGTCTTCGCCGGGCGCGGCATCAGGCGGCATGGAGAACTGACGCTGGACCTCGAGGAACACGAACCGCGCGCCGAGTGACTCCGCTAGCTCGAACACGTCCGGGGTGATGGGCGGCACGCCGATATAGCCGAGCCGGACCTCTCGCCTGTACGGGATCCCCTCGCGCCGGTCCAGCGGTTCACGGCCCCTGACCTCGCGCAGAAACGCACCCAGCTCATCGGCGAAAGCCCCGGCGTCCCCACCGAAGTCGCTCGAGCTCACGAGCCAGACGTGTGCCTCCGCGCCGGTGACCCTGTTGGCTTCCCAGCTCTCGCGGTCAAGCTCGCCGAGGAGCCCGCGCGGGCCCGCCAGCTTCGCCATCCATTCCTGCGCGGCACCCAGGGTGGTGCCCAGACTCTCGCACAGCCTCACGATCTCGCGCTCGAGGTCAACGGCGGTGGCAGGGTAAGGATATGTGAACGGAATCACCTCGATGCCCCGCGCCTCGAACGCCTCGAGGAGCAGCTCGGTGCCTGAGCAGTCGCCCCGGACCACACCTACGACCCTCGACGGCCCGCCGCCTTTCACCACTGCGCCAAATATGCCCTTGATCCAGGCGCACGAGTTCTGCGGGAATCCTTCCGCGAGCGCGAGGTCGATAAGAGCGTCGGAGCCCGGGTCGCCCACGAATGCGTTGTTGAGGTCCATCGGCACCAGCCCTGCCGCGAAAACGGCTTCGACAGGTATCGTGGTCGTGAGCCCCACCGACGTGTCAGCCGACATTGCTGCCCTCACAGACCGGGTTGAGCCTGGCGAGCTGCCCGATGAGGTGAGCGTTCACCAGAGCGGCATAAAAAGTCGTTAGAAAGACGCCTATGCAGCAGGCGAAGAAGCCGAGGAAGGCGATTGTGCTCGTCACGAAGACGGTCAGCAGTAACACCAGGAGATATGCCTTGAGGTCCACTTTGATGAGCCCGGCCATCACGCCCACCTGCAGCGATTGACGGATGCTGCCGGACTTCGCGAAGGTGCCCATGATGGCGGGCGACGCGAGCCTGAGCAGAAGGCCGTAGGCGACCACCACCAGCCATCCGACGATGAAGCCGATCAGTGCGATCCCGGTCGTGAAAGCGTGCCTCACCGCGTCAGGGTTGCCCCCCACCAGCAACCCCAGGACGACCACGCCGCCCAGCACGAGCAGCATCGGCAGTGAGTAGACCAGGGTGATGAGGAACATCGACGCGCCGTCGGCGAACTTGCGCCCCATGCCTTTCCATTCGGGCAGGACGGAATCGTCGCCCGCCGCGACCGATCTGACAATGGCGACCTGGTACCCGAGGATGAAGAAGAAGGGCACGACCAGGAGCGAAGCCACCGTCAGCAGCGCTCCGATGGTGACCTTGATCGGCCAGCGTGGGTCGTCGAACAGGTACGTGAACGCGCGCGAGACTTGAAGGTCCTCGGCGCTGACCAGGACGTGCTCCGTGTCGCCAGGGTCATGTTCATATTCCATGTCCGCTCCTGAACAGAATCGGCCTCGCAGACCGGCAGCTCGTCAAATGGGCTCGATAATCGAGTCTTCAATTATCTCGTAGTCGCCCTTCCCGCCATCCCTCAGCCTGCAGCCCGCTATCCGCGGGTCGTGGGGGAAGAAACACGTGACGCCTCTGCTCACTGCGTCGTCGAGCAGGCGCTCCTTCTGGGCGCAGGTGAGCTCCGGTTGGAGGTCCCAGGACATCAGCCAGTTGAGCTTCAGGTGGGCCGTTGTCGGGACGATATCGCCCAGGAACACCGCCTCCTCACCTTCTGAGCGCATGCGTACCACCTGGTGGCCCCGCGTGTGACCTCCGGTCAGCTCTACCCGGACCCCGCTTGCCACCTCCGCGGTCCCTGAGGCAAGGCTGAGGCGGTGAGTGTCCGCGAGCGGCAGGTAGTCCGCGGGGTTGTACGAGCCGCGCTCCAGCGGGCCCGGGTCCATCGCCGCTTCCCACTCCGACTCCTGAACGACATACCAGGCGTTCGGAAAGGCGTCGAAGGCAACGCCCTCCGGCCCAACGGAAGTCGACCCGCCCGCGTGGTCCAGGTGCAGGTGGGTCGGGATCACGATGTCGATGTCATCCGGGCTCAGCCCGGCCCTCGCGAGGCCGCTCACGGCGTCTTCGTCGGCAAGCCCGTAGATATCACGCTGCCTCTCGTCGTATTTGGAGCCCATGCCCGGCTCGACGAATATCGTCTTGTCGCCCGCAACGACCACGAGCGAATTGACGCTCAAGGCTATCCGGTTCAGGTCGTCCGCCGGGGTCTTCTTCTCCCAGAGCACCTTCGGCACCACCCCGAACATCGAGCCGCCGTCCAACCGGAAACGCGATGTCACGACCGGCGTCACGCTTATTTGCCCCACCCGGATCGGCATTTCCGCCATGCTCACCCCGCCCGCTCTCAAGTATTGTGATTGACACCACTGTGATATATTTAATCCCGGCCTAACTCAATTGAATTCCGGCTTTGCCGATAAGATAATAACAAAGTATTCCAACGTTCAGGGCCGTATCTCTTGACCACGCAGTTGTCAGGCGGATTCGCAAGAACAGAGGCGGTGCCCTAATGCGGTTGAAAGTCAGAGGGAGGTCCGGGCAGGCAGGGTTCACTCTCGTCGAACTCATGGTCACCATGCTCATCCTGGGAATCCTGGTCGGGATCGCGGTCATGACCATGTCGGTCTCGCGCAGCAAAGCCCAGCAGGCTGCCTGCAAAGCCAACCTCCGGACTATCTTCGACGCTGTCCAGGTGTACCAGTCGGTCCATAACGCCACGTATCCCCCCACCCTGGACGACCTTGTGACCGACGGACTCATGTAGAGCTCGTTCACATGGACGTGTCCGGCCGGCCCCCTCGGCACGATCTCGACAGATTACAGGGATTATTACGACAGTGCCGCGGGGCACACTTCATGCCCCCGGGTGGGCCATAACCCATAGATGCAGGTATGACCGTAGAGGGAGGAGCAGTTGAAGTATTCGCGCTTTGAGGTTCTGGCGATGGTGGTAGGGATCTGTGCCGTGGTCGGCACCATCCTCGCGACTCTTTCGAGCACCAACCGGGTCGCGGATGTAGTCGGCCTGGCCATGATCGTCGTGGTGCTGTTCGGCGGGCTGCACTACGGCCGCAAGGGCGCCCTCATAACGTTCCTGGCGGCGACGGGCTTCTATGCCATCTTCGCGTTCAGCTTCACATCGAACATCGGGACGGGCACTGCCGTTCAGATCTTCATCCTTCGGATGATCGTCTTCGCCATAGTCGCGGTGGTCGCGGGCGAACTCAACGTCCGGCTCAAGTATCTGTTCATCAAGCTCGAGCACCACGATTACGTCGACGACATCACGAACCTCTACAACGCGAAGTACCTCTCGAAGCTGATCGAGAAGTACATCAGCGAGTTCGACAGGTACGGCTCGAAGTTCTCGCTCACGAACATCACTGTGAGCGAGGACATGCTCTCTGCGCTCAAGAAGAAGGCGCGCCTGAAGCTCATCAGGGACCTGGGCAACTCCGTCATCCGCGGCAACATCCGGGGCGCCGACGAGGCAGCCCGCCTGGAAGGCACGACTTTCAGCGTGCTGTTCCCGAACACGAACTACGACGGCGCCACCTGCGCGACGATCAGGGTCAAGAGCAAGATCTCCGGGTACCTGGACCGCCACGGCCTGGATACCGAGAACGACGACATCATCAAGACGGAGATCATCGAATACCCGAAGCACAAAGACACGATCGAGCTGCTCGCGGTCAACCTGCAGAACAGCCACCCCAAAGAGAAGACCCGGTAGAACCGGTCACGTCTTTTGTCTTCCTCTTTTCGCTACGCCTCTTCCTGATGGTGTAAGGCCGTGCGGTTCTATAACCGGGTCTGAAGCCGCTCGACTTAAGAAAAAGGACCTGACCCCCAGAAGTTAAGCCTATTCGCCGCAGGGCCAGATGAGCAGGCGTTGCTCGCGGGCGTAGTCGAACTTCTTGTAGAAGCGGGCGATGGCCTCGTCGGACGGGTCCACGCAGACCTCCATGGCGCGACAGCCCCTCCTGCGCGCGAGCGAGAGCACTTCTTCCATGAGCCTGGTGCCGGTGCCGCGCTTCTGACGCTTCTCCTCTACGATGAGCGCCATCAGGCGTCCCTGCTCGCGCGAGCCATAAAGGGTGAGGAACCAGTTGACCGCGGCCAGCCCCGCGGGCTCACCGTCTTCCATCGCGAGGAGGAAGAGCCATCCGTCCGAGTTGAGGAGCTGAGCGATGACGCCGTCCCATCGGTCGCGGTCCACCTCCGGGGTCCAGCCCTGGTGGCGCGCGAACTCGACGAGCAATGCTGTGACCACCCCGTGGTCCTTGACTCCCGCTCTAGCGATCTCGACCATCTGCCCCCCAGGGATGACGAAGCTCATTGTGAGCGTTCGGCATGATGATAGAATAACCTGCAATAGAAGCCAACAGCGCTTGATCAAGGGCCCTCGCGCTCCGCGAGGGGTGCTGGAGGAGTGCAAGGTTGAAGTTCTTTTCTCGCGGCAAGCGTGCGCCGGGCAGGATCAGGGTGGGCGACATCGTCCTCGTGGTCCTGATAGTCGTCGCTGCCGCGGTTTCGATGTTCCTGGTCTCCCGGGCGAACGCCGGCGAGAAGGGTTCCCTGGCGATAATCGAAGTCAACGGCAAAGAGGTCATGCGCATCGCGCTCGGCGACGGCCAGCAGGACCGGACGTTCAAGGTCCGCGGCATGACTGGCTACAACCTGGTCGAGGTCAAGGACGGGCGGATCAGGATGCTGGAAGCCGACTGCCGCGACAGGATCTGCCTGGGGGTGGGCTGGGTCGAAGCCCCCGGGAGAGCGATAATCTGCCTTCCCCACCGCGTTGTTGTGCGCGTGACCGGAAAACGCGGCGGCAAGGGCAAAGTGGACACGGTGACGGAGTAAGCCTTTGACAGGCACCCGCCGCGTTACAAACCTGGCGCTCCTGGTATCAGTGGGTCTCGTCCTCTCCATCATCGAAAGCATGTTCCCGCCACTGTTGCCCATCCCCGGCGCCAAGCTGGGCCTCGCCAACATCGCGACCGTGGTCGCGCTCTACCTGTTCGACCCCGGCATGGCGCTCGAGGTGACCGTTCTGCGCGCGCTCATCGGGGGACTCCTGCGCGGTAGCGTCATCGGGCTCTTCCTGTCCTTCTCGGGCGGGGTGGTGAGCTGCCTGGTGATGATCGCCCTGTACATGCTCTTCGACGATGCGTTCAGCATCGTCGGTGTGAGCGTGGCGGGGGCGGTCACCCACAATGTCGTACAACTTCTTGCGGCATACCTGCTCGTGCGCCATGCCGCGCTGTTCTACTACATGCCGTACCTTATCCTTATCGCTGTGCCGACGGGCCTCTTCATCGGCTTCGCTTCCCGGCGGGTCACTCTTTCGCTCGAGGGCCTCCCGCTCCAATCGAGGTAACCGGCCATGGTCGTTGACACCACCACAAACGAACTGGACATAGAGATAGAGGGGCTGACGTACACCTACGAAGGCGCCGGCTCCCCCGCCCTGAAAGACATCAGCCTGCGGTTCGAGCGCGGGAAGATGACCTGCCTGCTGGGCAGGAACGGCTCCGGCAAGTCGACGCTGGCGCGCTGCCTGAACGGCCTGCTGCTGCCGGGTGAAGGGCGCGTGCTGTCATGCGGGCTCGAGACCTCCGACCGTTCGAACGCGCTCGAGGTGTCGCGGCGCGTCGCGATGGTGTTCCAGAACCCCGACACCCAGATGGTCGGCGAGACGGTGGAAGAAGAGGTCGCGTTCGGCCCCGAGAACCTCGGGCTTCCCACCTCGGAGATCCGCGAGCGGGTGGACTACGCGCTCGAGCAGGCGGGCATCACCGAGCTGGCAGCGCGACAGCCTCTCAGGCTCTCGCAGGGACAGAAACAACTGGTGGCGATCGCGGGCGCGATCGCCATGAAGCCGGACTTCCTGGTCAGCGACGAAGCCACCTCGATGCTGGACTACTCGGCGCGCCTGCGGGTGGTCGAACTCTTCGAGCGGCTGCGCCGGGGAGGCATGGGAATAATCCACGTCACACATTTCCTGGAGGAGGCCACGCTGGCCGACTCCGTGGTCGTGCTCGACGACGGGCTGGTCGTCGCCAGCGGCACCCCACGCGATACGCTGGGCGACCCCGGGAAGGTGCGCGCGCTGGGGCTTGACCCTCTCGCGGTCACCATCGTGGCATACGAGCTCGAGAAGCACGGGTTCTCCGTGCCGGAAGACGTTCTGACAGTCAAGGAGCTGCTCGCATGGCTCTACGCCTGAAGCTGGAAGATATATCTTACTCGTACCCGCTGCCCGGCAGCGGCGAGGCCGCCGCCCTGAGCGGCGTGAGCATGGCCGTCGAGCCGGGCGAGGTCCTCTGCCTGGCGGGTGCGAACGGCTCCGGGAAATCGACGCTGGCACAGGTGTGCACCGGGCTGCTGCTGCCGGAGGCCGGCTCCCTCTACTACGGCGAGGAAAAGATACACGGGCGAGGCCCGCTACGGGATTTCAGGCGCAAGGCCGGCCTCCTCTTCCAGAACCCGGAGGACCAGCTCTTCGCGGACACGGTTGCCCGGGACATCGCTTTCGGCCCCAGGAACCACGGCCTCAAAGGGGACGAGCTCGAGAAGAGGGTCCGTGAGTCCGCCGCCCTGGTCGGCCTTCCCCTGGAGGAGCTCGGCGGCAGGTCGCCGTTCTCTCTGTCGGGCGGCGAACAGAGGCGGGCGGCGCTCGCGGGCGTCCTGGCGCTGGACCCGGAGGTGCTCGTCCTCGACGAGCCGTTCATCGGTCTCGACTACGAGGGGAGGCGCAGCCTCGAGGAAGCTCTGACGCGCTACCGGGACGAGCGCGGCGCCACCATAATAATCGTCACCCACGAGCTGTCGCACGTCTGGTCGCTCGCGACCGTGTTCGGCCTGATATCCGAGGGGCGGCTCCTGCGGTTCGAGACCAGGGCGGAGCTCCTCTCGGGCGACGCGGACCTCTCCTCGCTCGGCATGCAGCTCCCCCAGTGGGGTGCGCTGGCGCGCGAGCTCCTGCGCTCCGGATTGTCCATCGACGACCCCGCCGACCCTCGCGCGCTGGCGGGTGCCATGGCCAGGCACAAGGGGGCGCACGATGGCGGTTAACGACATCACCATCGGCCAGTACCTCGCGGCGCCGACCCTGCTGCACCGGGTCGACCCCCGGCTGAAGCTCGGAGCCGTGGTGGCGGCCACGGTCCTCGTCTTCATCTACTCGGGCTGGCCGCTTCTGGCGTTCGCGGCCATGCTGGTCACTCTGCTGGCCGTCTGCGGGCTGCCCCTGCTGCGCGTGGCGAAGGCCCTTCGATCGGTGTGGGTGATCGTGTTCGTGACTTTCCTGCTGCAGATCTTCCTGACCCCTGGCGAGGTCCTGTGGCACTGGGGGTTCCTCAGCATCACTGACACGGGGCTCGCGAACGGCCTGCTGCTCTCCGGGCGCGTGGTGATACTGGTCGTGCTGCTCTCCGCGCTCACCATGACCACGCCCCCGCTCAAGCTCGCCGACGGGCTCGAGTCGCTGATGCGGCCGCTCGCTTACCTGAAGGTCCCCATCGCGCGCGTCACCACGATCTTCAGCATCACGCTGATGTTCATCCCGAGCATCCTCGACCAGAGCTCCAAGCTGGTCAGGGCGCAGATGGCACGGGGCGCGGACTTTGAGTCCGCCAACCTGCTGCGGCGCGTGAAGGACGTCCTGCCCGTCCTGGTGCCGCTGTTCGTCAAAGTCTTTCACGACGCGGACGAGCTCGCGGTCGCAATGGACGCACGAGCGTACGGCGGGGGCAGGGGCCGCACCAGGCTGTACCCGATGAAGATACACGCCGCCGAGGCGCTTCTCACCCTGACCTTCGTGCTGGCGAGCGTCGCCATCGTCTTCATCCCCTGAGAGCCAGACCTTTCCTGAGGTTGGTCCGTTATACCCCTTTGAAGAGATGCGGCACCAAGGGGGGTTATGCGAAGGAGAGTGTGGCTGGCGGCAGTCCTGGTATTGCTGTTGGTTCCGATCTGCTCCACGGCGTCGGCGACCCCTTTCTATAATATCCTCAGCAACCCGGGGTTCGAGTCCGGGCTTTCGAACTGGAGCACATCCGCATGCGGAGCGAATCCGGTGTTCGCGACCAGCCGGACAAACCCCGGGGAAGGCAGCTCCTGCGCGTTCATCGGGCTGGAGGGGACCAGGTCTCCCTCCAGCTACGGAAAACTCTCCAGTGCCAACTGGCTCATGCCGCACTCCGGCGAGAGCTACTACTGCTCCGCCTGGAACCGGCGGACCTCCACGGCCGGCACCGCGGGTGTCACCAGCAGCATCTCGCTCAGATGTTGTGACTCCGAGGGAAATCTCCTCAAGGTCATCACGGTCTGGTCAGGAAGGGGCGATTCCTGCTGGCGCCGCTTCGGCAGGGTCATCGCGGCGGGCGAGTTCCCGGCCGGGACCTGGCAGACTTTCGTCGAGCTGAAGACTGCTGGTTCCATCGTCCAGAGGAGCAAACGCGTCAACGACTACTGGGACGGTGTCTGGTTCGGAGAGAACAGGGTGGCCCCCGCGATCGAGTCGCTGTCGGTGAGCCAGGGCGAGGCCTTTGACCTGGTCACCATCAACGGCGCACACTTCTACGACTGGCACACCACCGTCACCTTCGGGGGCGTCGCGGCCCCCATGATTCGCGATGACTTCCGGCCGCCGTCCAGGCTGGCGGTGAGGGTGCCGCGAATGGACGCAGGTCCGACCGATCTGACTGTCACGAACGATTACGGAAGAGCGACGGTGCCGTTCACGGTGCTCCCAAGTAATCTGCCGAGGATAACGAGCATAAGCCCCGAGAGCGGCGACACCGGCACCCTGGTGACCATAACCGGCGAATTCCTTGACCCCGGGTCGACAAAGAAGGAAGTCTGGTGGGACGTCTGGTACGAGCACTTCGGCTATGACGGGCCGGTTCAGGACGTGCTCACCTGGACGGACACCGAGATAACTTACCTCGCACCGCACTCGATGTTCATACCGGGCAGCGGAGTTGACGGCGACGGCCTCATCACTGTGCGGAACGATCACGGGGAGAGCAACGCCGTGCGTTTCGTCCAGGGCCTGAGGTATACACCGTAAAATGCAAAAAGGTGCCTGGCACCATTTTGCATTTCTATTTAAGGGTGCTCAGTTTCGAGACCGACTCGTCGTAGAATCTCTTCCACTCAGGGCGGTCCTTGCAGAGGGACGCAGCATTGGCATAAGCGGTGCGGGCGTCCGCGGGCTTGCCAGTGCGCTCGAGGTCGCCCGCCATGTAGAACCAGGCATCTCCCCTGCCCGGGTCGGTGGCTACCGCGCGGCTGTAATCGGCGACCGCGGAGGCGAAGTCCTCCTTGCGGTCGAGCGCGTTCCCCTGCAGCACGAGGACCGAGGCGAGGACCTGGGGCTGGATGCCGGGGGCGGCGGCGGCCGCGTCCAACTGGAACATCGCACCCTCTATGTCGTTGTCCGCCAGCAGGTACTGGGCGAGCTGCAGCCTGGTCGCCGGATCGTTGGGGTTCTTCTCGACCGCCTGCTTCAGGAGCTGGATCGCTTCGTTCTTCTGTCCCGACGCGTAAAGCGCATTCGCCAGCTTGATGCGGGCGGCCGGGTCGGTCGGATCGAGTTCGACGGCCTTCCGGTACTCGTCCAGGGCCTCCTTCAGGCGCTGCATCCCGGTCAGCACGTCTCCCGCCAGGCTGTGGTATGCGCCCTCGGTCGGGCTCAGCGCCTCGGCCGCCTTGTACTCCGCAAGGGCCTGTGAGTTCTTGCCTTCGCTCGCGAACGCTTCGGCGAGCATCACGTGGTCTATGGCCGACAGCTTCGTCGTGGGTTTCAACTCGAGCGCCCTTTCCAGCTCGGTGGTCGCCTCGGCGGTAGCGCCGGTCGCCTGCAGCGCGAGCCCGAGCACCAGGTGCGCGGTCCACTCGGAAGGCGCCAGGCTCGCGGCGACCCGGGCCTCGGGCAGTGCCTGCGCCGCGCTGCCAGCCTCCAGGTATGCCCGCGCCAGCATCTGGTGGGCGCGCCAGTCGTTGATGTCGACGGAGGCCGCCTTGAAGAGCGCCGCGATGGCCGCGGCCGGCTCACCCGCGAGCATGTTCGCCTGCCCGAGGTTCTCGAGGACGGCGGGCCGGTCCGGTGTCAGGTCTTGAGCCTTGGACCAGTCCGTGATCGCGCCTTTCAGGTCCCCGGACCCCTGGGCGACGGCTCCCAGGCCCTGAAAACCCGCCGCCATCTGGGCCTTGTCTTCGCTCTCGGCGAGGCTCTTGAAGGCGTTCTTTGCCTCGTCGTTCATCGCGGCCCTGGCATAGCGGCCGGCGATGTCCGACCTCACCCCGTAGTCGTCAGCGTTGGCATCGACGGCTTTCTTGAGGTAGGTGATGGAGCGGTCCAGGTTGCCCTGCAGGGAATAGATGTATGACAGCACCCGCATCGCCGGGATGTGGGACGGCTCGATGTCGAGCGCGTTGACGAGGTCGTCCCGCGCATCAGTGAGCTCGCCGCGCAACATCTTGACCGTGCCGAGCCCGGTGAGCGCGAGGTGACTCTGGGGGTCGAGCTCGAGTGTGCCCTTGTACCATTTCTCGGCTTCGTCGAGGGCGCCGGCTCCCAGCGCGCTGTTCGCCTCGCCCAGCACTGCCTCCAGCGACGATCGGTCCGCGAGTCTGGCCTGGTCGTAATAGGTGGAAGCCTCGCTCCACTTTGCATCACGGAGCGCGGCCGTCCCGAGCCCCGCGAGAGCCTGCGCGAATCCCGGCTTCAGCTCCAGCGCTTTCTTGAAGTTTGTTACCGCGTCGGCCGTGTTGCCGGCGTCGATCTGCGCGCGCCCCAGGTTCACGTAAGACCAGGCGTCGGCCGGGTCCACGGATATCTTCGCGCGGGCGTCTTCCTCGGTCTTGTCGCGGGTCGCCTCGTTCCTGAAATATGGTCCCGACTGCAGCCCCACCAGGAATGCCAGCCCTCCGACGGGAGCCGACGCCTCGGCCTTTGCCGGCTTCGACGGGCTCTTGCCTTGCTCGCAGACCGTCTGGCTGCCGGCGTCCAGCCTGACGCTCGAGCCTCCCCCTTCGACTTTGACCGAGCCCGCCTCCGCGGTCACAGTAGTAGGCCCGGCCGGCGCCACAGCCACCCCGAAGTAACAGGTGCCGCTCTTGGCCCCTACCCTTGACGAGGTAGCTTTGACGGCGGGTGTCGTCACCCGTGCCGTCTTGCCCTGCGGAACGTCCAGCCAGACCTCACCGCGCTCGACATCCACGGTTGTGAGGCTCGCCGGGCCTTTGACCACGCTGAAGTCTGACATCTCGCCGGCGCGGAGCGTCCCGCCGGCCGAAAGGCCCAGGATGATACCGCCGCCCATCCCGTTTCTGACCGTGTCTCCATAGAAGACCACCGAACCCGGCGCCCCGGGCAGCCAGTAGTCGGCGCCTTGCGGGCGGATGTCGAAACGGCCTGGCGACTCGAGGACTACCGCCGCGACGGCGTAGGACTTCTCTTTAGCCCTTGCACGCGTCGTGCCGCACGAGGAAACCACCACCGCGACGAGGGCAAGTGCAATTGCTACCGCGGCCGGCGCGGCAAGCGTGCCTCTTCTATTCTTCGAACGGGCGCGCTGCGCCACCTGATTGTTTGAACGGGTCACGCAGTATTCTTCTTCAGACGAAGAATGCGACCCTTGTAACTTCGTAGGCGCAATAACCATCTAACAGGCGGAGGCATTGCTCTCACTCAACGAGCGCTCTGCTTCTCTGCGGTATACTGTGCGAGGTCAAAACGTTATGAAGAAGTCAAAAAAGCTGCTGAACCTGATATTGATATCGCTGCTCGCGGTCGGCGCGGTCGTGCTGGTAGTCTGGCTCGCCTCGCGTGAGGGTGGATACAGCGAGCCCAGGGGCACGTTCCATTCCCCCACTCTCTACGCGATGGACACCACCCTCGACTTCACGCTCCAGGGCCGCGACGGCAAACTGGCCAAGCAGGACGTGGACGCCGCGGTGGCCCTGATACACCGGATCGAGGCGGAGACCTCCCGCTTCAAGTCGGGCAGCGACGTCGAGAAGGTCAACGCGCAGGCGGGGGTCGCTCCCGTCAAGGTCAACGACTCCACTTTCGACATCATCAAGACCTCGCTCGACTACTCGAAGCAGAGCGGCGGCGCCTTCGACATCACGGTGGCCCCCCTGGTCAAGCTCTGGGGCTTCTATGACCAGAAGTACCGCGTTCCTTCCCCTGAGGAAGTGGCGGCCGCCAGGTCCCTGGTAGACTACCGCAAGGTTCTCCTTGACGAGAACAACAAGACCGTTATGCTCGCGGACAAAGGCATGGAGCTCGACCTCGGCGGAGTCGCCAAGGGCTACGCGGTCGGAGAAGCCTACAGCCTCATGAAGAGCCGTGGGGTGCAGCACGCGCTCATCAACTTCGGCGGGGCGATCGGCGCCCTCGGGAAGCGCGTCGACGGCTCCGACTGGATCATCGGGATCAAGGACCCGCGAGGACAAGGAGGCGAGCTCCTCGGCGAGCTCAAGGTCTCGGACGGTTTCGTATCCACTTCCGGCGACTACGAGCGGTTCTTCATCAAGAACGGCAAGCGGTACTTCCATATCTTCGACCCGGCGACAGGGTACAACCCTGCCAACGCCATGAGCACGACGGTCGTCGGGCCCTCGGGGATGCTGGTTGACGTGCTCTCGAAGATCATAGTCATGGGGCCTCTGCGCGGCATCGAGTTCATGAAGACCCACCCGGAGTACCAGGGCCTGTTCATCGACGGCTCGGGCAACATCACTTATACACCGCAGATGAAGAGCAAGTACGTCATAGAGATCAAGGACAAAGTCGGAATCTGACGCGGCGTCGAACGCGCTGTGAGTCGGGCCGCAATGCGGGCCCCTGCCGGACATCACTCCATCAGACGGACGCGGCGACCTTCTCGCGCTTGCGCCGGGTGGGCACCACCCGGACGATCACGTTTGTCGGGCACACATCGATACATTTGCCACACTGCGTGCACTTCTCGTAGTCGATCCAGGCGCGGTTCTGGTCCATGTAGATGGCGTCGAAGTCACAGGCTTTCACGCACTTCTGGCATGCCGTGCAGCAGACGGAGCAGACCCGGCGCGCCTTGGAGCCCTTGTCCCTGCTGTTGCAGACGACCAGGACCTCCTGGTCGCGCGGGACCACCTGGATCAGGTGCCGCGGGCAGGCATCGACGCACAGGCCGCACCCGGTGCACTTCTCACGGTTGACCCATCTCCTGTGGTCCTCGTCGATGACGATCGCGTTGACGGGACACACGTCCTTGCAGGTGCCCAGGCCAAGGCACCCGTACCGGCAGGCCTTGCCGCCGCCCGCGATGAGCTCCGCCGCGGCGCAAGAGGAGATGCCCTGGTACTTGGCCTTCGGTGAGGATTCGCCGAGGCCGCCCTTGCAGTGGACCAGCGCGACACCCCTCTCCCGCTGCTTTGGCTCGACACCCATAACGCGCGCGACCGCCTCGACGGCGCTATTGCCGCCGGCCACGCAGACGTCGACCGCCGCGTCACCCTTGAGCACCGCGTTGCAGGCGGCCTCGCAGCCGGGGTAGCCGCAGGCGCCGCAGTTGGTACCGAGCACAGCCTCCAGCAGCTCGTCGAGCCGGGGGTCGGTCTTGACCTTGAACTTCTCGGCGGCGACGGCCAGAAGCACCCCGAACAGGAGCGCGAGCGCCCCGAGAGCTATTGCGGCTTTCCAGACCAGGGACCAGTCCAATTCTTTACTCTCCTACAATCCGAGCAGGTTTGCGAACCCCATGAACGCCAGCGACATGAGCGCCGCGATCATGAACGCGATCGGGGCGCCCTTGAACGCGTGCGGTATCGGCGCCGTCTCGAGCCTCTCGCGGATGCACGCGAAGATTATCAGCACGAGCCCGAAGCCAAGGGCCACACCAATTGTATATATCAGGGTTTCCGGGAGTGAGAAATGATATGCGACATTGAGCTTCAGGAAGCCGGGCTTGACCGATTCGGTGGCCGCGGCGAGCACCGCGCAGTTGGTGGTGATGAGGGGCAGGTAGATGCCCATCGCGCGGTAGAGCGGCGGGCTGGTCTTCTTGATGACCATCTCCGTGAACTGCACGAGCGACGCGATGATGAGGATGAAGACGGGGATGTACAGGAACTCACCGACGTGCAGCGGCACCAGGATGTAGTTCCAGGCCACCCATGAAGCCGAACTCGCCATGGTCATGACGAACAGCACCGACATCGCCATCCCGATGGATGTCTCGACCTGGGTGGAGACACCGATCAGCGGGCACAGTGCGATGAACCTGATGAGCAGGATGTTGTAGATGAGCAGAGAGCCCAGGAATATAAGGAAATACCTGTATATCTCGCTCATGCTTCCTTCTTCCTCATCTTGTAGCGGTTCAAAAGCGCCATCAGGCAGGCGAAAGTAAGGAATGCCCCCGGGAACAGGATGAATATGGTGGGCGGGTTGAAGTGCGGTATCGTGAACAGGGTCTTGTTGAACAGGACTATCTTGCCGGTGCCGAGCGTCTCACGGATGATCCCCATGATGAGCAGCACGCAGGTGTACCCGGCGCCCATCCCCAGGCCGTCGAGGAAGGAGTGCCAGACCGTGTGCCGGTAGGCGTAGCCTTCGGCGCGAGCCAGGATGATGCAGTTGACCACGATCAGCGGAATCCAGACCCCGAGCCGGGAGTACGCCACGGGGAAATACGCCTTCATGCTCAGGTCGACGATGGTGACGAAAGAGGCGATGACCACGATGAATATCGGGATGCGGATCTGGTCGGGCGTGTACTTCCTGATCGAAGCGATGATCACGTTCGAGCAGACCAGCACGAAGGTCACCGCGATACCCATGAAGATGCCGTTCTCCACACGGTTGCTGATGGCGAGGGAAGAACAGAGGCCGACCATGAGCACCATCAGCGGGTTCTCGAGAATGAAACCTTTACTGAATTCCTTCCAACCAGTCGTGGTCTCTTCCAATTCCTCCCCCTACTGCTGAGACTTCGAGTAAGCCTTCAGCGCGGCTCTGACCTCACCCGTGACCGCTTTGCTGGTGATCGTCGCCGACGTTACCGCGTTGATGTCTTTTCCGACTTCAACCGGGTCCCGGGACGTCTTACCCTTGTATTGATTGAAGAACCCCGGTTCCAGCGCCTTCGAGCCCAGGCCGATGGTCTCTTTGTTCGACACGGTCGCGATTCCCGCGACCTTGCCGTCCCTGCCTATGCCGATCGCAAGGACGAGGGGCCCGCCGTAGCCCTTCATGTTTATCAGGAATATCGTGCCCTTGTCGCTTGTGTAGACCTTCTGCACATCCGGCACCGCTTTCTTCGCCCTGGCCAGGTAGGCGGTGTCCACCTTCAGCTCGGCTGCCGCCTTGACGCCCGGCAGCGCCGCGACCGCCGCCTTCGCCTCCGAGAGCCTGTCCTCCTCTGCGATCTTCTTCTGGGTGACCACGTACGTGAGCCCCAGCCCCAGGGCAGCGATGAGCCCGACCACCAGCAGCGTTATTCCCAGGCGGAGGACCTCCTGCCTCATGCCGCCGCCCCCGCTTCCGCCTCAGGCGCCTTGCCGTTGGCTTCCTTCTCGGTCTTCTTCTCATGACGCTTGTGCCCGTAGGGGCGCGGCCTGAGGTAGCGGTCGATCAGCGGGGTGAGCCCGTTCATGAGGAGGATCGCGAACATCACGCCTTCGGGAAGGCTCGAATAGAACCGGATGATCGTTGTGACAATGCCGCAGCCGAGCGCGAAGACCACCTTTCCCCAGGCGGTCATCGGGTTGGTCACATAATCGGTAGCCATGAAACACGCCCCGAACAAGAGGCCGCCCGATAGCATCGCGAATATCGGGTTCATCCCGAGGATCCAGGAGAGCACCATCACGGTCCCCACGTAGACCACGGGAATCCTCCAGTCAACGAGCCCGCGTATCAGCAGGATCACCAGCCCGACCAGGATCAGGAGCGCCGAGACTTCGCCTATCTGTCCCCAGGGATTGCCGAAGAACAGGGGTTTCAAGTACTTGGTCCCCGATATCGCAAGTTCATGTTTTCGCACCTGCGATAAGGCTGTCAGCGGGGTCGCCTTGGTGATGGTGTCGATCGCTTTGATGGTCGCGGTGTTGACCACCGCTGCCTGCGGGTGGACCAGGTAAGAAGTCGTCATGTACTTGGCCCAGGACACGAAGAGCACCGCGCGCCCGACGAGAGCCGGGTTGAAGATGTTGTGTCCCAGGCCGCCGAAGACGTGCTTGCCCAGGAGCATCGCGACGATGCCGCCGATGAGTGGCATCCAGAACGGGAGCCTCGGCGGGAGGGTCAGGCCGAGGAGGAGCCCGGTCACGACGGCGCTCAGGTCGAACACGGTTATCGGCATGTGTCGAATCCGCTGCACGATCGCCTCTGTCCCGACAGTGCCGATGATGCTCATGGCGACGACCACGAATGCCGCCCAGCCGCCGATGTAAATGCCGTAGATGGTGAGCGGCATGACCGCGATGATCACCCAGCCCATTATCCCGGCCGTGGTCTCGTGCGCCCTTATATGTGGTGAGGCGCCGATGACGAAGAGCTCCTCCGGAGGCGGCGCCTTCTTCGGCTTCTTCTCTTCGGCGGCTTCCTCGGGAGCCGGCTCTGGTTCGACGTCAGGCATTGGCTTGCTCTTCTTCGGTGTCTTCCTCGTCTTCGGTATCTTCCTCAGGCCCGGGAGCGCCGTTCGCCGAGGCCAGGCTCTCCATCCTGGACTTCCGGTGCGCCAGGCCGCCCTTGCCGACCTTGATCAGCTGGACCAGGGAATTCTTAGTAGGACAGATATACGCGCACGACCCGCACTCGGTGCAGTCCTCTATCTTGAGCGGCTCCAATTGCTCCCACATCCCGGCGTCCGAGTACGCGCCCATCAGGTAAGGTATGAGGTTCATGGGGCACCGGCGCACGCACCGGCCGCACCGGATGCAGGTGAAGTGCGGCGGCTCGTTCTTGAAGTAAGTCTCCCCCCGCAGCACGATTATGCCCGTGGTGCTCTTGATGACCGGGACATCGATCGTGTACTGCGCCAGGCCCATCATCGGGCCCCCGATGATGACCTTTCCCCTCTCGCCCACGAAGCCACCGCAATATTCGATGACGTCCCGGACCCGGGTCCCCAGCTTCACCCGCAGGTTCGCGCGTCCCGCGACGCCGTCGCCATCCACTGTCAGCACCCGGTCGACCATCGGCATGCCGGTCGAGAGGCTCTCGTGGATCTGGGCCGCGGTGCCGACGTTGTTCACCATCATGCCGACGTCCAGCGGCAGGCCGCCGCACGGCACTTCCTTGCCCGTGATCGTCTTGATGAGGGTCTTCTCGGCGCCGGTGGGGTAGCGGCACGGGAGCGGTACGACTTGTATGTCCCACGGCTTGCCCGCCTCGCGCAGCGCGTCGATGGCGTCGTCCCGGTTGTGCTCGACGCCGACCATCAGCTTCTCGGCGCCCACGGCCTTCTGGATGATGAGCCCGCCCTTGATGATGTCCAGAGGTTTCTCGATCATCAAACGGTAGTCGCCGCTCAGGTGGGGCTCGCACTCGGAGCCGTTGAGGATGACCGTCGACACCGGCTCGTCGGCCGGAGGGTTGAGTTTCACGTGAGTGGGAAAGGCGCCGCCGCCCAGGCCGACTATGCCCGCCTCCCTGACCCGCGCGCGGATCTCTTCGGGGGAGAGCGTCAAAGGGTCGTCCATCGCGATCAGTCCCTCGAAGGGAGTGTCCTGCTTGTCGGACTTGACCTTTATCGCTCGGCTTCCGCTGCCCTTGGGGTGCGGGTACTTGAGGATAGCCTCGACCTCGCCCGAGACGCTCGAGTGGATCGGAGCGGAGACGTATTCAGAGGAGTCGCCTATCTTCTGTCCGCGAAGAACGCGCTCCCCCACCTCCACGATGGGCTCGCATGTGGCTCCCACACTCTGTTCCAGTGGGATCACCACGGATTCCTCGGCAGGGCCGGGGAAGATCTTCATGGAGGTGGTCTGCTTTCGGGCTGGAGGATGAACTCCGTCTTTCACGAAGAACCGATGGCTCATCCGCTGGGTCCATCCCATTTGTAGACCCCCAAACCGGCACAAAAGGCCGTTATTACAGTAAAGAATGCCCGGGACGAAGTACCGCGGGCAAACCGTAGGTATACTATCAGACGTGAATGCAATATGAAACAAGTCAAGAGGATGATTAACATTCTGGAAATAACTCTCGTTTGCCGCGGGGAGAACCGCACTCGGCTATCTCTAGGCACGGGAAGTCAGTTCATGGAATAACCAGGGGTCGAGGTCTTGTTCAGCGATTCAAGCGGGATTATCCTTTTCATGCTCGAAATAGATGTGAGACTTTTGTCGAGATCCGGGAGAGTGTCTGATGAAGTGTACCGGAACGGTTCTGGGTAGCGAGGGCGAGATCGCCCAGGTGTTCATCGAATCCAAGGCCTGCGACCATTGCCAGGCGTGCGGCTTCGGGGCAGTGAGGGACAAGAAGACCATGGAAGTGAACGCCCTCAACAAGATAGGCGCAAAGAAAGGGGACACTGTCCACCTCGAGGTATCCGGGAAGAAAGTGATGAGCGCTTCCGCCATCGTCTTCCTGGTGCCGTTCGGTGGGTTTATCGTGGGGTTCCTCCTCGGCTTCTTCGTCGTGGGGCCACTGGTCGGCCACAACATAGAGACCCCGATGGGCCTCATATTCGCCGTCGTCTTCCTGGTCGCGTCTTATTACATCGTCTACCTGCTTGGCAACAAGCAGGAGTTCGAGTTTGTCATCAAGGACTTCGCCGAGCCCGGCGAGCCTCTCACGCCGTTCGAGTCTCCGAGCCTGAACTAGGCTGGACCGGAACGCAGTAAGGGGTCAGACCACTAGTTGCGTTTTTCTTGCCTCAAGAACCGACCGTGATGTGATAGATTAGTAATGCGGTGGCAACCGAGCGAAGGAAGGTGGGGAAGATGCCCGAACAGGAGATCGGCAAGATCGCTCACTACTTCAACAAGATCGGCGTCGCGGCGCTCGAGCTGACTGGCGACCTGTCTGTTGGCAACACTATCCACGTCAAGGGCCATACTTCGGATTGGACACAGGCCGTCGGCTCGATGCAGATCGAGCACGATATGGTTGAGAAAGCCGGCCCGGGCGACTCCGTTGGGCTCAAGGTGGAGGGCCATGCCCACGAGCACGACGTCGTCTACAAGGTGACCGACTGAGATCGTACCCCGCATGCGATGGCCTCAATGGCGGCCCATGACGTCGTGGCCACCATCCCACTTGCCGTGGTACGAGAAATACATGGGGCGCTCGACCACGATATCCCTGTCTCTCGTAACATGAGCGCTGACGTCCTCGCCCGGCCCCGGGAACCCGTTTACGTCCACTGTTGAGCGCGAAGAAGGCGCGACCGCAACACTCTGTGTCCTGTTCTCTCCCGAAGCGAGCATCTGTGTGAGCGTGACGTGCGCTGTGGCCGCCGACGGGTTCATGATGTTAAGAAAAAGGACCTGACCCCGGAAAGTCAAGCGGGGTGGGTGAGGGCGGTCCTGTGCTCCTTGAAGAATCCCGCGTTGATCAGGTGTGTACTGCCCCTGTCCGAGCGCGACGAGCGGGGATGATGGACGTGGCCGAAGTAGTGATACGTCGGGGCGTACTCATCTACATAGGCGAGCAGCGCGGTGCTTCCCACCTCGTCGCGGTTACCGAGCATGTCCCAGACCAGCTCCGGCACCGCCGGCGGGTAGTGAGTGCAAAGTACATCTACCGGCCCGAGCGAAGCCACGAGCTCGTTGTAGCGCTCGGTCTCCATCTCGCCCGGCAGCCCCACGCTCCAGGGACCGTGCGGCGCGCCCGACACCATCCCGAACCGCTCGCCTCCGACGGTGACGACGCCGGACTCCAGGAGCTCGTTCTTCCCCCCGGCGAACTGCCGCATGACCTCGGGCCCATCCGTGTTCCCGTAGATCATGAAGCACTTGCACGGGATGCTCGCGAAGAACTCCTCGTAGCTCTCGACGATGAGCTCGCGCACCTTCTGGTTCTTCTCGGCCGTCCCGCCTAAGGTGGCGCGTATCTGTTGCCGGGCCTCTTCCTTGTTGCCTTTCGCGATGAGCTCGAGCGCGCGCACGACCTCGTCCCTCGAGTAGACTTGGGCGAGTATCCCGTCCAGCGTGCGGAAGTCGATCAGGTTCAGATAATCGCCGAGCATCACGGCGATGTCGGCCTTTGCCAGTTGGTCTTTGAGGGCGGCGTACTCTCCGTGGATGTCGGACAGGATCTTTACGGCCACTGCGCGTCCCCCGCTGTCGATTTCGTGTTCACTTGTATGCCTCCAGGAGCTCGCTCGCCTTCTGCTCTACCATCTTCTTCAGCTCCTTCGGCCCTTCTATCTTCACTCCGTCGCCGAACCGCAGCAGGTAGGTGGCGAGCCATGCTAGGTTTCGCGTTCGAAGCTCGACCAGGACGGAACCATCGGGATTCTCGGTCAGTTGGGCCGCGGGCCATTCCTCGACGATGCGCCTGCCGCGCCTTCCGGCGAAGCGCAGCTTCACGTTGTGCGCTTTCCTGCCCGGGCTGTACTCCCCCACCGCGCGCGGGACGTCGAACGACTCTCGTATGCGGTCCTCGACCGGGTGGTCAGTGAGCTTGACCGAGGAGATGCGGTCGAGCCGGAACAGCCTGTAATCCTCGCAAGAGCGGCACCACGCGAGCAGGTACCAGAACCCCTGCGAGCATATGAGCGACAGGGGCTCGACCTCCCGGTGGGTCATCTCGTCCCGGGAGAAAGTGTAGTAGTCGAGCTGAAGGTTCCTGCCCTTCTCCAGCCCCTCGTCGATGATCTCGCGAAGGGTCCCCTCGTAGGCGCGCATCTCCACGTCGATCCTGCTCGCCACGTCTTCGAGCTCGACTTTCTTCTCCTCGGAGAGGAGCATCTCGATCTTGGAGAGGGCGGAGTCCAGGGCGCCTTCTTTCTGGAAGACGCCCGACCGTATCAGCGCGCTGCCCGCCACAAACAGGGAGAGCGCTTCCTCGCCAGTGAGGTTGAGCGGGCGGTTGAAGTAGTCGGCCATCAACATCCGCACCCTGCCGCCTTCGACTATGTAGTCCATCAGCGCGTCAGGTGTGTAGTCCGGGACGCCGCACAACCTGAGCGTCTCGAGGTCCTGCATGAGGACCTCTTCCGTGATTCCGAACTCCTTGCAGAGCTCGGTCACCGAGACGCCTTCGCGGCTCGCCAGGAACGGCACCATCAGGAGCAGCCTGTTGAGCCTCTCGCTGACCTTGCCCTTCATCTCGCCCCCAGCCCGTTCAGGACCCCCTGCAGCCGCACGCGCGCCATCTCCTTCAGCGCCGCCGGGCTCGCGATGCGCGCGTCGGTACCGAACCCCAGCACCCAGTCCACAAACTCCTCGGGGTCAGCGACCTGGTAGGTGACCTCAAGGCTTCCGTCGGCGCGCCTCTTCTGGAGCCCCGCAGGCGCGCCCCCCGTGGAGGCCGCGAACGCCAGCCGCGGCGTGAAGACCACCTTCGCTTTCGTCTGGGGCGAGCAACTGCGCGGCCTCTCCCAGTCGATCGCGGTGTGGATGTCAAAGCCTGTCGGGACCTCGAAGTCGGCCGTCCGGGGATTCTTCTCGTTGACGTGGACGTCCTCGATTATGCGGTCGAGCTTGAAACAGCGGACGTCTTCGCGAAGCCTGCAGAGCCCGATGAAGTACCAGGCGCCCATCTTGTTGAACAGGCCGTAGGGCTCCACCTCGCGGGTCACGGGCTCGTCGGAGGCCAGCGCCCGGTAGCTGAAGGTCACGGTCTTTCTCCGCAGCAGCGCGTCTAGGATGTCCCCCAGCAGCTTGCCGTCGCGGGGCGACTCTACCCAGTGCACATGCAGGACTTCCTCGTCGACGTCCTGCTTCGCGAACGCGAGCTTGAGCACCGCCAGGTGGGCCGGCATGCTGAAAGGCGTTCCCGAGCCGAGGAAGAGGCGGGACACCATGGTCAGGGCGACGCGCTCGTCGGGTTCGAAATCCAGGTGAGGGAGGTAGTATTTCCTGCGCGGTATCATGTAACCGGGCTCTTCCTCGTACTCGTTCTTGACCGTATCGACCTCTATGTCCATGTCCCGCAGCTCTTCCTTGTCGCGCTCGAACATGCGCTTCAAGGCTTTCTCGCTCCTGGACTGGCCGCGATAGACCGTCTGCTTGAGCTGGTCGAACGTGAGGGGCTTGCGGGTCTCGAGCAGGCACGCGGTAAGGTTTATGAGCCTTTCGATTTTGTCCACGCTTGCAGTCGGTGGATCGTCATGGGGCGGATTCATAACACAGATGATAGATGGGGCGGACACGAGCGTCCACCCCCGTAAACAACATACTCCCCCTTGAGGGGGAGTGTAAGGGTGGGGCTGCAGTCAACAGGTTATCAGGGGTCGCCGAAATACTTGGGCGCCTCGAGCGTGTAGACGCCGATCAACTGGTCCCTCCGCCAGGTAGGAACGTAGCGCTTCGCTTCAAGAACGTACTTGCCGATCAACTGGTCGCGCGTCCAGTTGGGGACGCAGCGAGCAGCGGTGAGCGTATATATGCCAATGAGCTGGTCGCGCGTCCAGTTGGGGACGTAGCGCGGTGCCTCCAGAACGTAGAGCCCGAGGAGTTGGCTGCGCGTCCAGTCCGGCACGTATCGTTGCGCCTCCAGCACGTAGAGTCCGAGGAGCTGGCTGCGGTGCCAGCCAATGCCGCCGCCGGCGACGGGCTCATGGCCGTCGGAGGGCGCCTGTGGCTGTGGTATGCCCTCCGCCTGGCATACGCTGCCCGCTGCCTGGTTCTTGAGGGCGCAGGCCGACGCGGACATGAGCATCACGAGAAGGAGGCAACAGGCGGTGACCGCCACACGGTGGCGCATATAGAACTGTCTGGAGCTCGCCAGATATCCTCCGGCGTCGGCGGTACGTATCTTGAGTGCCACCTCTTGAGACCCCCATCTGGTCCGACTATCCGCATGTTTCGGGTTCATTACTGGAATTCCTTGATAGCATAAACATCACTGATAAGCAAGGCGAGTAGAGAAGAGCCGGGACCGAAGTCCCGGCTCTGATGCGTTCAGTGACTCTCTCTATCAGCGGCCGACCAGCAGCCTGCCGATGATCCAGCGCTGGATCTCGGAGGTGCCGCCGCCCAGGACGCCGAGCTGCGCGTCGCGGTAGGCGCGCTCGACCGCGTACTCCTTGGTGTAGCCGTAGCCACCGTGGATCTGTATCGCGTTGCGCGCGGCCTTCAGCGCGACCTCGGTGATGTAGAGCTTGGAGAGCGAAGCCATGAGCGGGTCCATGATGCCCTGGTCCTTGTTCCAGGCGACCTTGTAGAGGATCCACCTGGAGGTCTCGAGCCACATCTTCATGTCGGCGAGCATGAACTGCACCGCCTGGAAGTTCGCTATGGGGCGCCCGAACTGCTTGCGCTCCTTCGCGTACTTGATGCACTGCTCGAGCTGGACCTCCTGGCCGCCGATGGCAGCCGCCAACATGACCGAGCGCTCCCACTCCAGGGTGGCGAGCGCCACGCCCATGAAGCCCTGGTTCTCCTGGCCCAGCATGTTCTCGGCCGGGACCTCGCAGTTGTCGAATATGAGCTCGGAGGTCGGTGAGGAGCGGTTGCCGGTCTTGTGTATCTCCTTGCCCACCGAGAACCCCGGGAAGCTCTTCTCCACGATGAAGCCCGTGATGCCCGCGGAGCCGAGCTCGGGGGCGGTCTTGGCGAGGATGACGAACACCTCGCCGATGGGTCCGTTGGTGATGAAGGTCTTGGTGCCGTTGAGGACGTAGAAGCCGTCCTTCTTCTCGGCCTTGGTGAGCAGGCCGGCCGCGTCGCTCCCGGCCTCGGGCTCTGTCAGGCCGAGGCCCGTGATCCACTCGCCGGACGCTATTTTGGGCAGGTACTTCTGCTTCTGCTCTTCGGTGCCGAGCTGCCAGATCGGGATGCCCCCGATGACCACGTGCGCGCCCCACGAGAGGCAGAACCCCGCGTCGAGCCCGCCGTAGCCGAGCGCCTCTCCGGCGAGGCTGGTGTCGAACACACTGGCGCCGCTGCCGCCGTACTCCTCCGGATAAGGCAGACCCATCAGTCCGAACTCGGCGGCCTTGTTCCACAGGTCGCGGTCGAAGCGCGCCTCCTCATCACGTTCGGCGGCGCCGGGCATGATCTCCTTCTGCGCGAACTCCACCACGGACTGCCTGAAAAGTTGTTGCTCCTCAGTAATAGCAAAATCCATCCCTACCTCCCTTTCTTAACACCGAGAATGACCAGTCGGTCAAAATCGCCCACATATATCTATCACATTACACGTCAGGCACAAAATAGAAATCGCGAGAGCGGCCGGTCCGCTCCTCCGGGGGCAGGAACTCCACGCGCACCGGCATGCCCCTGTACATGTCCTCGTAGGCTACGTCCCTGTAGAAGACCACCACCGGATAGCGCGCTCCCTCCAGCAGCACGCTGCCCTGGACGAACGGGACCTGGGCGGTCTGCAGGTCGTTGAGCGAGATCTCGACCTGGCTCCAGACCACGACCTTGCCCTTGCCGCTCATCTCCACCCACTCGCAGTCCACCCAGCAGTCGTGGCACCACGAGCGCGGCCAGAAGTAGACCGAGCCGCACTTGGGGCATTTGGTGCCCATCAGCTTCGCGTTCTCCTTGAGCTCGATGAAGAAACGCGAGAGCTCGCCCGCCGAGGCGAAGTAGTCGATCTTCCACCGGTCGGGCACCAGGGCGAACCCGTCCTGCTCCTTGATGGGCTTGAAACGCGGGTCATTTTCTTCCATCGTCTCATCCCTCCACGACTATGCTTACGGAGTAGGCGCCGCGCGCGCCGCCCATGCTCTGCGCGAGGCCGCGGTTGACGCCGGGCACCTGTCTGGCGCCCGCCTCACCCCTGATCTGCCTGACCACCTCTGCGACCTGGTAGACGCCGGTGGCCCCGATCGCGTGCTCGCCCCCGATGAGCCCGCCGGAGGGGTTCACCGGGTTGGTCCCGCCCATGGACGCGCGCCCGTCGGAAAGGAACTTCGCGCCCTCTCCCCAACCGCAGAGGCCGAACTCCTCGTACAGGCAGATCTCGACCCCGCTGAACGAGTCGTAGACCTCGGCGACCTGGATCGCGGACGGCGGGTCGGTGACGCCGGCCATCTCGTACGCCGTGTCGACCGAGGCCTTGACCGCCGGGAAGAGCGACTTGCCGGCATCGTCGCGCTCGGCCTGCCTCCCCGACTCCAGGCTCGCTCCGATGCCCGTTATCCAGACCGGCTCGCGCTTGAACCTGCCGGCGGCTTCCTCGCTGGCGAGGATGACGGTGGCGGCGCCCTCGCTGTTGAGGCAGTGGTCGAGTATCTTCAAGGGGTAGATGACCGTGGGGCTCTTCATGACGTCTTCGACCGTGACGTCCATCGGGGACTGGGCGTCCGGGTTGTTCTTGGCATTGCCTTTGTTCTTGACCACCACCCGCGCCATGTCCTCTTGGGTGGTGCCGTAGTTCTCCATGTGCCAGATGATCGCGCCGCCGTAGGACCCCGCGGGAGAGGCGCCGAGGTGGGCTTCGAAGAACGGGTCCGCGGCGAAAGTGATCGACTTTATCATCTCGAACACGTTGGCGAGGTCGGCGACTTTCTCCACGCCTACCACCATCACCACGTCATGGAGCCCGCTTGCGACCTCGGCGAACGCGGCCCGGATGGCGTAGCCGCCCGTAGCCCCCCCGGTGGTGATGCGCACCGCGGGTTTGCGGGCGAAGCCGAGCTGGTAGTGGATATGATGGTCGGGCATCATGCAGTGCTCGAAGAAATCGTTGTAGATGGCGTAGACCACGCTGTCGATGTCCGAGCGCTCCGCACCGGCATCCTCCACCGCCATCTTCACGGACTCGTACGCGAGCCTGGGGAACGTCTTGTCGATATGTCGCGCCTTGAACGGCGTGTTACCGACTCCGACGACTGCGACCTTCTTCATCTCGACCTCCCTGCAAAATAGGGGTCAAACCTTTTTTTGCACCGTCGCGCAAAAAAGTGCCTGGCCCCTTTTTGCATTTCACAGATGGACCGGGCGGTTCTCCACCACGTATTCCGCCTTGATGCCGGTCTTCTCGAACAGCTCGAGCTCGAGCTTCTCCTTGTCCGGCTCGATGATGACCTGATCCGGGGTGACCTCGGTGGTCCCCTTTACGTTTTTCCTGACGTCCTCGGCAACCTTGTCCGGCTCGAAGCCGTCCTGAACCGCGAGCCTTATGATGAGCTTATCGCGCGAGAACTCGTCCCCGGAGACTTCCTTGTCGAGGATGCTCTGAAACTGGTAGACGCCCGGGGTGTCCCTGACCGCCGATATCAACTCCATCAGCGCGACTCGCGTGCCCTTGAGCTTGGTGAAGTCTTTCTTCGCGCGCATTATCGGCGGGTACATTATCGGGTAGGTGAGTCCGCAGTGCTCGCAGCGCTCCCACCTCACTCCGCCGGCGATGAGGTCACCGGTGTAGTATCGCAGGAAGCATGTCCCGCGCCAGTCGATGTGGCTGAACACCAGGACGCCGGGCTCCCCGTCCGCGACGGGCTCGTTAGTCTCCGGGTCCAGGACCTCCCAGTAGAAGTACTTCGGGTTGAGGTGGATGTTCGAGTTCTCGTGGCACTCGTAGAAAGCGATCTTCATCTCGGTCATGCCGTAGCCCTGCACCAGCCGGAAGTCGTCGCGTCCACCGGCTCGCATCACCAGGCCCTTGATGTACTCTCGCAGCGAGTCGGTGAGGGGCTCGGCCGCGCACAGGGCGATGAACAGCTTTTCGAGCGGCTCGACCTCTCCGGACTCCACCATGTCAGCCGCCTTCCTGAGCCAGTAGACCAGGTAGGACGGGATGGCGATGAGCGCCCCGAAGCCGCCTTCCTTGAAGAGGTGTATCTGGCGCTCGGTCGGCACCACGTTCCCCCCGAAGGTGTCGAAGCCGCTGGCGGCGCAGAACCACTTTCCCATGAGCACCTGGAAGAACGCCAGGTGAGGCGCTCCCGGGAAGATGTTGAGCGCGCGTATGTCCCAGGTGAGATCTTTTCCCGCCCAGAAGGCGGAAGCCGTTTCCGTTACCGGGCCGTGCAGGTCACGGTAGGTGTAGACGGCCGGCGTCGGGTCGCCGGTCGAGCCCGCGGAGGCGTGAAAATGGATGGGATTCCATTCGTTTGCTACTCGCCTTCCGACTTTCGTATAGGCGAAACCTTCCTTGTAGTTGGCGCGGTAGAGGTGCGCGTAGTCGCGGGGGTGGTCGAAAATGCTCTGGGCCACGTACTTGGCGAGGAACTTGCCCCCGATGCGGTCCGTGTCGTAGAGCGCATCACGGCCGGGCAGCTTCGGCTGGACGATGAACGCGATGGGGTCGGGGCGGTAATCGTCTTTGTACGTAACGGGTATCTTCGCAAGGTCTGAGGGTTTGCGGATATCGCTCGGCTTGATGCCGTGTTCCTTGAAGAGCTTGCGGTAGTAAGGATGGTACGGGTACATGACATCGGTGATGTAGTTCGAAAGCCTGCGGAACGACGCCTCCCTCTGGTCGTCCACACTTTTGAGGTAAAAGTTACGCATCGACAGCCCCCTGACTCAATGCTTTGACCACCAAGGCGAGAATATAAAGTATTCGTTTCTTCAGGTCAAACATATTGAGTCAAGGTCAGGTCCATTGCACTACCATTTCTCGACGAAGTCCCGGAAGTGCGAGAGAAATGCGTACTCGGCGAGGAGGTCCTGGCGCTCGAGGTGCTTCTTCTGGAGGAACCGCATGTCTCGCGAGGCCCCCTTCAT
>Ga0066793_10000052_pt1 | contig 34897 bp, 26 predicted proteins | sample PersoiDNA2013189_FD_83876 | JGI IMG/M metagenome (GOLD analysis project Ga0066793, IMG submission 83876) | Permafrost soil microbial communities from the Arctic, to analyse light accelerated degradation of dissolved organic matter (DOM) -... | ecosystem: Environmental > Terrestrial > Soil >... | reverse complement strand
CCATAGGATGGCCCATAGACATCATACGCACCAGCAAACGAAGAAAGAGAATATTGGTCAGACACGTTCAGGCTCCTCGATTTATACGACCTTCATACTATTTCTACGTAGTTTTGCAGATGCAGTTTCAAATATGCCTTGCTCCAACGACCCCTACCAGAAAGCGATCCCATTGTGTACGTCTGTTATAATCAAGAAAATAGTCAGGATAGACGAACCGCTGAAGCGATCAGCATAGAGCAGAAAAGAGACAAGCAGAAGTCACATGACCACATTTGAGACTATCAAACAGAGGCGCAGCATTGGCAAAATGACCGGGGAGATGCCAGGCAAGGAGCAGATCGAACGCATCCTTGAGGCCGCAACACACGCGCCCAATCATCATAAAACGGAGCCGTGGCGCTTCTTCGTGCTTGGTGGCAAGGCTCGCGTAGAACTGGGCGAGATTATGCGCGCATCCCTGGCGGCGCGCATGACAGAGACGACAAACGATAAAGCGCGGGCATTACTTGATAAAGAGAAGAACAAGCCATTGCGCTCGCCCATCGTGATCGTGGTTGCGTCGGATTATCCCATGCAGCCGGGCGTGCTGGATATCGAGAACGTCGAGGCTGTATCAGCGGCGGTCCAGAATATGTTACTGACCATTGAGGAGATGCGGCTGGCCGCGCAGTGGCGCACGGGCGATGCCGCCTACGATCCTCACGTCAAACAATGGCTGGGCCTGGCTCCCGAGGACCATATCGTCGCCCTCGTGTACCTCGGCTATTCCGCGATACCACGCACCGAGCGCCGCCCCATACCCTTTGCGGAAAAGACAACCTGGATGTTATAGTAGGGATGGAGCTTGCCTCCATCCGGCTGCTGTCGGGCGTGATTGCGCTCCCCGAGCCGGATGGAGGCAAGCTCCATCCCTACTGTGAATTGCGCCATCATCTAATACTTGATTAGCGCGAAGACATCGTGGCCCTCCAACTGCTCGCGGCCCTTCAGGAAGGTCAGTTCGACCAGGAAGGCGATGCCCGCGATATGGCCGCCGAGCTTCTCCACCAGTTCTATCGCCGCCGACACTGTGCCGCCGGTCGCCAGCAGGTCATCAACGATCAGGACGCGCTCGCCAGGCTTGATAGCATCCTTATGCACCTCGACCACGTTCGTACCGTATTCCAGCGCGTACTCAACGCTCACCGTCTGCGAGGGTAGCTTCCCGAACTTACGCACAGGCACAAAGCCGCAGTTGAGCAGATACGCCAGCGGCGCGCCAAAAATAAAGCCGCGCGACTCGATGCCCACAACCGTTTGAATGCCCGCGCCATTGTAGTGAGCGGCCAGGCGCTCCATCGCGGCGCGGAACGTTGCAGGATCCTGTAACAGGGGAGTAATATCCTTGAACAGGACACCTTTCTGCGGAAAATCTGGGATATCGCGTATCCAATCTTCCAGGTGTAGAGGCTCAGATGTCGACGACATGGTGGTTTTCTCCTCAGTATAAAATTGGACCCGTCGATGCAGTGGGTTGCCTGACGTTGTCCATGGTCGGTACTCGAATTATACTTTCTGTGTGCAGTATACCCTGGTCTTCATACGCATGCAAGCAAGACCAACACAGCAACACAGTGGCAAGGGCGCTCAATCTAGATACAGCGCCCCTACCTCTGTCCTATCATCGCATCTGCGCGGCTGGCGCGTCCGCTGGTGGCAGTTGCGCGGTACAATAGGCGCAGCGCGTGGCTCTTAGAGGGACTGAGCTCAAACAGAAGGGACACTCGCGCGTCGTGGGACCCTCTTCTTTCTTCGGATGCATGCGGTTATAGCCATCTTCGAGCGCATTAATGGGTTTCACTATGAAGAAGTAGATAACGGCTGCAATAATCAAGAAGCTAATAATGGTATTGATGACATCGCCGACCAGTAATTTATGACCAGCGTAGATAGGGATCGTCCAATCCACAAATGCTCCACTGACGGGAATGAGGGGGGTAACAATATCTTTGACGAAAGCCTGCACGACGGTATTAAAGGCTGCGCCGATCATGATGCCAACGGCCAGGTCAACGACATTGCCGCGCAAGATAAACTTCTCAAAATCGCCCATTGTGCCCAGTCCAGCGCGAAAGCTGCGCCCACCAATATCCCTTGCCCTGTCTAATGCATTATTGCCCAATGTTCCTGTTCCTCCATTTACATTTTAGATACGCTAAATCCGATGAGGTAATATAATTCCTACGTTTTATATTACGAATCTGCCGTAAGTTCCGCTCCAAACTAACAGAACCCTTTTGCTCGATTAGATTAGCATATGTGGAAGTAATCTGACCAGACATGGGTTACTATTGTTCGATGGAGGAGCGTGATGTAGACAAAAAAGGCCGACAGAAGTTTGCTTCTGCCGACCCGTTTTGTCTCATGAGAGGGATTACGCGCTTAATTTGACGATGGTCACGCCATCACCGCCTTCTTGCGGGGGTGCCGACGTGTACGATTTGACCAGCGAGTGGTGCGCGAGGTGATCGCGCACGGCAGCGCGCAAGGCACCAGTGCCCTTGCCATGTACGATACGTACAGAAGACATGCCGGACAGCGCCGCGTCGTTCAGGTAGGTCTCCAGTTCCTCCAGAGCCTGGTCGACGCGCCAACCGCGCATATCGAGCTGGGTTGCCACCTCGGGCCGGTCCTCGTAGCGCGGGACGACAACGTTGGGGCGCTCCTGCAGCACGGCGGCTTTGCGCTTGCTCAGACGTTCGATGTTCTCGACATTGACGCGGAAGCGGAGCGCACCCATCTGCACCTCAGCCTCGCTATGATCGGCTGAAAGGCTGACCAGCTCGGCGTTCTGGCCAAAGCTGAGTACGCGCACGGTATCGCCGATCTTCAGCGGCCCCTCGGCGGACTCAGGTTCGGCCTCTTTTTTCTTTGGACGAGATGGCTCTGGGACGGGCGAAACTCTCCCTTCCAGGTTGCGCGCAATCTGCCGTGCCTCGCCCAGGCGCTCGCGGGTCATATTGATGCGGCTCACATCGACCCTGACCTTCGCCAGTTGCGTCTGCACCTCCTCAAGTTCCTGCCTAGCCTGCGCACGCGCCTCGTTGAGAATGCGCACGCGCTGCTCTTCCAATTCGTGCCGCTCTTCTTCAAGCTGGCGGCGCTGGTACTCCGCCTCGGCGCGCTCCATGCTGAGGTGGAAATGCTCATCCTCGACGGCCTTCTGCTCGGTCTGCAAGCCTTCGAGGAGGTTCTCCATGCGCACACCGGCGCTACCCAGAAACTCGCGCGCGTGCTCGATGATGTCCTGCTCAAGGCCCAGGCGGTTGGCGATGGCCAACGCGTTGCTGCGGCCCGGCAGGCCGATACTGAGCTTGTACGTCGGCGAGAGTGTCTCGATATTGAATTCAACCGAGGCATTAGCAACACCCTCCTGCTCATGCGCGAATGCCTTGAGTTCGGAGTAGTGCGTCGTGGCAATGGTGGTGACGTGACGTGCCAATAGGAAGGTCAGAATGGCACGCGCCAGGGCTGAGCCTTCGCTTGGATCGGTTCCTGCGCCCAGCTCGTCGAAGAGCACCAGCACGCGTGGACCTTTCGCCTGCTTGTTGATCAGCGTCTCCGCCATTGTGCCATGAATATCGGGGGTGCCGCGCTTCTGCTCCTCCTCGATGCGCCGCAGAATTTCGATGATGCGCGTCAGGTGCGATGAGAAGGTGCTCAGGCTCTGCTCGATGCTCTGCTCATCGCCAATATCGGCCAGGACATCCTCGAAGACGGCAACCTCTGATCCCGCATCTACCGGAATGTGCAGGCCCGCCTGGGCCATCAATGTGAGCAGGCCGACGGTCTTCAAAGCGACGGTCTTGCCGCCGGTGTTCGGACCAGTGATGACGACCATGAAGAAGTCGCGTCCCAGATGGAAGTTGATGGGAACGACGTTGCCGGTAAGCAGCGGGTGGCGGGCGTTACACAGATCGACGCGCCCCTGATCGTTCAGCCTCGGCTCGTTGGCACGCGTCATGCGCCCATAACGCGCCTTCGCCAGGTGCAGATCAAATTCGGCCAGCAGCTCGACCGCAACTTTGAGCGCCTCGGCTTCATGTCCAACCTCGGCGGAGAGTACGCGCAGGATACGCTCGACCTCCTGCCGCTCCGCGATCTGCAGTTCGCGCACGCGGTTGTTCAGTTCTACCACCACCATCGGCTCTATAAAGACCGTGGCACCGCTGGAAGACTGATCGTGGACGATGCCGCGCACATGGCTGCGGCTCTCCGACTTGACCGGAACGACATAGCGATCATTGCGAATGGTGATGATCGGCTCCTGCAGAGAGTTGCCAAACTCACCGACCAGGGTGCGCAGACGATCCTGCAAGCGCTGGTTGGCACCGCGAATATCAAAGCGGATCTTGCGTAGAGCGGGACTGGCCGTATCCAGTACCTCGCCCTCTTCGCTGACGGTCTCCTCGATGCGGCGCACAATATGCGGGCGCTGCGGAATATCCCGTCCCAACATGGACAGTAGCGGGAAGGTCTCGGCATCCAGCTTGTCCAGCAGGCGCGCTACGTAGAGCGTGCTGCGCGTCGTCTCCAGCACATCCGCGAGGTCCGTGGGCGTCAGGACTCCATCACGAGCAGCACGAATCAGCAAAGGACGGATATCGTGAGCGCTGCGCACGCCCGCGTCAGGGTGTTGATCGATCAGGTGCGAAGCCTCGGTAGTGTAAGCAAGGCGACGGCGCGCCTGATCCAGATCGGGCGTGGGTTCGAGTTCCATGACCAGATCTTTACTGGCTGAAAAGGCTGCTTCCTGCGCCACCTTTGCCAGTATTTTCGGAAATTCTAGCGTTTGAATACTTTTTTCGTGCATAATCGTATGAATACGTCCTTAGAACAGAATAATACTTTGCGCGCCCCTCGACGTGGAACGCGGAGTCACAGAGAATTTCTCTTTAAGAAATACCAGCAGTAAGATACCATATCTCTATCGGTACGGCAATGAGAGGAAGTTCGTCACAATCTCTTGTGTCTTTACTTGTTATAACAAAGCTCCCCTCTGAAAATCATCCCATTACGTCCCCGAGGGCGGTATCCACTCGTGCGTCTCCACCAGCTTATGGCCCTTGCGCCAGCGCAGTATGGTGGGCGATGCGGTGATCAATTGGCGATCAGAGGACCAGGGAGCGTGTGGTGCCATAACTAGCTCAGCCAGAGCGAGCAGGACGGTATCGTAGTTGACGCGCCAACCCGCGAAGTCCTGCCATGCCTGGTCGCGATCAGGCTTGAGCGGTACCTCCGCCTCAGCAAGCCTGTCCAGGGCCGCCTCGAACTCCGCGCGCGTGATGCTGATCGGATCGGTCGAAGCAGGATTGGGATTGTAGGGAATGCGAAAGAAGCTGGCAATGTAGCGCAGGGACAGGTAGCCAGCACGAATGCACAGATCGGCCCGCGTATCACGGGGAATATCGACGGAAGAGCTCACCAGTGCCGCCGCGTCCAGCACAGCGCCCGCCGCTGTCACCCAGGAACGGTGCGGCTGGGGCGAGCGGAAGAAGGAGAGCGCCGCCAGCGAGGTGTGGCTCTCTTCGTTATCTACGAACCAGACCTCCCACGGTGCCCAGATCTCGTTGCCGAGCAGATCCAGGCGCTGCAAACGGTGGTAGCGAGTGATCATCTCCACGGCGGAGGGAGGCGAGCCAGCTCGCACCTCGAGCAGCGTCACGGCCTCCTCGCGCCGCGAAAAGGCCGTGTAGATCGTCGGCAGATAGGCGATCAGGAGCGCGATCAGAATCAGGCCGATCGTCGCCTCGGAGAAGACCAGCAGCGTCGTCGGGAAGTTATCGACCAGGGTAAAACCGAGCGTTAGCAGCGACGAGCCGCTGATCTTGAAGATGTCGTACCAGAACTGCGCATCCACCGCCCAGTACATCCCCATGTAGCCGATCTGGATACAGAGCAACCAGGTCACTAACAGGGCAACCAGGGTCGTAGGGGCGTAGAGCTCCATAGCCCGATCGCACTCATTGAAGGTTTGCAGGCGATCAACGCGCAACGCGAAAAGGCGGCGCACCCAGATGAAGACCGTCCGATTGATGACATCGGGCGCACTGCGCGGCAAGACGAAGGTCCGCAGGGCCGAGATCAGGGTAACTGTGACAATGCCCAGGCCCACGATGAAGGCAACGATACGTAATAGGATGAAAAGCGCGATCATAGAATATTTCTGCTCCGCATTGATCAGGGATACTGGACAACTTCAACTCATCTGCGGGAAGAATACACTGAATGAGATCATAGCGCAATATGGCGGCGCTAATAGATAGACAACGATAGGTGGAACTTCTCTTTTGTCAGCGCGTATACTACAATGTAATAACTTATGGAAAGGATTGGAGAGGTACATTATGATTCTCCACGTTGGAGAGCGCGTCTACTGGGGTGCTCCGGAGGTCATCTACCTGGAAGGCACAATCATCGCGCTGGATGAGAAGGAGCAGGCGGTCGTTGTCCATATTGACCGCGCCACTCCATACTCCGCCCATTTGATCGGCGCAGATGTCCCCTTCGCCGCCAATGGAGTCAGACCACTGCTCGGCGCTAGCCCTCCTGGCACAACCGACGAACGCAGCACTGAACGCATGCCACCACGCGTCATGAGCGACGCGGAGAAGATTCGCAGTGCAGCCACCGCTCTCATTCGTCAGAAGTATGGCTACGATCTGCCCACGGAACAAGAAAACGCGTTGATCGGGCAGGTGGAGCAAACGATTAATACAGATCCAACACTGCGCCAGCAGATCATCACATCGATGGACGAGATCCTGCGCCGCGAATTCTAGGCACTCAGGCATTGTACGCGCCTAGACTTTCCCTGGCGAGTAGCATATACTAATTGAAAGCTACAAAAATCCATACTTAGTCGGAATGGAGAGAGTGGGGGCTTCTAATGAACTGTAAGCAGTGCAACGCAGTATTACAGCCAAACGCGCGTTTCTGTCCAAACTGCGGCTCTACCGTCGATGCTCCTCTCCACCAGGGTCCACCATTCGCAACCCCTGGATACGATCCCGCGAGCACCATTCCACCGAACGCTCAACCTGAGCAAAACTACCCACAGGCCGGTCCTCCCTGGGGACCACAGCCTGCTACGCCGCAATCATCTCCCTGGGCACCCACGCAGAACGTCCCGAACTATTCCGGCCAACCCGTGCCACAGGGAGCGCCACAATACTATCAGACAAATACTAATAGAGGAGCTCCTATGCCCCCAGACGCTGTTGCCAATCGTCCTGACACACTGCCCCGCCGTCGGCGCAATCGTGCAGGATGCCTTGTAGGTTGTTTATCGCTACTCGTCCTCCTGCTGCTCGTCGTGGGCGCGGGCTGGATCTTTCTGCTGCGCCCCTACTTACACAACATGGCACAGGATCAGCTCGATCGGGCCATGAATAGTGGCGTGGAACAAATTCCGCTGGCCGCCGCGCTGCTACCTCCTGGACCGTTGCCTGTGGGAGAGAACTCCATCAATAATCTGATCGTCTTGAACCTCGCACCGAGCGACCCGATCAAAAATCCTGCCACTCAGATCACACCCGATGGCATTCATATCAGCTTCCAGGTATTCGGCTTCAGCAGCTCAATATCGACGAAGCCTGCTCTACAGAATGGTCGTCTCGTGGCCACCAATGTCGCGCTGGATGGGCCGATCTCGCTCATTATGACGCCCGCCGAACTGACGCCACTACTAAACCAGCACCTTTCGGACGCCCAGGACCGCATTCGACATCCTTTAGAGAGCGTACAACTCAAAGATCACGAGATGGATCTCATACTGGGGTCGCCGCTACCAGTCTAAACAAATAAGGAAGTGCGCGTAAAGAGAATATCGCCCATCAAGAAAGGTTCTGTTATGACTGTCTATTTTTATACTACTCACGAAGAACCTTACGGATGCTTCTCGAACTTCTCTCGGCATGGCATCGAGATCGATGGGGCCTGGTGGCCAACTACTGAGCACTACTTTCAGGCTCAGAAGTTTGCAGGCACCTCGTATGTAGCACAAGTTCAGAAGGCACTCACTCCCAAACAGGCTACAGAGATGGGGAGAAATCGCAAACTACCTTTGCGCCCCGATTGGGAACAGATAAAAGACAAGGTGATGTTCGAGGCCGTCTTACGAAAATTTGAGACCCATAAGGAGCTGCGCGTCATCTTGCTGAGCACTGACGAAGAAGAAATTGTCGAGAACGCCCCTGGCGACTATTACTGGGGCTGTGGAGCAGATGGGAGTGGACAGAATACGCTGGGGAAAATCTTAATGGAGGTCAGGAATGTCTTGCGTCAGCGTATGACTCAAGAGCGATGAGGCCTGCCGACCTTCCAAAAGACACTTCTTCTACACATGACCGTACCTGGGAGCAGGAGGGGTGCAAGACCCTTCCCTACTGTTAATGGGTTCTCTTGCGACGCCTTGAGCGTACTCCGACAACCAACACAGGTAACATACCGAATACAGCGGTATCGGTATAGACAAGGCCAGAAGGCGGACTTTGCTGCGATACCGCGCCACCGTTCTGCTGGTGCACGCTCGCGAAGACCTGGGAAACATTAGGTAAGAGGCCATCGTTGTCCTGTCTCAACGGCCAGTAGACGAGGGCGGCACGCCCGATGATATTGTTACGTGGCAATAAGCCCCAATCGCGCGAGTCTGAGCTATTGGCCCGATTATCCCCCAACACGAAGTAGTCGCCGGGTGGTATGACCATGTTCTCAATATGCTTTTCAGCAAAGGGATTGCCCTGGTTGGCTGGATTGATATATGTCTCGTTCAGTGTAATGCCGTCTACAATCACGGTGGTATTGCGAATGGTGAGCGTATCGCCAGGGATGGCGACTATACGCTTTACATAATCTAGAGTTGGTTGAGGGGGAGCGACAAAAACGACGACATCACCACGGGCCGGTGGGTGGAACATATAGGTCCACTTATCCACCATCAAGCGCTCCTGATCATGTAAATTTGGCTCCATACTATGACCATCAACATCGAAGTTTTGTACCGCTAGATTGATGACCAGGAACATGAGAAGCGTCAGGACGATGGTCTCTATGACCTCTCGCACCAGACGGTAACGCTTCTCAAAGTTCAGCTCTACATTCATGCAAAGTTCTCCCGTAACGATCTATTTCTTGTAATACCCCTAAAATTGCAATACTCTGAACAAAACTATAAAATGAGAAAAAGCGAGAAAGCTTACTACCGCTCGTCACGCTATCTAGTGAGCCTTATGTTTTCAACATGAAACTGGGTACGTCAAGTCATTTTGCACCAGGATACCACATTATCCTCTTTCATTGTACCCTGCCCCTACAAACTACAGAACGTACGTGGTCATGATGCTATACAGCTACGTTCCCGGCATAGGAAATATTAGCTACGCGGCAATTGTTCTTTATATTAGTATAGTAATCCTTGCGAGAGACGCTATGAGCACAGATAGAAATTAGTACCTGAGTATTCAGTTTTATCTCTCTCTCTCTCTATTACCACTTGACGTGAGCGCAACAGTATAGTAGTGTTATATGGAACGTTTGTTTGTATCAAACTCAGCCGATAGCAGAAACACAGGCGCTCATAACTTATTAGCAATAAAACACCTTTACGGGTATGTACGATTCTCAGTAACGGATGGTTGAATTTATGCCCTTAGACAAAATCGTCATTCGCGGTGCTCGCGAGCACAACCTGAAAAATATTGATGTGACCATCCCACGCGATCAACTGGTGGTCATTACTGGCCTTTCCGGCTCAGGCAAGAGTAGCCTGGCCTTCGATACCATCTTTGCTGAAGGGCAGCGCCGCTATGTCGAGTCGCTCTCGGCCTACGCGCGCCAGTTCCTTGATAAGATGGAGAAGCCAGACGTGGAGCACATCGATGGCCTCTCCCCCGCTATCTCAATCGACCAGAAAGGCGCGACCCATAACCCCCGTTCGACGGTAGGCACCGTTACTGAAATTTATGATTATCTGCGCCTGCTGTATGCCCGTGTGGGGCATCAACATTGTCCAAATTGCGGACGCGAGGTCAGCCAACAAACTCAGCAGCAGATCGTCGACGCGGTATTGAGCCTCCCCGAGGGGTCGCGCATTCTCTTGCTCGCTCCATTAGTGCAGGGACGCAAGGGTGAATACAAAAACGTCTTCGAGGATATGCGCCGTTCGGGCTATGTGCGCGTGCGCGTCGATGGTCAGACCCTCGATCTAAGCGAAGAGATTGAGCTGGATAAACAGAAAAAGCATACGATCGAGGTGGTCGTCGACCGCCTGATCATTCGCAAGGGTAAGAAGCAAAACGCCGATGGGCAGTCGATGAAGCTTGTAGCCGAGCGCCCCGCGCTGTACGAGGTCAACGCTGCCCAAAATTCCCATCGCGACGAGGACGGCATAGACGAACCAGCCGTGGAGGATATTCTGCACGAGGAGATCGATCCGGCCTTTCGTCAGCGCCTGACGGACTCGCTGGAGACGACGCTGAAGCTGGGCAACGGCGTTGTGCTGGTCTCAATCATAGACGGCGAGGAGATCCTCTTCTCGGAGAAGGCGGCGTGCGTGTATTGCGGCATCAGCCTGCCGGAGATCGCGCCACGCACCTTCAGCTTCAATAGCCCGCACGGTGCCTGCCCGACCTGCACAGGACTGGGGACGCAACAGGAAATTGATCCCGAATTGATTATCACGCGTCCTGAGATGAGCGTTTCCGATGGCGCGATCGCGCCGTGGAGCAAGGTCGTCAATGGCAGCCAGTGGCATAGCGCGATTCTAGAGGCATTGGCGCAGCGCTACAGCTTCGACTTGCACACGCCCTGGCGCGAACTGAGCAAGGATATTCAGCAGAAGATTCTGTACGGCACGCCCGAAAAGCTGACGATCCGCTATACACCACAGCACGGCCATACGCGCACTTATAATGTCAACTTCGAGGGCGTCATTCCCAATCTCGATCGGCGCTACAAGCAGACCGAGAGCGAGGGCATACGCGAAGAGATTGAAGGCTATATGACGGCGCGCGTCTGCCCGGTCTGTAAAGGTGCCCGCCTCAAGCCCGAGGTGCTGGCCGTTACAGTCGGTGGACGGAATATCGTGCAGGCCACACGGCTCTCGATTGTGCTATCGCAGCGCTTCTTCGAGGAACTGGAGTCCCAGGAGCCGGAGCAGAAGGCACCTCTGGCGAACGCGCTTATAAGCAAACCGGGCAAGAAAAAGCAGGCGAAGAGCGAAGACGATGCGCCCTCGCTTCTGGGCGATCCGCTGGCAAAGATCGATCCCGATGGGCCACTGGTCCAGACTGGACTGACGACCCGCGAGCGCTTCATTGCTCGGCAGATTCTCAAGGAGATCCGCTCCCGCCTACAGTTCCTGATCGATGTCGGTCTCGACTACCTGACGCTTGATCGCGCTGCGGCAAGCCTGTCGGGCGGCGAGGCACAACGCATCCGCCTGGCGACGCAGATTGGCTCGGGACTGATGGGTGTACTCTACATCCTGGACGAACCGAGTATCGGTCTGCACCAGCGCGACAACGAACGCCTGATCCGCACGCTGGTACGCCTGCGCAACCTGGGCAATACGTTGCTGGTCGTTGAGCACGACGAGGATACCATGCGTGCAGCCGACCATATCATCGATATCGGACCGGGCGCAGGTGAGCACGGCGGCAAAGTCGTCGCCCAGGGTACTTTCGACGAGATCGTCGCGAACACCAACTCGCTGACGGGCGACTATCTCTCGCGCCGCAAACGCGTCCAGACGCCCGAACAACGCCGCGCTGGCAATGGCAATTCGCTAACTATCAAGGGCGCGCGCGAGAACAATCTGAAAAATATCGACGTTGATGTTCCGCTCGGCAAGTTCGTGGTGGTCACGGGCGTATCGGGTTCAGGCAAGAGCACGTTGATCACGGATATTCTCTATCGCAAGCTATCACACGTCTTCTTCCGCGCGCACGATCGTCCCGGCGCGCACGATGCAGTCGAGGGTCTGGCGGCGCTGGCCAAGGTCATCGACATCGACCAGTCACCGATTGGACGCACGCCGCGCTCTAATCCAGCGACGTATACCAACGCGTTTACTGGCATTCGCGATCTCTTCGCGCAGGTGCCAGAGTCGCGCCTGCGTGGCTATCAGCCGGGACGCTTCTCATTTAACGTCAAGGGCGGACGCTGTGAAGCCTGTAAGGGCGAAGGTATCGTCAAGATCGAGATGAACTTCCTGCCGGATGTCTATGTACCGTGCGAGGTTTGTGGCGGCAAGCGCTACAATCGCGAGGCGCTGGATATCCACTACAAGGGCAAGAGCATCGCCGATGTGTTAGATATGACGGTCGAAGAGGCAACAGACTTCTTCGCCAACGTGCCTTCGATCTACAATAAGATGAAGACGCTAAACGATGTGGGCCTGGGCTACATGCGCCTGGGCCAGCCCGCGACGACCCTCTCGGGCGGCGAGGCGCAACGCGTCAAGCTGGCGACCGAGCTTTCCCGCCGGGCAACCGGGCGCACGATGTACATTCTGGACGAGCCAACTACGGGCCTGCACTTCGCGGACGTGGATCGGTTGCTAGATGTACTGCAACGACTGGTGGATGCTGGCAATTCAATTGTGGTGATCGAACACAATCTGGACGTGATTAAGAGCGCCGACTGGATCATCGATCTGGGGCCGGACGGCGGCGACGCCGGTGGTTATGTCATCGCCCAGGGCACTCCCGAAGAGGTCGCGGAGACCGAGGCGTCCTACACAGGACACTTCCTCAAACGTATGTTTCTAGAAGATGCCGGGTTCTCCGTCCGCGAACAGCGCCAGGCAAGCCAGGTCACTGTCGGGTAACAAATAATCTGGCGAGAATTGATGTTCTCGCCAGCACGGCTCTCCTTCCAGTATAAATGTGATTACAAAATGGCATAGTTTTTTGATAATTCTATGGCGTTTACGCAGATAGCCTTCTCAAAGAGGAAGCTCTTAAACCAGCCTGCAAAGGCATTTCCATCGCTAAGGAGAAAAAAGGCAACGCCAATTAATAGGCAGATTCATATGCCCCAACATCACAGAACTGCTCTGATCCGTCTGGTCGAAGATCACCGCGCTGGTCCGTAGTAATCACCATTTTCTGACCAGAGACAGCATCGGTGATGGTAAAGTGGCATGCTTGTAAGGGGATAATGTCAATAGCTCTACTTCCTGGCAATAGTTTGAGTGTTTGGGTAGGTCCTCCGTTGTTGCTCAACGTTGAATCTAGCTTGAGATCTTTTAATGTCACCTGTTTATCGGTGCTGCTCAGCCCGCTTACTTTGGCAACACTTGTGAGCAGGTTGTAACCACCCGAGGTCAGGGTACCATAAATGTCCGGGCCGACAGGAGCGTTATTTGCGACGATGATGCTGTTGGTGAGGATGAGCGTTTTAACATTGTCGATACCTCCACCCTGACTAGATTGATTACCCATTGCCGAATTATCAGAGAAAGTACTGGCGTCTACCACGAGGTTGTAGAAATTGTCAATGCCACCACCAAAACCCGGCAAGCCATTGCTACTGGATGCTGTATTCTTCCAGAAGGTACAATTTACCACTGTTAGGTTACCTCCATTGCCAATGCCTCCTCCATTCCCTTGTTGCTTGCCAAGAGCCGAGTTGCCTGAGAAGGTACTGCTAGCCAGACTCAGGGTACCCTGGTTGAGAATACCACCGCCGACACCAATCTGATTGGTGCCCCTGGCAGAATTGTTTGTGAAAGTGTTATGCATCGCAGCGAGCTGACCTGCATTGCCGATGCCCCCACCATCACCGAACTGCTTGCCACTTGCCAGGTTGTCCGACAAGATACTATTGGTTAAACGCAGTATGCCACCGTTTTCAATTCCGCCACCATTGCCATCCTGATCGCTGCTGCTGGCAGAATTGTTCGAGAAGGTACTACCTGTCACCGTTAGCGTCCTTTCGTTGTAGATGCCGCCACCTTGACCTTTCTGCTGACCATGAGCCGAGTTGCCTGAGAAGCGACTGTTGGTTACCACAAGAGTACCTGCCTTGAAGTTTTCAATTCCCCCTCCGTAGCCATCATTGCTGCTACTACTAACCGAATTATTCGAGATGATACTATGGACTACGGTGAGCTTCCCTTCGTTGTAGATGCCACCGCCACTGGCAGCGTAGACATCAGTGCTTGTTGAATTGTTTGAGACAGTGCTGTCAGTAAGGGTGAGGGTTCCCAGATTGAAAATGCCACCACCATAGGAGACCGTCTGGCCAATTGTCTTATTGTTTGAGATGACACTGTTAGTTAAGGTGAGAGTACCTTCATTAAATAAGAAGGCATTGACGCGTGTCTGAGTATTTTTAAAGCTCAAGTTATAAATGTTAAGCGTCGCTCCTTTAGGTACATGAATATTAGCATTGACGTTGACCCCACTGATCGTGAGTTGATTTGCTCCTGGACCACGAAGCGTAAGTCGCTTGCCGCCTCCAACTGCGAGTTCTCCCCCTGTCAGCTTGATGATCCCTTTCAATCCGTTGGCGAAAGTAATCGTGCTACCAGAAGGTGCATTATCAAGGCAATAGCGCAACGTTCCTGTTTCTTTTGCGTTGTCTTGCAGTGTGGTCACAAGTGTTGGGCTGGGAGGCAGTATATAAATGAGCCAACTCGCCAGTCCTATCAAAAAGGCTCCAAGGAGGATCGATGCAAAGAGGCGTACCCGCGACACCGTCTGCTGCACTATACTTTTTTGTAGGAAGATTGCTTCCTGCTCACTGAGCTTGTTGCGGTTTGCCCATGCCTGAGCTTCTTTCAACTGGACGCCGCGATAGAGCCGGTCTTTTGGTTGCTGCTGTTGCTCCCACTCCATCACATCTTCACTGAAAGCTTGTTGGAAACGGATGTCATCGCGAGCCTCGTGTAACCAGCCAGCCAGGCGTTTCCACTCACGAATGACCGCTTCGTGGCTCACTTCGATGGTGGTTCTGTCACCGCTCTTCTTTGTGGTGAGCAAACGTGCTTGAATGAATACCTCGATGGTCTCTTGCATGCATTGCGTTTGGGGCACATTGGCAAATCTGAATTCAGAGAGGGGAGCACGACGGCGAGTCGTATCCTGCTCAGCGAAGCCCGGGTCAATCAAGCGCAGAAACAAGGTGCGGGCATTCGTGCGATGCTCCGGCGAGAGGAGATCTTCATACGTCTGCTCTGCATGGCGAGATAGTGCCCCTTTGACACCACCTATGTCATGATACGCTTGCAAGGCCAACAGGTGTCCGGCACGCTGTCGGAAAAGTTGATCCAGCGTGAATTGTAAGAGTGGCAAGGCACCGATCTGTCCCTGCACGTCAAACAGCAGGTCTCCCACCAGACTTCCTTCAAAGGTGAGTTGGACGTCGGGGAGCATCGCTGGCTGGGTGATCACGGCCCGCAGGTCGTTCTGAGTCATTGGCAGCATGGCTACCTGATGCTGCTCAATCAGGGCATAGAGCGCGGGATATTGCATCGGACGATCATAGAAGTCTGCACGCAGCGTCAGGATGACAATGAGCGGGCCACCTGGCTGTGTGCAAGCTGTTACCAGCAGATCGATGAACTGCTGGCGTTCTTCCTCATTGGTAGTAAGCGCGAAGAGTTCCTCGAACTGGTCTACCACGAGCACAACGTAGGTATTAGCACTTTTTGTTCGTCTGGCAAGCGCGGTGGCATAGAAGTGAAGTCCACGGGCCGAGTCATCTTGTAAATCGTCGCACAGCATTTGCTGGCTTTTCTCAGGGAAGTGTTCAAACAGCGTCAGAGCAAGCTCTTCGAGGGGGTGCTCGCCCGCAACGAGCGGATCCAGGTAGACCCATGTTTCACTGTCCAAAATTTCACCAGTGCGCAGGCACGGTAGCAGACCGGCCATGACCACACTCGATTTGCCCAATCCACTCGGCCCAACCACTGCCAGGAGCCGCGCCTGCTGTACCGCCTTTTTTGTGAGGGTGAGCATGGTTTCGACAGAGTGGGCAAGCTCATCTATCAAAGCCGCGCGCCCAAAGAAGTCGCGGGTATCGTTGGAGGTGAAGGCACGTAGACCTTTATAGGGATTGCGTGGCTCAATGAGTGGCACTAAAGCATGCGGCGATGATGTGACAACAGGCAAGGCTGAGTGGTATCTCAATTGCTTCAGACGGTGAAGCACCTCCTGGAAGGCTTCTTCCTGTCGTCCTGGCTCCTGGTCAATCGATATGTATTCAGACCATTCCTTTGGAGGAGCCACATCATGATTCTCGCCTTGATCAGCGTCATCTACCCAGATACCAAGTACGGGACATTGATAGGTAGCCGCCAGGTTCTGTGTCTTTTTAAGGGAACGGGCAAAACCCATCTCAGGCGAGGCAATGAGCACGACGGCAGATGATTCGCGGATCGTCTCATGCAATTTTGTTGCTTCCAGCGTATGCTCTACAGCACTGGTGGGAAGTCCACTGACCTCAAGAAAACTGATCAAGTGTGCGGCGATGGTTTGTAGCTGTGGGGAGGAATCCACAACGACAGGTCGTCGTAACGCTCCAACGACGACCTTTACCTCCGCTGCAATCTGTGTCCATGCCTGATCACGACGGCCCCACAGTGCCACAGGCCGACCATCTCTCGGCAAAGCCTGAAGCGCTCTCAGTGGTGTTGGTTCCCACTCTACAGGACGCACGATGATAGGAATCACTACCGCTTCACCCTTCTGGTGCCTTTGCATTGCCACCTGCATTTTATGCATGCAAGAATCAGAAGCTAGAAAGTCGGCACTAATCAGCAAAAGTTGCAGGTGAGATGTGTGCAGATAGCTCTCCTGTTCTCGTTCCTTATCCTGGCCGGCTAGTATCTGATAGTCATCCCAGGTTTGTATCCAACCATTGTGTTTGAGGAAGCTCAGATGGTTATCGAGAGCTTTGAGGAAGGCACTATCCACCGGAGCATAGCAATAGTGGACTGATAAAGGTGGCTGTGAGGGAAGATGTTGCATTGTGCTCCTCCAACAAAAAGAGATGATGTTTGTCCCGTGTGAGTTATGATGGCAAATGTATATGTGTATTATACAATAATTTACATATAGATATTATAATGAATTTTTCTTGAGTACTGTTGTTGGCTGGATAATAGCAGTCGCAGTAGTAGAAGACCTTTCAAAAATGGGTGCTCATGATGCTGCTCAGTCACCTTCGTTGGATACTGATAGCTCAATCATGCCAGGATACCATGTACCGAATATCCTTTTCAAATCATGATCTACTACTTCTTCATGATCTTAGCGTACTTTTCCGGTTCCGTTGTACCTCACGGGCCTTCAGCAAGTTGCAAGTGGCTGGACGAGCAGAAGCGACCATTCGTGCAAGAGAGGCTGGCCTGACAAAGGACTCTCCATGAGCAGTGGGCTTTCTCGCTCCCGTCGGTGCCATTGCAAAAGAAGAATCAAAGCGTCTGGTCCACTGAGCCACCCCTTCAGAAGAGACAGCAGAAGCCCATGTTCTTTTACGATCCGTTTAAGGATACTGGAAACTACGTGTTATGCTTCCCCTCTTCAACCGGAACGGGCGTCCTCTCGACAGGTTCCTGCGACGGCTTTTCGGGGAGAGGAGTCTCTACTGGCTCGGGCGGCTCGGGATCGGGACCACCCAGCCTGATGTTGCCACCACCCTGACGCTGGCTATAGTCGATCCAAAAGATGAGCGCCGCCATCGCCAACACGACGATACCCAGGCCGACGAACTTCAGCGCGTGCTTAAAGACAACAGCCAGGACGCCGAACAGGATAGTCAGGCCGTAGAGCACGTAGCAGATCTGCCGCACGCTCCAGCCGGTCGCCCGCAAACGCTGGTGCAGGTGCGTAGTATCATAGTGCCAGGGTCGTTGTCCCCGCCGCACGCGATTGATCATCACCAGGGCTACGTCGAGGATGGGGATGCCGAGCACCATCAGGGCCAGCGCGATCTTGGCTCCGCCCATAATCGAGAGCACGGCCAGCCCCAGCCCGATAAACTGGGAGCCGCTATCCCCCATAAAGATGCGCGCGGGATTCCAGTTATGTGGCAAGAAGCCAAGCACGGCTCCGGTAAAGATCGCGGAGAGAATGGCAATCGTGTACTGTCCCAGCGTCCAACTGATGATCGCGATAAACAGTGCGGTGAAGCCCACCACGCCCGTCGCCAGGCCATCCATGCCGTCGATCCAGTTGATGGTATTCATCATGCCCACCATCCAGAACCAGGTAAGCAGAACGGCGGGAATGGCGAGCAACGAGATGGCAGGCAACTGACCGGCGGGCGGACTGATGAAGAGCGTGATCTCGGGCCGCAAGAACCAGGGCAGATTTCCCGCACTGACGCTACCAAAAGGATTGCTGAAGCCGAACAGCAGCACGCCGTGAAACTTCATATCGACGAACCAGGGACCCAGGATAATCAATACAGCAACCGTTTGAGCGATAAGTTTGGGCAGTGGCTTCAGGCCCTTGATATCGTCATAGGTATTGACGATCACGGTTAGCGTCGCGCTAGCGATCAACAGCCAGTAGATCACAAACTCTTTGTGCTGTAGTTCGGGATCATGAACATAAAAGAGCAACGAAGCTACTACGAAGGCCGCGTACATCGCGATTCCGCCCAGGCGCGGTACCGGTACCGTATGCTCGCGTTTGCGTTCGGGAGTAGAGCGGTCCAATAAGTCGAAGCGGCGCGCTACTGCAATCACAACAAATGTCAGCAGGTAGGATAAAAGAAACGCGCAAGCCCCACCCAGCACCAGCAACACTATGTTATTGGAAATAAAAGAAGGAAGAGATACAAGTAGTGCATACACTATATACGCCATCGTCATCAGTAATGATCCCCCTACTTTGAAAAGTAGTCATACAGTCCGCTAAGACAACAAACATTCCCTATCTATCCACTGAGATCCCACAGTCTCTTTCTATAGAAACGGAGCGGGGCCAATTCTTTATAGCACCAGTTACCAATGTACCAGTGCCCCCCCTGGGAAAATGCTCAGAGCGCGACTTGTAGCAAGCGATCCCAGCCCGCGTAATCCTTTTGATATGTTATCGTCGCCTGCGGCCAGAGTTCATGCAACAGATGTGTTAGCGGCTCTCGCTGCTGATAGCCGATCTCTAACAACATCACCGCGCCGGGTTTCAGCATATCGGAGCGCCGGGCGTCTTTACAGAGGCACTGCAAGAGATCCAGCCCATCCGTCCCGCTAAAGAGTGCCGAGTGCGGCTCGTAATCCTTCACGTCGCGCTCCAGCGTCGCCATCTCACGCATTCCTACATAGGGAAGATTGGCGGTCAGCAGGTCGACGGCCTCGGGCAGCGGCTCCAGCAGATCCCCTTGCAGCAGGCGCACGCGTTCCTCTACATGATGAGATACGCAATTGAGATACGCAACCGCTAAGGCATCGGACGAGATATCGCAGGCGTAGAGATACGGAAGGCGCGGCTCCTCCACAGCAATGGTGATGGGGATAGCGCCACTGCCGGTCCCGATATCCGCCACGACCGGAACATGTCCAGCCGATATCTTGCGACGAACCACCGCGAGAGCCACTTCCACCAGCATCTCCGTCTCTGGACGCGGAATAAGCACGCGCCGATCAACAGAAAAATCGCGCCCAAAGAACTCTTTATAGCCAAGCAGGTAAGCCACAGGCTCGCCCTCTGCGCGCCGCGCAACCAGTTGGAAGAAGCTTTCAGCCTGCTCGGGCGTTACCTCGCGTTCAGGATAGGCATAGATGGTCGCGCGCTCGATGCCCAGAACAGCACTGAGCAGCACCTGGGCTTCCCGACGCACATTCACGAGATGCGCCCGCGTCAGAATCTGCGCGCCCTGCTCTACTCCATCTTTGATTGTCATATATGCATCCATCACAATAGCTGGCGACCTGCGAAACCGCCTTCTAGATCGTGCCAGAAACGAATACGCTCCTCGCCCAGCCGCCAGCATAGATAGACCTCGCGACCATCGCGCAAACTTAGAAAATCTATCAGCCCAGTGTCAGGGTCCTTCAGTTCGCAACCAAACTCCAGTAATTCTTCAATTGCGGCACGGAGCGCCTGAACAGCGGCTGCGATCTCGCTCTGTAAACGCATAATACGCTCAAAAAGATGATGCCCATTGCCCATCGCCTGCACCTGTAGGATCTCAAGTTCCTCTTCACTAGCGCGCATCCGCTCGCGCCCCTCCTGTATCTTGCGCAATACGCCAGAGATCTCAGGTAAGAGCGCCTCCGCCTCCTCACGCGTGAAATAGCGCGTCATAATTACCTCCCGCAATAGACATTGACCACGTCTCTCTGCCCCTATAATACCATAGACGATCATCCCACAGTGAACTTTTCGCGCTATGCTGGTGTCTTAAGAAAGGATTCGCGCTCTGATCCTTTTCTTGCTCACGGGAGTTCGATCTCATCCAGCGAAATCAGTCCCTTTTTCAGGGCGTAAATCACGGCCTGGGTGCGGTGGTTCTAAAGGCGCGTGATCTCCTCTCCTGTGCGGGCGTGGTCTCCCGGTTCGCGCAAACGCCAGATGATCACAAGCCGAGGAGCCCAAACACGCACAGCATCCCGTTGACAAGCAGCTCGATGGTGGTGCTCTGGCCGAACGCCTGTGGAAAGGCGCTGTCCAGAAAATCGACCAGCGCATGGAACAGGATGGCCAGGAATAACCAGCGTATCTGATGTCGGCGAAATACCTGCAACACCATCATGGAAAGCGCCACCTGCAGCGGGAAGCTCCAGAGTCGCCCCCATGCAGCCAGCAAAGGGAACCAGACCGGCAGCGCATTGATGGCTGTCACCTGCTGGATGACCGCCTGTCTCTGAGCGACTGGCAGGCTGTTGACATTGATGACAGAGAGGATAGCAATGCTGAGAAGCGTAAGCACGATCTGTCCACCAACGAGCACCATCGATTCCAGGCCCTCGTGTCCCAGGCCAAACATCACCGCTTTCGACCAGGTTTTTGGCTCCCGGCGCATGAAGAGACCAGAAGAAAGCAAAAGGGAGAGAACATATGAAAACTATCCTTTCGGAAACAGCTTACAAGAATGTTCCGGCAGAGCAGAAGGAATGCCTGTATACGTTTCGCGCATCACACCCACGCCAGCAGATCGTTCTCGCAAAGATCACCTGGAGTTATCTACTGGGAGGACAGGGAGCAGAAACTGTGCTGCTTCTGCCTGGTGGTGAACGTATTGGGGATGTGGCATTTCCCCTTATGCAGCAGTTTGAGCCGGAGTATCGCTGTCTCTATCCCTCTTATCCTCCCTTTTCTACGATGGGCGCGCTTGTCGATGGCCTCGCCGCCTTGCTCGATCAGCTTGCGATCGAGCGGGTCATTCTCTTTGCGGCCTCCTTCGGTGGCGATGTGGGTCAATGCTTTGTGCGTAAGTATCCCGCACGTGTGAGCAAGCTCATATTACTGAACACCGGCATTCCTGACGAGCAACTTGGAAGGGCAACAAAGCGTGCGATGCCGCTAGTGACGCTTCTCCCTCTAGGTATCGTGCGCCCCCTGGTGAGCACGTTACTGGCGAAGGCGCTCTCGGTACGAGCAGAAGAACAGCTTTTCTGGCGGGCACTGCTGCATGAACTGGTTGGCAATCTCACACGGGCAGATCTCGTCAGTTCGTTCGACGAGACCATCGATTACCGGCTCAACTACTCCTTCTCGCCCGCTGACCTCGCAAACTGGCAGGGAAAAGTGCTCATTCTGCAAGCGGATGATGATCCCGCGACGAAACCAGCGATGCGTCTGGCTCTGCGCAACCTGTATCCGCAGGCCCAGGTCCACACCTTTCAGCAGGCCGGTCACACGCCTTTTCTCTCCCAGCCGGACGAGTTCTATCCGCGCATCCGCACATTTTTACGTCGGCCCTGAAAAGGAGCAATGAATGTCTACATCTAACACCCTCGCCACTGACCCTACCATCCAACTACACGATGGACTAACTTTGGGTATCGCCTCAGTAGGACCGAGCGACGGATTTCCCATCTTCCATTGTCACGGATCGGGCAGCTCGCGCCTGGAGGTGAATCTGGTCGCTGCAGCGGCAAGCGACCAGGGGGTGCGACTGATCGGCCTGGACCGACCCGGCATTGGACGCTCGGACCCGAAGACCGGCTATCGGCTGCTCGACTGGCCTGATGATGTAGTAGAGGTAGCCGACCAGCTTGGCATCGAACGGTTTGCGGTTCAAGGGATCTCCGCCGGGGGAGCCTATGCCCTGGCCTGCGTATACAAAATTCCTGACCGGCTCACGGCTTGTGGACTCATCTCTGCATTGCCGCCGAGCTCCTTCATCAGGAGCGCCGGACCCTGGTGGATGCGTGCTGTGTGGTGGCTGGGAGCGCGCTTGCCCTGGCTCCTGCGGCCCTATGTCCGCCTTGTTCAGCGTATAACAGGTTCAGATGAAGCCGCAATTGAGAAGTGGCTTATCCGCTATGGACCGCGACTCGGCACGGCAGACAACGCGGTGATAGCCAACCCGGAGAGCAGAGTGGCGACCCGAGCCGCCACTCTGCTACCCACAGCAACTTTCTGGTATAAGCACCGCAGGTACTAAGAGATCACATATTCAACCAGCTTTTTTAGGCGTTGCAGTAGGCGTGACGACAGGCGTTGCGCCCGGCGTCGCTCCTGGCGTACCACCAGACGTGGGAACACCCAGGTTGATAGTTGTATCGTCGAAGGTCTTGAGCTGAACCACCGTCCCTCCTGGCAGATAGGTGCCTGTAATGGTATCACCGGGCTGCACCAACGGCAGCTTGGACGAGAGCGAAAGGTTCGCGGTAAAAATCACGTTCTGACCCTGGACCTGGATATAATAAACGGTACTGGTACCCTGCTGCACAGGCGAGATGCGCAACACCTTGCCAGTGACGGTCTGTGTCGTGGTACCACCTGACGGTTGAGTACCGTTCCCCTGCTGAGCCAGCCATTGCTGATAATCCTGCAGAGCCTGCGGCAGAGAAGCCTCGAACTGCACATTGCTGCCGTTGAGATTTCTCGCGTCGACGATACCGACGGCCTGGAAGATATCTCCGCTGCCCGTACTCTGCACGTAGATCGCGACCCAGCTAGGTACGCCGTAGATCTGGTACAACTGGACGCTCGCCACGTTATAGTTACGAATATTGGCACGCGTCGACGAGAAGGTGCTCTGCACATTATCGCCGATGCCCAGGCCCGACAGAGGATAGAAATCCGCCTTATTGGCATGGGTATCAAAGAGGAAGACGCCTGTGCTCGAATTGTCATTCGCAGATGAGGAGGTCATCGGAATAAGCCAGACCGGATTATCCACATTATTGTACAGCAATTCAGGATCGCTGCCCGGTTTCTGCTGCCCCTGTCCAGAAGGATTGAACCAGGGCGCGGAATGATAGAGTCCCCACCATTGCAGGTATTGCGAAACGGTATCGGAAGGCATCACGCGATCGACCCACTTCGGCACATCCTGCGGCCTGTATTTAGTAATCTCGCCCGTATGCGCGTTAACAAGCAGCACCTCGGTCAACGTATCGCCAACATAGCCACGAATGGGCTGCATAAGCGAGATCGTCCAATAAGGATGGAAACTATCGTCGAGTTCCAGTGTTGGATCAAGCAACCTGCCATACGTATACCCGCTCAGGTAGACGTGGCGTATCAGATCCTGGTTGAGCAGAGCGCCGGGGAGATAGCCCAGCGATGTACCGGCCTGCGTTGCATCTGTGCGCAACTGAGGCACCGCCTGTGGATTCTCCGCATCAACGATCACAAAACCAGGCGTGGTGGGACTGGACAGGTTGGCGAAGATGTTGTTGTAGCTCAAAGGAGCAACATAATACAGATGATGATTGATCGACTGCAAGACATAACTACTTGGATCAATACCATAGGCTGAGCCAAGATTTTGTCCGGTAGAGCCAAGCACCTGTTGCCCTTTGTATGCCGCCACACTCTGGCTCACCAGCACGATATTGTTGGCATCGGTGGGAGGCAGGGAAGGAGAGGTATGCATCGTGACGTTGGGGATGGCCGCCAACGCCTTCGCATTGGTATCGAACCAGGTAGTAACGATGGTGATGAGAATAGCCGCTACGATGCCAATGACGCCAACAACGATCAGGCCGAAGATGCCCGCCGCAACGGAGCCACGCGAGTACTTCGATGGCAGGCGGCTGGCCGCGCTTGAAGAAGAGCGCGCGCGTCCGCCCTGGCTCATTGCCGCCGCCTCTTCCAGCACGCCCATCGCAGGGGCAGCAAAGGCGAAGAGATTGCCGATACTGCTAAAGGTCAGCGGCCAGAGGACCCATTGCCAGCCCCAGAAGGGACCCGTCAGCGCTGGTCCGGTGAAGTAGAGAATAGCGAGACAAACAAGATAGTTGAAGACGAAGTAGCCGATAAACCAGCGCAGAAACTTTCTTCTGTCAAATGGATCGCGGCGGCCAAAGGCAAAGCGCCCGATGCAGAGGACGGCCATAACGATGAGCGTCCCGATGAGTGCTAACAGGAAGAGACCCATAAAAATCACTCCTAGTTTTATACGTGGTATCACCGATGATAAGTGGTATCACAATGACAGATACAATAGTATCTACGCATGAGATGCCTCAAAGGTACCTCAAGATATGCGCAAAAATATGAACACTATGTATATTGTAGTTTTCTCGCGAACAAGACGCAACTGCGCAAGACGAACACAAGGAGCAAAACGCACAGGGCGACCGCGAGGGTCGCCCGTACAAGAGCACGATCGCGTTTTCACATGGGCGTCTCTTTGTACGAGCGACCCTCGCGATCGCCCTGTGCATATATCAGAAACTCAGTCGTTCTTCTTTTAATGCACGTTGGGCGTGTTTATGCGTAGCCTCATCGGGGAACGCACCCATGTCGCCCACTAGCAGAATCGATCGATATGCTCTCCAATCTCCTGCTCTCAGCACGCACACAGTTTGAAACACAAGATATTTTCCTAATTCTAGTTGGTGATCTTCTTTAGGTAAAGCAAGCATCTCTACAAACAAGGCTTCTCTACATGTACCATCCTGCGATATAGAGATAACATCGCCTTTCTACCATTGAATCTTTATTTTGTGCCAGAGTATTCGAAGGAGACCACCAGGGGTGTAGAGCAACATGTACAAGTGTCTGCTCTACTACTTTGAATACTGGCTTGGCGAAACCTGTATAATCAATCTTTAGTTCTCCCACTGACCCGTAGTAGCGATAACAGAGTCGATTATTGTCATCATGCCATTTGATGAGTGGAGCATCAGGCAGCCAATACCCCATACTCACATAAGGGAAGGCGTCGCGCTCAGAGATGAAAGTATTATCCGTGTTCATGATCGATTTGAGATATCCTCCGAAAAGTTGATTTGGCCCACCTTGCCAAGGAGTCACCTGTTCAAGTAATATCTCACGCAGATTCGGCTCGGGATCGAGTTGTTTCCATTGTGTCACGATAACGTCCTCTATGTGAGGAGGGCTTTGACGCGATAATGGATAAAATGTAAGTGCCCAAGTCTGTCCTATATCAAACTTAGTATGTGCAGAAGGATATGATCCATCGGGTTGTAACAGGCGAATATTTTGGTTTTCTTCGGTGAGGCCATGCACACATACTGATCCCCTATAGCGGGTCTTGGCTACAATCCAAACCTTCATTGCAACTCCTTCCTAAGCTGGACTGCCTTTTCAAATAAGCTATAATCGTTCTATTGATCATTGTGGATTATGAGCCGTAGGCAAGACTCTTATAGGGTTAGCGCGAATATATTGGCGATAATTTTCCAATTCAGTATGTCCCCATACGATTTTTTCATAGTAATTGCGGTGCCAAATAAGTCCACACAGCTCAAGCCTATGGTCTTTGATATGCTGTATCCACGCAACAGTTGTTATTGATTTGTAGGCCCCGATCACCTGACCAAGAGTGGGCGCGTTCTTTGCTAGACCATTAAGCCAGATAATGCAGTGAATGTGATCAGGCATGATGATAAATTCGTCGAGCGTGATGCTCGGGAAGCGTTTGGGAAGTTTTTCCCATTCATCTTGCAAAATCTTTCGCAACTCAGGTATATCAAAAATTGGCTCTGTCGTATTGGCGTTCGTTGTAATGTAGTAAGCCTTCGTCGAGGTGTAGTCATGTGTTTTGAGGCGAATAGAACGTCGGTTATGCATTGAAAGGCCAGCATCAAACTTTCGCTTTCCCATCTCCACGTATCCCTTCCATTAGAAAGCAATAAAATATTGCAATAACAATAATCAAGAACTCTCGTATGTTGCCATGCACACTAACAAACTTTTCTTATTATAAGCGATTATAAACCATTTTTCAAGCGAGAAAGAACAAATTATAAAGCCATTGTAAAAATGCATTAACGGCGTACACTTTCAACAATCATCGTTGTTCTCACTCGTATTCTTGTACGGGCGACCCTCGCGGTCGCCCTGTGATGCTAAGGGCGGAGGCAAGCTCCACCCCTATGTTAATCAGAACTACTTCTCCAGCGTGCTCTTCGAGTTGCGCTCGCCATCGTAGGTCAGGAGGATGCGCTTACCTTCAAAAACCGTTTCGAGATGGACAGGGCGGCCCCACATGGTGTAGACGTATTGCAACGTCTTCTCGGCGTAGTTGAGATCCAGCTCCTGGCCCTCGGAGAGGTGCTTGATGTACAGTTCGCGATTGCCGTGATAGTCGCCGTTGTCAATGACCAGGTAGGGGTAGCCGAAGTTCGTCATGCTACTGACGATGCCATCGCGCACCTTCTGCCAGTTCTTCTCGACAATAACCCACTCATCGCCCTCCTTTTTGTACAGGTAGAGGTCGAGATCTTTGATGAGATCCTCAGTGAGGTAGTTGCGCAAGAACGAGACATCGTTATCCAGTTCGCGCACGTCGAAGATCTTCTGATGACCCATGCCCGCCTTGCGACCGAGGCGCTCCTGCTCCTCCGTCGTGGGACTATCCCAGCGCCGCTCGATATCCTCGAACATCTTGAAGCCGATGTAGTATGGGTTGAGCGAGGTGCGCGAGGGCGAGAGGACGCCGGAGTGCAACTGGGCAAATTCGATCACCTCCGAGTCGGAGATGATGCCGCGCTCGCCGAGTTGGCGCATGATGCGCGAGTGCCAGATGCTGTTGTGATGCAACATACCATTAGCAACATACTGGTGCGAACGATCGACCGTGATATCGTATACATCGGCGACACCGTGCTCGATGCTCATCACCTCATCGCTCGAATCTTCTTTGAGGAACCAGCGATGACCGTCGAGGTAGCTTTGCAGCTTCTCGCGCTTGCGCGGCAGCCCAAAATTGATCTCTTGCGCGAACAGTTGCGCCGACCGACCCTTGATCCTTATGTTGACGCCGTTGCGCCGCGAAAGGATACCATAGTTCAGCAGGAGGATCTGCAGCGCCTGAGCAATCTCGTCGCTGAAGGTGGACAGGATTACGCCTTCCTTGATAGATGCGCAGCCATCACAATCGAAGTACGCGCGCAGGAACGCGCTTACGACAGGTTTAGGCGAGCGCAAGATGACATCTGGAATGGATTTCGCGCGCGCCTTTGCGTGCAGATCAATGCCCATTGATTGCAAAAGGTCGAGCACGTTGGTTGAGTAGAAGACCACGCGCCAACGACCACCTTTGCCATTCGCGGTTCTGTCGTCCCAGAACAGGGTTGGCTCGATCGCGAACAGCTCGGTAACAAGATGTGCGTAACGATCAGCCAGCTCGCGATCACCGGTTGTATAGCCAATGGCGTTCTTCGAGACGTGAATGTTGCCATCGCCAACGAGATAGCCCAGGAACTCCGCGAATGCTTCGGTAACGTGTGTTGGCGCAACCAGAGGCGAACGACGGCCATACAGCGGCTTGCCACCGTTACCAGACGAGTAAGCGGCACTCTGAATAGCCTCGTCAATGCGATCTTTTGCGAAAAGAGTTTTGCCGCCCAGGGAGCGATAGACTGTATGTACTCCTACGCCTGCTGCCTGCGCAACATCTTTGACGGTAGACGAGATGATGCGTGCAGGTGGCACGATGGAGACGGGCTGCTCGGGCCAGATGTTGTCACCAGCGCTCAGAGGAATACGTTGTCCGACCTGAACGTCTTTCAGCTCAATCCACTGATCTGGTCCAATGCTCAGTTTGTGTCCCTCGGCACCTTCTAAGACAAGGCCACGGCGAGTGCGTAGACGCACGGTTGCGGCATTACGGCGGATGTGCCTGTCTGTCACCTTATCTTGTTCGCCATTGCCGCTAGCGACAGCAACGGGCAGCCCGTGTGCAAGTTTTGCATGAAGTGCGTCACAGCGCAGCAAACCGTGCTCAGTGAGCATAAGTGTGTCTGCTGTTACACAAGCCCAACCCTCATTCATTACCTTTGTTTGCATCTGTGGCACGAAGTACAGCATCTCCAGGCGCACGATTTCTAGAATATCGCGCTGCCAGGGCTGCAGGTGTGGCGCGTGGCGAACCAGGAAGAGCAAGATGTCTTTTTCAGGCTTCTCCGGGAACTTCGGTGGTCTGACATTGAAACGATCGCGCTCATCCTCCGCCCTGCGCGCTTTTTTCTCCAGACCCCATAGATCATCGTACTCGGTGGTCGCTTCCTTAAGCGGCTTCTCATCCTTCTTGTTCGCATCGTCGCCGTGCAGCAGCAAGTTATAGTCAACATGCTCCTGAATGGAGAGGGCGGCATCCAGGAAATGTTCGACCTCCTCCTTGCCGTGGTCAAACTCGTACTTCGCGATGCGCTCGGCGTGGATGCTGGCCTTATCGATCATGCGACGTGAGGTATGCTGGAAGTACGCGTTATTCTTGAAGAAATCGGTATGCCCAAAGACATGTGCCGCCACAAAGGTATTTTGCAGCAGATCGTTCATATCCATCAGGAAGGCATAGCTGGGATTGGTGTTGACCACCATCTCATAGATCTTGCTCAGCCCGAGGTCATACTGCATCTTCTGGCGATAGTACGATTTGCCGTGCGTCCAGTGGCTGAAACGGCCCGGCAGACTGTATGAAGCAAACTCGTACATAATCGAAGCGGGCACCAGCTCAAAGTGCGTCGGGAACGGATCGAGTCCGAACTTACGGGCCTCCTCCCAGGCAGCATCGATTCCATCACGCAAGCGTTCAAGCTCGCGATTTGAACCATTCGAATCCATTGTCGTCATAAGACCCTCCTGACACTACCTTGAAGGAACAGGATCGCGCTGTGCAAAGAACTTCCGCAGCGCGGGATAGACCTCTTTCTTATCCGAGATGGTTACGGCGGTAAACTTCTTGTCGGTGATCTTGTTATAAGCCGACATCAGCGTACTAGGTGAGCGGTAGTGGCCCTCGCGAATCTCGCCATAGCCAAAGATGTTACAGAGCTCCATTAGCTTATTGACGAGCTGCACGCAGCGATCGTTGTCCCACGGCAGGTTGTCGCCGTCCGAGAAGTGGAAAGGGTAGATGTTCCAATCTTCGGGATTGTAGCGATCTTTAATGATCTGCAGAGCCAGTTCGTAGGCCGACGAGACCTGGGTACCGCCGCTCTCGCCCTTGTGGAAGAACTCTTCCTCCGTGACCTCTTTGGCCTCGGTATGGTGGCTGATGAAGACGATCTGCACATTGTTATACTTCGTGCGCAAAAAGCGTACCATCCAGAAGTAGAAGCTACGCGCGATGTACTTCTCGAATTCACCCATTGACCCGCTGACGTCCATCATAGCTATAACGACAGCGTTCGATTGATATTTAATCGTTGGCTCCCACACTTTAAAGCGCAGATCCTCGGACTTGATATCGCCAAACTTCGCCTCGCCCTTCGCGGCATTGCGCTTCATGTTTTCCATAATCGTGCGCTTCTTATCCAGATTGGCCATCGGGCCTTTCTTGCGCACGTCGGTAAAGCGCACGGCATCGGTCTGCATCTCCTGCTGGCGCTTCTGCTCCAGGTTGGGCAGGCCGAGATCCTCGAAGATCATAGCCGCCAGCTCCTCCATCGTCACCTCGGCCTCGTAGTAATCGTAGCCAGCATCCTTGCCGGCATCGCCTTTTTTGCCCTTGCCGGGGCGTGGTTCCTGGGCCACTACATCACCGACCTTGCTCTTGCCGTTCCCCTGGCCCGAGTGCTGCTGGCGACCGGGATCATAGCGGAACTTATATTCGTCGAGGGAGCGAATGGGAACGCGCACCATCTTCTTGCCGTCCGAAAGAATGATGCTCTCTTCGCTGACTATATCGCCCAAATTTTTCTTGATCGCCTCGCGGATCTTTTCCTTGTGGCGTTCCTGGTCGATCTGCCCTTTGCGATGCAACGACCAATCATGCTGGGAGACGGACATGGCACATTCTCCTTCTCTATGAGGAACACTGCCCACAAGATAGCAGAGCCTTGCGCGAATGCCTGGTACAGGTATCCGGCAAGAGTACCTTCGCGGGTACGAGGGTACCCACGAGGGGTACCCCTACTATCTTCAGGACAGAGATTTAGCGATTCAAGAGACTGCCCGTGTAGCGAAGAATCTCATTTGCGCACACGTGGCAATAGCCGTGTTCCGTCATCAGGCGGTTCACCACCTCGTTGATCTTGCGCAACTGATCCTTATCGGGCGTGCGGGTCGAGGTTGTAATCTTCACCACGTCGCGCAGGTCGGCAAACAACTTCTTCTCGATCGCCTCCTTCAGGCGCTCGTGACTGGTATAATCGAAGGTCAATCCCTTGCGAGCCAGCGACGAGATGCGAATCAGTATCTCCTCGCGGAAGGAGCGCTTGGCATTCTCGCTCACACTGATCTGTTCCTCGATTGAGCGCATCAGGTGCTCATCGGGTTCCATCTCCTCATCGGTAATGGGATCGCGCAACTTGGTCTTGTTGCAATACGCCTCAACGTTATCCAGGTAGTTATTGAGCAGGGTGCGAGCATTCTCTTCGTAGGAATAGACGAACGCGCGCTGCACCTCCTTGCGGCAGACCTCGTCGTACTCCTTACGGGCTTCGCTAATAAAGTTCAGGTAGCGGTCGCGCTCCTCGCGGGTGATGCTTGTATGCTGATCCAGGCCATCGCGCAGGGCGCGCAGGGCGTCGATCGGATTGATGCAGGTCACATTCTGCTTCACAAGCGCCTTCGAGAGCTGGTTAATGACGTAACGCGGAGAGATGCCGTCCATGCCCTCGCGCTGCGCCTCGTCCTGCAATTCGCGCACATCCTTCTGCTTGAAGTCCTCCATATCCTCGCCATCGTAGAGTTTGAGCTTCTTCATCGGACTCATTCCGGCCTTCTTTGAAATCTCAAGGCGCGTGAGAATGGCGAAGAGGCTCGCGATGCGTAGCGTATAGGGAGCGATATGCACGGTCTGGAGCGCGCTCTGCCTGAGCAGCTTCTCGTAGATTTTCACCTCATCGGAGACGCGCAGGTTGTAAGGAACCTTCACCAGGATAATGCGGTCCTGCAACGCCTCTGACTTCTTATTGCCCACGAACGCCTGGTACTCATGCTCGTTGGTATGGCTCACAACGACCTCGTCGGCATAGATCATGCTGAAGCGACCGGTCTTGATATTCTGTTCCTGGCTGAGGGTGAGCAGCACGTACAGGAACTTCTCATCCGTTTTGAGCATTTCCACGAATTCCATGAGGCCACGGTTCGCGATATTCAACTCGCCATCGAAGCGATAGGCGCGTGGATCGCTCTCTACGCCGACCTCGCCGATCGTCGAGAGGTCGATACCGCCAACCAGTTCGCTGATATCCTGGGATTTTGGATCTGACGGAGTGAAAGTACCAACGCCAATGCGGTACTTCTCACTGAAAGTGATGCGCTTGACGGGCACCTCTTCGATGCGGCCACGATACTGGTTATCGACCATGTAGCGGCAATGGGGGCACAGATCGCCTTCGATGTACAGGCCGAACTCTTTCTCGACATCGGCGCGCAGCTCGTTGGGGATCAAATGGAGAGGCTCCTCGTGCATCGGGCAATCCCTGATCGCGTAGATCGCCCCTTCGGGAGTACGGCTATAGGCCTCCAGGCCACGTTTCATCAGGTAGACAATGGTAGACTTACCACCGCCAACAGGGCCCATCAGCAGCAAAACGCGTTTACGCACTTCCAGGCGCTGCGCCGCGGAATGGAAGTAGTCGACGATCTGCTGAAGGGGCTTCTCGATGCCGAAGATTTCTTGACTGAAAAAATTGTAATAAGGTTCACCCGAGCGGGACGTTTCTGTGCCCGCGTCCATAATCATATGATAGATGCGCTCGTGCGAAAGTCGACCCACCGCCTGATTCTTACTCGCAAGCTCGAAGTACTGTGCAAAGGTTCCTTCCCACATGAGTTCTCGCTCACGGTCTCGATATTCTTCCAACCGCTTCACCAGATCCATGGTTCACCCTCTCTCTGTTGCAAAGTAGTGTATGGATTCTCTCAATTGCTCACCCGCTCTGGGGTAGCACGTCCAACACTACAGGACTGGGACTGCTCCTACCTGCGTATGACAGTCTAGGAAACGCGCTACGGAATCGAGCCGGGATAAGATGATGCGAGGCCATTGTAGGGTTGCGCCGCCACCATCTACCCCAAGCCATCCAATCAAGAAGATGCGATAAGACCAAAAGGGCCAGTTTCTTACTCGACATTCAACGCGAGAGAACCAGCCCTTTCCTACATTATTGAGGATATTTCGAATTCGATTGTGTGCGACCTGCGTCCAACTCTTAGATTGGAAACGCTGCGCTGAACGATGCATCTGTATGATGCTCCTGCAATGTTTCAATCTGTCCTTTCTCATTCTATCTTCATACAAGAGATGAACGAACAGGCGTTACAAAAGAGCCGCTCCGACAACTTAAAACACTGCTGGTAATCGAACGCTTTCTCAAGCCTACCATTGGGTATACCCTCATTATAGCATATTTCCGCCTTGCTGAAAAGAGTGTAGGTCGATTTCCCTATATCATACTGTGGGATGGTCTATCAACACATTTCATGCTGCTTCTCTGCTTGTTTAGGGCTGGACTGTACTCCTCTGTTTCGTTAAGAACGCTCACTATGTTTGAGATGTGCTTCCATACACCCATTCTTTGCGCCAGGTGCGCACCTGGAATGTTAAATATTGTAGCACATTTTTTCTATTTTGCCAGTGAGCAGCGACCTATTCATCCGCTATCACGAGCTTGATAGCGGCCCCATCTGCCACGACGAGCGTCTTAGCAGCATTGCCATTCTGGATCGCGACGGCGACGTAGCCCGAACTTCCCACATAGATAAACGGCTCCCCCTCATTTGTTGCAGATGAGAAGAAGCGCCTGCGCTCACTGACGCTAATGCCCTGCGAGGGAAAGTCCAGGCGCACGCTCGCGCTGCTAAAAAGATCGGGCACAAGCGAAAAGGGAATAGTGCTGATCAGGTTGCCAAAGTGATCGGCATGAACAATATGGGCAGAAATCTGACCACCCTGGCGCTCAGGCGGGCCAGCGGCGATGCGTTGCAGCGTGGAGGGATCGACGCGCGTTCCCAGGGCGTCGAGACTGACTCCGCTGGCGACGTGGGCAGCAACAGGCGCGAAGATGTCGCGCCCGTGAAACGTCGTACTGACCTGCGGCAGGTGATAGGCAGGATTTGCGAGCACGACCGCCTCGTGGACAGGCTGTTGCGCCAGCACATAGCTGAACAGGCCATTGTCTGGTCCCACGAAGAACCAGTCCCCGGCAGAGAACGCGATCGGTTGGCGCGCACTCCCCACGCCGGGATCGACCACGCAGACATGGATTGTCCTCGCTGGAAAATAGCGGTAGCTTGTGGATAATTGCCAGGCCGCCACCGCGACCTGCTGTGGCGCGATATCGTGCGTAACATCCACCAGTTGCGCATCCGCACAAATGTTGAGCACCACGCCTTTCATTACACCAACATAGCTCTCGGAAGTACCAAAATCGGTTAAAAAGGTGATGACGGGCCGTTGTTTAGAAGAGGATAGTTGCATGCTCGCGTATACTCCTATTAGCATATGTTAAAAGCGTAGATTGCTTCCGCACAGGGCCAATAGCGTTCTCAAGCTCCCCATTATTTGGGCCAGCGGATGAGGGGATGCGTCAATAGTCATGGTAATGGCCCCGATGGCAGCAATGTATGCTATACTAACCGCTATAATAACAGGTAATTTCTTGCCCTCAACAGGGCAGTAATAATAAAACAGTACGCCAGGAGATTTTGTGACAGGGAAAGTCGGATCATGCCAACATGATAACACACCCTGGACATCCGAAGCGTGCGCGAACCGGAGCATTTGAGGGTATGAACATCAGTACCGGTGGTCCACATATTCTTCTTTTTGAGCGCGATCAACAATTAACGGCGCTCGTCACGAGCGAGTTTCAGCTCGCAGGCTACGAGTGCCACACAGCACGCACAGCCGTAGAGGTGTTTGATGCGCTCGCACGCTATCCTGTACGGATAGTACTCGTTGATCTGGCTCAGGCGGCGGCGGCGCGCCGCGAGTTCTGGGTGGCATTGGATACACAGCGTCGCGGGCGTGGTGTGCACGTCTTGACGTTCCACTGCTTCAACCTCGCGGGCTACGGCCCGCAAGATCCCGAGGATCGTTCGCAGAACGCGATGGCCGATCTAGAGATCGACGGCATGCTCGGATTGATGAAACTGGTCGATGAGGTAAGAGCACGCGTGCCAGGGGCAGGCTCAGTGACTAATACGCTTCCACGTATTCCGAGGGCCGCGCCGCAACAGACGCCAGCGTCTGCGCCGCAGGCAACACGAAGCAGCGCACCGCCCATCGCCAGTGGCACCACCTATCGCCCGGCAGCAGAGAGTCCGGCGAGTGGCGCGCCAAGAAATAGCACTACGCT
>Ga0066793_10000051_pt1 | contig 34929 bp, 42 predicted proteins | sample PersoiDNA2013189_FD_83876 | JGI IMG/M metagenome (GOLD analysis project Ga0066793, IMG submission 83876) | Permafrost soil microbial communities from the Arctic, to analyse light accelerated degradation of dissolved organic matter (DOM) -... | ecosystem: Environmental > Terrestrial > Soil >... | reverse complement strand
GTTCAGAACAAGCTCGATAGATACCGGTAGGTCACGGTGGCGCGCCGATACAGGTGGATGCACACATCCGCGAGGATGGGAAGCCAGACGAAGTTCAGGCGGAACAGGACGATGATGAGCAGGTTCATCATGCAGCTGTACTTGAAGCCGACCCAGTCCTTGTAGGAGGCCTCAGAGGCCACCAACAGGTTGACGCCGCCAAGGATGGTGTAAACGGTGGCGAAGCCGACAGTGATCCAGCGCCATTCACGGTTCGAGAGCGCGAAGTAACTGCCGAGGAGGATCTTCACGGGGTAGTCCCAGCCGAGCAGCGGGGCCATGATCATAATGGCGGCGAGGGTCCAATACAGGACCGTGGGTTTCCAGAATGCAAAGCCCGCAGGTTCGCCGAGATGGGCGTAGAGGCCGAACCAGAGTGCCCAGGCGCCGAGTGTGCCAAAGGCGATGAGCAGGATCCAAGCGCTGGGACCCGCTGCCTGACGCGGTCGCCAGAGCCAGGCTATGAGGAGCGGCAGGACCCACAGGGCAGTGGCGGTCACCGGGCTCAACTCGTCCACCAGTAGGTGATCAGCAGGCCGCTGATCCAGAGAATTTCCAGGGCAATGGCGTTGCGGGTGGAGATCGGGGCGGGCGGTGCCAGCTGCACCAGTGTGAACTGCGCCTGCGCCAATGCGGCCTGGAACGGCGAGCTATGGGTTTGGCGCAGGGTTTTCTTCACGTACTTCAGGGTGCGGGCGGGCGCGGTCTGCACGCGCGCGAGGAAGCTGCGGCGGCGCACTTCGGCGCCGTGGATCAGCTCATCGCGCATGCAGGTTGGGCAGGGTCTGCCGGAGAATCGCAGATGCCCCTTGCTGCACGGTGACATCTGTCCGCTGTGCTTGCTGGCGTAGATTGCCAGGGCACCGACCCATTCGTGGGCGCTCGGCCTGCTGTCACCGGAGGATGCAAAGGCGCGGTCGAAGAGTTCCCGCAGGCTGTCGGGGAAGGCCTCGTGCACGCTGGCCGGCACCTTGCGCACGCTCTTGTGAGGGGCCTTGCCGTAAGGGTACAGCCCCTGCTTGATGCGGCCCGCCAACTCGGACGGATAGTTATTATGGTCCGAGGCCACGCCGGTGAAGGGGTGGATGCCGTAGTTCAGCAGGCGGAAGATGATGGTAGCGAGTGCGAAGCTGTCCTGGGCCTCGGGGTGCGCCACGGCCTTGTCCTGGAATTCCGGTGCCAGGTATTCGGGCGTGACCTGCGGGGCGTCGGAGCGGAACTCGTCGGTGGCGATGTGGAAACCGTCGCAGTCGAGGATCGATACATACAGCTCTGCCTTGTAGACCTTCACGTTCATGGGTTTGAGGTCGACGATGGCAATGCGCTTGTCGTGCAGGCAGTTGATGATGGAGGCGAGATTGAATGAGACCGTCACCAGCTTGCCGTAGTCGGCATCGAAGCCTTCCTGGGCGGCCTGCCGACGGTTCAGCAGATAGTCGAGTTCGAGGGTGCGGTCGAAGGCGATCTTCTGCATGACGAAACCGACGAAGCGCGACTGGCGCAGGATCAACGCTTCGGGCCACGCGAGCTGCACGATGTCCTGATACTCGGCCGAGACCTGCGGCAGCACGGGCTTGTAGTCGACCATCCACTGGATCTTGCGCCGGTACTGGGCCAGGCGCGCCTGCGAGGTGGTGGCGTGGTAGATCTTGGCGACAAATCCCGGCTTGCTGTCGATGGAGAAGATCTCGCCGGCGCCGCCCGACTTGCCGGTGGCATCCAGCGTTACCTGCTCCGAGCGGCGTCCGGGCCAGATGAGCTGGACGATGTTTTCAGGCTTGCGTTCGACGGAGGGCACGGGATCGATCCGGACGCTGGATCACCGGTCAGAGGACAAAGGCGAGTAGCAGGGTTTTGTCGTCGGGGGAGATTTCGCAGGCCCGCGGGCTCTCCAGCAGATTCCGGAGGGCTTCGTTGCCGTTCGGCGCTGTGGCCTCGCGGAGAAAGGCGGCGATCGGGTCGATGAAGGGGCGGAAAAAGCCGCTGCGCGCGCGGTTGACGGCGAAGGGCGCGGTGCCGTCGGACATCAGCCCGATCACGCATCCGCGCTCGGGTGCGGGAAGCGGCGTGAGCCGAAGATGACCCTTCCAGTTCTCGTCGGTCAGGAAATAGGTTTCATCGGCATATTCGCCGTTTTCGGGACGGGAGAGCACGGAGTCCCCGGCCGCGCCCTGCTGAATGGCGAAGCCGTCGCCGATCTGGAAGAAGCGGCCCCCGCCGGGTGAGGCTACGCATCCCACCAGCGTGCATGAAAAGTCGTGGAGCGCGACCTGGCGCGAGGCAGCGAGGTCTGCGAGGCGGGTACGGACGGCCTCGATGGCGGAGTGGATGGTCGCCTCGAGGCGCGCGTTGCCTTCTGTCTGGACCTCGAGCAGGTTCCGGTCGGCGTGCAGAGTGCTCGATAGTTGTTCAGCTAGAGCGCGCGCAATGAAGTCCGAACCCGTCCGACCTTCCCGGACCGACCCGGCGCCATCGCACACGATGGCCACCAGTACATCGTCCGTCACGACGCAATGGCTGGCATCCTGTCCGGCCGCGCCCTGTTCCAGGTTGCGTTTGCCGGTAGCCGAGGCAGAGAACACTCTCCACATCAATCTTGCGCCCGTGTGCGAGGCAGATCTGAAGCCCGTTGTCGAGCGCCGCGCGGGGTGGGCGCGCGAGATCTTCAGGTGGACAATTGCGCCCAGCTGTCCACCGGGTTCAACTGCACCGTCCCGCCCGAAGGCGCGCGGGAGACCGCGCGAATGCTGCGGCTCAGCCAGATGAACAGTTCCTTGAACTTGAGTTCGCTCAGGCTGAGTGCGCCCTTGTTGCTGAAGTGCCCCAGGGTTTCCTTGTTGGCTTGGTCGCCAATTCCGATGGCCATGATGTTGACCTTGTGCGCGGTCTCCGCGTTCTTGCACTCGGCGGCGACCTGGCGCCAGTCGTCGGTGGATTCCCCATCCGAGAGCAGCATGATGATGGGGCGCTTGTACGCCACGCCCGCCGTGCGCATCTCGCTCTTCTGCGACTCGACTTCATCCAGGGCGCAACGCATGGCGGCGCCGAGCGGCGTCAGTCCACCGGCCAGCAGTTCCGGGGGCGTGAAGTCCATGGCGTCGGTCCAGTCGCCCATGATCTCCACGTTGCCGTCGCCGCCGAAGGATATGACCAGTACCCGGCCGCAGCGGGCGGCGATCGGGTCAACCTTGAGATCCGCTGCCAGCGTCTTGAGCCCCTCGTTCAGCAGCTGGATCTTGTTCTCTTCCTGCATGCTGCCAGAGCAATCCAGCACCAGCACCAGCGGTGCGCGCTCGTCGCTGTTGTCGATGAGGGCGACGTCCGGAATGATAGTGTTCATGCTTTACCCTGATCCCTGGAACCTGAAAAGTAGGCACAAACCCAGCCTTTGCCGGCAGATGGGCGTCTCCACGACTCCGCGTCCAGCATACTCCGGAATGCCCGAAAACACACACCGGCCTGGGGCAAGGCTGCGGGGGGCGCAATTGGCGCGGCTTCCATCATCACGCGAGTCTGTGCATCGCGGCCTATGGTTTTCTGATGCGCGAGCGGTTGCGCAGTAAAAAACTCCGCTCGACTCAAAACGCCTGCCGTACCCACAGGCTTCCGCCCGCGCGGCTCTGGCACCGATGCAACGCCACATCCTCCCAATTCGATCGCCACGCTGGCCCTCGGTCTCGCTCGTCTCATCGCAAGGGGCTAGCCGCTGTGTCCCTGTTGCGGCTTGAACGTAACCCGGCGGCAGCGCCGTTATTAACACAGTAGATCTAATCAACTGGCCGTCCAGGCTTTCCTATCAACGTGAACTTCGGTGTCGCAAGGGCCTCGACGACGCAGGACTCATCGGGCTTAAGACTTCGTTACTCTGCCCTCAGGGCCATGAGCAAGATTCCAAGATTATTCTCGCCCTCTAGCTGAACACGATTACCTCGAGGTGCTTTTGCTGCCCAGAAGTCCTTTGTATGTGATTCCTCCACTATCCGCTTATCGACCGTGCCAGAAAGCAGGGCACCAAAACGCTGCCGATGTTGAGCAAGCTTACCCAAGGTAGTAACGCATCACCTCAAGTTTGACTTCTTCAAAAGCCGTCCGGCAGTGATCCTCGCGGAATTTCTTACTCGCCATTTTCGCACTGCCAGCGACATCGCAGCCATTCAGCGCCGCGCCGGGAAGCCGCGTGGAAAATCGGTGAGTTCGACGCTTCTGTAATTGGCGGACGCAATGCATTGGTGGCTTCAGCCCGCAAGCCGGCGATTTTGTCTGGTCGCTTTCCGGAAGATTTAGATCTGATACCTGGATCAAAGCCGAGACCCGCATTAATTCTGACCGATGGGGGGAAGCACCGTCTTTTCTGCGAAGCAGTCACCGCAGGTGAAAGACGCAGAAACCGGAAACCTCCGCTATGACCGCAGGAAATCCCTGTGGGACAACGCCTCGGCGCTTAGCGGTGGGAGAGTTCATCACATCCCAAGGCATAGCCTAAAGTGGCGGGCCGGCTGTGCTGCCCTGACTGGAACTGGTTTCCGAGTACGCGGGCTGGAACATTACGGAAGTAATTCGTGCACCCACTAGTACCGCAAGGAGGGCGGTGAGTGCCAAGATTTCAGGCCACCCGATGCTGTGGTTGTACAGGCCAATGAAAATTTCCCGAAGAATGAAGGCAATGCCCACTTCCGCCAACACCCGCAGACGAATGCGATGAAATTCCAGATAATCCGTGAAGGTGCGGAAGAGCTCAATCAGGACGAAGACAGACAGAACATCGATCACCAAGTTCCGCGCCACGCTGTCAATCAGTCCATGGGAAAGGGTGTGGGTGGGGAGGCCTTCGCGCACCGCATTGATGCCTCCGATGATGTCAAAGACCAGGCCGACGACGGATCCTATTAAAGTGAGCAACATGATGAAGACCAGGGCGCCAACGATATGATGCAGAATCCTTCGATATATCAGCAATGGTTTGGTTTTCATGAAAACGATCATCCTCCATGAGCAAACAATAGCCTATGGTACAGTGCCACTGGCGCAACCATGCCCAGCATGGGAATATTTTTGCAGGCTTTTGTAAGGGGCTGGCGAGTTGAGTCTTGACTCAAGCAGAGCATAGTGGTCCACAGGCCAAACCATCTCGGGCTTCTGCTTAGGCCAGATTGCGTCACAGGAATCCCTGGCGAGCGTCAGGTGGGGCCTTAAGTCGCACTTCTCCACCCGCAGCCCCAGTTCATGGACCCGTTTGCTCAGTGAATCCTGAAGAGTGAGAAATTCACCGGGCAACTCGCTGGGACGCAAGACAGCGATACCCGCTGCCCATAATTCCGGCCTGTCCAGCTGCAAGTCAAAGGGAGTGAAGGGCATTTTCAGAGCCTGTCTGATCTCAGCCAGGCGTTGGCGCTCGACCTCTCCAATAAAGTACAGGGTAATGTGGAATTTCGCCGGCGAAACAAGGGCTACACCGCGATTCCAGGTGCAGGTGTTCTGGTATCGGGTGAGTGCAGCGCGAATCGGTTGCGGTGGGCAGATGGCGAGAAAGATACGCGCAAGTCCACCTGCAGGGTCCGGAGAAGCCTTCAGCTGGGCAATGGCCATGTTGTGGATTTTTTATGATGAATCGGCATTTGCCATTATATTGGCGGCGGATAGGATAAAGGCCCCCTCGGCCCGTGCGCAAATTTACTGCCCGGCAATGCCGCTGTGCGAGCCGTTGTTGAGCAGGGCGTTGAGCTGGACGAATGCCGGTCAACTGCGGCTCCTGGGGCATGACACCAGGTCGAGGTGCTCGGTACCCGCTGGGTCATCGAAGAGTCCGAAGCCGCCGTCGTGCGCAGGATGTCTCAGTGGCGGGCGTCACCCTCGGTGGCGTGTCACTACGCCTTCTCACCTCGCGTAACCCCCTGACTTTGAAAAACCTTTTTTTTCAACGTGGTATTGAAGATAGGTTTGAAAGCGTCCGTTCGTCGATGACCTCGGCGTCGTCGGGTTGAAGGCGGCCGACTGCGACCACCGGCTAACTCGCGAAATTCATCGAGCGTTTTTGCTCGATCCAACCCTAACATCAACAAAGTCTTCGGAGTGCTGAGATGACAAAGGACGAAACGAGAAAGATCCTGTCGGACGATATCGACAATTTTCGACGCAAAGCGAAGTACTACGATTCGCTTCATTTATATGAGGCGGCAAAGTATGCCAACGATGTCGCCTCCAACATCGAACTGGCACTGACGACGATGCCTTCGGGCGACGATCCAGAGATTTCCTGACATGCACTGATTGTGCCGGCACGGCATGGGCCGTAGCGATCTGAGGACGCGGCGGGCGCGCGGTGGGCATCCGACCCTCCGCCAAAATTCGTCCGATACTTCCCAAGAGGCCAGTTTGGCCTTCGGCAATGGCTTTCTCCGTTGCGCGCACGCGTGCGTCGACGGGAAAATAGCATAACATATTATTTACGGATAAGTCCTAAGTCCGGAAGACCCAAAAGAATAATAATAACAATATGTTGGCGTCCCTCGGATTCTGGTCGGTAGAAAATCGGTAGAGCCCTTCGCGGTGGCCAATTATTGTTTGCGAGATAGTAACATAAACGTTACCATAGTCAGATGAAAATCCGGGTGGAAGAATACATTCGCCCGAATGGGTCGAGTCCGTACAGAGACTGGTTCGACGACCTCGACGCGCAGGCGGCGGCGAAGGTTACGACTGCGAAGCTGCGCATGGAGCTCGGCAACACGTCGAACGTGAAGTGGTTTGCCGGTATCGGCGAATACGTCATCGATCGGGGTCCGGGTTACCGGATCTATCTTGCGAAAGACGGCGAATCGCTGATCGTGTTGTTTGGTGGCGGTACCAAGCGTCGGCAGCAAGCAGATATTGATCGGGCGCAAGCTTTACACGCCGAGTACAAGGCACGAAAAGCGCCTCCCCCGGTCGGCGACAAGGCGAAGAAGCGAAAGAGGTGATGACCATGGCGCTCACTCGTGATTTCAAGAAGACAGTCGTTGCTCGAGTTGAGCGCGATCCCGCGTTCGCTAGAGCGCTCCTGGATGAGGCGGCAACGCTGTTTCTGAGTGGCGAGCCGGAGACGGCGCGTCTCATTCTGCGCGATCTCGTGAATGCCACTCTGGGCTTCGAACAGCTGGCCAAGCTGACGGCAATGCCAAATAAAAGCCTTCATCGGATGCTGTCACCCAAAGGAAATCCAAGTATGGATAACCTGGCGGCAATTTTCGACGCAGTAAGAAAGCGTCTCAAAGTCAACCTCAAAGCCCATACGGTCACTTTGCAGAAAGTGGCGTAGCGAGCCTAGCGCGAAGGTACGCACGGTGATCGTCGACGACGAGGCGCTCGCCCGCCGCGGCCTTGAGCTGCGACTAAATCGCGCAACGGATTTTGCGATCGTTGCACAGTGCGTGAGCGCGCGCGATGCGCTGCCTGCCATCCGCACGCACGCGCCTGATCTCGTGTTCCTCGATATCCAGATGCCGGGTCTGTCGGGATTTGATCTTCTGTCGCAGATTCCGCGCGAGTCTCTGTCGCTCGTCGTCTTCGTGACCGCCTATGACCAATACGCGATCCGCGCCTTCGAAGCGCGCGCGGTCGATTATCTGCTGAAGCCGATTGATGACGAGCGCTTCGACGCCACGCTCGAAAAGGTGCGTGCGCACGTGCGCGCCCGTAATGTGGCCGAACAGCGCGACCGCCTCGTCGGACTCATTGCAGAGATCACGGGCTGCGGCGAGGTCGCGCTCGATGAGCTCCTCGAGCGCGGCCGTGCGGCACTGGATCCGCCGCATGCGGAGATTCTGCCGATCCGCCAGGGCCGCGAGATCGTGCGCGTGCCGATCGCATCAATCGAATGGATCGACGCCGCCGGCGACTACATGTGCATTCACGCGAGCGGCCAGACGCATATTGTGCTCGGCACCATGAAGGAGCTCGAGGATGTCCTCGATCCGCGCATTTTCCAGCGCGTGCACCCCTCGACCATTGTCAATCTGCGACGCGTCAAGAGTCTGCGCGCCCACATGAACGGTGAGTACTTCCTCACCCTCGAGGGCGCGCACGAGCTCAAGATGTCGCGCACCTATCGCGACAAGGTGGAGTATTTCCTTAAAGGCGCACCGCGAGGATGAGCGGCTAAACGGCGGAACGGCGTACCAACAGGTGGTAAAGCACCAGGAACACCACTGCGCCGGCAACCGCAACCAGCAGGCTGTAGACGTTGAGTCCGGTCACGCCGGGCATGCCGAAGGTATTGAACAGCCACCCGCCGACGACGGCGCCGACGACACCGAGTACGATATCAAGCAGCACACCTTCTCCGGTGTGATTGACGATCTTGCTCGCGACAAATCCCGCGATAAGTCCTAGCACAATCCAGGCGATGATTGACATGGTTCGCTCCACATGAGTTCGAGTTAGAGTTTGAAATGCAGCGGCTATCGGCCATCACACTATCGCGGCGCCGAGCGCGCCTGCACTGCCCGAAAGGCGCAATACCGTGTCAGACTTGTCCTATAATTCGCCTGCCTGCTTCCATGGGCCCCGGAGCTTGTGGTTCGCTACAGCTACCATCGGCGCCGAAAATCAGCTAATTCGATTGGGGCGGCGCTTAAGGCATCGAGGACAAATCGCATGATAAATAAGGTACGCTCCCAGTTCACAGGTGCGATCGCAATCGCGCTCGCATTAGGCGTATTCGCGCCGATGACTGTACTTGCCGATGAGAATGATCCGCCGTCGCGTGCGGGGCGACTCGCATACGCGCAAGGCTCGGTGTCGTTCGAACCGGCGGGCACCGAGGACTGGGTGTCAGCCGTCGTCAACCGTCCCCTGACGACCGGCGACAGAGTCTGGTCGGACGTCGACGGCCGCGCCGAAGTGCAGCTTGATGGCTCGCTTTTGCGCCTCTCCAGCAACACCGCCATGTCGTTCTTGAATTTGAGCGACCACGTCACGCAGGTGCAGCTGTCCGCCGGGACTTTAGTGGTCCGCGTGCGCCGCCTGGATGACAATGAAGCGTACGAAATCGACACGCCAAATCTTGCTTTCACGATCGCGCGGCCGGGACTCTACCGTCTCACGGTCGATCCAACAGGCACTTCGACCGCGATCCGAGTGCGTAGCGGCGCGGGCGCGGTCACGGGCGGCGGCACCTCCTACACGGTGCAGGACAACGAAGACGATGTTTTCACCGGCACCGACCAGTTGGTTGAGAATGGGCAGCAGTACGACACCGGTGAAGATCAGTTCGATGCCTGGAGCAGCGGCCGCGACGATCGCTGGCAGAACTCGGCATCGGCGCGCTATGTGTCCGCGGACGTGGTCGGTTACGAGGATCTTGACGAGCACGGCGCATGGCGGCCCGCACCCGGCTACGGAAATGTCTGGTTCCCACGCAGCGCCGGGGCAGACTGGGCGCCCTACCACAATGGACATTGGGCCTACATTGAGCCCTGGGGTTACTCGTGGGTCGACGATCAGCCGTGGGGCTTTGCGCCGTTTCATTACGGACGCTGGGTGTCGGTCGATGGCGCCTGGGGATGGGTACCCTCGCCACCGCGTGTGGAGGGTGTTGCGTATGTGCGGCCCGTATATGCCCCGGCTTTAGTTGCCTGGGTCGGCACGGGCGCTGCAGTCGCATGGTTCGCCCTCGGCCCGCGTGAGGTCTATGTACCCTCCTATCCCGTGAGTCGCAATTACGTCAACAACGTCAATGTCTCGAATACCACCGTCAATACGACAGTGGTGAATAACGTGTACAACACGACCGTCATCAACAATACGACGAACGTGACAAACACCAAGAACGTCACCAACGTGACAAACATAAAGTATGTCAATCAGCGTGTCCCGGGAGCGATCACAGCGACGACCCATGAGGCCTTTGCAAGCGCGCAACCGGTCGCCAGAAATACAGTGAAAGTCGACGTGCGGGCTATCGCGAGCGCGCCGGTGCGCGCGCTCGCACCGCCCATCACGCCTGCCAAACAGGCGGTGCTCGGCACCGGGCGTGCTGCGGCGCGCAAGCCTCCCGCGGCGGTGCAGACTCGCGTCGTGGTTGCAAAAGTCGCACCGCCTCCGCCGCCTCCGCCGTTCGAAAAACGCCAGGAGGCCATCAAGAACAATGGTGGCAAGCCGCTATCGACTGCTCAGGTCCGGCAGATTCAGCCCGCCGCGCAACAGCACGCGGCCGTAGTTAAAGTTGCCCCGCCCGCCAAACCTGGCACTCCACAAAGTGCAAAGGGTCCCGCAGCCGTGAAGGCCGCACCGGGTGCGAGCGCGCCCAAGGCGCCGGCCGCCGAGGCGGGAAAGGCGGCGGCGGGAAAGCCGGCAGAGGCGCAAGCCAAAGCGCCCGCGCCGGCCGCTGACAAGAAGCCAGCGGATCGCAAAGAGGATCGTCCGGCAAACGGCAGCGCCGCGCGATCCGCCGAACCGGGCAAAGCCGCCGAGGCGCAAGCCAAGGCGCCTGCAACGCCGGGTGAGAAAAAGCCCGCAGACCGCCCCGTCGCGAGCGGCAATGCCGCGCGGGCCGCCGAACCGGGCAAGCCGCCAGCGGCGCAGGCCAAAACGCCCGAGACGAGCGCTGACAAGAAGCCGGCGGCCGCAGCCAACAGCGCTGCTAAGCCCGCCCCAGCGCGTGCGCATCCCAAAGAGACGGCAACCGCCGCCAGCAGCGCAGCCGCGAACGCACAACTGGAAGCGAAACATCAGCAGGAGCAGGCACAGCTGCGCGCGAAGCAGGAGCAGGAACGACAGAAGGCCCAGCAGCAGGATCTGCAGCGCAAGCAGCTCGAGCAACAAAAGTCGGACCAGGCCAAGAAACAGCAGCTCGCGCAGCAGCAGCAGGAACAAGCCAAGCAGCTGCAGCAAAAGCACGCCCAGGAGCAGCAGGCGCTGCAGCAGAAGCAACAGCAGGAGAAGCAGCAGGCCGCTAAGGCGCCGGCCAAAGATACAAAAGATACTAAGGACGATCACCCAACAAAATAGAATTTCTTAGCGGTGCGTGCGGCAACGCCAACCGGCATTCATTCTATTTGAGCCTCGAGGCATGGCGTCTGCTCGAGTCGACCTTCAGTGCTGTTCCTTGGCGGCCCTTTGCGGAAAGACAAGGATACACGCCACGATAAAAGCCAGAATCACGCCCGAGGCAGTAAAGCGACTGAGCGCAAGGCCGCCGTGGTCGACAGGTTTGTCGAGCATGTCGCCGACGACGGCGCCGAGCGGCCGGGTGAGGATGAACGCCGCCCAAAAAAGAGTCGTGCGCGAGATCGTGGTCCGGTAGTAGGCCACGGCGATGAGTGCCAGTAGGGAACCAAACACCAGTGCGCCGCCGGCATAGCCGAGACCCATTGAATCCGCGGCCCAGTCGCCGAGCGCCGTCCCCAGCGTCTGGGAAAACATGATGGTTATCCAGTAAAACAGCTCTGCCTGCGGGGTGCTGACGGTGTTGATCGACACCGAGCCGAGGGTGCGATGCCAGACCCACAACGACGTCAAGAGCAGCGTCAATAACAAAGCCGTGCCGCCCGGATAACCGATTCCCAGAGAACGATCCGCGAAATCGGCGAGGGTCGTGCCCAATGTCGTGGTGGCGATGATGGTCGTCCAGTACAGGAACGGCTGAAATTTCTTTGCATACATCTGCAAAATAACCGCGGCAAAGAAGATCACGGCGAAAATCCCAGTGCCTATCAGATAGCCCAAATTGAGGGACATCGATACGGCATCGCCGCCCGTCTCGCCGAGCGTCGTTGCGGCGACTTTGATGATCCAGAAGATCAGCGTTACTTCGGGAACCTTGCTGAAGGCCTGTCGTGTATTAGCGTGCACGTGTTTGTATACAGGAAATATGCGCCAAATCGGCGCTCGACCCGAGCGGCACGGAGTGCTGCGCCAGCCTCCCGCGTAATCTCAAATGAGCTGCGCAGCGGGCTACTCGTTGAATTTCAATCCGGATCAGCTCTTCGGCTTGCGGAACTTGAGTACGAAGTTGTCGGCTTCGCCGATTGCGACGTACTTCGCCCGATCCTGGTCGCCGAGCGTCAGTGTCGGCGGCAACGTCCATACTCCTTTCGGATAATCCTTGGTGTCCTTCAGATTGGCGTCGATCTCCGAGGATCCCACGAACTCAAAGCCGGCCTTCTTGGCAAGACTGATCGCGTAGTCCTCGCGGATGTAGCCGCTCATCGCTTTGGGGTCCTGCGTCTTATCAGTGCGTCCGCGATGGCCCTCAACCCCAAGAACCCCGCCGGGCTTTAATGCGCGGAAGCAACCGGCGAGCGCCTCGGATGCATAGCCTGCCTCCATCCAATTGTGCAGATTGCGGAAAGTCAGCACCAGATCCGCCGACCCCGGCGGCGCGATGTCGAAATGCCCGGCGCCGAGCGCCGTTTCATGGATCGTGCCAAAACGGGCCGCCTGCCGCGCGATGCGCGCACGCCAGTGCGCAACCGTCGTGTCCTCCTCGGCATCACCCGGAACGGGCAGCGCGACCGTGTAATGACCATGCGCTGCCAGATAAGGTGCAAGTATCTCGGTCCAATAGCCGCCGCCCGGCCAGAGCTCAACGACATTGGCGTCGGCTTTTAAGCCGAAGAAAGTGAGCTCCTCTGCCGGATGGCGCGCGCCGTCGCGCGCCACGAATGCGGCCGTACGCTGGCCGTTCGAGATCACAGCGGCAAGCGCCGGATCCACAGCCGCCGGCGCCGCGGCGACGCTGAAGGCGCCGGCGAGGGTCATGATCAGAGCCGGTAAGACGGTACGCATCGCGAAACTCTCCAAAAGTCGTGGGTGTGGGTTCTACGCAATATCTACCAGCTATAGCGCACGCGGTAGCGCACCACGCTCTCTGCGTCTTTGGCGACCGTCACCGGAAAATGAATGCTGTGTGCATCGTCGCTGGCGAACTCCTGCGAGTGCGAAAGAATCTTCCACGTGGCTCCCCGGTAGAGGCTCTCTTTGACCAGCACCTCCGCGGCTTGTTCCTTATGGTTGCGCAGCTTGATTTCGATCTCCTCCTCCATCGAGCGCGCCTTCGAGTCGACGCTGAAGTCCACCTGGCGGCACTCGCCCACGACATCGAAGGCGGTGCCGAGTCTGACGCGCACCGTCTCATCCTTCGGCGTATGGTCGATCGCGTCCTCGCCGATGAACTCAGGCGCGGCGTCCGCGGCATCAAGCTTTGCGACCCGGATGCGTCCGGCCGGCAGTGGCACGCCAAGGCCGTGCTCCTTGTCGTTACGGAAGGTGAGGTACACATCCACCTTCTTGTTCGACGCTGTGCCCAGGTTCCTGTCGGTAATCGGGTTCGCGTAGGAGTAGGCCTCCTGTGCACCGTAGTACAGCAGGATTTTCTTGGCGGGGATCTGCTTGGCTTGGTCAAACAGCTCGATCTGCTGTGTGGAATTGTCAGGCAGCGACGTGCGCCTGCCGAGCGTATAGACGTGAAACTCGAAGAACGGCTTCTCGGCAAAGCCCGGCGCATTCGTCGCCGCCGCCGCAGCATCGAACCTGCGCGGCGCAATTGCCGCAATGCGCTGATTCTGCACCCGGTGGACATCGCCCGCGATGAGCTTCAGGCGTGCATCCGCGTACCCGGCGCCGGACTGGTTGATGATGCTCACCCAAGCCGCCAAATCCAGCAGCCCGCTATTGGCGTCCTTGCCCTCGCTGAAGATGAGATTGTAGTCCGCCCACCAGGTGATGTTCGCGGTTTGATATGTGATGCGCGTGCGCTGCTCCCCGCCGCGCGGCGCATCGAGATCCCAAACAAGCGTCGGCCTGGTATCCAGTCCCCCCGACAGCGCAGGAAAACGTATGGCGGAATAGCCGTTCAGAGCCTGAATGGTTCCGTCATTCGTGCGCAACACAAGTCCGTTGGCCGACGCCAAGAGCGTGCCGCTCACCGTGACGGCTTGCTGGCCCTCCGTGCGCTCGACAGTAATCGGCCGTTCAATGTATTTGAGAAGCAGCTTCTCAGTGCTTACGAGATCAAACTGAAAATTCTGTGCCAGGACGCGCGTACGCGCATCAGTCAACGAGCTGAAGGTCACCGTAGTAGGGTCAATGAGCGCGGCGACATCGGTGAATCGTACGGTGGAGCGGCCGCTCGCAAGCTGCATGCTTGCTCGCCGGCCATCGCATCAACCAGCTGTTTTTCCAGTGGCAGCTCGAGCAGTTCGGCGGTCATCAACACAGCACGCACGTTGGGAGACGCGGGATGCATATAGAGTTTCATGCGCGACTCCGGGCGAGTGAGGGATGTTTGGAGTCGGTCGAGACATGAGATTGCAGATCTTTGATCACCGCGGTCCAGCCCGAGTCGTAGGAATCCTTCGATGCGGCCGGCAGTCGTTCGTGCGTCAGCTTCAATTCCGTAGCGCCGCCTCGATCGAGGAACTCGAGGGTCAACAAGGCTTCGTGTTCGTCATCCCGCGGACCGCCGACTGATATCCAGGTCATCACGATTCTCTCGGGTGCGACCACTTCCAGGTACTTGCCAGACAGTGTGGCAATGGACCCATCAGGATGCCGCATAGTAAGTCGGTAATGACCACCCGGCCGCAGATCGATGTCAGCCGCAGTTGTTGTGTAGCGACCCGGGCTCCACCATCGCTTTAATTCTTCAGCGTTCGTCCACGCTTGGAATACCCTTTCGCGCGAGGCCGCGAAATGCGCGGAGCGACGGAGCGTTTTGAGTTGGATGGCGGACATGGTTTCTCCTCTAACTGCGCATCGTGTCGAGCAAGATGATCCGCCAGCGCGGCGAACTGCTGATCCCAGAACTTGGCGTAAGTGCTCATCCAGCTAACCGCTTCCTCCAGAGGCTTCGCCGTCAGTCGGCAGGTCACCGTGCGTCCGACCTTTTCGCGGACGATGAGTGAAGCGTTCTCGAGAAGCGCCAGATGCTTCGTTACAGCCGGCAGCGTCATCGCCAGCGGCGCGGCCAGCTCACTCACTGCCGCCTCGCTTTCGGCCAGGCGTGCGAGGACCGCACGCCGCGTTGGGTCGGCCAGGGCGAAGAAGGTAACGTCGAGTGAACCCGTATAACGCTTAACCATATGGTATAGTGTCATACAGAGAATGATTGCTGTCAATCGCGGTCCGGCGTGTGCCGATGTGGCCGGGACACCTGAAGAGGTTTACCGCGCTCTCACCACGAACGAAGTCGAAAAATTGTGGAAGTTCTCAGGCGTAGACCAGCAGCAGGGCTGGAAAGCCGAGGTTCAATTCGGCGGAAAATGGAGCGTGACGGTCGTAATCAACGACGGCAATCTATTCCATGCCTGGGGAGAATTCTGCGAGCTGCGCGCCCCGAACAAGATCGTGATGACTCGGAGGTTTGACGGACACCACCATAAGGTGTAAGGAAATGCAAGGACTTTTCAGCGGAGACTCGTTGTCGTCCGGCGGACCTGAGTGGCCGGGCACGCATCGTTGGGCGGTATTCCAGGGTTTGCAGTCGGATACGAACGCTTGACGTTACTAACGACACGCGTTACTATTTGTGGGTGATCAAGTCCTTTCGCGGCAGGGAAACCGAGAGGGTCTGGAGTAGGGAGTACTCCAAGCGTCTTCCGCGCGACATTCAAGAGCGCGCATTGATGAAGCTGCAGCAGCTGAATGCGGCTGGAGACCTGAAAGACCTATCGATTCCGAGTTCGAATCAGCTTGAGGCTTTGAAAGGCGATCGGAAGGGCGAGTACAGCATTCGGGTCAGCAAGCAGTGGCGGATCTGTTTTAGGTGGCGAGACGGGCACGCATTTGACGTCGAAATCGTCGATTATCACTAGGCAGGAATAGGGTTATGGCAGCGCGAAAGATCAAGCTGGCCCACCCGGGCAAGATTCTCCGGGAGGAGTTCATGGAGCCCGTGGGACTGAGTGCGTATGCGCTCGCTAAGGCTCTGGGCGTTCCACTACCTCGCGTGAACGACATCGTGCGCGAGAAGCGCTCTATCTCGCCGGAAATGGCCGTGCTGCTTTCGGCATACTTTGGTACCTCGGATAGCTATTGGATTAACTTGCAATCGCACTTCGATCTGGAAATGGCCAAGGACAAGGTCGCTAAACAAGCATCCCGGATCAGCCCGCATCCGCATAGTGCTGACGGCACGCTGCAGCCCGTCTGAGGACCAGGCAGGTCTACTCTCGAAACGACGTCGAGGTCGACTGAAAGTCTGCCGGCAGCATGACCACGACAAGATAACCCCGTGATTTTCGTGCTGAGAAACGCTTCAGCGCCGACTATCACCAGCAGTACCTCGCGAAGAATCCGAACGGGTACTGCGGGATCGGGGGATGTGGGATCCCCTTCAAATCTGCGGAGTTACAAGTGGGTGAGAAGGCGTAGTCGCAGGTTAGCCGGTGGTTCTTGCGTGGAACCAGAGGGATAACGGCTGACGGCGTCAAAGATTTCCGTAATTCCGCAGGAAAACGCCAGCTGATTTCGACGTCAACGTCTACCGGAAGACTACCGGTGATCCGCGCCTAGGAAAGTCCTCGGCTAAGGGCTGGGCGGCAAGCGGGTACCGCACCCCGACGCCAGCATGCGGGCAGACACGCCCGCGACTTCGAATGTGCTCAAAGGCGCCGAATAATCGCATTGGAGTCCAGCCTTATAGGTTGTATTCCTAAAGGACGCGCTCGCGTCGCGTCATGGGCCAGGGCGGGCGCGAGGTTCAAAGCTATTTCGGGTCAATTGACAAGTGACGATTGTCAGTGTACATTTGTGATTCGATCGGTGGGATCCTGAACCAATGATCATCAGCTTCCGCCACAAGGGTCTCGCGCACCTATACCAGCGGGCAGAGCGCCGAAGGGTCGCCGCCGATTTGCTGCCGAAAGTTGAGCGTATTCTTGCGCGACTGGACGTGGTAACAAGTGCGGGGCAGATGGATCTGCCGGGATGGAAACTGCATCCGTTGAAAGGGAAGTTGAAGGGGTTCTGGTCGGTCTGGGTGTCTGGAAACTGGCGGATCATCTTCCGGTTCACGGGCACCGATGCAGCCGATGTCGACTTGGTTGATTACCACTGACGGAGAATGTGCTCATGACGATGAAAGTACCGCCGCACCCGGGATTGTCGGTGCGCTTTGATTGCCTTGAGGCACTAGGACTTTCCGTAACTGCCGGCGCGAAGGTTCTGGGCGTTACCCGTCAGGCGCTGAATAATCTCGTCAATGAAAAGGCCGGAATTTCGCCCGAAATGGCGATCCGGCTCGATAAGGCGTTCGGAGGCACGGCAGAAGCTTGGCTGGCGCTACAGACGGCGTACGACCTTGCGCAGGCGCGAAGGAAGGTGCTGGCAAATGACGTAAAGCGTTATTCGGCCAGGAATCGTAATGAGCGGCTACGCGCGGCGTAGGAGCCAGCATGAGGCAAGCATTGTTTGTTCGTCCATGACCCGCCCCTCCCGGCATGATGGCAGCCAAATCGCCATGACCAATCTGCAGATGCCGCTCGAATCCAGACCGCCGTCGATCAGCTACTTCTATTTGAACCTGGGGGCGTGACGGCTGCCGCGTTCACGCTGGCGTGGTCGTTCATTCTCCGTCCCGGCGATGGGTTGTTTGCGCTCGCTGTCGCGGGCAGCGTGTTGCTCATCATAGTTGCAACCGGCGAAGCCTTGATCCTGCGAGGCCGCGTGCGCGCCAGCTCGGGGCTGGCGCAGCGACCCTTGCGAGGCGTCTCTTTGGCCGCGACCTTCCAGCGCTGTCTCGGTCTGCTCATCACGCTGGCCGCCTGCGCTGCAGTGTACTGGCTGTTGCCGGAATACCATGACGCGTTCTACGGCCCGTACTGGCGTTTTCTCAGATTTCTCGGGCCATTCGTCTTATTGCTGGCTCCGATATATTTCCGCTGGACCGGTGCGCGCCAGATAGACGAAGAGGATGCCTACCTGCAGTTGGGGCGCTTCGCCCTGACGGTGGGTCGCTCATCTTTGGACCGAAGAACTCTGGTCTTGCACGTAACCGGATGGGTGATCAGGGCGTTCTTCCTGCCGCTGATGGTTTCGTACTTTGTGCAGGACGCCGAATCCACGATCCCCTCCTGGGGGCACGTTTCATTCAACGAGGTAGGTGTCTTCCAATTCGGATTCCATTTCACCTACCTGATCGATCTGCTCGTTTCCGTCGTCGGATACACGTTGACGCTGCGCATCCTCGATACGCGGATTCGCACTACCGATCCCACCTTGCTCGGATGGGTGGTCACGCTGATCTGCTATCGCCCGATCTTTCCCCTCCTGGTGGGAAGCGTTTACCTCAAGGTCAATAATGAGGTCTCCTGGGACGCCGAGCTGGCCGATTATCCGGTGCTAGAAACGGTATGGTTCCTGGCGATCATAGCGACGTTGGTGGTCCATCTGGCCACGATGGTCTCATTCGGCTTGCGATTCTCCAATCTTACGCACCGAGGCATCATCACCAATGGGCCTTATCGATTCACCAAACATCCGGGTTATATTGCGAAGAACGTCAGCTGGTGGTTGATCTGGATGCCGTTCATCTCTCATTCCGGTTGGGCGCTGCGGAACAGTTGCGTGTTCCTGCTGACCAATGGCGTGTATTACCTGCGCGCCAAGACCGAGGAGCGGCATCTCATGCGCGATCCCCTCTATGCCGCCTACAGCGCTTGGATCGACCAGCACGGCCTGTTCCGCGCGTGGTGGAAGAAGAAGGTTGCTACCAATTGAAGCCGGCGTAGCGTGAGGATCCTCCGCACCGCTAAGAGGATTTGGCGTGGTTGCTGGCGCCGAACCGGTCAATTCGACCGCCGAGATGCGTTCCCCGGCCAGCAGGGGCTGACTCGATTGCCAGCAAGCTGCGCGTGCTGCTGGGGCGCGTGCGGCAGCGTGAGCGGCTGGCGATCAACACCCAGCCAAGTTAGTTTCAGTCGGACAATGAGATCGCAAGCTTGCCTGCAAATCCCTGTCCGATGTGCTGGCCGAGAACATCGGCAAAGCTGCCCCGTGGCCCCAGGGTCGTGTTCATCAGCACCACCGCGGCATAGTCCCCGATCGGGTTGAAGAGCGCGAACGCGCTGTAGCCACCGGTGGCACCGTTGTGCCAGTAGCCCTCCGTCGCGGAATTGTGCAACCAGGCAAACCCAATGCGCATCCGGGGCCCGGCCTCGGCCCGTAGCTCGTGTGATTGCCTTATGGCTGCAGCCAGCTCCGATGCGCCCCGGGGTTTGCTTGAGTTAGAGCCAGTGAGCTCTCAAATCGAACGAGAGCTGACGATGGTGGCGAATCGAGAGCAGAAAGACGACCGAATCGCGCACGGCGTAGAGAAACAGGTACTCATCGGTGATGTATTCGCGGATTTCAGTATTGTTCCCACTCCTCATCTTCAGCGTGTGCAGTTTAGCCCTGCCTTCGTCAGAGAGCGGGTCCCGTGCTAGAAAGTCGCGGCCCATTTTGGGAAAGCGGTCAAGGTTCGGAATGACGTCCTCGAACAGGCGTGTGATCAGGCTATCGAATCCCGCCTCGGCTTTCTGCTCGACGAGGAATTCCTGTATCGAATGCAGATTCTGTTGGAAGTTCGCCGTGATGCGGACCCGCGAGGGCATGGGTCCCTAGCGCCGACGCTTCGGTGATTTCTTGTACTTGCCGCGGACCTCGGCGACGCTCATGGTGCGTCCGGCGTCGACGTCCGCTATGCCGCGTGTGGCTTCGTCGATCAGGGTCAAATGAATGTGCTCACGCTCGAGCCGGTGGTAGTGGTCCAGACGACGCGCATCAACCAACGCGACGTAGCTCTCTCCGTTTCGGGTGATGATCTTCTCCTTGCCGCTCCGCACTTGTTCGGCCAGATCCGTGAAGCTGGCTCGAACCTGATTCATTGGAACGATGTCGTCACTGTCAATTCCCATGGGTTAATCCATTAACGAATAGATTAATCGTTTATACCCTGGATGGACGTGCGGGGCAACGGTCCAGGTGAGCGCCGATGGTCTACCGAGAGACCGACAGCGACGTCTACCGGAAGTCGACTGGCTAATGCCCTGCAACGGCATAACGCACTGATTTAAGTACTGATTCGTGCTTCAGCGCCGACTATCACCAGCAGTATCTGGCGAAGAATCCGGATGGGTACTGCGGGATCGGGGGCTGCGGAGTTCCCTTCAAACTCGCAGAGTTACCGATGGGTGAGAAGGCGTAATTAGGGTCGTCACGCCGATTCCATCCGGAAGGCAACGGGTTACGCCCCGACGAGTCAAGACCCCGCGTTCTTCCGCGGGAAAATGCGGTACGTTTTCGGCGCTGACGTCAACCGGAAGTCTACCGGTCGCAAGGCTTGCGTACCGTGGGCCCGCCCGACGAGTGGGCGCATACGCGGCTGGACTGATTCGCAGCGTCTATCTTTCTGTAGCTACAGTCGGTAGCTACAATGCATCATGTTCACTTGGGACGAAGCCAAGCGAAGTGCAAACCTCCGCAAGCACGGCATCGATTTCGTGGGCGCGCCAAAGATATTTCAGGGACTCACGTTCACGGCGGAGGACGACCGTGAGTCCTATGGTGAACGCCGCTTCCTAACGCTGGGGCTGCTGGAAGACCAAGTTGTATCGGTGGCGCATACTGAGCGCCGTGACGAGATCCGGATCATCTCTATCCGCAAGGCTACGAAACATGAAGCGCGCTACTACTTCTCGCAAATCACGAACTGACCTGCGCCGGGTGCGACAACTGACCGACGCGACAATAGTGAAGGACGGCGACGCACCTGAGTGGACGCCCGCCATGTTTGCACGTGCGGTGGCGCGGAAGGGGCTGAAGCCCGTTCCAAAGAAGGCGCTCCTGTCGCTCCGCATCGACGCCGACGTGATTGATTGGTTCAAGGCCCAGGGGGCGGGATATCAGTCACGAATGAACGCGCTGCTTCGGGCCTATATGGAGGCCCACATGTGAAGTGGCCGCGGCCCGCGGCTCCGTCTGTCTGGCGGGGGCGGTCTCCCTAGCGCAGAAGGCAGCGCCAACTGACGCTGGGCGATTTCTTAATCGTAGGAAAGTCCGCGGCTAAGGACTCGCGATCTCTAGCCGCCGCGGCGGAGTCCAACGTTTCGGTCCCCGCCTCGTTGTAGAACACCGTAGTTCTTCGAATTCCATGAGATCGCGTTGACGCCCGCTCACTTTGCACAATGCTGAGCTGTTCAAGTTGAAGGAGGGGAGAAAGGGGAGTTCAGGAACCCGGACCCTATCGGTTTTGGAACGAGGATCCGAGTTCGGAGCTGCAGCCGTGCGGGCGATGAGCTCCCCGCACTCCCCTCGTGCTCTGTCGTTGACGGAGCCAAGCTTCGAGCGACTAGTCTGCGGCGCCGTGGGGACGTCGGCCGTTCAACTCGCCAAGCACTTTGGGGCGGAGGTCACCGCGGTGTGCGGAACGACAAACCTCGAGTTGGCAAGGTCTCTGGGAGCCGATACGGCGATTGACTATATGAGGGAGGACGCTCCAAGCGGAGGCAAGCTCTACGACCTCGTCCTCGATGCGGTCGGAAAAAGAAAGACCTCGAGGTTGAAGGTGGCTTGCGGCAAGGCTCTTGCGCCGGAAGGGAAATACGTCTCGGTCGATGATGGAACACCCCAACTGCCGGCAAGCGATCTCACGCTGCTCGCGGAAGTCGTGGAGGCGGGAAAGATCAAGCCGGTTGTCGACAGACGCTACCCACTGGAGCAGATCGCCGAGGCCCACCGGTATGTGGAGCAGGAGCACAAGAAGGGAAACGTCATCATTACCGTCACTCCCGAAAGCTCGTAACTCCTAGCCACGATGGCCGTCTCAGATTGACCCGTTATTGTCTGGTGTCGAGCGCAGGCTCAAGTTTAAGCTGGATTTCATGTTTGAAATTCTGCCGCTGATCGCGCGCTCCCCAGTCAGGTGGGGCCGTCTCCGTGATGATTGCAGCTGGGGCGGATTGCGTGACCGGTGATCGACAGCGAAGGCCTAACTGTTGATCTGCCTGGCATGAGAGGTTTTGGTGAACTTGGGTATGCACATACTCTCGTTATGGAAATCGCGGCGATGATTTCCAAACCCGATACTTTTAAGGCAAATATCGCGCCAAGATAAATAGATAATATAATCAGCGACGTAGGGTCACGCTGACTCGGGTCGGTAGAGATTTCGTAGAGGCGGCCGGGTCAAAGTCTTGACGCTAAGAATAAGGCGGGCTGATTCCCTTCGCATCGCCCGTGTTTAGCGCTGCAAACCGGGCACTCGCGAGCCGGCTGATGGCGCCACATAATAATTGGTTCAGCTGTTAGCTTGGTTGCCAAATGCGCATGACTCCCAAAGAGCGCTGGGAATCGTTCTACTGCGCCGGGGCGACGAACACCGTCAGCTGGTTCCAGGAGCATGCAGAGATCTCGCGGCGCTTGATTCGCGCAACCGGCGTGCCGACGGACGGGTCGATCATCGACGTTGGCGGCGGGGCATCCACGCTGGTCGACGATTTGCTGGCGGATGGATTCACGAATGTGACCGTTCTCGACTTGTCCGTCGCCGCATTGAGGGCCGCTCGACTTCGGCTGGGTTCTAGTGCCTCGGCAGTCCACTGGCTTGAAGCGGACATCACCCACGCGGTTCTGCCGATGTGTGCGTACGACCTGTGGCACGACCGCGCCGTTTTTCATTTCCTGACGATGCCAGAGGCCCGGGCAGCGTATATGTACAACCTGCGCCGGTCGATCAAGTCTGGGGGGCATGTCATCATCGCCGCGTTCGGCCCTGAAGGGCCGGAGCGATGTAGCGGACTCTCGGTCTGCCGCTATGATGCAGCGGCCCTGTCGAAGGAACTTGGTGACGACTTCATCCTCGCTGAATCGCTGCTCGACATTCATCACACCCCCGTAGGGGCGTCGCAGCAATTCCTTTATTGCCGCTTCCGCCTGAAGATGCCCAAGACGCCGGCTGATTGAGGGGGGTTGGTTTGATGACTGTCGATCAAGGAGGAACCAGATGGGCAAGCATTTGAACCAAATCACGTGTATGTACCCCTAATTGCGGTGCTGCTGCTGTGCTATTGCGGCGGCGTGATCGCGCAAACGCAGCAGGAGCATGTGCACGGGATGTCTCATTCCGTGATTCCATTTGATATTGCAAAGACTGTACACGTTTTTAACATGACCGAGTTCGGGGGCGTTCAACGTGTCATTGTTAAAGACAGAAGCGACGCCAACTAGGCCATGCTCATTCAACAGCATCTGCGTGAAGAAGCGGGGCACTTTTAGCGCGGCGACGATTCAGACCCGGCGAAACTGCACGGAGTCACTATGCCAGGGCTCAAAGAACTTCAGCTCGGTGCTCAGCGCGTCAAGGTTTCATACTCCGACTTAGCTGATGGCGCGGAGATTACTTTTGAGACCACGGATCCGCATCTGCTGACTGCGATACATCGTTGGTTTGGGGCTCAATTGTCTGAGCACGGTGCCGACGCCAAGGCTGAATAAACAGATGGTGGCTCCGGTCTCGTTTTGATGTGCCACGAATCAACGCCTGACGTTGCAAGTGAACGAGGACACAATCGACGAGCATGATCGATGGATTCCATGCTGGTCTACCGTTGGATTGACGGCAACGTCTACCGAAAGTCGACCGGTCGGGTACCAGTGGGGGCGGAAATAGCTTATTTCACAGGCAAATCCAGCACCAGCGCCGACTATCACCAGCGGTACCTGGCGAAGAATCCCGGCGGCTATTGCCCGAACCATTCCCGCGGGGTTTCTTCCGTTCCCTCAGTGAGTTAGGGCCACTCCAGAAAAGCGCGACGGTCGTATTTCTGCAGAGATACGTCAGTTTTTTCTTGTTGAAGGTGTACCGATTCTCTACCGGATATCTGGATTTAGGAAAGTATCCGGGGACGGAAGCGTGAGCGTTGTCATCGCTTTATCCGCTTTCTTCGCCACCCAGCAGTGACGAGATTGTCGTCCGTCGAGAACACGGCATACGCATCGCGCTGGTCGTGTAGCAAACGACGGACGGGCTCCTTACCGCAAACGTGCTCGATCTTGAGTAGGCTCTTCTTTGTGAAGTGGCGTATCCCGCAACCGTAATGGTCGTAAACCTCTTCGCCGAACTGGCGCAGGCAATCAATCACCAATGGGCTTAGGCCCAATCGCATCGAAGAGCTGCTGCCCTGGAATATAGGCTCTGCTTCGGCCGCAGCTATCAAAGCCGCTGCGCGAGAAACAATCAGCCCGTCGATACAGCCAGGGGCCGACGCTTACTCCGTGGCGGGGATTACTGAGATGCAGTGCGTTGCGACGCGACGGCTTTCCAGGTGTCTCCGTCGCGAACGAACGTGTCCGTAAACACGATTTTGGCGGCGAGCGGCAGCCCCTGAAAATCTCCATCCTGTGCCGATGCACCCGTGACGACCGCGGCGTTACCATACACGTATGCTTTCATGTCCGAGAGCTGGAGCTTGCGGACCTTCAGTGCGCCTGATTTGAGAACGCGCAACGCCTCCGCCTTGTCGCTACGATGTCCAGTCTCGTCCGTATCGACGTAGGTCTGAGCCCACAAAGCTGACAAGCTTTTGGTATCGGCTCTCTGGAGAGCCGCGACCCACTTCTTTTCGAGCGCGATGAGCGCTCCCGAGGGATCACCGCTTGTCACTAGGTCGGCTGCCGACGTGATCGACGCCGTCACAACGATTGCCACTAGCCACGCACACATCCAGTAACGCATACGCGCAATCCCCGTCTGATCGGATCTCAACTCAGACATCCAAGCAAATCGTCAGGATCGCGTCAACAATGAGTACGGAGAGGTGTCATTCTCATCCTGCGCTCTAGTTTTTCCCGCGATCACTCGATCCGCCCACATCTTTGCGAGTGCGCACTCGAGGCATTCGGCGTTGGTCCGAGCCCGAACCGCGGTCTTCGAAATCCAGGGATGCGGATTGGCGGGTGTGTGCCCTTAGTGTACTGACTGAAACCTCCCATGTGTCGCGATCCATACGCCAAGGGGTAGTCGCCAGACTTACGGTTCACGCCGGTGCGGGTCCGTAGAGAATCGGTAGAGGCGGCCGGGCCAAAGTTCTAACGCTGCGAGGAAAGCCGGCGGATTCCACCCTGATCGTCTCAAACCGGCCGTCAAGACCCGACGGTCCGGTCGCCCATATGGTCGCCCGGAAGCGGCCGCTGGCGATCGGTTTCTTTCTAAGCGAGCTATTGGTAACGTCTGTCAGACGAGCGAGCGCACCGAAACGAGCGATATGATCCGGTCCGAACTGCGAACACTTAACACCCATGATGGCAACGATATTGTTGCCTGTTTTTTTCATCCTGAGGGCGAACCGAAGGCGTGCGTTCTGATCGTTCCTGCGATGGGAGTCGGGCAAAAATTTTACTCACCGTTCGCAGCCTGGTTGGCTTCTCAGGGTTTTCTAGTCGCTACCTTCGATTATTTTGGTATCGGACTCTCGCGCCAGACTGACCTGCGAACGCTCACGGTAAATATCATCGACTGGGCCAAGTTCGACTGCGAGGCCATGATTCATGCAATCACAAAGCAAGCGCGTGCTAAGCCACTCTATTGGCTGGGGCACAGCCTGGGTGGACAGATTGTGGGTCTAGTTCCCAGCTGCGCGCGCATCAAAAAAGTCGTGACGATTGCCTGCGGCAGCGGATATTGGTTGGATAACACACCTAGTCTGAAATGGAAGGCATGGTGGATGTGGTACGTTGCGGTGCCGATCTCAACGCGTATGTTGGGCTACTTCCCGGGAAAACGATTGCGGAAAGTCGGCGACTTACCGCGAGGGGTAATTGAGCAATGGCGACGATGGTGTCTTGATCCCTGCTACACCGTGGGCGCGGAAGGACCTGAGATTCAAGCGCAGTTTGAGGCCGTGAAGATACCCATTACATCGCTTTCATTTGTCGACGATGAATTTATGTCCCTAAAGAATATAGAATCATTGCATGGATTCTATCGGAGTGCGCCACGCACCATGACAAGAATTTCGCCGGCGGAGGTCGGTGCGAAGCGCATCGGGCATTTCGGGTTCTTCAACACGCGATTCCAAGAAACTCTCTGGCGAACGTATCTACTGCCGGAATTGGCTTGAGCACGGGATCGTCGCTATCGCAACTTTGGTCGAGTGACGCGACAGAATACGCCTGTCGCCTGAGATAAAATTGGTTGTCGCACAGCGGGCGCTCGCGGATGGTCCCTTGGGGTCAGCACCGGTAGTTCAGACTGACGGCCGGGACCCGGCGAATGCCTGCCATCCGAGGACTTAAGATTCCTTCTTAAAGGCCGTCATTCACGCGCTGATATAGATTAGCCTCGCCGGAACGGGGGGATTCCACATAGGCGAAAAATCGGAGGCGCTATGTGCTCGGAATCATATGCGCGCTCCTTCGCGTCGGGGGTCGTCGGCGAGCCTAAATTCCGTGTCCGTCAACCTTTTGATCCGCAGATGACGCCATGCGTTGCGGCTCGTTTGGTATGCGCCTGGCGACTAAAGCGCCGTCGAGCAGACGCGCTTACACGCGTCTTCCGGCTGCTCGCGCTGCGCGTCACGCGATAGTCGTCGGTCGCCGCGCGCGGATCCGGCCGTAGCGCGAACTGCGTGCCCGGCTCAGTTGCGGTAGGTGAACGTGAGGCCGAAGGTCCGCGGCCGGAACGTGTAGTCACGCCGCAGCCGGCTTGCGGCGTTGGCGCTCGAAGGCGCCGCTACGGCGCCGGGGTCGATTGTGAAGTTGTAGCTCGTCAGCGCGTGCGTATCGGTGAGATTATCGATGAACGCCGCGACCGACCACGCGCTGAACGTGACGCCACCACGCACCGTGACGAAGTTCGTGTCGTTCAGCGTGAAGTTCGCGCAGTCGAACTGCAAGGTGTTTCCGGTGCAGGTCGTCGGGTCGCCGTCCTGACGCGCCGAGGGCCATTTGGCACGTCCCTCGTATTGGTAATCAGTACGGACGAACGCTTCGTGATCGAAGGCCCTGAACTTGTACTCGAGGCCCAACGAGGCCGTAAATGGGGCCCCGGGCTGCCCGCTCAGCTCCGAGCTCTGTCCGACGATGGCGTCGCCTTTCGAGACGACCGGCGTGGTCTCGAGCGACGTGAACTTTGAATCCTTCGTGTAGCGCGCGTCCGTGTAGCCCGCGGACAACTCCATCGTGAGGCTGTCGGTCACGGCGACGTCTGCCTGCACGTCGGCGCCCTTGGCGACCGCCTGGCCCAGATTGGCGATGAACGAGATCTGGCAGATCGGGGGAATCACCGTCTGCTGGATGTTATTCCACTTGATGTAATAGACACTGCTGGCGATCTTTATCCGGTTGCTGAAATTGTTCTTCGCGCCCACCTCGAAGCTGTCGACTGTGTCGGAATTGAACGTTGCCGGGGAGCCGCTTAAACCGAAGGTCGCGAAGTCGGCGGCGCACGCGGCCTGCGGCACTGGGTTGTTGGCGCCACCCGGGCGGAAACCCTTTGCGTAGGTGGTGTAGAAGAGATTGTTCGGGTTCATCTGCCAGGAGAGGTCCACTTTCGGCGTGAAGGAGTTCTCGCTCTTCGCGCCGGTCAGGGTGGCCGCGGGGCCGAACAGCTGCGGACCGGCCGTGTAGGTATTGAATGAGAACTTCGTCTTCGAGAAACGCAGCCCCACGGTCGCCTTCAGCTCGTCGGTGATGGCGTAGGCTCCTTCGCCGAACCAGGCAATCTGCCGGTCCTCGGCCCGCGTGCTTAGCAGGTACGAGTCGCCGTTCGCGAGCAGCGGCACCGGTATGAGTGCGACGCCGGCAGGGCAACTGCCGTCCGGCAAGACTTTATCGAGCGGGCAGTAGGAGAAGAAGTCTCCTACCGAACTGCCGGCCAGCTGCTGGAAAAAGTTCCCGGCCAGCGGGTCATTGATCTGCTCGAGGTAGCTCTGGCGGTTTGCAGTGAAAAACAATCCGGTGGTCCAGATGAGCCGCGCGTTCGGATCGGTCGACTGCAGGCGGATTTCCTGCGTGATGTTCTGCTGGCCGTTCTGCACCGAGGCCGGCGAGCGGTAGTTCTCCAGCCCCGGGGGCAGGTGGACGCCGCTGCCGTCGAGCAGCAGGTTCGGCAGCGTCAGCAGCGTCTGGTAGAAGCCGAGGTTGTAGAGCGTGCCGTCGTATCCAGTGGTGTTCTTGCGGTGGTAGTAGGAGGTATTCGAGATCAGCTTCGCCGCGCCGAAGTCGCCCTCGATTTTCAGCGCCGGCAGGTAGAACGTGTCCGGCGAGGAGCGCTGCGTCGGGTTCGCACTGACGAATTTATCGCGGCTCGGATCCGAATAGAGCGGCCAGTAGTTCGAGACGTCGTTTTGCTGCCGGTCCTGGTAGTAGATGCTCGGTGTCGCCGTCCAGCGCTCCGACGCCGCCCAGATTGCCGCGAGGCGCACCAGCATGGTCTCGTCGCGATTGGCGTTCTTGTCCAGCGTCGCCAGCGTCACCGGGTCGATACGATCAATCCATCCGCCATCGCGGCGGTACCAGACGGTCGCGCGCGCGCCGAGTTTATTGTCGACGACCGGGCCACCGACCGCGACGCCAGCCTCGTAGCTCGCCTCGCCACCCTGTGTGTAGGAGATCTCGCTGCGGCTGTAAATGCTCGATTTCGTCAGGCTCGGCTGCGTCGTAATGTATCGCACCGTGCCGCCCTCGGAGCCCGCACCGAACAGCGTGCCCTGCGGGCCGCGCAGCACCTCGACGCGGTCGATGTCGAAAGACTTCGGCAGCGCATCGTCGGGATCGAAGGCGAGCGCCCGGATCTGGATCGGCGTGTCGTCGATGTAGATTCCGGTCGTGCCCGCGCCGCCCGAGGAGGCGATGCCGCGAATCGAGATGTTGTTGGTGCCCGACTTGTCGATGTTGACGCCGGGGGTGAAGCGCGCGACGTCCTGGAAGTCCTTGATGCCGCGCAGATCCATGCCTTCCTGCGTAATCGCGGTGACGCTGATCGGCACCTTGCTCAGGGCCTCCTCGTGGCGCGTGGCCGTGACGACGATTTCCTGGAGCGACAACCCCGCAGCCGATTCTGGCGGCGGTGGCGGTGGCGTCTGGGCGGCCGCGAGGCCGGCGGTGGCTGCACCGGCGATCGCGGCGACGATCGCGAGGGCAAGCCTTGCTTGCCGCCGACGACCTATGGTTGTGCGTGCTGCTACTTCCCCTCGGCGCATGATGATCCCCTCGTTGTTATCGTAAGACGCGACCGTCGCAGGCGCACGGGGCGCGTCCTGCTCGACCATAACGCCGGGCGCGCGATGAAGCAATCGCTGCGCCTATCGCAGGTTTGATTGATGGGTCTCTGGTAACCACCATTCTTTTAGATCGGAGCCACCGCCCCAAAAAAGTGCGACACAGACGTTAGGTCATCAGACGATCTGCCAGTCAATGTTGCTGAAGAACGCGTCGATGGATTGCGCCGCCGTCGCCTCGAGATCCATCTGATGGGCGTGCTCATACATATCCACGACCAGGAGCGGCATCGGATCTGGTGGAGCCGTGGCGTGATCGGCAGTCAAGTAGTTCTCGAGCCGCTCGAGCCGGCGGTTGTAGCCAAGCATTACCCAGCCAAGAGCTCCGCTAGACTAGACTTGTGAATATCGTCTCTCGGCGGCAGGGCGGGCTCCACCCCCGGCCGTGTCTTCGCCGAAGAGCTGCTTGGGCCGTGAGTGCCACACAGATGACAGACACCTTTCCGAGAACGATCGCGTTCTTCCCCGAAGCGGCTTATGGCCCGGCCCTCAATTCGGTTGGGATTGCCCAGGCCGTCACGCGTCTTGGCGAGAAAGCCGTGTTTCTCTCGGATCCCGGATTCGTCGAAGTCTATCGCGGCTACGGCTATGAAACCCACCCGGTCAACCTGTCCGAGCCGATGCCGCCCGAGCAGATGGTCAAGTTCTGGGAAGAATTCATCAACGGGCACATTCCCAACTTCTACAAGTCCCCGTACGACCAACTCGAGAACTACGTGAAGGATTGCTGGGCTGCCATCGTCGACAGTGCCCGATATGCGCAAAGAGACCTGCCGGGAGTGCTAACGCAAGCGCGGCCCGGCTTGATCTGCATCGATAATGTGATCTTGTTTCCAGCGATTAAGCAGCACGGCGTGCCCTGGGTGCGTATCGTCTCGTGCTCGGAGAACGAGATCGAAGACCCAGCAATTCCTCCGCACCTATCCGGATGTGGGGCCGGTGATCATGAATGCCATGCGCGCTTTCGTGCACACTTCAATGAGGTTATCCGCTCCTTGCACGAGCAATTCAACGCCTTCCTCGTCTCGCAGGGTGAGTGGCCGTACCCGCTCGGCCAGTTCTTCGAGACCTCGCCTTACCTGAACCTGTTGCTGTACCCCGAGCCGGTCAAGTTCAAGCGCTCCGTGCCACTGCCACCCGAGCGGTTCCAGTACCTCGAAGGGTGTGTGCGCCAGGAAGCCCCGTATACCGTCCCGGTTTTTCCAGTGCGTGACGATGCGCCGCTGGTGTACCTGTCGTTCGGCAGCCTGGGGGCCGGAGATGTCGGCCTTGTGAAGCGTCTGATTGCGGCGCTTGGCCGGCTGCCTTACCGGGCGCTCGTCAATGTCGGCGGTTACAAGGACCAGTACAGCGACCTACCCGCCAACGTCATCGTCGACAGTTGGTTCCCGCAGCCGTCGGTGATCCCGCAGGTGGATGTGGTAATCCATCACGGTGGAAACAATTCGTTCACGGAGTGCCTGTTGTTCGGCAAGCCGGCGATAATTATGCCCTTTGCCTGGGATGGCCACGACAACGCCACCCGCGCCCACGAGACCGGCCACGGCTTTAAGCTGAGCCGCGCCAACTGGACCGAAGCCGACCTCGCCGCCCGCATAAATGACTGCCTGCACAACCCCGCATTGCGCGCCCGGCTCGCCGCGACAAGCGCCTATATGCGCGCCCAAGACGGGCCGGCCAAGGCGGCTCGTCTGCTGGTGGGCCTACTCAATACTGCGGCGCGCAATGGCTGAACGGCGATCCTCCGCGCCGCACCTGACGTGCGCCTCCGCGCGCAGGGAGCTGGTGTCCTGGGGTGCAGGCCGACGTCACCGAAGGATCCTCGCAGTCGACCGGGCGCCTGCTGTTCAAGGGTCCGAACAACCAGCCGGAAGTCCGGGTGTGGCTCTGTACACCCGGTCGCTGGCGCTTCTCCATGGCGCTGAACGACATGCGCCATTTTGCCGCTGGCCGAGGCGTCTACCGGTGCGACGACGAGGAGGCGTTTTAAGTTACGCCAGACACGCGGGTGCTGTTTTTAGCCGGCCGGACCGGCGCATGCGCGGTGCACGAGGCGTTGCGCAAAATGCGCATGCTGGCCTCTGAGCAATCTGCCGACAGCGAAGGATCGCAACCGATGGTCACGCCACAGCTGAACAACCCGCTGTCCCATACCGACCTCGTCGACTGGGGCGTCATTCCCATCATGCTAGAAGGCGAGTCGCGTACCTCCGGCAAGCTGCTGCACAAAGGCTCTGAAGGTCGCTCGGAGTGCGGCATCTGGCGCTGCACGCCAGGCAAGTGGGTCTGCCATGTAACACGCGACGAGTTCTGTCATTTTCTCGCGGGACGCTGCACCTATGTGCACGAAAGCGGCGAGGTCATCGAGATCACGCCCGATACCGCGGTTTTCTTTCCGGAGAACTGGAAAGGCGTGTGCACCGTTCACGAAACAGTGACCAAGGTCTATATGATCCGCTGAAACGACCCAGCTCATGGACCTCTGTTACATCGAGCCGCCGCTTGGGTTGACCCGCAGATTAAATGAGATTCGCAAGCGTTTGCGTGCATCCGCAAGCCCAAGTGTCTCTGGCCCGCACGCGGGCGTACGTCCGCAGCGGCCGCGCGTTAAGCTAGATTCTATGTTCGAACTTAAGCGCCAAATCGTCGATGTGCCGGATTTTCCGCGTCCCGGCATTCTGTTTCGCGACATCACGCCGCTATTGCGCAACCAGTTTCAGCCTACGATCGATGCGCTCGAGAGGCTTCTCGATGTGGACGAATGGCGTTGCATCGATGCCATTGCCGGCATCGAGTCGCGCGGGTTCATTCTGGCTGCGGCACTCGCCGTGCGGTGCGGCAAGGGATTTGTGCCGATTAGGAAGCAGGGCAAATTGCCGCCGCCGGTTGTCGACATAGCCTACGCACTCGAATACGGCAGCGGCGTCCTTGAGATGCAGCGTGGCGCTGGCCGACTGCTGCTGGTCGATGACGTGCTTGCCACCGGCGGCACGATGCGCGCGGCCGCGGAGCTTTGCGGGCTCGCGGGCTATGAGGTTGGTGCTCTCGCCGCGCTCATTGATCTGAAGCTCGAGGGCACGCCGTTCGTGTGGCGCAACCAGGCACTGCGTTACGTCATCGACTATGAGTGATGCGGCACGGGCTGCGACCAAGTCACTGCCGCAGCGACTCGTAGTCATGGCCTTGGAAATCGAGAGCCAGGGTCTGTTCGAGCAGCGTGGCGTGCCGGTGCTATACACCGGACTTGGCAAAGTGAATGCAGCAATGGCATTGACGCATCGCCTGGCTGCCTATCAGCATGCCGGCCGACCGGCACCGCTTGTCATCAATTTCGGCACCGCCGGCAGCCGTCGCTTCGCCACTGGCACGCTCGTCGGCTGTCACCGCTTCGTGCAGCGCGACATGGATGTGCGCGCACTCGGATTTGCATATGGCGTAACGCCGTTCGAGGATATTCCGACGGAGCTCGCATTCCCGCCGGTGTTCTTGACTCTGCCGCATGGTCTGTGCGGCAGCGGCGATTCGTTCGCGACCGGCGAGAACCTGATGCATTGCGAAGTCGTTGACATGGAGGCCTATGCGTACGCCAAGGCCTGCCTGTTTGCAGGCGCGCGCTTCGCTTGCGCCAAATACATCACAGACGGTGCGGATCACGCGGCCGCGGCGGATTGGAGCGGCAATCTGCCGGCGGCGGCTGCAGCATTTTGGCAGTCCTATGAGGAGCTCTGAGACATTGCAATCCGCGGCGTATGCAATATCCGGCTTGAGATTTGTCGGTACAGCGGTTTCCGCCAAGCGCGCGCCGCTGCCCGCAAACGTCACCCGTTCCCATATGCATCGGCACTTCTAGAGTGGCGGTTGTGGGCGCGGATGCAATTCAGCTCGAGACGCCGCGATTGCTGCTGCGGCCGCCACGCGCGGGCGACTTCGATGAGTGGGCGACTCTGATGGCCGATCCTGAGGCCGCGCGCTTCATTGGGGGTCAGCAGCCGCGCGCCATCGCTTGGCGCGCCTTTACGTCGATGGCGGGTGCGTGGCAGCTGCAGGGCTTCGCCATGTTCTCGGTGATCGAGAAATCGACCGGACGTTGGATTGGACGATTGGGGCCGTGGCAGCCGGACGGCTGGCCCGGCACTGAAGTGGGCTGGGGTCTGGTTCGCGAGTGCTGGGGCCGCGGTTATGCAACCGAGGGCGCCGCTGCATCAATAGATTGGGCTTTCTCCAAGCTTGGTTGGACGGACGTGATTCACTGCATCGCTCCCGACAATCTTGCGTCCCAGGCGGTGGCCCGCAAACTCGGTTCGCGCAATCGCGGGCGCGGAACTTTGCCGGCGCCATATGAGGACTCGCGCGTCGACATATGGGGCCAAAAACGTGCGGATTGGTTGGCGAGGCCTGCGGCTGAATGCGACGCAACGCATGCGACGCGACCTCGAGCCTGAATAAACCCTTTCGAGTGCGCGGCAATCGCGCGCGAAGCGCGCTCAGGTAAACCAAGACCGAGCGTGCGCGCCGCTTGTGCATGAGCGCATCGAGGCCGAACCCCGCACATTGCCGCTGGCCGATTGCGGTGGGCGAGTAGGGGCGCTCGAGCTAGTCCGCCTGGCCTTCCTTGTCGTGCTTCGGCTTCTTCGGGTCTTTATCGCCGGGCTTCTTTGGATCCGCTGTTGGCGGCACCGCAGGCTTGATTTTGGGCGGTTCCTTTGTGATTGGAGGGTGCGCGGCGGCTGGCGCGGGCTTTGCCGCGGGTGCGGCAGCTTTAGGCGCTGGCGGAGTAGGCTTGGCGTGCGGTGCGATCGCCGGCGGCGGCACTTTGGCCGGAGGTGGCGACGTGGTCGAAGGAGTTGGCTTTGGCGGCGGCGCATGGGGCGCGACAGCCGAAACTGGCTTGCTCGGAGGTGGTGCCGTGGGAGACGGTACCGGCGGGTGGGGTGCGGCGGCGGCCTCCATCTTGACGGCTTGAGCGGCCGGTAGCGCTGGCGCAGGGCGGCCGTGCACGAAGGCCGGAATAGGCTTTGCCGATGCCGGCGTCGGTGCTGGAGTCTTGATGACGGGCGGAAGCGCGGCGGCAAGGTGGGCTTGCGCCGGCACTGAAGTATTCACCGCCTTGCCGCTTGCCGTCGCCGCGGCGGGGGCAACGATCGTTACGTTTGTTACGTTTGTCACGTTGGTGACATTGGTAACGTTCTTGACGTTCGTTGTGTTGTTGGTCGTGTTGTTTGTGGTGTTATTGATGTTCGTCCTGTTGATATTGGTGTTGTTGATATTTGTATTGTTGTTGGTCACGCGCATGCCAACCGCGATGACCGGCGGCGCGCTCGTCACAACAGCGGGCGCCGTGCCCATGGGGCGCCGGAATGATGATTCCGAATCGCGAGCCAGGGGGCGCGGGCACAAAGGTGCCATCCGGACCCATCGGCGGCGGGCCGGGTATGACGCCGAAACCGCCGATCTCTAGGGTCAAATGCAGTCCCGGCGGGGGCGGTACGAATGCGACGCCGGGCGGCGACCAATGGCCGCCAATGAAAATTACAACGCCGGAGCGATTCTCATAATAAGGGTTTACCCATGCGTATCTCGGGCGCGGCGGGGCAACCCAGTGGCCGTGCGCCCAGACCCAATTGCCCTCCCACACCCAGTAGCCACCAACCCAGAC